>WNGK01003104.1_pt1 | contig 18029 bp, 14 predicted proteins | sample 5400601 | NCBI WGS metagenome assembly WNGK01 (sample SAMN13153376, study PRJNA577476) | soil metagenome | isolation source: 60 cm soil or saprolite under Garry oak tree replicate 1 | place: USA:California | collected 2016-06-15
CCTTGGCGCTTCGCGGCGTCGATGTGCGCGCGACGCGCTTTACGCCGATCGCGCCGACCGACGGCAAGTACGCCGGGGTTGCGCTGCAGGGGATCGAGCTGCGGGTCCGAGAACGTCAGGTCTACGATCCCACCAAGTTGGCGGTCGCTCTGCTGGCGGCGATCAAGGCGGTGCATCCCGCTGACTTCCAGTTCCGCGCCCAGAGCTTCGATCGGCTCGCAGCCGGACTGGAGCTCCGTACGGCGATCGAGGCGGGGCAATCGCCGCAGGCAATCTGGAATTCATGGACCAGCGATCTCGCGCGATTTCGCGAAGCGCGTGCGAAGTACCTGATTTACTAGATTAGGGCATGGCCGAGCGCCGCTACAACGACAAGGAAATCGCCGCGATCTTTCGCGCGGCGGCGGAAGAAGGACCGCAGACTCCCCAGCGTGAAGTCGCGCGCGACGAAGGATTGACTCTTTCCGAGCTCCAGGCGATCGGCAGCGAGGTCGGCATCTCGTCCGACGCGGTCGCGCAGGCTGCCCGAGCCGTAGATGTGCGTCTGGGCGGCGCGTCGCGGACGTTCCTTGGCCTCCGTATCGGCGTGGCCCGGACCGTCAATCTCAATCGCCGGCTCAGCGATGAAGAGTGGGAGCGGCTCGTCGTGCAATTGCGCGAAGTCTTCAACGCGCGCGGCCGCACGCGCTCCGAAGGCTCGCTGCGGCAGTGGACGAATGGGAACCTGCAGGTTCTGCTCGAGCCAACGGAGACCGGCCACCGCCTGCGCTTCGGCACGACGCATGGCGGCGCGCGCGCCTCGATCGGCGGGGGGATCGCGGTCCTCGGCATAGCCGCCACGGTCGTGATTTCGAGCGCACTGGGTGGCACTCTGGGCGAGGCAATACCAGGGATTGCGCTGATGGCTGCCGCCGGTGTCGGCATGATTGCCAGCGGCGCTTTTCGGCTGCCGCGATGGGCGCGTCTCCGCGAGCGACAAATGGAAGCTCTTGCTACCCGGGTGGCGCTGCCACCGGATGTCGGCAGTCCGCCTAGTACTGGAGGTTGAGACTCTTCCTGGCCCGCCGCCTTGTGACCCCCTTCACAGAGTCAAACCTGCTTCGGCCCCATCTCTAGACGCTGAGCTTGCCGAGTCGGTCCGGCGGCTCCATAATCGTGCCGCGCCCCGCCCTTGGGATTCAACCGGGAGTCGCTATGGGAGCCCCCCGCGTCCGCGGGTTGATTCGCGGCGCCATTGTCGTCCTCATCGCTGCCGCGCCCCTGGTCTGGTACGCGTGCTCGGACGGCGCACCAGATTCTCCTGCCGGTCCGTCGTTACCCGTCAGCCGCCTGATACCGGATCTCAGCGCCGCGGTCACGGCGCAACGCCATCACACGGATGCGTTGCTCGAAATTCCCGGCGTCGTCGGCACCGCAGTCACGATGCAGCCGGACGGACGCCCCGGTCTCGTACTCCTCCTGGAGCGCGCCGGCGTCCCTGGTCTTCCGGCAATGCTCGAGGGGATTCCCGTGTCCCAGCGGGTGACAGGCCGGCTGATGGCCTTTAGCGATCCCACGAAGCGCCAGCGTCCGGCCCCGATGGGTTTCTCGGTCGGCCATCCCGCGATCACGGCCGGGACGATCGGCGCCCGGGTGCGTGACGCCCTGGGACACGTGTACATCCTCTCGAACAATCACGTGCTTGCGAACTCGAATGGCGCGAGCATCGGCGACCCGGAATACCAGCCGGGTCCGTTCGATGGTGGTACGGCCGCCGACCAGATCGCGACGCTGAGTGACTTTCAAGTCATTTCGTTCGCCGCCAACGGCACCAACACGATCGATGCCGCGATCGCTCTTTCCACGACCGCCGTGCTGGACAACGCGACGCCTGCCGACGACGGCTACAGCATGCCGAACTCGACGATCTTCGGCGACGCGAACGGCGACGGCCTGTTCGACGACCGCAACGCCCTGCTCGGCCTCAACGTGCAGAAGTACGGCCGCACCACGAAGCTGACGCACGGCCAGATCACGGGCATCAACGCGACGGTGACGATCTGCTATGCTGTTTCGGGATTTACCTGCACGAAGACCGCCCGCTACGTGGATCAGTTGCTCATCACGCCGGGCGGGTTCAGCAACGGCGGTGATTCCGGCTCGCTCATCGTCACCGACGACGCGAATCTCAATCCCGTGGCGTTGCTGTTCGCCGGTAACGCGAACGTCACGATCGCCAACCGGATCGATCTCGTGCTGCAACGCTTCGGCGTCGTGATCGATGGCTTTGCGCCCCCGCCGCCCGGTCCCCTGACCGACCTGGCCGTGACGAGCGTGAGTGGACCGAGCTCGGCGGTGCAGGGCAGTACGTCCAGCGTCACGGTGTCCGTGAAGAACGTCGGCAACCAGGACGTCTCGACGTTCGACGTCACATTGCAGGACACCACCGAGCACGTGACGGTGGGCACGCAGAGCGTCGCCGGTCTGGCCGCGGGCGCCAGCACGACGCTGACATTCGCCTGGACGCCGAGCACCACGGGCGATCACGACCTCGTTGCGCGTCAAATGCTGTCCGACGACAGGGCTACGAACGACCAGCGCCTGGTGACGGTCACGGTTAATCCGCCGGTGACCGACGTCGCAGTCACCGGCTTCACCGGGCCCGGCTCGGTGATTGTGGGTCACAGCGTCAACGTGGGTGTGACCGTGGCGAACGTCGGCAATCAGAACGTCACGGGGGACATCACCGTCAGCCTGCAGGATTCGACGGCTGGCGTCCCGGTCGGCACGCAAACGATCCACGGGCTCGGCGCGGGCGCGACCACGACGCTCGTCTTCAGCTGGAACACGACCGGCGCGGCGCTGGGCGGTCATACACTGGTCGCGACGGATGGCCTCGCGGACGACAACGCCGGCAATAACCGCCGTACCACGGTTATTACCGTCACGCCCAAGCCGCTCGATATCGCCGTCACGGGGATCGCGGGGCCCCGTTCCGTCGCCCAGGGCGACACGGCGCACGTGATCGTGACGGTCCAAAACGTGGGTGAGGTGGATGTCACCACGCCATTCAATGTCGAATTGAGCGACGGGTGGGCGGTTCCCGTAGTCGCGACCGGGACGGTTCCCAGTCTCGCCGCTGGGGCGACCACCACGCTCGATATCCCTTGGAACACGGCAGGCGTGGCGGTCACCGGGCATATCCTTTTTGCGAACTCCAAGCTCCCGGACGACGACTCGTCGAATAACTCGGCCGGGATCGCGATCAACGTCACGGCCCCGGGGCCACCGGGCCCGCCGCCCCCTCCGCCTCCTCCACCACCTGGCACAGACGTGGCCATTACGGGCATCACCGGCCCGGCGCGCGTGAAGCAGGGCGACACGGCGCACGTCGTGGTTACCGTGAAGAACGTGGGTGGGCAGGACGTCACCGGCAACTTCGACGTCGTGTTGGCCGACGGATTCAACGGCCCCATCGTCGCCACGCAGACAATCACCGGGCTCGCCGTGGGCGTGAGCGTGACGCGTACACTCGACTGGAACACGGCCGGTGCGGAGATCACCGGGCACACCCTGTTTGCGACCCAGAAGCTGGCTGATAGCGATCCGTCAAATAACACCGCCGGCATCGCGGTCATCGTTGAGGCTCCGCCCGTGACGGACGTCGCCGTCAGCAGCGTCGTCGCGCCGGCCGCCGTAACCCAAGGAAGTACGGCGACCATCGGGGTGACGGTGCAGAACGTGGGCGGCTTGAATGTGAGCAGCACCTTTGATGTGACCCTGACCGACTCGACCACCGGCGTGACGCTTGGGACACAGACAGTGGCGGGACTCGCGGTGGGCACGAGTGCGACGCGCTCGTTCAGCTGGAATACCACGGGCGCGGCGCCGGGTGGTCACCGACTCGTCGCGACCCACAGCCTGAGCGACGCGAACGCCGCCAACAACCAGGGCGGAGCGACGGTCACGGTAAATGCGCCGATAGTCGATGTCGCAGTGACCGACGTCAGCGCGCCGAGCGCGGTGATTCAGGGCAGTGTGGCCACGGTCAGCGTCACCGTGCAGAACGTCGGCGGCCAGGATGTCGCGAGCAGCTTCAACGTCGTGCTCACCGACGCCACGGCTGGCGGGACGATCGGCACGCAGACTGTCACGGGGTTGGCTGTTGGGGCGAGCGCGACGCGCTCGTTCACCTGGAGCACCACGGGCGCGACGCTCGGCGGTCACACGCTCGTGGCGTCTCAGACCTTCACCGATGACAACGGCGCCAACAATCAGCGGTCTGCCTCGGTCACGGTGAATCCGCAGCCGGCTGATCTCGCGCTGACCGCTATAACCGGGCCCGCCCAGGTGACTCAGGGCGACACGGCGCCCGTCGTGGTCACGGTGCAAAACGTCGGCGGAGTGGACGTGACCACCAGCTTCGACGTGGTGCTGACCGACGGGACAGCGGGCGGCATCACCGTTGGCACGCAGACGATCTCCGGTCTCGCGGCAGGTGCGAGCGCGACGCGGACCATCAATTGGAACACCGCTGACGCCGCCACCAACGGGCACATCCTGATAGCGACCCAGAAGCTGGCCGACAACAATACGAGCAACGACGCGGGCGCGATCGCTATCACCGTGAACCCGCCGAACCTGCACGTGGGGAATCTCGATGGCGTCGCGACCAGCAACGGCAATAACTGGACGGCCACGGTACAGATCACCGTACACAATTCCCGGCACAACCTGGTCAGTGGCGCGAGCGTGCGCGGCCTGTGGAACGGCGCCAATCCTGAGGTCGGGTGTGTCACCGGACCGGCGGGAACCTGCAACGTCGTGCTGTCGAACCTCCCGAATTCGACCAAGATGGTCTCGTTCGCCGTAACCGCGATGACCCTGTCGGGGTACGTTTACAAGGCAGCTCTCAATCATGATCCGGATGGCAGCAGCAACGGGTTCTCGGTTACGGTGAAGCGGTAGCGCATGGCCGCGCGACTGCTGCTACTGGTCCTGCTGGCCGGAGGGATGGTGGCATGTTCCTCCGGCGCACCCCGCAGTGGAGGGGGAGCCACTGTGACGGCACGAAGCATCGATGAGGTTCTCGCCGCGCATACTGACTCGCTCATGGCGCTGCCGGGCGTGGTGGGAACCGCCATCGGCCTATGCAAGGGTGAGCGGTGTATCAAGGTGTTGGTCACTGACTCCAATCCCGCCACGAGAAGGAGAATTCCCGATCGCCTGGAGGGGTACCGCGTCCTCGTCGAGGTGACCGGAACGATCACACCGCGTTAGGATTGCCACGCAAGCAGATGTCCGCCGCATCGCGCTTTCGCTGCCCGACACCGTGGAGGCGCCCACGCCGCTGGCGAAAGGTTCGAGATGACTGCCCTAGGCTTACGCACGGTGATCTACCACGTTCCCGATCTCAAACGCGCGAAGGCGTGGTATAGCGCTGCCTTCGGCGTGAAGCCGTACTTCGATGAGCCGTTCTACGTCGGCTTCACCATCGGTGGTTATGAGCTCGGCCTGGATCCGGACGTGAAGGGCGTCAGGCCCGGAGCGGGCGGCTCGGTTGCATACTGGGGCGTCGCAAACGTAGAAAGAGCGGTCGAGCACTTCATTCGCGAAGGCGCAACCCTCAAGTCTCCCATTCAAGATGTGGGGGAGGGGATTCGGGTGGCGACCGTGGCCGATCCATTCGGGAACCTGGTGGGGCTCATCGAGAATCCCCACTTCGCGGCGGCCTGATGACCAAGATCGATCTTCCCGATCTGTACACCAAGAAGGACGTCAATCGCGCCCGCACGAAGGGCGAGGTGATCGGCTGGATCAAGGGCGGCGTCGCGGGTGTCGCCGGCGTGTTGCTGCTCGGCGTCATTGGCTGGCTTCCGACCATCGCCGTGATGGGTGTCGGCGGGTTCGTGCTCTACAAGCTGCTCTCGGGTCCGTCCAAGGACGCGTAGGCTTCAGACCTACCGTCATTTGTGCCGGAGATTAGCTTCCCCCCGGCAATGAATGTCATTCCCCAGCGGGTCAAAGACGGTTTTGTGGCCTTGATCGGACCGCTCGGGCGTGCCCTGATACGGGCCGGCGTGGATCCGAATACGATTACCACCGTGGGGACCCTGGTGGTGGTCGGCTCCGGCGTGGCGTTTGGCACCGGCGCCATCCGGCTCGGCGGATTGCTGCTGCTGATCAGCGGGATATGCGACCTGCTCGACGGGCAGGTGGCGCGCCAGGGCGGCAAGATGACGACGTTCGGCGCGTTTTACGATTCGACGCTCGATCGGGTCGGCGAGGGGGCGGTTTTTGCGGGGCTGATCTTCTATTTTTTGACTGGCCCGGTGCCGGCCGACCTGAAGCCGCGCGCCATCGCGGCCGGGCTGGTCGCTCTCGTCGCATCATTCTTGGTATCGTACACGCGGGCGCGGGCCGAAGCGCTCGGCGTCGAAAACAAGGTCGGCATTGCCCCGCGCGCCGAGCGCATTCTGTTCCTCGGGGTGCCAGCGCTGCTATTGGGCGCGGGGCCGGGCCGCCCCGGTGTCGTGCTGTTCTGGATTGTGGCGGTGCTCGCGCTCGTCTCCGCGATCACGGTGATCCAACGGGTGGTGCACGTCGCGCGCGTGGCGCGCGGCGCCCCACCGCCGTCGCCGATTCACAAACGTGAGACGTTGCCTGGAGTCGCGGCGGCACGCCGCAGAGGACATTGATGGCACGGGAGCAAACGGGGACGGCGGTCGTCACGGGAGGCGCACGGGAGATCGCGCCCGCGACAGGAAAACTGGGTGTGATGCTGGTAGGCCTCGGCGCCGTGTCCACGACGTTCATCGCCGGCGTCGAAAACGTCCGGCGCGGTCGCGCGCTGCCGATCGGCTCGCTCAGCCAGATGGCGACTATCCGACTCGGCAAGCGCACCGAGAAGCGGGCCCCGAAGATCAAAGAGTTCGTGCCGCTCGCGGACCTCAAGGACCTCGTATTTGCGGCGTGGGACCCGATTCCGGACGATGCCTTCACGGCCGCCGTGAAGGCCGGCGTGCTCGACCGGCACGAGCACCTCGAGCCGATCAAGGACTTCCTGCAGGGCATCAAGCCCATGCCCGCCGCCTTCGACCAGTACTACGTCAAGCGGCTGCAGGGGACGAACGTCAAGCGCGGCAAGAACAAGCGGGAGCTCGCCGAGCAGCTGCGCGAGGACATGCGGAACTTCAAGCAGAGCGCGAGACTCGATCGCCTCGTCGTGGTGTGGTGTGCATCGACCGAGGTGTTCCTCACGCCCGGGCCCGCGCACCAGTCGTTGGCCGCGTTCGAGAAGGCGATGGAGCAGAACGACCAGTCGATCGCGCCGTCTATGCTCTACGCGTATGCCGCGTTGATGGAGAATGTGCCGTTCGCCAACGGCGCGCCCAATCTGACCGTCGACCTGCCGGTGATGGAGCGGCTGGCGGAGGAGCGGCACGTCCCGATCGGCGGCAAGGACTTCAAGACCGGCCAGACGATGATGAAGAGCGTCCTCGCGCCGGCGTTCAAAGCGCGGATGCTCGGATTGTCGGGATGGTACTCTACCAACATCCTCGGCAATCGGGACGGCGAGGTGCTGGACGATCCGGAGTCGTTCAAGACCAAAGAGGAGTCGAAGCTCGGCTTGCTCGAGCACATCCTTCAGCCCGACCTGTATCCCGAGCTGTACGGCAAGGTCTATCACAAGGTCCGGATCAACTACTACCCACCCCGCGGTGATAATAAGGAAGGGTGGGACAACATCGACATCTTCGGATGGCTCGGCTATCCGATGCAGATCAAAGTCGATTTCCTGTGTCGCGATTCCATCCTCGCGGCGCCGATCGTGCTCGATCTCGCGCTGTTCTTCGATCTCGCCGGCCGCGCCGGACTGTCGGGGATTCAGGAATGGCTGTCCTTCTACTTTAAGAGCCCGCAGTTTGCGCAGGGCCTGTACGCCGAGCACGACCTCTTCATCCAGCAGACGAAGCTCAAGAACACGCTGCGCTGGCTGATGGGCGAGGAGCAGATCACGCACCTCGGCATCGAGTACTACGAATACGCGGAGAAGTAAGAACTCCCGCTTCCCCCCCCTTCACGACCAGCAACACCCAGGAGATCGTTGCGCATGATTCTCGGATTGCTGCAGAATCCCGCCCAGCATGCAGCAGGCGGTGAAGCCGCGCTCGTACTGCCGAACTTGAACCAGGCCGCGTTCCTCGGCGGGATCGGCGGCCGCGCATTGTTGCTGTGGGGCCTGATCATCTGCGCCCTGGGGTTGCTCTTTGGTCTCGCGCAGTACACGCAGCTGCGCAACCTCCCAGTGCATCGCGCCATGCGCGAGATCTCCGAGCTGATCTACGAGACCTGCAAGACCTATCTGCTCACCCAGGGTCGGTTCCTGCTGATTCTGTGGCTCTTTATCGGCGCGATCGTGGCGCTGTACTTCGGCACGCTGGCGCAGACGACGGACGCGACCGGCGCCATGGTGCGCGGCTTTCCTGCGAGCAAGGTGCTCATCATTTTGCTGTTCAGCCTCATCGGAATCGCCGGCAGCTACGGGGTAGCCTGGTTCGGCATCCGGGTGAACACGTTCGCGAACTCCCGCACCGCGTTCGCGAGCCTGACCGGAAAACCATACCCGAACCATGCGATTCCACTGAAAGCCGGCATGAGCATCGGGATGCTGCTGATCAGCGTCGAGCTGCTCCTGATGCTTCTGATTCTGCTGTTCATCCCGGGCGATTACGCCGGTCCCTGCTTCATCGGCTTCGCGATTGGTGAGTCCCTCGGCGCGGCGGCGCTCCGTGTCGCGGGCGGTATCTTCACCAAGATCGCCGACATCGGCGCCGACCTGATGAAGATCGTCTTCAAGATCAAGGAGGACGACGCACGCAATCCCGGTGTCATCGCCGACTGTACCGGGGACAACGCCGGCGATTCGGTGGGGCCAAGTGCCGATGGGTTCGAGACGTACGGCGTCACGGGCGTCGCGCTGATCTCGTTCATCCTGCTCGCGGTCCACACGCCGCTCGTGCAGGTGCAGCTGCTCGTCTGGATCTTCGCGATGCGCGTGATGATGATCATCGCCTCCGGCGCGTCCTACTTCCTGAACGCCGCGTTCACGAAGGCGCGATACCAGACCGCCGACCACATGAACTTCGAAGCGCCCCTCACGACGCTCGTCTGGCTGACGTCGTTCGTGTCGGTGGCCCTCACGTTCCTTGCGTCCCGGCTGTTGATCCCCGGTATCGGCGGCGATCCCACTCTGTGGTGGAAGCTGTCGCTCGTGATCACGTGTGGCACGCTCGCGGGCGCGATCATCCCGGAGCTGGTCAAGGTCTTCACGTCGGTCCACTCGGCGCATGTTCGGGAGATTGTCACGTCGTCCCGCGAAGGCGGGGCGTCGCTAAACATTCTGTCGGGGTTCGTCGCCGGGAACTTCAGCGCGTTCTGGTTAGGGATGACGATGATGGTGCTGATGGCGATCGCCTACGGCGTCAGCACCGCGGGGCTCGCCGGTCTCATGGCGGCGCCGGCCGTATTCGCGTTCGGGCTCGTCGCGTTCGGGTTCCTGGGGATGGGGCCGGTCACGATCGCCGTCGATTCGTATGGCCCGGTCACGGACAACGCGCAGTCGGTCTACGAGCTGTCGCTGATCGAGCAGGTGCCAAACGTGCGCGCCGAGATCAAGAAGGATTTCGGCTTCGAGCCGAACTTCGCGCGTGCCAAGGAGAACCTGGAGGAGAACGACGGGGCGGGGAATACGTTCAAGGCGACCGCCAAACCGGTATTGATCGGCACCGCCGTCGTGGGCGCGACGACGATGATCTTCTCGATCATCGTGGCGCTCACGCGCGGGTTGCAGCCCGAGCTGCTGTCGAACCTGTCGATCCTGCATCCACCGTTCCTGCTCGGGCTGATCACCGGCGGCGCGGTGATCTACTGGTTTACGGGGGCATCGACCCAGGCGGTCACCACCGGTGCGTATCGCGCGGTGGAGTTCATCAAGGCGAACATCCGGCTCGAGGGGACGACCAAGGCCTCGGTGTCGGACAGCAAGAAAGTGGTGGCGATCTGCACGCAATACGCACAGAAGGGGATGTTCAACATCTTCCTGACGGTCTTCTTCGCGACGCTCGCGTTCGCGTTCTTCGAGCCGTACTTCTTCATCGGCTATCTGATCTCGATCGCGCTGTTCGGCCTCTACCAGGCCATTTTCATGGCCGATGCGGGGGGTGCATGGGACAACGCCAAGAAGATCGTCGAGACCGAGCTGAAGCAGAAAGGCACGCCGCTGCACGATGCCACGGTGGTCGGCGATACGGTGGGCGACCCGTTCAAGGATACGTCCTCGGTCGCCATGAATCCGATCATCAAGTTCACGACGCTGTTCGGCCTGCTAGCGGTCGAGCTCGCGGTCTCGCTCACGGCGGAGCGCGGCGCCACGCTGAGTCTCGTGCTCGCCGGCGCATTCCTCGTCGTCGCCCTGGCGTTCGTGTGGCGGTCGTTCTATGCCATGCGGATCGAATCATCCGCCTCGCCCCGCAGCAGTCCCGCCCGCGTGCAGGTGCGCTAACGAGGGATCCGTGACGTCCACCCAGATCGCCGTCACGGCGCTCGGCGCCGTCGCCATCGTCTGGGTGCTGTGGTACTTCCTTTTCTCGCGCGGCACGGCAGTCGCTGCGACGGCGGGCGCGGGCGGGGTGCAGGAAGTGCACGTCACCGTGAAGGGCGGCTATACACCCGACACGATCGTCGTCCAGGCTGGAAAGCCGGTGCGCCTGCAGTTCTACCGCGACGAGACCGCCGATTGCTCCGAGCGCGTCGTGTTCGAGCGCTTCGGCATCGATCAGCAGCTGCCCGCATTCCAAACGACCACCGTCGAATTCACGCCGGAACAGCCGGGGGAGTATCCGTTTCGCTGTGGCATGAACATGCTGAAGGGGCTGCTCGTCGTCGAACCGCCCGGTGAGCGCCGCGCCGCATCATCGCCGCACAAATTCCACGATGCCCGCCATGAGTAAGACCCGGATCGTCCTGCCGATCGAGGGGATGACGTGCGCCAGCTGCGCCGCCACGGTCCAGGAGGCCCTGGCCGGTGCGACCGGCGTCACGTCCGCCGGCGTCAACTTCGCCACGAACAAGGCGGCCATCGAATACGACGCCGCCCAGACGAACGTCAGCCAGCTCATCAAGACGGTGCGCGAGGCCGGGTACAACTGTGGCAAGGCGACCGTCACCTTCGGAATCGTCGACCTGCACTACGCGCCGAGTGTGGCACCGCTCGAGCGGTCGCTGTCGCGGGTCAACGGTGTCATCCGGGCCGTCGCCAATCAGGCGACCGAGACCGCGACGGTGGACTACATCCCCGGCGTCGTGAGTGCGGAGGATCTCGAGAAGGCGGTTGATGCCGCGGGCTTTGTGGTCGCCGCGCCGATCGCCGCGGAGGATCCGCTCGAGCGCGAGCGCATCGCGCGCAGCCGCGAGATCCGGACGCTCACCTGGAAATTCGTGGCGGCGGCTGCGGTGGCGATCGTCGCGATGACCGGCTCGATGTTGCTGATGGCCGATCGCCCGATGGGCGACAACGGCACGATGAAGCAGGTGGACCTCCTCGGTCATCTGCTCATGCCGCTGGCGATCGGGTTGCGCGATTGGGTGGCGGCGCAGGGATGGGTGCTCAATCTCGACTGGGTCAAATGGGGACTCGCCATCATCACCCTCCCCGTGGTCGCCTGGTCGGGCCAACAGTTCTACAAAGGGACGTGGAGCGGGCTGCGGCATCGGACCGCGGACATGAACACCCTCATCGGTGTCGGGACGGGCGCGGCGTTCATCTATTCGCTCGTGGCGACCGCGGCGCCCACCCTGTTTCTTCGGGCCGGGCTGCCAGCCGACGTCTATTACGAGGCCGTCGCCGCGATCATCGCGCTGGTGCTGCTGGGCCGGGTGCTCGAGGCACGAGCGAAGGGCCGCACGTCCGAAGCGATTCGCCGGCTCGCGGCGCTGCGGGCGAAGTCGGCGCACGTCATCCGCGACCGCCAGGAGACCGACGTCCCGGTCGAGGCCGTCGTGATCGGCGACCTGGTCATCGTCAAGCCGGGTGAAAAGGTGCCGGTGGATGGCGTCGTGACTGAAGGCGGATCGGCGGTGCACGAAGCGATGCTCACGGGCGAGCCCATGCCCGTCGGGAAGAAACCCGGGGACGAAGTCATCGGCGGCACGCTTAACACGACCGGTACCATCACGTTCCGGGCGACGCGGGTAGGCAAGGAAACCGCACTCGGTCAAATCGTGCAGCTCGTGGAAGACGCGCAGGCAACCAAGGCGCCGATCCAGAAGCTCGCCGATCGCGTCGCCGGCGTGTTCGTGCCCATCGTCATGGCGATTGCGATTGCCGCGTTCGTGGCCTGGTTCGATCTAGGCCCGAGTCCCGAGGCCAGAGCCCTTGTCTTCGCGACTGTGGCATTCGTGTCGGTGCTGATCATCGCCTGCCCCTGCGCCCTCGGCCTCGCGACGCCGACGGCGATTCTCGTAGGCACGGGGAGGGCGGCCGAGTACGGGATCCTGATCCGCAGCGGCGAGGCGCTGGAGCGGCTCGCCAACGCGCGGACCGTGCTGCTCGACAAGACCGGCACCATCACGGAAGGGAAGCCGACCGTCACGCATATCGTGACGGCGAAGAAGCCGGACGGCACGCCGATCAGCCCGGCCGACGTCCTCAAATGGGCGGCATCGGTCGAACAACGGTCTGAGCATCCCCTCGCAGTCGCGATTCTCAAGGCGGCAGAGGACAAACAGGTGTCGCTCCTGCCGGTCGAAAAGTTCGCGGCGATGGAGGGACGCGGTGTGCGGGGAACCGTGGACCGCCGCATCATCGAGGTGATCTCGCTGCGGCATGCGCGCGAGCGCAGCCTCGAGCTGGGCTCGCTAGGTGCGGACGCCGATCGGTTGGCGGCGCAGGGCCGCTCGCCGGTGATCTGCGTCGTGAACAACACAGTCTACGCCGTCATCGCGATTTCCGATGCGATCAAGCCGACGTCCAAGACGGCGGTGGAGCTGCTGAAGCGCCGCGGCATCGCCGTGGTCATGGTCTCGGGCGATTCGCGCAAAGGCGCCGAGGCAGTTGCGGCGGAGGTGGGGATCGAGGAGATCATCGCCGAGGTGCTGCCTTCCCAGAAGGCGGACCTGGTGAAGAAGCTGCAGCGGCAGGCGGGCGGTGGTCACATCGTCATGGTGGGCGACGGCATCAACGACGCGCCGGCGCTCGCCCAGGCCAACGTCGGCATCGCGATCGGCACCGGCACCGACATTGCGATGGAGGCGTCCGACGTGACGCTGATCCGGGGCGACCTGCGCGCGGTGTTTACGGCGATCGAGCTGGCGCGGCGTACGATGCGGACGATTCGCTGGAACCTGATCTGGGCGTTCGGCTACAACGTGCTGCTGATTCCGGTCGCCGCTGGTATACTCTATCCCGTCACGGGGTGGTTGCTCTCACCAGTGCTCGCGAGCGCCGCGATGGCGTGGTCGAGTCTCTCGGTCGTACTGAACAGTCTCACGTTGCGGGCGTTCAAAATCTCAGGAGCGGCAACGCATGCGGTACTTCCACAGAACTAGCGCGAGTCCCGAGGCGGTGCTCGAGGTCGCCAAGAGCTTCTTTGGCGGCCGGCTCGCGCCGGCTGAGGAATCACCGCGGCGGCGGGCGTATCAGGGGACATTGGGACGTATCACCATCAGCGTCCGCCCCGAAGGTGGGCACTACACCTACGTCGAAGTAGCAACCGATCAGGTGGGAGAGTCGGAGCTCGACAAGCTCGCCAAGCGGTTTCTTGCGGAAGTGCACCGGCTCGTGGAGCCGGCACACGTCATGCGCGGCGCCTACTAGCCCGCGACCTTCGCGCCGTAGCCGGCTTTGGCGACGGCCGCGACCAGCTGATCCGTCGTCACGGAATCATCATCGAAATCCACTTCCGCTTCGCCGTCAGGTAAGTCGATGATGGCGCTGTACACCCCGATCACACCCTTTAAGGCCTTCTCGACCTTGGCCTGACAGTGGCCGCAGGTCATTCCGGTGACGCGCAGCTTCACGTTCGCCATGGCTCTTCCCTCCCAACTATAATTTAGGGCCATGGCTCTTCCTGCGACGCGGCCGACGGCAGCCGTCCCATCCGGGGTGGTGCTGTCGCCGGACCAGCTCCTCGAGATCTACTACTATCTCCGGCTCACCCGGACGCTCGAAGAGCGGCTGGTGGCGCTGTACCGCCAGACCAAGGTCATCGGGGGTCTGTTCCGCTCGCTCGGGCAGGAGGGGGAATCGGTCGCCTCGGCGTATGCGTTGGAGCGCGGGCGGCACAAGGACGTACTGTCGCCTTTGATCCGTAACCTTGGGTCATTGCTCGTGATGGGCGCTCAGCCCCTCGAGATCCTGCGGCAGTATATGGCCAAGGCCGACAGCCCCACGCACGGTCGCGAGCTGAACGTCCACTTCAACGACCTCGAGAAGGGCTACCTCGGTCAGATTTCGCACCTGGGCGATATGATCCCGGTGATGGCGGGGATCGCCTTGAGCTTCAAGCTGCGCGGCGAGCCGCGCGTCGGCCTCGTGTACATCGGGGACGGCGGGACCTCGACCGGGACGTTCCATGAAGGGTTGAACCTCGCCGCCGTGCAACGGCTGCCGCTCGTCGTGATCGGCGAATACAACCATTGGGCCTACTCCACGCCGCCCGAGAAACAATTCGCCGTCAAGGACCTCGCCGAGAAGGCCAAGGGATACGGAGTCCCGGCGGTGACGGTGGACGGCAATGACGTGTTCGCGGTGTACGAAGCGACGCGGTTTGCGGTGGATCGCGCGCGGCGCGGGAAGGGCGTCCATTTCATCGAAGTGAAGACGTATCGCCGCAAAGGCCACGCCGAGCACGACGATCAACACTATGTGCCGAAACCCGATCTGGAGCGGTGGGCGAAGGAAAACGATCCCGTCGACCGCTACGTGCAACGCTTGCTCACGGGCGAGATGGTCGCCGAGGCGGACCTGAAGGACATCGACGATCGCGTGCGGGTGGAAGTGGATCAGGCGACGGACGCCTGCGTCAACGAGCCGTTGCCGACACCAGAGAGCGCGCTGCCGGGCGTGTACGTCGATCCACCGGCCGCGGACAAGCTCTGGTTCAAGGTCCTGTGATGGCTGAAGTCACATTCCTCGAAGCGCTGCGCCAGGGCATCTGGGAAGAGATGGAGCGCGACGATCGCGTCTTCATCCTTGGCGAAGATGTCGGCCTGTACGGCGGCGCGTTCAAGGTGACCGAGGGATTCAGCAAACGGTTCGGGGAATCCCGCGTGATCGACACGCCGATCTCCGAGGCCGCGATCGTGGGCGCGGCCGCGGGCGCCGCGCACATGGGGCTGCGGCCGGTCGCCGAGATGCAGTTCATCGACTTCATCTCGTGCGCCTACGACATGCTCACGAATTACGTCGCCACCGCGCGGTACCGCGCGGGGCTGTCCACCCCGATGGTGGTGCGCGGTCCCTGCGGCGGCTACGTTCGAGGCGGGCCGTTCCATTCGCAGAATCCGGAAGCGGCATTCCTCCACACGCCCGGCCTCAAGATCGTCTACCCGGCGACGGTGCGGGACGCCAAGGGCCTCATCAAGGCGTCGATCCGCGACGAGGATCCCGTGCTCTATCTCGAGCACAAGTGGCTCTACCGGCGTATCAAGGAGCAGCTGCCTGAGGGCGAAGAGATTCTGACGCCGATCGGGCAGGCGCGCATCGCGCGCGAAGGGAAGCATCTTTCCATCATCAGCTACGGCGCGACGCTGTGGAAATCGCTGGAGGCGGCCGAGCAGCTGGAGAAAGCGGACGGAGTATCGGTGGAAGTAGTGGACCTGCGGACGCTGCTGCCGATGGATGACGCCGCGATCGTCGCAACCGTGAAGAAGACCAACAAGGTGCTCATCGTCCATGAAGACACGCGGACCGGGGGAATCGCCGGGGAGATCGCGGCGCGGATCAACGAGCAGGCGTTCGAATGGCTCGACGGGCCGATCATGCGCGTGACCGCGCACGACGTCCCGCTCCCGTATGCGCCGACTCTGGAGGACTTCGTCTTGCCCCAGACTGACGATATCGTGAAGGCGGCGCGATGGCTGGCGGCTTACTGATGGAGAGGCTATGGCACGCGTAGATGTCTTGATGCCACAAATGGGTGAGTCGATCGCCGAGGGGACCTTGAGCAAATGGCTCAAGAAGGTCGGCGACCCGGTCAAGCGGGACGAGCCCCTGTTCGAGATCTCGACCGATAAGGTCGACGCCGAAATCCCTGCGCCGTCCGCCGGGGTGCTGGCGGAGATCAAGGTACAGGAAGGGCAGACCGTGCCGGTGCAGACGGTCGTCGGGGTCCTGGAAACCGAAGCGGGGGCCGCGGCACCCGCACCTGCCAAGCCGGAGCCGCCGAAAGCGGCCGAACCGAAGCCCGCACCGAAGCCTGCACCGACACCCCTAGCCCCCAAGCCCGAGCCCCCAGCCCCCGTCAGAAGCGGTGACGGTGGTGGCGTACAGACCGCCGAGCAACGCCTCCGCACGAAATCCACGCCGCTCGTTCGCAAAATCGCTGCCGAGCACAGCGTCGACATCTCACGCATTCCGGGGAGCGGTTATGCCGGTCGAGTGACGAAGCAGGACATCCTCGGTTATATCGAGAGAGCTCCCGCCGCTGTCCCCTCAGGCCCGAGGCCCCAAGCCCCAGGCCCTGTCGGTCCCATCGAACATCCGGCCGTGGACGCGTGGCCGGGCGACCGCGTCGAGCGGTGGTCCAAGATCCGCAAGATCACCGCCGACCACATGGTGATGTCGAAGCGCGTGTCGGCGCACGTGGCGAGCTTTTTCGAGGTCGATTTCACGCGTGTCGCCCAGCTCCGCGCCCGGGCGAAGCAATCCTACGTCGATCGCGGGGTGAATCTCACGTTCCTCGCGTTCATCGCGAAGGCGTGTGGCGAGAACCTCCGGAAGCATCCCATCATCAATGCCGCGGTGTCCGGCGACAGCACGATCTATCGTGCCGACGTCAACATCGGGATCGCAGTGGCGCTCGACTGGGGCCTCATCGTGCCGGTGATCAAGCATGCCGACGAGTTGTCGCTGATCGGTATCGCACGCGCCATCAACGATCTGGGGGAGCGCGCCCGCACCAAGAAGCTGCTGCCCGACGACATCCAACGCGGCACGTTCACGATCACCAATCCCGGCGGTTTCGGACCGTTCGCCGGCATTCCCATCATCAACCAGCCGCAGGTCGCGATTCTCGGCGTCGGCGCGATCGAGAAACGCCCCAAGGTCGTGACCGCCGACGGCACGGATTCCATCGCGATTCGGACGATGGGGATGCTGACGATGTCTTACGATCATCGCGTCGTCGACGGTGCCGACGCCGACAAATTCCTGGCCGACGTGAAGCAGACGCTGCAGGAGTTTCCTGAGGGAGCGGTGTGAGCATGCCAAAAGTCCTGACCGCGGCGCGCGTGCGCGTGCCCACGCAGAACGAGACGGAGTACGTCAACACGCTGCGCGAGCTGAGTCAGTTCGCCGAAGCGCGCGGTCAGCGGATTTGGCTGTACCGCAACGCGAAGGATCCGCGGCTGTTCATCGAGTTTTCCGAGAGCCCGACCGAGATGTCGCACCGCGCCCAGGCGTCCCGGCTCCCCGAAGAGATCAAGCTGGAGAAGCGTCTCCAGGCGCTCGCCACCTACGCGCCCGACGCCTGGGAGCTGTGGAGCGAGGTCCCCGTCGCCACCACCTCACAGGCATAAGCCATGGCCCGCCGCGAAGTTGAGGTGGACGGTGAACGCTGGGAGGTCTACCCCTCGGGCCGCGTGACCGTGTACGGCCGCGACCAGTTCGGTCTCATCTTCGAGCACGGCACCGGCCCGCAGCGCCGCCGCCGCGTGACGCACTTCTCGCCGCTCGGCGCGCGCTCGCCGGACCGGGCCTTCCTGGAGCTCTCCGACCGCGAGCTGCTGGAGCTGTTCCGCCAGTCACAGCCGGCGTGGACCGCCCCCGA
>WNGK01003105.1_pt1 | contig 18028 bp, 14 predicted proteins | sample 5400601 | NCBI WGS metagenome assembly WNGK01 (sample SAMN13153376, study PRJNA577476) | soil metagenome | isolation source: 60 cm soil or saprolite under Garry oak tree replicate 1 | place: USA:California | collected 2016-06-15
ATCCAAAACGCTTCTTTGTCGATCAGTTAACATTTTTTCTCATGGCTTTCGCGCTGTTCGAAGTTGCCTGCCACGCCGAAGCCTTGGCGAAGGCGGGCCGCTCCGTCAGCATGAACTCAGCATCGGCGCATTAGTCCGGCGATGCAAGTTCAAATGAACATTTCCGTCATCCGCGCTTCGACTGGGAGATCCCTCGGTCCGAGCCGGACTGGCGTAGCGCTCGGGATCACCGCTCATTGTGTCGCTTTGGCCGGATTTCGGTCCGGATACGGTGGAACCGGCGGCAGCTCGTAACGTTTCGTCTTCAGTTCTTCCTCGATTTGCTGAATGGCGCGGTCGAGTTGCTGGTCTTCGCCGTGAAATTCTTTCGCCGGATCGTTGTCGACTACAATATCGGGATCGACGCCGTGTCCTTCGATGATCCATTCCTTTCCATCCTTGGAGTAAAGTGCGAACTCCGGCTTGAAAAAATTCCCGCCATCAACCAGCGGAAGCGAGTTCCGAATTCCAACAACACCGCCCCAGGTCCGTTTGCCGATTAATTTGCCAAGACCAAGCGTTTTGAATCGAAAGGGAAAAATATCGCCGTCCGAGGCGGAGAATTCGTTGATCAATGTGACCATTGGGCCCATGAAGGCGTGCGCTGGATCTGGTTGCGGCATTCCGTTACGCGCGATCCCCACCATCACGAACGCGCGCCGCAATCGTTCGAGCACCAGCGGCGAAACAAAACCGCCGCCGTTGCCGCGAACATCGACAATCAATGCGTGTTTGCGGATTTGAGGGAAATAAAGCTTGGTAAATTCGTTCAACCCCGGCCGCCCCATGTCCGGAATGTGGAGGTAACCAACGTCGCCGTTAGTTTTCTTGGCAACGTAATCGATGTTCTTTTGCACCCAATCTAAATAGTAGAGCGGGCCTTCGTTGGCCGTCGGGACCACGGTCACATCGCGCGCGCCCGCGTCCGATGGTTTCGAGTTCACGCGCAGAATTACCTGTTTGTCCGCGGTGCCGATGAGCGCCTGATAAAGGTTTGCAAGCGATGAGACCGGCGTTCCATTGATGGCGAGAATATAATCGCCGGCTTTAACATTGACGCCCACGGCTGTGAGTGGCGAGCGCGTGTGCTTGTCCCAGTTTTCGCCAGGTAAAATTCGATCGATCTTGTAAGCGCGCGTGGCGGTTTCGCGCGAAAGTTCCGCTCCTAACAAACCAAGTTTCACGCGCGGCGTGTCAGGGCGCTCGCCGCCGGCGACGTAGGTATGGCCGCTGTTCAACTCGCCGATTAATTCACCTAACAAATAAGTCAGATCGTTGCGATGGTTCACGAACGGAACAAGCGCGGCATATTTGTCCCGCATCGCTTTCCAATCGACGCCGTTCATCGTCGGCGAGTAGAAAAAATCGCGCATGTGCCGCCAGCATTCGAAATAGATCTGGTTCCACTCCGCGTGACGGTCGAGCTGCATGTCCAACCCTTCGATTTTGTGCTCGTGGTCCTTGGTCTCGATCTTGTCTTTCGGCAGGTCGATGATCGCGTAATCTTTCTTAATTTTTACGAGCATCTTTTTTCCGTCGAACGTGATCTGGTAATCGTTGACATCGCCAATCACCGTTTCTTTGCGATCTTCCAGGCTATAGGAGCAAAGATGTGATTTCCGATCGCGGCCGTCGCCATCATCGTCGTCTTCGCCGACGTCGTCTCCAGCGGTGCGGCGCAGATAAAAGATGCGATCGTCCACCATCCGAATGTTCCGGTAATTTCCCGGGGTGATTTCGAGCCCGACGATGCGGTTCTGAATACCGTCGGTGTCGACTTTAACTACGACCGGCTTTTTCGGCTTGGCGGCTTCGGGTTTCTTTTCCTCGGGCTTTTTTTCACCGGCCGCCTTCTCTTCCGGCTTTTTTTCTTCCGCTTCCTTGGCTTTCTCTTTTTCGCGTTTTTGTTCGGCCTTGCCTACTTCATCACTTTTTGGAGCGAGCGGGTTCTCCGTTTCCTTGGCGAGCGTGACCAAATACACGCGCTCCATGTCGCGATAGATATTCGCGAACTCTTCATCGCCAAACGACGGTTTGAAATCGCGGGCCGAGCTAAGGAGCAAATATTTTCCATCGTCACTGAAGATCGGTTCGCCGGAACCGTACCAGTTGTCGGTCACTGCGGTCTGTTGTTTGTTCGCGAGCGAATAGAGACTAACCCGCGGCAATCCGTTTTCTTCAGGACGCCCCCATCCGATCCACTGACTATCCGGCGACCAATTGAAAATTTCGATCTCGCCCCATTTGTCCTGATCGACCTGCGTTACCGTTTTCGTAGTAACATCGACAAAACGCAGTCGCTGCAAACGATCGCTCCAAAGCAGCTTCTTGCTATCGGGCGACCATTTCGCCGTGTAGTAATAAGTGTCGGCGCCGCTGGTCAGCTGAACGGCGTCGCCTTTGCCGTCCTGCGCGCGAACATACAATTCGTTCTCGCCGGTGACGTCTGAGTTGTAGGCGATCCATTTTCCATCGGGCGACCAAACCGCATCCCGCTCATGCGCATTTGATGTTTTGGTCAAGTTGCGCGGCGTGCCCTCCTTTGCCGGCACCGAAAATATATCGCCGCGCGCGACGACGATCGTTCGCTCGCCATCGGGCGCCAGATTCACCGACTCGATGTGTTTCGATGCATCAACCAAAGTTGAGCGTCCAATCGCGAGATCTTCCTTGATCTCGATCGGTAGCGGCGTCGCCTGTCCGCTTTTCAAATCGTATCGCCAGATATAGCCCGCTTGTTCGAAAACGATCGAGTCCTTGCCGATGGACGGAAATTTGATGTCGAAATCTTTGAAGCTCGTGAGTTGTTTCGTTGCCTTCGAGGCAAGATCGACAACGAACAAGTTCATTCGACCATCGCGATCGGAGATGAAATAGATTTTGTTGTCCGGACCCCACATCGGACAGATGTCCTGGGCCGGATTGTTGGTCAGATTCTCGGTCGCGCCGGTCTTGAAATCATGGATCCAAATATCGTCGGCCATGCCGCCGCGATAATGTTTCCAGGTCCGGAACTCGCGGAAAACGCGGTTGAACGCCATTTTCGAATCGTCCGGAGAAAAGGACGTGAATCCGCCGCGTGGCACCGGCACTTGCTGCGGCAGCTCGGCATCGAGATCGACGGTGAAGAGCGAACCGATGAAATCGTTGAACGATTTCATCCGCGAGCGAAAGACGATCAGCGGTTTCGTGTTTTCCCACGCCATCACGATGTTGTTCGGCCCCATTCGATCCGAAACGTCATCGCGCCCGAGCGTGGCCGAAATCGTGAGACGTTTGGGCGTGCCGCCTTCTGCCGGCATCACATAAACTTCGCGGTTGCCGTCGTATTCCGAAGTGAACGCGACTTGTTTTCCGTCCGGCGAAAAGCGCGGGAACGAAGTGTAACCGGGGCCGCTCGTCAGGCGGCGGGCGATGCCGCCATCTTTGGCCACGGTATAAAGCTCGCCCGCGTAACAAAAAACAATTTCACGATCGTTGGTCGTCGGAAAACGAAGCAGACGCGTGGTATTCGGCAACGACTGCGACCAGACTGGAAAAACCGGCAACAACGAGAAAACGAAAAGAGAAATCAAGATTCGAGAGCGCATGGTGGTGAAAAATGAGACCAGAAAGCTGGTTGTCAGTGCCCTAAAGTGCAAGACCGAATTCCGCTCCTCGAGTCCTGGCCTCTTCGAGATCAGCTTAGAATTTTCCGACGTCTCGAAACCAATGCAGAGCCCGTTGAACCTCCGTGCTCTTGACCGCGTGGCCGTCGGAAAATTGTTCCAATCGAACTTGCTGAAAACCGGTGCGCTTTAAAGAGTAATAGACGAGTTCCTCCGATACTGGCGGCGCGACTCGGTCGCTCGCACCGCTGCTAATCCAGATCGGAGTGCTGAGAAATCCCGGCGCCGGCCGAAAGTCTTTGTAAGCTGCGCTCAAACGGTCGGAATTAATTCCGATCAGTAAGAAGCCGCAGATTCGTATCGGTCCACTCTTTGCCAGCATCGCTCCGAGCTCGCCAGTTATTTTTGCGCCTCCGGAAAATCCAGCCAACGCGATTGGCCATTGCGCTGATTGCGGCCAGTCATGGCGGATCGTTTGCAGCGCCGCGGCCAAGATCGCAAATCGCCAAGCGGTTGAGTCAGCGCGTGGACGAATTGTGGCGTCGGTCGCAAGAACGATCCAGCCTTCCTTGATCGCCGCGTCTTCATACCACGGCACGTCCATCGGACTAGTACGGTCGTTATCGCTCGTCGAAGTGACAATCAAAATCGGCCAGGACCGGGATGGATTGAAGCCACTTGGAAGCATCAGCAGTGCGCGACCTGTGCTTGGTCGCGGATTGCCGCCTTCAGCTGCATAGTCCTGATAGTATTTGCTGATCGGGACACGAATCTCGCACTTTCCGCCCGCTGGAACGTCTTGCCCCGCGAGTTTGGCCGCGTCGCTCGAGCGAACAAACAATTGCTGTGCGACGAACAAGCTAATCACGAGCATGCAACGAACTGACGTCCTCGCAAGATCGACAGCGGAAGATCGCGCGTTCACGCCTTTCAGATTTTACTCTATGAGGCGGTCGCGGTCGCCGGAATGAAATCGGCACCGTCTTCAAACCTTAATTTCCTGTGCAACTCGCGCCGAAGCAGCAACAAATTCATGCAGGCCTGGAGCACCTGCGATCCGACTGAGAGGTACCAAACAAGTTTGATGTCGAACCCCGGCGTGCGCGAGAGCAGCAGGGCCGGCAACGCAAAAAGAACCAGGCGCGAGGCCGAGCTGAGTAATGGCGGTATGGTGTTACCGAGTCCCTGAAACATGCTCGAGCTGGTAAACACAATCCCGGCGGCGACGAAATTGAAAGCGACGATGCGGAGATAATCGCTGCCGAATTGAATCACGGCGGCGTCCTTTGAAAAAAAGCGGATCATCGTTCCCGGCGCGAGCCACGTGATCAAGGCGAGCACCAGCATCATTGCAGCCGCAATCCCAAGTCCTGACTTAACCGAGTCCCGAACGCGATCGGCCTGGCGGCCGCCGAAGTTTTGTCCGACCACGGGCGAGACCGCGAAACTGAGCGCGACCACAGGCAAAAAGAGCGCCTGCATCACGCGCGCGCCGACGCCGAATCCCGCCTGCGCCGCCGGCCCGAAATTTCGAATGATCACATAGACGATGAGGATGTAGACAAAGAGCAGGACAAATTCAGCGCCGGCCGGCACGCCGATGCGCAGCATCGCACCCCAGATTTTCATTTGCGCGCGCCACAGTGGAAATCGGAAACGCAGGTAGTGATATTTTTTCTCGAAATAAACAATGATCAACAAGTCCGCGACAAGAATCGAAACGAAGGTCGCGAGCGCAGCGCCGGTCACGCCGAGTTTCGGCCATGGCCCGATTCCAAAGATCAAAAACGGCGCGAGCACCATGTTGAGAACGACGCTAAGCACCTGGAAAATCACCGGGGCCTGGACGATTCCGGTCGCGCGCAGTGCCGAGCCCATCGAGACGAGTGGAAATTGCAGCAACATCGCCGGAAGAAACCAGCGCAGGTAAGCCTTGGCTAACCCCGCGGTGTTTGCGTCTGCGCTTAGTGAGTTGGCGTAAGCGTCCATCGAAAGAAAGCCGACTACGCCCAGCGCGAGCGCAATCCAGATCGACATCGCGCACGATTGATTGAACACGAGCTCCGCGCGCTGCTGGTCTTTTCTTCCCGCGGCTTGCGAGATCAGCGCCGTTGTTCCAACGCCGAGCATTTGGGTCAATGCCAACACAATCATGGTGAGATTGCCGGCCACGCCGACGGCCGCAATCGCTTCCTTGCCGAGACGTCCCACCCAAAAGAGATCGGCCAGCAAATAAAGCGTCTGCACCACCATGCTCACGGCCATGAAGGCCGACATGTGCAGCAAATGTCTGGTAACTGATCCTTGCGTTAGATCTTTCATGTGACGCGTCCAAATCCTGTCGGGGGAGACATTGTTCGCTGCAATAGAAATCGAAAGCGATTTCTATACCGCCAGTCCGGCTCGGACCTACACTTTTTCCGCTACGATCTCAAGCACGAGTGGAGTCAGCATGAACGAAGCCTCTTCTTTCTCGGCCGCAGACAGATCGGCGCGGACTTTGTCTGCAAAGGTCGCATCGATTCGACCGAGCTCTTGCAATCGCAAAAGATGCACATGAATGAATTGGGCCGGCCATTGCCACATGTAATCGTTTGGCTGCAGACAAAAAATTCGCGGCACTACCGAGCGCACGTCAAATCCGTTCTTCGTTAACCACGACGGTAATTGCAGGCCCGTGTCCGGCTCGCCGCCGGCTTCACGCCAGGTAGCGATCACATGGTTTCGGAATTCTTCCAAACTCGCCCGCTGCGGGAAAAAACGCCACGTCCTGTAATGGCCGTACTCGTGAAAAATTGCCTGAGCTCCTTGCCGCGTAATGTGCGCGATTTTTTTAACCAGGAGCTCTGGATCGGAGACAAAACAAAGGACCCATCGGCACCAGGTGAAATCAAAAGGCCCTTCGGGCAAAGCATCATTCATCAAGTCGAGCTCGTGAACGTCGACATTCGAAAGCGATCGTGCCTGAATCGCGCTCTTGATCGCTTTGACAAAATTACTCGAGCGCTCGACTGCGACGACTCGGCCGGTGTGTCCAACAATTTCCGCAAGATCGACAGTCGCATAGCCGGGCCCGGCACCGACATCGAGCACGCTGCTTCCAACCGTGACGCCCGCCTTTTTCCAGCAATCCAACACGACCGGACGCCAGGCGCGATGCTGCACGCCCAATCGCTCCAGTTCTTGGTCGTGCGTTCCGAGAACGTAATCGCGCTCTTTTGATTGAGTCATGGATTTCTCCAAGTCAGCTTACATCGCGGTGAGATGCCGCCCACCCGATTCTTGCTTGCCACGCCGGAGTTTTAACGAAGGCGGGCGACGAAGTCTGATCTGTGACCTCTGTCGTCTGACCGCTATTTGCCAACTTCCGCTTTGCCGGTTTTGTCCTGGATCGTGACGGTTAGTTTCTTCGCGTCTTTGTCGGCGTCGCGCGCGGCGTACGCGACCAACCAGGTGCCGTTGGCTGCATTGTATTCGGCTTTCGGCAATTGATACTCGCCCAGATCGTGACCTTTTGTGCGCGCTTCGATGTCGGCAATGTCCATTGCCTGCACGGCGGTCAGCTTCGCGCCAGGCGGCGGTGGAGACGGCGAAACGCCTGTGGTTGAAGGCGTCGAAATTTGAGTTGGCGGATTTGTCTTCGGCGGCGCGTTGATATGCAGCGACGAGGGCGGCCCGGTCAATGTGTGGAGCGAATCGTCCACCGGAGTTTCTTTTTTGTCGGCCCCGCCACGCCGTAGCTCATCTTGAGCGGAGACGTGACCTTCTGCTGGGATATCTTCGCGTACCTGTGTGTCCGCTTCGGGCGATTGAGAGGAGGCGGGTTTTGCGATCTTCGACGGCTTTTTTGTTTTTTCCGGCTTCGCGCGCTCAGACTGCCTGGCCGGCTCGGCCTCTGGCTTTATGGTGACGGTGCGAGTCGGTCGTTCGATCGCACGGACCGGGCCCGGCGCGAGCGCCGATTTTCTGGTCACTGGTTCTCGCGGCGTAGGCGATTGATCCGGTTCCTCTGCCGAAGTTTGAGCGATCAGGGGTTGAGAAACTTTCTCTGTTCCCTTCGAGGAAGATTCTTCGTTTGTTGCTTTGGAACTTGAAGTTGGAATTTGCGCGGGACCTTCTGCTGAAACATCCGCCGTTGTTTCTTTCGCAACGCGAGTTTGCGTCTTTTCTTTTGAAACTTTTTCCGTGCTGGGTGCCTCGCTCGCGGCCTCTGTCGATGTTACGGATTCGGCACTTTTTGCTTTCGTAATTAACGGCCCGGCAATCCATTGCCCTTTCTTCTGAGCATCGACAAACGTCGCGTGATACGCTTTTCCGTGGTCAACCGTCATAACATCGCCGTTGAATTTCCCGTGCAGCATCGTCCCGGAGTAACTGCTGATCGGAGTTCGCTTTCGGTTCAAGACTCCTGGCCCAACCCGAAACCATTGGAGTGTGCCGGGGCCTGTCGCGTAACCGTTCGCGTCGCGATCGCCAGACCAGGTCGCGACGTCTCCGGGTTTGAGATCGTTGTTCCAAACGAGCGCCTTCTTGTGGTCATCGGTGCGCTGGTAGGTCCCGCCGGCGTAGGCGCCGCTTACGAAAATCAAACCGAACAAGACGCCTAAATCGGCGAAACAATGGGCTCTCACGACGACGCGGATTGTAGTTCATTCGGTCTCCCGTCCACAACAGGAAAGTCCGCAGAGCCAATAAAAACTGCATGATGCTTCTGCCAGATCAATCTTCCCGCTCATCCAAATGACTTTTTCGGGCGTGGCACGGCCGAACAACCGCCCACTTCCGAATCAGATAGCGTCCCAAGGGGCCGATATGCGGATTTTAGTGGTGGAAGATCAACAGGACACCCGGCAGGTGCTTACCGGATTGCTCAGGCGTTGGGGCTACGACGTTTTCCCGGCCGAGAGCTTAAAGAGCGGTATGGATCGGCTTGAGACCGAGCCGCCGATCGATGTCATCCTGAGCGATATCGGGCTACCCGACGGCACTGGCTACGCGCTGGTCAGCGAAGCGCGCCGTCGCGGGAAACGGGTCCTGGCCATCGCCTTGTCCGGCTACGCCTATCCGGGCGATGTCCGGATCGCCAAGCTCGCCGGCTTCGATCACCACTTATCGAAACCGTGCGATTGTCACTATCTCCGCACAATCCTGCAAGACCGCGCGAGTTGGACAACGTAGCTAACTGAAAAATCGTTAAACACTTCGAGCTTTGGCCGGGCCAAACCGCGGCCGGCGCCGCCGCTGGTGTTGCTGCTGGTTCTGGCGCGGCGGCATCGCTCGAGTCGGTGTCGGCTCCTGGACCTTCATCATTTCGAACGTCTGAAACAACGGCGCGAGATCGATCACTTCATTCGCGGCTGATCTCAATATGTTCCCAAGATTTTGCGAAACGGATGCCACTTCCACCCGGATACCGCGTCGCCTCAACTTGATCGCGAGATGAGCGAAATCAGTGTCGCCGGTTACGAGAATAACGACATCGGGCTGCATTTCGACCGAAAGCTCGAGCGCGTCGATCGCCATCATAACGTCCACGTTCGCCTTGTAACGCCCTTCCTCGGCGGGCGACCCGTCTTTGGTCACAACCATGAAGCCGTTGGAGCGCAGCCATTGCATAAATTTATTCTTCTTGTCGCGTTCTTCCTGCCAGATCGGCATCGCGGGCGGAAGTCCGGCATAAACAACCATCTCGATCAGCTCCCGTCCCGTGCTCGGACCGGCCAGAAATTCACGCAGCTTTATCCAATCAAGGCCACGTCCTGCCGTGCGGACCGAACTGCCGACGTTCGATTCATCGACCAGCACCAACACTCTCGACCGCGCCGATGTGTTTGAATCCTTCCTTCGCATGTCAGCTCGTCTGTTATAACCGACGCAGCCAGTCTAACCGACTGAGCCGACTGAAGGACCAACCGATTTACCGCGAATCAGAAGATTGTAGCCAGCCGAGATCACGCGCCGTGCTGCTTCGCCTGTTTCCGGATCGTTCCGAAGCGGTTCGTCGTGGACGCTTTGCTTAACTTCGAAGTTTCGGATCGGTTTGGTCGGATCGGTGGTCTCGTAAATATAAGTCGGCACACGACAATCTACTCCTAAAGGACCTGACCGCATTCCTTTTCGCTGACCTCTTCTTTTCAGCTTTCAGTGTTTGAAATTCGTTTGCTGCCCAGCTTCACTCGCTCGTGCCCTGGTCGCTTTACCTTGATCACTCGCACTGGCCCGTGCTTGCGCCAGCTACCCTAGCTGCGTTGCCGTCTACCCGCGCGATTCCCGATCGCGACGTGTTCTATGTCGCTCATCCCATTTGCTCCATTCAGCTTTTCGAAAGAATTAGGGAACGCGCGTTTCCGCTGTAGATTGGTTGCGTCCGATCGATCTGCCATCGGCCACCTTTCCCTGGGATCGGAGACGCACATGAAATTAACACTTACCTTATCTCAAAACGGCGCCCTTTACTTCGCCCAGCGTAGAACGGCCCAGCGCCGTGCTGCGCTTTTTCGGCGCTTCGCTGCCGCCGCCAGACTGCAGCCACCTGATATGGCGCGACGGACTTTCGCCGACTCGCACGTCTCAAGGCGATTTCATCCCGACAACGGCCGCTAATCTGCTACTCCCTTTTAGGCACGTCTGATCTCTGATCTCTGACCTTTAGTCCGTCGCCGCCGGAGAATTATCGATCGTTACCTTGTTGCGTGGATCGGGAATGTGAATCGTCGTTTCGATCACATTCGAATAGCGGTTCGCGCCTTCATCGAATGTGTGCGCGGCATTGATCTCCACGTGCACGATGTAATCGCCTTCCGGCACGCCGGTAATGTCGATCCATTGGCCGCTGAGTTGTTTGAAATACCAATCCGCCCAGCCGGTCGTGATACCCTGGAAGGCACAGACGTAACCGCTGCTCTTGTTATCGTTCGTGTACTTGAGCAGGTCTTCGAGACAGAATGCTTGTTTATGTCCTTGCGCGGCAACTGTGCGATCCAGCTTCAGCAATTGATAATTGGAAAAACCGGCGATGTGATAATGATTATGACACGGCGAATAAATGAACACCGAATGATATGGATTGTTCGGGTCAGTCGGACTGCCGACCACGAGGTCGCCGTCGCCGCCGTTGATCAGCACAGTGTCGAACCGGAGCAAACGCCGATAACCAGTGCCTCCAACCGAGCCCTCGACTAACTCGCAGCTAGTCGAATCAAACAAGCGGTCGATGATTTCCATCTGGGAAACGAACCGCTTCGGGTCGACGGTTAAATCTGGTTTGCCGTGATTACTGTAAACGGGAAAATCGCGCGACACATCGGTGCGCACGGCTTTAGCCACAAACGGGATGATGCTGAGCAGCAAAACTGAACCGACGACCAGGGCGATAATTTTCTTCAGATTGAACATAAACTTTCCTTTCGGTTACCGACCTTTCCGATGTTACAACGAAATCGGAAACGAAATCAATCGCCGTATTCTTGCTGCGTCACCCCTTACGCTTTTTCGCCTTCGGGCCTGCAGCGGTGTTTGAGCAGCTTGCGCAGACGCCCGCTCGTCTTGGTCGCGAGCGCGGCCTTAAAGCAATATTGCATTAAACCGATATCGCAGAAGTTCGCGCGCGATCGTCTCTTATCTGTCGTCGGTCTTCGCTCCTCCGCCGCTAAGCCTGCTTTGCCGGCTTCGGTTTTCGCTTCGCGTCGGCGAGGCGCTCGGCTTTTTTGCGGCGCCGTGCCCGTTTCCTCACGTTATCTCGGCCGTGACTATGTCCCATAAGATCGACAATCGCGCTGCTTGCTCAACTTCTCAACAGCGCCGGTGGAATGGCGCGCGTCCCAGGCGCTCCCTTCTACTTCGTACTTTCCAGGATCGTCGTTCGCTTCGAACGGTCGCCGACCGTAATAATGAAATGTTTTCCGATCAGTTTTTGATCGTACGCGAGCAACGATGTGACCTTGCAGCTTCAGTCCTGCGCCACGTGTTGTCGCAAGCCGAGCGATCGCAGTGTGTCGGGCGTCAAATTTCCGCTCGGCTCCAGCCCCTTGGCGCTCTGATAACGGACCAGCGCATGACGTGTCTCCGGCCCCAGGACGCCGTCGATTCGTCCATGGTAATAACCTGCTGTCGCCAATTTGTCCTGGAGGTCGGCAATCTCTGCGGCGAGGCCGGACCGATCGTTAGAACCGTAGCCGTTTCGATTATAATTAGAAGAATCGTAGCCGCCCTGATCGTAGTTAGAAGGATCGTAGCCGTTTTGACCGCCGTAATATGAGCCGTCGTACGCGCCGGAATCATATCCATACCCGGAATCATATCCATACCCGGAGCCATACGGATAGCCGTAACCGTAGTACGGGTAGCCGTAAGGATAGTAATCGTAGAAGGGCCACCCGAACCACGGGAAGAACCCGAAATCGAAGATGAACCAGGAGCCATTCACAAAACGGCAACGGTGCCCGTTCCAAAAATGATCGCGATTACGGTCCCAATTGCGATTCCAATTGGCCGAGCGCTGGGCGAACACGTGATTATGTCCAGGACTGATGTTGCCAATTGTCTGGTTCCTGCCGCCGGTCCCGAATTGCGCAGTCCGATTGCCACGCTGGACCTGCATTTCTCCGAACCGATTGGTTTGGATCGATCGGTTGTTCCGGAATTGCGCAAGATCATTGCCGGTCCGCCCAGTGAATGTTCGAGGCGTAAACTGTCGTGGAGCGAACGATGTATTTCCGCCACCAATCATGCGACGTTGAGAAAACTGCGGTATTGAGCGCATCGTCATGCCCGATGGCCGCGCAAACGCGCGATTGCCGCTAGAGCTGAATCCGGAACTGGAATGCATCATGGGCGCCGAACCGCGCCCGCGTACAGCGGCCCTCTGCGAATTGCCATTGTTTCCGTGGCGATCTCCGGCCTGGGCGGAAAGGGCGAATGCTGCGCTGAGGATCAAAGCGAGGAAAAGAACTTTATGCGATTTCATAATATAGGGCTCCAGTGATTGGACATGGTCACTCATTGAACCATTCAATCAATCCGTTGTTGCGGCTGCGTTTACATCGATCTCTGACGTCCCCGGCTAGCCGCAGCTTCGAAGGAGGAAGCACTGGCAAAGGCGGCAGTTGACCGCGCTCGCCTCGCCATATTCCGGCTGTTTTGGGCTTCTCCGACGGCTGCGCGGGCAATTATACTCTCGAAAGAGCATCAGCAAATGGTCAGCTTCGGGCATCTCATTGCGGTTTTAGCTGTGGCCGTTAGTGCCGCATCAATTGCGATAGCGGTGTACCAATACCGTCGCACCGTTCATCGGGATATATTTAGAGTTTACGCGGACAAGTACGACGCCATTTTACAGCCGGAGATTTATCCACAGTGGCAAAAGGCGTTGGCTGGCGACAACACGCATTGGGAAAGACTGACGCCGGTGATGATCGCGTACCTGAATTTAATATGGGAAGAGTGCTATCTCGCTGGCGATCGCGTGATTCCGAAGCAGTTATGGGAGCTTTGGCGACCAGAAATTCAAAGAGTTTTGCGCTCTGATTTTGCCAAGCAAATAATGAACACCTGCGACTTTCACTTTCCCGAGGAGTTAACGTGCGGCTCGGCTCGACGGGCGAGAGAGTTGCGCGGGTCGCAAATGTAAAATGCCCTGCTCAGCCTGCCCGTCCTGGTCGCCGTGGCGACCGTGGCGGGTGAAAGTCTTCGGAGTTTAGATCTGACCCCAGCCTTACCCCTGGTCACTTTTGATTCGCCGAGAGTCGAAATAACAACAAACTGTTTCGCTTTCCGATCTCAGTGTTTCAAATTTCCGCGTTTCAGTTTTTTTCAAAAATCTTTAGACGCGATCCCGTTTCCCATTTCAACGTCCGACCGAGATCTCAAGAGGCAGCGAGGGCCTCGGCGACATTGCGCCGTATTCGAAATGCCTGGTCCAGTCGTGACGTTTCAAAAATTATCTGGACGGTATCGCGCATCCCGACCAGGTAGAGCTTGCCGCGGTACGCTTCGACCTTTTGCATCCCGTTGATCAGGACGGCCAATCCAGAACTGTCGATGTACGATACCTTGGAAAGATCGATCACCACCTTCTCCGGCTTATCTCTGATCAAGGCGCGCAGGTCGGCGGCGACCCGTGGCGAGACGCTCATATCAATTTCGCCTTCCAGCGCCAGGATGCGATGCGATCCCGGCTTGGCCTTACGAATTGGGGGTGGCCCTTGTTTCTCGCTCTCACTTTTTCTTTGACGCGATAATTCGCTGGGAGGACCCGGGTCAACCAGGATCCCTTCAGGAATTTGATTGGCAAACTGCAAGACCCTGAAACCGAGGTAAGACGGTGGAAGCTTGGCCTTCTCCTCGGGTGATAAGTTGGTTTGCACCGCCACGATCAATTCGCGGACGTGATAGAGGCTTTTGAAAACTCTGGTGATATGCGGGTTGGAACCAAACTCAGCGTTGAACCGGGCCGCGGCTTCCACTGCAAGGGAATGCCAATAGCCCGGTTCGAAAGGGAGCCAGGTGCGCTTTTCGGCTTCGCGTTCTGCCTCAGAAAGAGAAAGCCATTGGGCGAAGGTCATTGGTGAGAAACGGGTGACTGGCGGTCGATTATGACTGGATTCCAGCCCATATCCAGCGCTAGCTTAAAGCGACGGGCGCGAAATCCAATTCTTCCCGCGTCTTTCCTTTAACACCGGATTGCCGAACCGAAGTTCGCTTTCCGCTAAAACTGCCAGTGCAACGGCAGTCCGACTCGGACCTCGCACCTCAACTGCTCAATGTTCGGCCGTCAGCGTTTCCGCATTTCCTCGTTTCCGTTTTCTATGAGATGTTTACTTTGGTCCCGTCTTCCATCGATCAGGCGCGGTCGCGGTTAAATCGGTTTGAGCGTTTGCTCCAGTTTTCCAACGTCACCAAATTGTAACATTGCCTGAATTGACCGGTGAACCGGGGGCCGCCTAGCCTGGAACGCACAGACCACCTCACTTATGGCCAAGTTCGAGATGTTCCGAAATCAAGAGAACATCGAATCGTTTTCTGCTCACGACACTATTTTCTCAAAGGGCGATCCGCGCACGGTCATGTACGTGGTAAGAGAGGGCGAGGTTGAAATCAGATTGGGCGACAAGGTCGTCGAAGTAGTAGGTCCGGACGGGGTCTTTGGTGAAATGGCCATGGTGGATGGTCAACCGCGCACCGCCGCCGCGGTTGCGCGGACCGATTGCAAACTTGTGCCGATCGACCAGAAGCGTTTTCAATTTCTAGTCCAGCAAACGCCCTATTTCGCCATCGAAGTGATGCGAGTTCTGGTGGAACGATTGCGCCGGGCAGATCGATTGGTCGAAGCCTGAGTTCGGTTACGCCGCGGAAAACGATACGGCCAGTCCGGTTCGGACGGAATTTTGGCCGTCGGCGGCTAATCGATAAGATCGAGATCTTCGGTCGTGCGGACCAAGCCGTGCAGAATACAAGCGTGCGCTGGACCGAAGCGCGTTCGAGCGCGCGTTCTTGACTTACCGCAGGGTACCCGACAGAAAATAGATCGGCAGCCAACTCCTCATCGCGCTGTTCCCATTTTGTGGCAATCTCCAATTTCATGGTTCGCGAGCGGACGCGCCGCGACTTTCTTGCGCTCGCCGGCAAAAGCCTCGGTCTGGCCGCGCTTTCTTCGGCAACAGTCGCCTCGTTGCTGAAAAGCGTCGAAGCCGCGACAAAGACCGTGGCGCATTTGACGCCGGAGGAGGCAGCGATGGATGAAGACTTCTGGGCCACCATTCAAAACTCTTTCACCGTCACGCGTGGCATCATCAATCTGAACAATGGCGGCGTTTCGCCCAGCCCGCGGATCGTGACCGAAGCGTTAGTGCGTTACCAGTGGCAACAGGAAGACGCCACCGCCTACACCATGTGGCAAATCCTCGAGCCGCAATCGGAAACGATCCGTACCGGACTGGCGGAGCTGTTCGGCTGCGATCGCGAAGAGATCGCGATCACGCGCAATGCTTCCGAGTCGCTCGAGATTCTTTTGATGGGCATGGACTTCAAACCGGGTGACGAAATTCTCACTACTACCCAGGATTATCCGCGCATGCTGACCACGCTCCGTCAGCGGGAGAAGCGAGAAGGTCTGAAGCTAAAGCTGATCCAGATTCCCATTCCGCCAAAGAACCTCGACGAGATCACCGCCGCATTTGAAAAAGGAATTACCGATCGAACGCGCCTGATTCTGATTTCGCACATGGTCAACATCACCGGACAGATCACTCCGGTGAAGGCGGTCAGCGAGATGGCTCGCGCCAAAGGAATTGAGACCATTGTGGACGGCGCCCATTCCTTTGCCCAATTCGATTTCAAACAGAAGGATCTGGGTTGCGATTACTTCGGCACCAGTCTGCATAAATGGTTGTACGCGCCCAAAGGCACGGGCATGCTTTACGTCAAACGCGACAAGATCGAAAAGCTCTGGCCGTTGATGGCCGCCGAATCCAAGCAAGTGAGTGACATCCGCAAGTTCGAAGAGATCGGCACCCACTCGGCTGCGCCCAAGCTGGCGATTGGCGAGGCGCTCCTGTTTCACAACGGGATTGGCGGCAAACGCAAAGAAGCACGGTTGCGTTACCTGTCACGTTACTGGATGAACTGGCTCAAAGATGTGCCCAAGATCCAGTTCAACACGTCGTTCGATCCGAAACAATCGTGCGCAATAGGAAACGTTCAGATTGAAGGAACAAACCCCGACGCCGTCGGTAAATATCTGTTCGACAAACACCGCATCTTCACCACGCCCATCATTCACGAAGAATTTCAGGGCATTCGGATCACGCCAAATGTTTATACCACGCTCAGTGAGCTGAATTATTTTTGCGAGCAACTGGAGTTGATCGCTCGCAAAGGCTTGCCGGCATAGCAATTCGATTAACGAATAACGAGCAGCGTTGTCGCAGCATGTTTAGATACGACCCCGCTGCTGCTTCCTTGACCTCCGACTGCTTACCTGTGGACCTACCGCGCTTGCTGGATCATCCCGTGTTTCTCGGCCCAGTCCCAAAGCGCGGCGAATTCCACCGGCGTCGGTTTGAGTCGCCCGAAATGCGCCCGGTGTTCCGTTAGCATTTTTCCAAACGTCATTCCGTCAGGGGCGACGCGTTGCGGATCCGCGCCGCGTTCGAGCAGATGCAGCGCGTCTGCGTAGGCGCTGCTACGATCAAGCCCCATTTTCGTGCGGTAGAGCAATAAGGTGTAGCCGGCGCACTCCGATTCACTTTCGGGAACCGTGGAGTTGATGTCGGCGCCGTGGTCCAGGAGCAGGTCGAGCCGCGCACGCTCCTCGTCCTTGTAGTAAGCCAGCTCGTAGTGCATGAAGATGATCGGCCAGCCGTACTCGTTGCGAACGTTCGGATTTCCGCCGGCCTCGAGCATGGCGCGCAGGACAGGAGCAGACGAATGCACGGCGTTGGCGAGGGCGAATGATTCCCGATGACCATTGGTGTAGTTCGGGTCGACGCCGAGCGACAGCAACGTTTTCACCGCTTCGACTAATTGCCGATGCTGCCACGATTGCCTGACGGCGAAACAGAGCAGCGTCGTGCCGTCGCGTCCCGGCGCCTGCAAATCCGGAACTGCCTTCGCGGCCGCGCGGATCGCGTCTTGATCGTTTGTTACGATGCCGTGCGCGACAGCAAACAGCGCCGGCTGATCGCCAAAGGCATATTTCCCGGAGTCCAACTCCTCCCTCAGAAGCCGCTGATGCTCCTCAGCTATTTCCATGCTAATCAGAAACGACGCGAAGAAAGCGAACGGAAGTCCAAGCCCAAGAATCAAAGCCGCCGCCACAGCCAACCAGCCTCGCCATTTGTTAGCCAAAAAGATGGTGACAGCGGCCAGGCCGGCGACGATCAGGATGATGGAGCCGAACGCGAGCGAGAAGTCGGTGTCCTCATTGTCCGTCCCGCTCAGCCCCCACGTGATCGCGAACACGCCCAAGACCGCGTAGGCGCCGGCCGCGAGCCACAGGCCGATTTGGAAGATCTTGCTGATCACTGTGGCGGTCTTACCAGCCCGTGCCGATTTGCACAAGAAAACTGAAATTCAACGCCGGATGCTAATCACATCGCGTTAACGGCTGTATTCACTCGCTCCTCGCGCGCGCGTGTGCGCGTGGAATTTACAAATCAGAGGTCAGCGGATTCGCTCAGAGCCGTCTGCCTTGAATCAGTTGAATAACGAGCACAACGACCGCAATCACGAGCAAAAGATGGATCAGACCGCCACCAATGTGACCGATCAAGCCCAGAAGCCAGAGCACCACTAGGATGACAATTATAGTCCAGAGTATAAATGTTTCTTTCGGTTGAGTTAGACTTTCGTCGACCGATTTTATCCACTGTCTTATTCCCTTG
>WNGK01003107.1_pt1 | contig 18026 bp, 13 predicted proteins | sample 5400601 | NCBI WGS metagenome assembly WNGK01 (sample SAMN13153376, study PRJNA577476) | soil metagenome | isolation source: 60 cm soil or saprolite under Garry oak tree replicate 1 | place: USA:California | collected 2016-06-15
GTGGAAAGTGCTGAGGCCTTGGCCGAGCTCTGGCACAAACGGATTCGTGAAGAGTTGGGCATCGCAGGTAACGATGCGAAGAACTTGAACGAGCTCTTCCGTCAGGGCTATCAAGGCTCGCGATTCAGCTTTGGGTATCCGGCTTGTCCAAATCTCGATGATCAAATGAAGTTATTCGCGCTGCTTGACCCTTCCCGTATCGACGTTGAGCTCACGGAAGAATTCCAGCTCGATCCCGAACAGTCGACATCGGCGATCATAATCCATCATCCGGAAGCCCGGTACTTCTCGATTGAGTGAGACTCGCCAAGAATTGTAGGGGCAGGGCTTGTCCCTGCCCGCAATCCCGTTTAAGTTAGAGCATCAATTATGCCTGATAACGTCGTAATAGGTTCTGACGTTATGCGGGCAGGGACAAGCCCTGCCCCTACAAACGCCCTTGTACCTTCAGAAGAAGAACTCACCGTCCTGTCTCGCTTCGAGCGCTTCGCTTTCCGCGTCACGCACCGGATGAATCAAGATAGTTGGAAGCGGTTTTGGACCTGGTGCCAGAGTGTCTTTGGCGCCGGCTGGATTCATCTTTCAACCTATAATCTCATGCGCGTTTACGGTCTGGAGAACCTCGAGGCGGCCTCGAAGGATCGGCCGATCCTGCTGGTCGCGAATCACCGATCGTTTTTCGACATGTACACGGTCTCGACCGTCTTGTTTCGTCGTACTCGCTGGCGCAAGCAATTGTTCTTTCCTGTACGTGGCCGGTTCTTCTATCAATCGCCGATTGGTATGTTCGTTAATTTGATCATGGGCTGGTGGTCAATGTATCCACCGTTCTTTGCTTCGGGTGATAAACCGATTCCGGAGAAACGCGAGTTTGATAAATATTCCTTTCGACGCTTAACACAACTTTGTCGCGAGGGCGCGGGGAACGTCATCGGGTTTCATCCCGAAGGGACGCGTAACAAGAGTGTCGATGCATATTCGTACCTTCGGGCACAACCAGGGGTCGGCAAATTGATTAAGGACGCGGAACCGCAAGTTATTCCTGTGTTCATTGCCGGCCTGGGCAACAAACTGGCGAAGCAGGTCCTGGGCAATTGGTTTGGCGGCGAGAAAATCAGGATTCATTTTGGCGAGCAACTTGACCTGTCAGACTTTATCTCGAAAAAAGATCATGTGCGGACCTACAAAGAGATTGCACAGTATGTCATGAGTAAGATCGCTGAGTTAGGCGACAAAGATCGTGAGTTATATTCTAATAGACGATCTTAAACGCAAAGGCCCGCAGAGGATTCCGCGAAGGAACGCAAAGTTTCCTTCGCGCGCCTCTGCGAAACACTCTGCGTCCTTTGCGGTTAACCCGTCCAGAGCGAATACGATTGATGACGTTACCACTTGTAATTGTGAATCCTGCTTCCGCCGATAGCGCGACGGAAGAGAACTGGCCAAAGATTGCCAGCGATCTGCGCACGCACTTTGGCGCGTTCTCAGTTGTTTTCACAGGAGCAGTTGGCGATGGACGCCATCTTGCGCAGCAAGCTGCAAAACAGGGCACGAAACTAATCATCGCTTGCGGCGGGGATGGCACGATCTCAGAAGTCGCGAACGGAATTCTGGAATCAAATCAGGAAGCTGAGCTTGGGGTTCTGCCGAGTGGCACCGGCGGCGACTTCCGGAGGAGTCTTCGCATTCCAAAGAATGTTGCGGCGGCAGCACGCGCGTTACGCGACGGTCACACCCGCATTATCGATGCCGGTCGGGCGACCTTTACGAACGACGGTGGCGAACGCGAAACGCGCTTTTTTGTGAACGTAGCCAGTTTTGGGATGAGTACCGACGTGCTTACTCGCTCCGCGGCCGGCGAGGCGAAAAAGTGGATTCCCGGTTTCGCTCCGCGCAGACTCGGCAGCAAACTTTCTTATGCGGCGGCCACGGTGCAAACTACCCTTTCCGCGTCGCCTACAGACGTTCAAGTGCAACTCGATGAAGGTCCGGAGCGACGCTTGCGCGTTGCTGAATTCTGTGTTGCAAACGCGCGTTACTACGGGGGCGCTATGAAGATAGCGCCCGATGCGGAACTTGACGATGGTTTTTTTGACGTGGTTACCATCGGCGATGCAAGTTCGTTTCGCATTCTAACCAATGCGCCGCGACTCTATTTCGGTGCGCATTTGCGGATGAATGAAGTGACGCATGTACTGGCAAAACAAATAGTCGCACGACCGCCGATTAAGAATAAGCACATCGCGGTCGAGCTTGATGGTGAAATAGTGGGGCGATTGCCGGTCACGTTTCAAATGCGGCCGCGAGCGTTGCGCGTACGCTGTTCATAAGGATCAAACTGTGGCCAGAAGAAAGAAACAGTTTTTGGGTCGCGCGCTCGTATACGAGCATAGACACGATAAGCTTGCGCCAGTATCGGTCTACGTCCAGCGGCTGATTGCATCGGGGGCGATCGCTTTAGTGCTAATTGGCATAGTGCTACTGATTGGGGTGGTTGGATACCATCGGCTGGCGCGACTGGACTGGGTGGATTCTTTGTTGGAAGCTTCAATGATCCTCGGTGGCATGGGGCCAGTGAACTCACTTCCGAACGATAGCGCCAAGATCTTTGCTTCTATTTACGCGCTCTTCAGCGGGCTGGTCTTTATCGCCGTCATGGGAATAGTTCTCGCGCCGGTCGTGCATCGCGTCATGCACAAGTTTCATGTTGACGAGAAGGATGTGGAAAAGTGAGATTTCGATTCGCTACTTTGAGCCGCTTTCACGCCCTCTCCCCCTGGGGGGAGGGTAGGGGAGAGGGTTTGAGTGTCGCACGTCGTCATTGCTATGACCCTCTTCCCCGTCCCTTCTCACTCCCAAAGGGAGAAGGGACATTCTACTTTAAGGAGGCTCCAGATGTCTGAACAGAACAAGGCACTCATTCGACGCTGGTTTGATGAGGTTTGGAACAAGGGCCGCGCAGAAGCGATCCCTGAGATGTTTGCCGATGACGGCATTGCGCATGGACTTTCGGAAGACGCAGCAAAGCCACTGCGAGGCCATTCGGGCTTTCTGCCATTCCATTCACAGTTCCGCGAAGCTTTTCCCAATATCGAGGTTGTTGTTGAAGATCAAATTGCCGAAGGCGACAAGGTCGCAACACGCTGCACCGTGCGCGGCAAACATACAGGTGAGAGTTTAGGATTCGCGGCCACCCAGGCGCCGGTCGAGTTTACCGGCATGACAATCACGCGAATCAAAGATGGCAAAATCGTCGAAGCCTGGAACAACTTTGACTTCATGAAAATGTATAAGCAGCTGGGAGCGATTTGATTTCATTGGCAGAATGGGTATGGAGCGTTTTCAATCAGCCAATCTCATGTCGAGCAAGTGCGGCGTTACATCGCTGGCCAAGAGCGACACCATCGCAAGATTACTTTTCAGGATGAGTTTCGCGAGTTCTTGCGGCGATAAGAGGTTAAGTACGACGAGCGATACCTTTGGGATTGATTATGGTTGTGTTCAACCCTTTCAGGGTAGGTGTTCATAACGATCATATACCCAGAGTGTTACCCTGGGCTGAGTTGTGAAACGCCTTCGGCGTAAGAACGCTGACTATTCTCTCGAACCTGCGCTTCACTTCCCACCCAGGAAATTCTCACGCACATAACGCACAGTGTCGTTCAGAGTATCTCCTGGGTCACGCGGCGTGAATCCGAGTTCGCGGCGGGCCTTGGCGTGATTGAAGTACCAGAAGTACTCGGCCATTTCAATTGTGTCAGCTTCGAGTGGCGAAGCCAGATTCCACTGTCGGAAGAGTGAATCGATCACGCGCGCGCCGGTGATGGCAAACCTGGAGGGAAAGGCGAGGCGTGGTGATTGAACCTTAGTCAGACGCTCCAGCCGATCGAAAAACTTCACAAAGGTCCAGTTGACTGCGCCCAGCAGATAACGTTCTCCGTGGCGGCCCTTTTGCATCGCGACGCGAAAAGCCCTGGCTATGTCGCGCACATCAACGAAGTTCAGGCCACCGTTCGGCACGGCCGTGATTTTGCGCGCCATGAAATCCAGGATTACTTTCGTCGAGCTTAGGCGATCGTCCCCCGGCCCGAGCAGCAAACTCGGATTCATAATCACGAGTCGCAGACCTTTGCCATTGAAACGTTCGAGCGCCGCCATCTCCTGGTAGGCCTTGCTGGCGTAATAAGGCCACCGGGCGATGATATCGAGCGGCGGTGAATAGGTTTCGTCAGGAATGACGTCGCCTTTTTCGGTGACCGCAATCGTGCCGCTGCTCGAAGCCAGCACTATTGTTTTCACTCCAGCCTTTTTTGCAATGTCGCAAACTAAGCGCGTGCCGTCAACATGTAACTTGTACATTTCGCGCGCATCGTCCTTTTCACGCGAAACTTTTCCCGCAAGGTGATAAATTTCGGTGACTCCATCGACAGCGCGGGCAACATCATCAGCCCTGGTGACTGAGCCTTCAACCGTGTCAACACCGAGCCCGGTTAGCCATTCAGGTATAGACGTAGCCATAACGCGAATGTCTTTCGTGCCTGATTCGAGAAGCTGCCGCACCAGATGCGAGCCGAGAAAACCCGTGCCGCCGGTTATTAAGGTTGTAGGCGGAACTTTCTTGACGATGGCGGCATGCTTTTTCGTGCTCTTTTTAGGCACGATGTGGGCGACTCGCCTCTTTGATCCAGTAGTCATGATTAAGAAGTGATGAGTGATGAGTGATGAGTGATGAGTGATGAGCAAATATTGGGTTACGCTTTCGCCGCGGCACGTCGGCGTTCGACCGAGGCACGTAATCCACCGAGTATCTGACCGACTTCGCTTGCTTGAGACATTAGTGTGCCGAAGGCAATGTCATTTAAGTAACCGGCATCAAGCGCAACATAAAGTTGTGAACGAAGCTCCGCGCAAGATCCTTTCGCGACAGAAGGAATTGGTGAAACTCGGTTGGACGTCCACGTTCGAAGCCTTCAGCGATATTCGACATGATCGATACCGCAGCACGCCTGATCCGATCCTTAAGACCGAAATCAGAAGCGAACCTTCCTAAGGCACTGGCCTTGTAAACATTCGATGTGAGTTTCCTCGCTTTCTGCCAAGCGATGAAATCCTCAAACTGCTCTATCCTTTTCGACATTAGCTCCTCCTTTTGTGCGAGAAAAAGGGTTACGCTCATCACACATCACTCATTACTCATCACTTCAACTAACAAGTTCTAATTCAGACTCAATTCTGGCGCGGCCGCTGCGTCGCTCAGCTTTCCATTGCTCGCGTATGGCTTTAGCATCGAACTTTACATTCGTGCGATCGCGAAGGTTGACTATGTCATGGCGAATCCGCGCTGCGATCAGTCGATAGGCTTCCGCACGCGCCATACCGGCGGTGGTTGCCTCGAGTTCTTCGACCGCGATGAAGCGACCAATGCGCGCGCCCACATCGCGGCTCTTAATTATGGTCGAACCTTTCGGAAATGCTTCATATGTTCCCTGCAAATAGATCGGCAAAATACCCACGCGCGAGGCCAGCGCGAGGTAACCGATGACCGGTTTGAAGTCAGCCATCTGACCCGTCATTGAACGCGTGCCTTCTGGGAATATAAGCGCGTTGTAACCTCGATCAAGGAACGAACGCGCGTGCCGCAAAGACTGTCTAAGCGAGCCCGTTCGTTCCATCGGCACCAGGTTAGTGAAGTTTTCCATGTAGGCGCGCTTGTACCTCGTATCAAAGAAATAGTCGGCGGCCGCCAGCGCTACAAGATCCCGTCCCGCGTCGGCCAGCGCCATTTTCACCAGGCCCATATCGAGATGCGAGGAATGGTTTGCTGCCACGATGAAGTTTGTATGATACGGAATGTTCGTTTGGCCTTCGTACTTCGTGCGCAAGAGGCGCTCATACAATGCGCGTTGCGCCAAGTCGACAGTCTTGTTTCCGATCGCTCGTAGAAACTCAGGAACGTGGATTTCATCGTCACGCTTTTCCGATTCCAACCGCAGTCGCGCCGTCTCTCGCTGTGCAGTCTGCGATGCCTGGCGATTGACGACCGTTAAGAGCTCGCGGACATCCTGGACTTCATTTAGCCGCTCGGGCGTCGTCAGAGAGCCACCGGCATTTTCGACCGCCGTAGCGAGTTCGACAAACATCAAGCTATCAAAGCCCAGATCTCCCAATCTTGAATTGATCGAAACTTCATCGATTGGTCGATTCGATACCGACGCGATGATTTCGAGCAGCCAGGCAGCATCGCTTCCTACTTCCTCCTGACCAAAACTTATCTGGGAAGACCGCGACGTGTCCTCGATCTTCTTCATCATCTTTGTGACTTCGCGCCGCTTCACTTTGCGCGTCGCCGTCCGCGGCAACTCTTCATCGGTGAAATGCAACACCTTGATCCGCTTGTAATAAGGCAGTTTTGCTGAAACCTCGCGAAAATGTTCTTCAATCTTGCGCCGCAGCGCTGCGCGCGAGAGTGCGATGTCGTATTCCTCGTTCGGCACCACGATGCACGCAACTTTTTCGCCCACACCATCGGGTAAACCGATTACGCTGAGTTCCTTGATATAAGGCGAGTCCTGATAAACCTCTTCCACCTCGTCCGGGTAGACATTTTTGCCGTTGGTGTCGACAATGATGTCTTTTGAGCGGCCGACCAGATACAGATTGCCTTCGTCATCGATGCGGCCGAGGTCACCGGTATACAGCCATCGATCCACCAATGCCTCGCGTGTTGCTTCTTCGTTGCCGAAATAGCCGAGCATTACATTGGGTCCACGTGCAATGACTTCACCGACTCCACTTGGATCGGGATCAGCAATGCGAACTTCGACGCCGGGAAGGGATTTGCCGACTGTGCCGGCTAACATGCGGTTTTCAGGCCGTGTCACTGTCAACACGGGTGATGCTTCCGTCAGACCATAACCCTCGAGGATCGTGAATCCGAGTCCCTGAAAATCTCGCTGCACTTTCTCATTCAGCGCCGATCCGCCGCTGATGAAATAACGGATGCGCCCGCCCAGTCCTTTGTGAATCGGATAAAAGAAGGCCTGGCCGAGATTCAAAGGAGTCTTATCGCGCAACCAGGCGTTGAACCTCATCATCAGATCGGCCGTTTCGCCAACCCAGCGATTACTCTCGTGCAGGCGGTTTTTGATGCGCCGGTGCAGCATTTCCCAGAGTGCCGGCACACCGACCATGCCTGTGACATGACCATTCTTGATCGCTTTGGCGAGATTCTCACTTGTCAATTCCTGCAGATAAGTTATCTGCGCGCCGCGGCTGAGTGGCGTGAGAAAGCCGGTTGAGAATTCAAAGGTGTGGTGAAGCGGCAGCACTGAAAGTACGCCGTCATTCGTGTCCATATCAAAGACCGACGAAAGCATTGAAACCATGCTGGTGAGGTTGCGATGCGAGAGCATTACGCCCTTTGGGCGGCCGGTCGTTCCCGAAGTGAAGATGAGTGAAGCCATTGTTTGTGCAGTGACGCGTTGAGGCAGCAGGGCAATACGCTGGTCTTCGATCTTCTCATCCGGCAACTCAAACACTTCATCAAATGTCCATAGTTTGACTTCCTTCAGTCCCGCCGCTTTCAACTTCTCCGGCAGCTCATCGCGCTCTTCATACAGCTTAGCGCTAATAACGATTCCGGATGTTTCACCCGCGCGGGCGAAGTTAACCACTTCATCCGAGGAGCTATCCGGATCCACCGGAATGCAAGTCGCTCCAGCCTTCAGGACGCCAAAGTAAGTCATGCCCCACTCAGGCGCGTTGTGACTGAACAACATGACGCGATCGCCGGGCTTGATTCCTTTGTCGGCGAGAAAAGCCGCAGCACGCGTGGCCAGCTCGCGTAAGTCCGCGTAAGTGTATTGTTCTCTTCGTCCGTCCCGTTCGATGCGCACTGCCACCCGGGTTGCGTGCCGCTTGGTTGTGGTCTCGAATAGCTCCAGCAAGTCACGATAGGTGTAGACGCGCTTAGGCTGCGCGCGCATGTCTTCCTCGAGGGTCGGCAAGACCCATTTCTTCAATCCCGGCATGTGGATGTTCAGCCAGTAGTCATACCAGTCGAACGTCTCGGGGTCCCAGGTGAGAAGCTGCCGCTCTTCTTCGCGAATTCGTTCGAAGAGCGCGCGCACGTTATCTGAGCGGAAGACGTAAGCGTTCTCAACTGTGAAGGGAAGGAACATCTCGAAGGCTTCCTTCGCTTCGCGCGTCTGTTCTTCGACGCGATCGACCGTTTGCTTCATCCTATTAATTACTCCCTCGTAACGGCCGCCGCCCCATCGCGGGCGTGCCTTGTCGAGCCAGGCAGAAGCCTTCTTGGCGGTCTTGTTCATCATCGGCAGCGAGGCTGAGTCAAATCGCTCTGGCGAGACTTGAAATGGTTCCATGCGCGCGGATATTTCGCGAAACACGCGCAAGCCATCTTTCTTTTCGAGTTCCTGCTGCCGGCGAAATAGGCCGACCAGACTAATGATCCGTCCCATGCTGTTGGGATTTGAATCGCCGGTCGCTGCCTGATGCACCAGGTGAGGTTCCTCTATGCAGACTTGGGCCGCAACTGCGAGCATAACCGCTGCAACTTGATCGACCGGAGTAATGTCGAGGACTAAGTTTTCGTTTGCTGGAATCTGTCGCTGCCCCTTCAATGCCATGAAGATGATCGGCGCGGTGGTCGTAAATCCTTCGTTCCAACCGGGGAAAGGATAGCTCTTCGCGGACTCGACAATACTGGGACGCACAATGCTGCGCACAATCCCCGTTTCGGCGGCGACCAGTTGCTCGCCGAGGGCTTTCGTGTAGGTGTAGATATTGGGCCAGCCCCAGAACTTCGCGCGTTCGATGCCCAGTTCCGTCAACCGATTGCGCGTCCAAACCTTTCGTTCCCGCGCCACTGCCAACCCAAGCGTGTCCGGATCGTCCGTATCCCGCAATTCCTCGTTCAGGCGCTTGCGCGCCAGCTCGCGAAAGCGCGCTGTCATCATCACGTCTTTCGCTTCTTCGCGCGCCCGCTCTGACATCTTTGCGCAGTCTCGAATCTCCTGATCTACAGAGAATTCGACGCCTTTCAATTCATCGCGGCGTGGAAAGTAGCCGATGACGTCGTCGTTCTCCCAGACGGCGCCAGATCGGTTGCCGGCAACAAAGCAGGTTGAAATATGAATCAGGGCCGGGCGCTTCATGCGCTTCGTGAACGCGATCACGTTTTGGGTGCCGACGACATTCGTACGTAAAGCGCTTTCCAGTGTCGGATTGAAAGTGACGTTGCCCGCACAGTTGATGACGACATTAATGTCATTCGCAACGCATTGCGCATCTTCGTCCGTGAACCCGAGATTGTCTTCGGCAATGTCACTACCGACGATCACAACTTTGTCACGAATGAAACCGTCCAGCGCAGTACCGTATCGTTCGCGCAGTGGATCGAAAGGAGGCGCGGTGATCACGTTGTTCCAAAAGCGCGTTTCAGATTCTTCCTGCGAACGCGCGCGAACCGTAACGTACACTCTGCCGAGATTTGGAAAGCGATGCAGCAACATGCTCAGCATAACTTTGCCAAGAAATCCCGTGCTGCCAATCAGGAATATCTTTCGGTCCTGATAAATTTCGGTGGGTGAAAGCTTCGTCGTCATGATCTCAAAAGAATGGTTAACAGGACGCGCGGATTTCACAAGCACGCTTTCCGCCGTGATGCTTCAATAGATCGGTCACGGCCGCGTTATTGGTTTTGATAGCGACATCCAGCGCAGTTCCCTCGTCAGCGATGGCATTGACGTCGGCACCGCGAAGGAGAAGCTCTTTAATAACCGCGATATTCCCGTGGAATGCTGCCTCGGTAAGTGGCGTCTGGCCGAATTGTTCGCGGGCATTCACGTCCGCGCCCTGATCCAGCAGATAGCGAACTGCTTCCGCTTTTCCTGAACCCACCGCGAGAAAAAGGGGCAGGCAACAACTGCCGCGTGAGTTGATCTTTGCCCCAGCAAAGTAAAGGACCTGCATGCGTCGCAGATTTCCATCCATCGAAGCTTGGGCAAAACATCGCTGTCGCCGTGCTTGCGAACGAGGCAATGCGCTAACAATTGCAAGGGACAGAAAAAGCGTGGTCGAGAATGCCATCGTCCGGACCGCTATGAATTTTTCAGTATTGCTGTCCAAGATTTATTCCATGTCCGCGATCCCAATCATCGGTTGGTGCAGCATGGTGATCTCGGCTGAATTTCCCATGTAGTTGCGCGCCATTGCGATCGCTTCGGTCAAGTTGTCTGCGCGTTCCCAGCCGAGCATTGCCGGCACGTGCGCGTTCTCGGCGCCCGCGGCAATGACTTTGCCCACATGTTGGCGGCCATTTTCGCCCCAGTACCACATGAAAAAAGGATGCGCGCCGTGGTAAGCGTTTCCGCGGCGGTACATCTCGACATAACTCGGGTTGTTAGCGAACTCCCGCTCGTACTTATCGCGCAAGTAAAACGCATCGCGTGATTCCGGCAACAGTCGATTGAAGAATTCGATGTAGCTGGGATGCTGATTGTGATCGAACTCGTCGTAACACGGGTGGTGAATGATCAGGACGCCACCCTTCTTCAATAGCGGCTTATTGCGATAGAAGTTGAAGTGATAACCAACTCCCATTACCTGCACCAGTAGCGGATTTAGGATCGAGTAAACGTTGTAAGGTGAAATGTCCGGAATGCCAGTGACCAGGATGTCACACTGGCCGCGCACCGGAATAGCGTATTGTTGAAATCCCTTCTCAAGAATCTTTGCATGTACGGGCTCAGTCTTGCCGGCGAAACAAGCGGTCATCTCATATTGGGAAGGTCGTGAGTGAAGTAGCTTGCGACGCGCAGGTCTGGGCAGTTTGCTCATCGTGTAGCGCATGGCTTCGAACTTCATCCGGTCGAACGCCGTAAAGTCGTCTTCGTTCTTGAGCAGAAAATCCATATCGCCTTTGTACATCCGATTGTTAATGGCGGTTTCGATGTGGAAAACATTAAGGTGCTGATCGACGATCTTGCCCAGTCGCACGCACTTGTTGCTCAGCTCGGAACGTGCGGGATCCATGTAGCTGTCCGAGTCGCGAATCGTTTGCGGCTCGTGATGCGCGCGCAGCGATTCGTAATCGCAAAGTCCGACAGGCACTGATTTGTGTCCGCCATCCATGGGAACAAAGTTGATGTTGGCATAAATAAGTAGATCGCTCTCGGCAGCGCGGCGGTTAAGGACTAAAGGCTCTTTGTGGCGCGACTCGCCAATCTTGATTAGTCCTTCTTTCCACTCGGCATCATGGTTGTAGTAGCGATCCGGATAGAACTCATCGAAGATTTTCTGTCCCACCATGCGCTTCATTTCCCACGCCGTCAGCTTTCGGTGGAGGGAGTTGGCGATAATGATGTGAACGTCGTCGACCCCGTGGCCAGCCAGCATATCCAGCACAATTTCAAGCACCGTCTGTCGGATATCCGGCGTGGCCATCGGGGGCAACGGCAGACTGATGTCATCCACCGCGATAGTGACTTTCATACCCGGCTCGAGTTGAGCGAACAGCGGATCGCATCCGAGTGGGTGGTTGAGCGCGTAACGGATAGCAGCTTCGCGATTTGGCAAGCCCTTCATTGGCGGATTGGGATAAATGACGCGCGTTCCCACAGGTAGATCTTCGAGAATAAAATCCTCTCCCGAAGGCATAATCCGTGGCGCGCTGTCGCTGTCGATGTAAACAATCGACTCGTGCGTTTTTCTTCGTAGTTGGAGTGCCATAAGTAAATGGTGAGTAGTAAATGGTAAATGGTTGGAAGCGACTTTCCGACTGATCTTAAGTAGAATTAACCTTCAAAGGTCTCCAGTTTGTTAGGTGTCGCGACAGACCAGTTATTAGTCGCCCAATCCGATCGACTTCCGAGACAAGACCCGAAAAGCTTGCCTCATCAAGGTATCCGAGTCTGTGAGCTGTGATTAGCTCGGTTTCGAGTTCGCTGGCAGACCCCTGCGAGTTTGAGAGAAAGTGCGCGAACTCCTTTCGAGAGTGCCGTCCCGCTCCTTCAGCGATGTTGGCGGGAATAGAAACAGCGGCACGCCGAATTTGTGAGGTAAGTCCATATCGTTCTTCCTTTGGAAAAGTATCGGTCTTCTTGTAGACATCGGTAACAAGATCAACTGCCTTACTCCAGGCTTCTAGCTTATGGTGTGGACGCATGGGTTAGCTCCTTTGAGTGAGAGTGAAATGCTGAACCATTTACCATTTACTATTCACCACTTACTTCAAAGTTAGAATCGGCCAATCGTGGTGCAAAGCTGTTTGTCGCAAGCGGAAGTCCGGATTGACCGCTGCCGGATGTCCGACAATTGAGAGCATCGGCAGATCGCTAATGCTGTCAGAATAAGCAAACGATTCGCTGAGACTAAGCCCTTCTCGCTCCGCAAACGTGCGAACCCATGAAGCTTTTGTCGCGGCCGCAAGGACCGGAGGCAATAAACGTCCGGTGGCCAGGCCCTTTACGAATTCCAGACGGTTGGCGACGTAATCCGTAATTCCGAGGTATTCCATAAGCGGCTTCACGGAAACATCCAATGCTCCGGTAACTACAACTTGTCTCAGGCCCAAGCTGCGCGACTTTTCGATCAATTCGAATGTTCCAGGGTAAATGGCTGGCTTCAAAACCTTCTCAAAAAGATCGTCAGCGAAAAAACGCATCCTGTCTTCAGTTTCCCCTTTATACCTCTTGAAAAAAAGATCGTTAAAGACTTTTCGGCTATACTGATCGCTGACCGCGAACAAAGGCACACTAACAAGCGTGGCGACGCTCTTCGTAACACTGCGAATCAGATTGGGTTGATTGCGAGCATAGAAGCCGAGGGTATGAACCAGATTAGTGCTGACCAGAGTTCCTTCGAGATCGTAGAATGCCGCTGCTGCCACCGGATCGTCACCTGTCTGACTTCGTCTTTGACCGGGCAATATACCTTATTCGCCATGGATTGGAAAGGCAATTCCTAAGTGTATGAAGCGACCCGACAATAATAGGGGTTCAAGCTCCCTCGAGGATAGAAAACGGCGAAAAGTCGGCGCTTTTGCGGCCGCCATAGCGCTGCTGCTTGGAGCCGGAGCCTGCCGAAAAGCGACTACCACACCCTCCAATCGAACCTTGCCCTACCCCATTGCCGACCCGTTAAGCGAGGCTGATAAATTCTATTCTGGGAGGCAGGACCTTATGAACGTGCGGCGGGCAATCGTGACCCTCCGGCAAGCGCAAGCCAGCGACCCGTCGAACTATGACCTGGCCTGGCGGCTGGCCAAATTCAATTATTATCTCGGCGCGCACAGCCCGGATGAGACTGAAAAGGACAAGGCGTTTCGGGATGGGATTGAAGCTGGAAAACTCGCAGTGCAATTGCAGGATGGCAAGCCCGACGGTCACTTTTGGCTGGGTGCGAATTATGGAGGAAGTGCCCAGACAAGCACGCTCGCTGGTCTTTCGGAGGTTGAGGACATCAAGGGTGAAATGGAAACAGTCCTCAAGCTCGATGCCGCATATCAATCGGGAAGCGCCTACATGGTTCTGGGAGAGGTTTATCTCAAATCGCCAAGCATTCTTGGCGGAGATACGCAGAAGGCAATCGAGTATTTAGAAAAAGGCTTGCGGTTAGGGCCGGACAACGCGTTGCTCCGTTTGCATCTTGCCAAGGCTTACGTCGACGCTCACCGAAATGAAGACGCGCGCAAACAAATTGATGCTTTATTGACGATGAAGCCTGCGCCCGGCTATGAACCGGAATACAACGAGGCGGTTGCTGAAGCTCACAAACTGCAGGAGAAGCTGAAATAAATTGTTAGAGTATGGGCTCGTACGGCGAGCGGGGTGCCACGTGAGACAAGTCCAGCGCCTAATCACAATACGAAGTCATTGCTTTCCGCTAGCTCTCTTCAAGTCTTCAAGGGTGCGCTTGTGTTCTTCTAGTTTCTTTCCGGCTTCGCCCAGCTTACCTTCCGCGGTTAGCCGTTGATACTCTTCAAACTGTTGAATCGCGCGATTAATTAGTTGCTGAACGTTCTGTACCGGCGTTGCCTGAGGTGACGGCGAAGGCGTTGGCGAGGCGCCAGGCTTCGGCTTTGGCTGCTCGCCTTTCGCTTCAGGTGCAGGTTTAGCCGCTTCACCGAACAGATTGTTAAGAGCTTCATCGAAATTCGCTCCGTATGCCAGGCGATCTTGAGTAGCCAATACGACCAGGCGCAGCTCAGGCATCGGGCTACGCTCCGCTTGCAGATAAACCGGCTCGACATAAAGCAAGGAACGGCCGATCGGAATCACGAGTAAGTGACCGCGACGCACGTGCGAGCCTTGCTGGTTCCACAAGGTAAATTGCCCCGAGAGCTGCGCGTTTTGATCAATCCGCGCTTCGATTTGAAGCGGGCCGTCTATCAGACGTGACTTCGGAAAGTTATAAGCCAGGAGCGATCCGTAAGCGTCGCCGTCGCATCGTGCCGCCACCCAGCCAATCATGTTGTTTCGATTTGCCGGGGTGAAAGGCAGTATCTCAACAAACTCGCTGCCAGCTTTCTCACCCGGTAACTGCATCAGCACGAAATAAGGCTCAATAGCTTGTTGCTCTTGTTGTCGGGTCTGCTCGTTAAGACTTACCTGTTGGGCGATGCTCCACAAGTCTTCGCGCTGAAAAAATGCATTGGTATTTTGCGTATGGTAAAGACCAAATACGTCACCTTGAACTTTGATCAGCGTTTCCGGATAACGAACGTGCGCGCGCAGATCGCCAGGCATCTCGCTGGCGTCATGAAAAAGCGCGGGAAAAGTTGCGCGATAAGTTTGAATCAGAGGGTCCTGCGAATCGAAGATATAAAACGTAGCGGCGCCGTTGTACGCATCGATGACTACCTTCACGCTGTTGCGAATGTAGTTGACCGTTTTCTCGCCGGCTTGATAGTGACGAGAGTATGGGTAACTTGCCGATTCAGTGAATGCGTCGATAATCCAGAACAGCCGCCCATCGTTGCTGATTACTATGTAGGGATCGTTGTCGTAAACTAGGAATGGCGCCACGCTATCGACGATATCCCTAATGTTTCGATGAATAAGCGTTCTGCTGTCTGGTGTCACATCGTCCGAGAAGGGCAGCTTCGTGAGATCATCAAGCGCCCACGCTAACAGCGAGCGCCGCAAAAAAGCGCCGATGCGTATGCCGCCACTTCCTTCATACGTGGTAAGGTTATTGGCTTCTCCCTGTGGATAATTGAACTCCATGCGTTTAGTTTTTACATAGACGCTGCTGTCAGTTTTCTGTCCAAAATAAATTTCCGGACGAGTAACTTTTATCCCGGGCGCACTGAATTCGATTGGCATGTTCGATAAGACGAATTTCGGCATACCTTCGGCATCAAAGCCGTTTGCCGTATTCATCGTTAAGCCGTAGCCGTGCGTATATATCAGTCTCTCGTTCACCCAGTTGCGCGAGGACGGCGGCAATTTCTCCTCATTAATTTCGCGCGTTGCCAGCATCATCTGACGCTTCTCGCCGCCGATGAGGTAACGATCGACATCGACGTCCGTGAAATCGTAGTAGGTGCGAATCGCTTGAATTTGCGTGAGCGTATCTTTCAACGCACGCCAATCCCAAAGGCGAATATTATCGAGCGTGGCGCGATTCTCTTGCAGAGAGAATGCTTCGGTCGAAGTTTCGGCGTCGAAGTTCCGTTGCTCGATACGATCGACGCCGAACGCGCGTCGCGTCCAGATGATGTTCTGTTCGATGTACGGTGTTTCCCGGCCCAGCTCGTTTGGCTTAACGATGAAGTTCGTAACGTAAGCAGGAATGATGAGGATCGCTATCACGAAGATGACCAAAGGAAGTGCCAGACCGACAAGCAACAGACGCACCCTTCGGAACAGGAAGACGTTGGCGAGCGAAATCGCGGCTGCGAGTATCAGAGCTCCGATGACCCAAAGAAATCCCGGAAGCAGGTAATTCGCTTCCATATAGGTGACACCGGAAAATGTTTGGTGGTCGTCCCACAGATAGGGATAACGGGAAAGCAGAACACGCCAGGCCAAAAGGAGCAAGACCACGGCCAGCGCACCCGACACGGCCGAAGTACTAGTCCGGCGTGCTTTGGCCATGTCGCCTGTCGTGGATAAGCCTTGCTGTGTGACCGCAAGCAGCGCATATACAATTGCCGCCACCAGAACAATTATTGAAAGCGACAAAAGCCAACTGCTGATTGCGTCATAAACCGGAAGCGTAAAGAGGTAGAAGCCCAGCGGCTTTTGAAAAATGGGGTCGGGCAACGTGGTTGCAACCTGGTGAGAATAAAGCGCGAAACTGCGCCACATCTGACGCATGCCCAGTCCGAAGATCAAGCCCGCAATTATTGATACAACCCATGTCAGTGGTCTCAGCACACGTGCGGGCGAAATGTTAACTGGTTGTCGGTTAACGAAGATCGTACGACGGTCGAACGCGAATTGAGTGAAGGCGCGTTCCACCAGCCAGAAACCGCCCCGCACAATCAGCACCGTGAGAATGAAGAAGATCAAGAATAACTCGATCTTTAGCTTGAACATGTACCAGTAAACCGAGGCGTAGCCGAGCGAACCAAACCATAGGGCCGAAAGATAAATCGACAGGGCACGTGAGACTAAAAAAAACAACACGACAAATGCGACCAGGATCCACCATCGCCAGCGACGACGGCGGCGTGGCCTGGCAGGCCCGACGTCGATGATTTCTCCGTCCGCGTCAAACGGTATCGGTTGACTCATTGCGGGCATAGCATACGACGAAAGTATTGCGAGTCAAAACTATTTGGGCCCCATGGTCGTCTAAAATAAATGTCGAATTCGTCTGTGCCGGACGATGTTTCTCGGATAAGGAAGCGAAATCGATGACGTTGGCCATGCAATGTACGGGATGGTAGACTCGTCACCACGCAGGTCCGAAATTCTCCGATGCTTTCACCAGACACAATCCTGCAGCAGCGTTATCGAATCGTTCGCCAGCTTGGTCAGGGCGGCATGGGCGCCGTCTACGAAGCAGTCGACAAACGCCTGGATACGATCGTCGCCTTAAAAGAAACCCTCTTTGCCGACGAAAAGTTGCGCAAACAGTTCGAGCGGGAAGCGCGTCTCCTCGCGCGACTTCATCATCAAGCGTTGCCTCGCGTCAGCGATCATTTCACGGAAGGAGACGGCCAGTTTCTGGTGATGCAATACATCGCCGGCGATGATTTGGCCGAGATGCTGCAGCAACGCAACGGTCCGTTTCCGCAGGAAGAAGCTTTACGTTGGGCAGATCAACTGTGCGACGCGCTCGATTATCTACACACGCAGGATCCTCAAATCATCCATCGCGACATCAAGCCGCAGAATTTGAAGTTGACGGCGCGCGGTCAGATTGTCTTGCTGGATTTCGGACTGGCAAAAGGATCGGCGGGACAAATGTCGGTGGTGACGACCTCGGCAAGCATTTTCGGCTACACGCCCAATTATGCACCGCTCGAGCAAGTTCAGGGTTTGGGAACGGATGCTCGCAGCGACATCTATTCGCTGGCTGCCACTCTTTATCATCTGCTAATGAACGTGAAGCCACCGGACGCGCTTAGTCGTGCCGGCGCAATCGTCAATGGACAGACCGATCCGTTATCTCCGGCTAACCGCGTGACCGGTCAGGTTGGAATCGCGGTCGCGGCGGTGCTCCATAAAGGCATGTCGCTGAATCGCGCTGAGCGCTATCCATCTGCGACCGACATGCGCGACGCTTTTCGCCTCGCTGCCCAGCAGCCGCTGCACGAAGCGGAAACCGTTCTGACATCCGGAGGCGCGGGCCTCGCCAGCGCGAAAACAATAACCTCCAAAGATCGCACGCGTCTGGCTGGCGAGCAAACCAGAATGGAAGGCAGCGAAGCGCACACCTTGCTGGCCGCCGATACCACAAATGTCCTAAAGACAGCATCGGGGACCGAGACAGCCACCCTGGTGCAATCTCCGCCCACTCGCAGAAGCTCTCGAGCATGGTTGGCGGCCGCT
>WNGK01003110.1_pt1 | contig 18018 bp, 16 predicted proteins | sample 5400601 | NCBI WGS metagenome assembly WNGK01 (sample SAMN13153376, study PRJNA577476) | soil metagenome | isolation source: 60 cm soil or saprolite under Garry oak tree replicate 1 | place: USA:California | collected 2016-06-15
CGGGGTGCTCGGTGTCCCCGCCGAACGTCAGGTAGTCCTCGTCGCCGGCCGCGTAGCGCACCTCCAGCGGCCAGGCGATCGTGTCCACGTCGAGCACGGCGACCGGGATGGCGAAGGCTAGCGAGACGGCGTTGCACAGGTCAACCAGCGGGTGCAGCCGCGGCAGGCTGCCCTCCTTGCGGAAGCGGCGCAGCAGCGATTCGGCCGCGCAGCGGTACTGGGTCGGCTTCAGGCCCATCCGCGCGAAGGCGCGGCGCCAGGCCTGGATCTCGGCTAGTTCGGCCTCCGGGCCTGCCGCCAGCCGGGCCTGGGCGATGGCGGCGAACATGCCGGCGCGCGCCTGCGTTTCGGCGTCGCTTGTGATGCCGTCGGCGTAGATGACCCCGGGGACCAGGGTCGGGAAGTCGCGCCAGATGTCGGCGGAATGCTGGAAGTGCATCAGGTCCTCCTCCTGGTCCGGAAGCCGAGGGCCAGGCCCGCCGCCACGACCGCGATGCCCGCCCAGACCAGCGGCCGGGGCGCCGGGCCGCCGAGCAGGACCCCGGTGGCCGCCGCGGCGACCGGGGCCACGCCGGTCAGCAGCCCGGCCCGGCCGGCCCCCAGCCGCCGGACACTGGAATACCACAGCACGAAGGCCCCCGCCGTGACCGCGACCGCGAGGTAACCGACGGCGAGCCAGTCCGGCCCGGTCAGCCGAGTCACCGCGGCCGGCCCTTCCCGCGCCAATCCCAGCACGGCGAACATCACCGTGGCGAGCCAGGTGGCGTGCACCGACACCCCCCACGGGCCGTGCCGCCCGAGGACCGGGATGGCCAGCAAGGTGAAGGCGGCCTCGCAGCCGAAGACCGCGGCGGCCCAGGCGACGCCGATGGCGTCGGTTCGGCCGAGTCCCTGCACCAGGCCGGCGCCGCAGGTCACCACCAGCGCGGCGGCCACCATCCGGGAGCGGGGCGTGGTCCCTTCGAGCAGCGGCCCGATCACGGCCAGCAGGGCCGGGACGCAGGCCACGGCCACGCCGAGGACGGCGGGTTCGGCGTGCCGGGACCCCTCGACTAGCGCCAGGTTGAACACCACCAGGCCGGTCACGCCGATGCCGGACAGCCACAGCCATTCCGTGCCCCGCGGCCTGCTCAGCCGCCGGCCGGCCATCCGGGCCAGGGCGACGAGCAGCAGGCAGGCTACGCCGTACCGGACCGCCTCGGCGGTGAACACCGGCGCCCCGGCCAGCACCGAGGAGACCGCGACGCTGCCGCCCACGCACACCATAGCCGTGGCCCCCGCGGCCGCGGCGATCGCCGCGGGCCGGGCTGGTGCGGCGGGTTCGCCCCGTGCGGCGGGCCGGCCTCGCGCCGCGGGGCGGCCTGGTGCCGCGGGGCGGGCTGGTGCCGCGGGGCGGGCTGGTGGGGTGGCCTCGGCCCGGTCGGGCACGCGAAGACCTGGCATGACGTCACGCTATGAACTTCGATGGTCCCCTGAACAGGACCATTCACACGACTTTATGATGGACCATTGTGGTCCTCGCCCGCTGCGGGCGGGGATGTTCCTCCCCACTCCGGAAGGAGCGCGAGTTGAGCTCCGGGGGCCTTGCCCGCCAGCCGACGCACGCCTGTGCGGCCGGGGCACTTCGCTGATGAAGACCTCGGCGGGCGGAGCGGACTTCCTGCAGCTGACCCCGGCGACGGCACCGGTGCGAGGGCTGACTGGATGGCTGGCCGACGCTATCAGGACCGCCATAATCGACGGGCGGCTGCAGGCAGGGGCGCCGCTGCCCGCGACCCGGCTGCTGGCCGTCGACCTGGGCGTGTCGCGGGGCGTGATCGTCGAGGCTTACCAGCGGCTCGCCGACGAAGGGCTGGTCAGCGCGCGCTCCGGGGCCGGAACGCGGATCGTCGGCGTCACCCGGCCGGCACCCGGACCCCGGCCCGCACGGGCGGGACCCCAGCCCGTACCGGCGGAGGCCCGGCGGCCCGATCCCGTGCTGCTGCCGCAGCGCTGGCGAGCCCGGGCAGAAATCGACCTCTCCCCCGGCGTGCCTGACCTGTCCGGGTTTCCGCGCGCCGCCTGGATGCGCGCCGAACGACTGGTCCTCGAGCAGGCCAGCGTGACCGACCTCGGCTACGGCGATCCGCGCGGCAGTCAGTGGCTGCGGACGGAGCTCGCCGGCTGGCTCGCGCGCACCCGCGGGCTGCGCGCTGAACCCGGCGACATCATCGTCGTCACCGGGGTGGCACAGGCCCTCGCCCTGCTGGCCCGGGTGCTAAGGGCGCGGGCGGTGAGAGAGATCGCGGTCGAGGACCCGGGCTCGCGCGGGACCCGCGACGACCTAGCCTACTGGGGCCTGCGGCCGGTGCCGGTCCCGGTGGACGAGCACGGGCTGCAGGTCGATGAGCTGGCCCGCGGTGACCAGCGGGCGGTCCTGCTCACGCCCGCGCACCAGTTCCCGACCGGGGTGGTGCTGGCCCCGCAGCGCCGCCGTGACCTGCTGGACTGGGCCGCCGGGGCGGATGCCCTGATCGTCGAGGACGACTACGACGCGGAGTACCGCTACGACCGGGCGCCGGTCCCGGCACTGCACGCCTCGGCACCCGGTCTGATCGCCTACGCGGGCAGCACGTCCAAGACGCTGGCCCCTGGCATGCGCCTGGGCTGGCTGATCCCGCCCGCCCGGCTGCACGCCGACCTGGTCGAGGCCAAATACGCCAGCGACCTGGGCAGCCCGGCGCTGCCGCAGCTGGTGCTGGCCCGACTGATCGCCGGCGGGGAGCTCGAGCAGCACATCCGCCTGGTCCGCAAACGGCAGCGGAGCCGACGTGACGCCCTGCTGGGGGCGCTGCGCTCGTACCTGCCCGAGGGCCGCGTCCAAGGCGTCGCGGCCGGACTTCACCTGCTCGTCACGTTCCCCGGGCTGGCCGGGCAGGCCAGCGACACGGACCTGGCCGAGGCGATCCTGCGGGCCGGGGTGCTCGTCCACCCGCTGTCCTGGCACCGGCAGCGGCTGGGGGTGCCTGGATTCGTACTGGGATACGCCGCACATACCCCAGACCGGCTGCACGAGGCGGCCCGGCGCATCACGCAGACCCTCAAGCAGGCAATGCCTTAGCGGGCGGGACCGGCCGGCTCCCCGCCGCCCTGGGCGGCGGCGCGCTTGGTGTCGGCGCGCCGGTGCCGCCGGGCCACGGTCCGCAGCTGGCTGATCCGCGCCGCCCCGGCCAGGACGACAAGGAGCACGCCGCTGACGGCCGAGAGCAGCAGGGCCACGCCGAGCGGCAGGCGGCCGTGCAGGCCCAGGTAGGAGACGCTGACTTGAGTGCCGTTCTGCAGGATGAAGATGAGCAGGAGCAGCAGGACGACGGTGAAGAAGCCCACCGCGACCCAGACCCCGCTGGTCCTGGTGCGCTTGATCCTGTGCTGGGGCAGCCCAGGCGCGGTCGGCGGCGCTGCCTGCTCCGGTGCGGTCGGCGGCAGCGGCGGCTGGCTGTCCGGCGCGAGTGCCGGCGTCGGCTGCGGCGCCTCGGCGCCCGGCTCGGAACGCGGCAAGGGGGCGGTCGCAGGTGTGGGTCCGTGCTGCGGTTCCGTGGTCATCTGTCATCCCCTCGTCAGCGGCGTGAGCTCGCGCACTTTTCCTGCCCTGCTCCGGAGCGGTTATGCATCCCGCCGCTGCCGCACGGCTCATCCCATCGCGGTGCCAGGAAGATCTGTCTGCAGTTTCGGGGGTTATAGCACCCGAACCTGCAGACAAACCGGCGGCAGGCCGCGTGCGGCCGCGGGCGCTTGGCGTCAGCCACCCAGGTAGGCGAGGACGGCGAGCACCCGGCGGTTGTCGTCGTCGGAGGGCTGCAGGTCCAGCTTTCCGAAGATGGACGCGGTGTGCTTGGCCACGGCGCGTTCGGTGATCACGAGCCGCTGGGCGATGGCGGCGTTGGAGCGGCCCTCGGCCATGAGGGCGAGCACCTCTCGTTCGCGCGGGCTCACTGCGGCCAGGTTGCCGTCGCCGGTGTTACGGGCCAGCAAGCGCGCGATCACCTCCGGGTCCATCGCGGTGCCGCCGGCCGCGACCCGGCGGACGGCGTCCACGAACTGGCCGCTGTCGAACACCCGGTCCTTGAGCAGGTAGCCAATGCCGCCGCTGCCGCTGACCAGCAGTTCGCGAGCGTACAGCTGCTCGACGTACTGGGAGAGCACCAGCACCGGCAGGCCGGGCACCTCGCGCCGCGCGGCCAGCGCGGCCCGGATGCCCTCGTCGGTGAACGTGGGCGGCAGCCGGACGTCGATGATGGCCACGTCCGGCTGTTCGGCGGCCACCGCAGCGAGCAGGTCGGCCCCGTTGTCGACGGCCGCGGCGATCTGCAGGCCGTGGGCCTGAAGCATGCGCGTCAGGCCGTCCCTCAGCAGGAAGAGGTCTTCGGCGATGACAACGCGCACGGGATCTCCATGGTTACCGCCGTCGGCCCGCCCGGCGGGCTGCTGACCGCGAGGACGCCGTCGAACGGGGCCAGCCGCCGCTCGATCCCGCGCAGTCCGCTGCCGCGGGCCGGGTCGGCGCCGCCGTGGCCGTTGTCGGTGACGCCGATCCGCAGCATCCCGTCGGTGTGCCGGATGTCGATCCAGGTCTGCCTGGCTTCGGCGTGCTTGGTCACGTTGGCCAGCAGCTCGCTGACCGCGAAGTAGGCGGCCGACTCGACCGGCGCAGGCGGGCGGCCTTCCAGCTCGCTGGCCAGGTGTATCCGCATCGGGCTGTCCAGGGCCAGCGCCCGGATCGCGTCGGCCAGGCCTCGGTCGGCCAGCACCGGCGGGTGGATGCCGCGGACCAGGTCGCGCAGTTCGGCCAGGGCCTTGACCGACGCGTCGCGGGCCTCGCAGAGCAGGGCCCGGGCCGCGTCGGGATTGGTGTCGATGATCTGCCCCGCGGCGTCCAGGGTCATGCCCATGGCGACCAGCCGGGCCTGGGCTCCGTCGTGCAGGTCCCGCTCGATCCGGCGGATTTCGGCCGCCCCGGTGTCGAGGACCTCGGTGCGGGTCTCGGTCAGCTGCTGGACCCGCAGCGCCAGCTCGGCGTGCCCGGCCGGCGCCAGCACCGAGCGGGCCACCAGGCCGTACCCGCGCAGCAGCAGCGGGGCGGCCAGCACTCCCGCCGAGGAGATCGCAATGCCCAGCACGATCAGCGTCCCGGCACTGTTGCCAGGGAAGGCGGGCGGCGGGATGGTCCGGACGAGTTCGGGTCCGATGAACTCGATCAGGCCCACCAGGATGATCGCGGCGCTCGCGGCGGCCAGGACCCACGCCGCGACCAGGTTCACGATCATCCACGACAGGTCCCGCCAGCCCGCCGGGTCCATCAGCAGCCATTTGAGCCGCTCGGTGAAGCTGAGCTGCTGGCCGCCGTCCGCCGGTGGCGGCCCGGGCGGATCGGCGATCGGCACGCCGCACCACTCCCCCGCCAACCGCCTGGTCAGGCTGGCCAGCCGGCGAATGCCCAGCAGCGCGTCCGGGAGCAGGACCCGGCCGATGCCCAGGCCGCCGCCCAACAGCAGCAGGCCCAGCAGCACACGCTGATCACGAGGACCCCCGTTGCCGACGATGAGCACCCCGGCACCCAACGCGGTGAAGCCCACCGCGGCCAGGATCACGAGCAGCAGGACGAGGCCAGCCAGCATCAGGCCGACGAACGCCAGCCCGCGCGCGGCGGCCACCAGGCCGGCCTCGAGGCCGAACCGTGGCCAGCTGCGCCGGGTCGAGATTGGAACGGCCATCGGAGGCCTCCTTTACCGTCCCTGCCAGTCTGCCGGGCGGCCGTCCGGGCTGTCAGTGACGCTGGACCCCGGACACCAGGTGTACCTAGGTCTACCCCGGAAAAGCCGCTCAGCCGTCTGTCGTGCCCGGACGGCCGCTTCCTACCGTGGCGATGACGGACGAAAGGAATCGGATGAACGCCATCGAGTGCGCTGAGCTAGGCAAACGCTACCGCCGCGGGTGGGCGCTGCGGAACTGCACGCTGAGCATCCCGGCCGGGCACGTCGTAGCCCTGGTCGGCCCGAACGGGGCAGGCAAGACCACCCTGCTCAACCTGGCGGTCGGCCTGGCCACCGCGACCACCGGCGCCGTGACCGTGCTCGACGGCACGCCCGCCGGGTCGCCGGACGCCCTGGACCGGATCGCCTTCGTGGCCCAGGACGCGCCGCTATATGCGAACCTGCCGGTCGCCGACATGCTGCACGTCGCGCGCAACCTGAACCGGCGCTGGGACCAGCAGCGGGCGCAGGCCAGGCTGGCCGAGCTCGGCATCCCGCCGCAGAAGAAGGTCGGCCAGCTGTCCGGCGGCCAGAAGGCGCAGCTCGCGCTCACCGTGGCCCTGGCCCGGCGACCCGACCTGCTGGTCCTGGACGAGCCGCTGGCCGCGCTCGACCCGCTGGCGCGGCACGACTTCATGCGGTCCGTGATGGCGACGGTGGCCGCGGACGGCATCTCGGTGGTGCTGTCCTCGCACGTGGTGGCCGAACTCGAGCGGGTGGCCAGCTACCTGATCGTGCTGTCGTTCGGCCAGGTCACGGTGGCCGGGAACGTCGACGACCTGGTCGCCGCCCAGGGCGGCGGCCTGGAGGAAATCGTCCTCGCGTCGATGCGCGATTCAGGAAAGGAAGTGCCGGCATGACCGCGACCGCAGTGACCGCGCCGACTCCCCGCAGAACACGCCGACGGCCGGTTTCCTGGACGAAGCTGGCCTGGGTCAGCTGGCGCCAGCACCGCGCCGCGCTGACCGGCGCGGCCGCCCTGCTCGGCGCGCTCGGCCTGTACCTGCTGATATTCGGGCTGCTCGGCAACCATGCCTACGCCAAGGTGGCGAGCTGTCACCCGGCGGGCTCGGCCGTCTGCCAGCAGCTCGCGCACACGTTCCGGGCGGACTACTGGGGCGGCAACGGTTCGGCCCTGCAGAGCGGCGGCGCCCAGACCATATCCAGCCTCCTGCTGGCGGTGCCGGTGCTGCTCGGCGTCTTCCTCGGGGCGCCGGTGCTGGCCCGTGAGCTGGAGACCGGGACGTTCCGGTTCGCCTGGACCCAGGGGTGCGGCCGGGTGCGCTGGGCCATGGCGAAGCTGACGCTGCTCGCGCTGGTCATAGCCGCGGCCACGTTCGCCTTCACCGGGCTGTTCACCTGGTACTACCACCCGTTCCTCGTCGACGGCCAGGTCAGCAGGCTGCTGCCGCTGGCGTTCGGCCTGCTCGGGGTGGCCTTCGCGGCCTGGACCCTGGTCGCGTTCGCGATCGCCGCCTTCACCGGGGCGCTCTTGCGCCGCACCCTCCCGGCGATGGCCGTTTCCCTGATCGTCTGGATCGTGCTGGCCATCGGGACCGCGACCCAGCTGCGACCGCGCTACGAGGCGGCGATCGCCGCCAAGGGGTGGAATGTCGGCTCCGGCTGGGTAGTGGGCCAGTGGGTCACCGCCCCGGATGGCCAGGCGCTGAGCCAGGGGACGCTGAACAGCCTGGCTCAGCATGCTCCCGCCAGCGTGCAGAATTCGCACGCCCCGGACGCCTTCCAGAACTGGCTGACCCAGCGGCACTACACCATGTGGACGGCCTACCAGCCGGACGTCCGGTTCTGGCACTTCCAGCTCATCGAGGGCGGCTGGCTGCTCGCGCTGTCGGCCGTTCTCCTCGCGGCCGCCGTCTGGCTGGTCCGCCGCCGGGCGGCCTGATCATTTTCGGCCGAACGGACCATGGTTCACGCCCTCCGATCAGCGGCCAGCGTCCTGCGGCGCGGCCCGCACAGGCTAACCGGGGGCCTGATCGGAGGGCGACTTTTATTACTCATAGTAATCAGGATGGTTACGGAACGTTGATACGGCGCATAAACGTCTGGTGCGTTGTATAAACAGCTCGACGACCTGCGAAAACGCCCAGGCGGGCCCGCGTGGATGGTGGGCGGTGGCGCGGGCGGGGGCCGGGGCGCGGGCGCGGGCTCTGGTTCTGCTCGTGGTCGTGCTTGCGGTGGCGGCCCTGGCGCCGGCCGGCCCGGCCGCCGCGGCGAGCCCTCCGCGGCTGGCGGCCATCCCCACCCGCTACCTGGCCTGGTACCGGGACGCGGCCCGGACCTGCCCGGGGCTCTCCTGGGAGGTGCTCGCGGGGATCGGCACGATGGAATCGAACAACGGCCGGTCCACGGCGCGCGGCGTTCACAAGGGCAAGAACCGCATGGGCGCCGAGGGGCCGATGCAGTTCGAGCCGGCCACGTTCGCCGAATACGCCGTCCAGGCCGACCCGTCCGGCAGGCTCACCCCCTACAATCCCGCGGACGCGATCTTCACCGCCGCCCGGATGCTGTGCGCCGACGGCGCCGCTAGCGGGTCGCTGGGCCTGGTGCGGGCAATCTTCGCCTACAACCATGCCTGCTGGTACGTCAGGGACGTACTCGCCATCGCCGCCCGGTACACGGCGGCCGCGCGGCCCCGTCATCCGGCCGGGAAACACCCGCGCCGGCGGCACCGGCACCACCGCCCGCACGGGCACCACCGGCCGCACAGCCGGTCGCACGGGCACAGCCGGCCGCACTGGCACACCCGCCCGCACTGGCACACCCGCCCGCACGGGCACAGCCGGCTGAGCCTGCGGCACCACAGGGGCAAACGAGCCGCGCAGGCCGGCTTCTGCGCGAGTCACCGCCAGGCGCGCGGGTATGGTCAGTCCCATGGTGCTCGCACAGCGCAAGGTCCTTCTCCTGGCCGCCGACGACTTCGAGGACATGGAACTGCTGTACCCGCTGTACAGGCTGGCCGAGGAGGACGTCGAGGTAACCGTGGCCGGCCTCGATGACCACCCGGTGCGGGGCAAGAAGGGCTACGGGCCGCTGTCCGTAGACACCACCGTGACCCAGGTGGCCGAAGGCGACTTCGATGCCCTGGTCATCCCGGGCGGCTACGCGCCCGACAAGCTGCGGCGCTCGGAAGCCGTGCTGGGCCTGGTGCGGGCGTTCGACGACGCGAAGAAGCCGATCGCCTTCATCTGCCACGCGGGCTGGGTGCCGATCTCGGCCCGGATCATCAAGGGCCGCCGCGCCACCAGCGTGGGCGCCATCCGCGACGACATGGTCAACGCGGGCGCTGACTGGGTGGACGAGGCCACCGTGGTCGACGGCAACCTCATCTCGGCCCGGACGCCGGCCGACCTCGGCCCCTGGATGAAGGCCCTGCTGAAGGCGCTGGGCTGAAGGCGCTGGGCTGAAGGCGCTGGGCTGAAGGCGCTGGGCTGAAGGCGCTGGGCTGAAGGCGCTGGCCGTTGGCTGACCTGCGCGCCGCCCGACTGCTCGGTCCTGGGTCGGTCGCCGCCGTAAGGGGGATATATGTGCCGCTTGTTCGGGCTGACCGCGGGCACGGCCCGGGTCAACGCGACATTCTGGCTGCTGGACGCCCCCGATTCACTGCGAGTGCAGAGCCACCGCAACGTGGACGGGGCCGGCCTCGGCTTCTTCGGCCCCGGCGGAGAGCTCGTGCTCGACAAGCAGCCCGAGCCGGCGTTCGGCGACCAGGAGTTCCTCCGCGCAGCCAGGCAGGCCGAATCCTCCGCGTTCGTGGCGCACGTCCGGTGGGCGACGGCCGGCGGGCGGACGGTGCGTAACACCCACCCGTTCGGTATGAATGGCCGCGTGATGGCGCACAACGGCGGCTTCGGCGAGCTCTCCCAGCTGGATTCCGAGCTTGGTTCCTACGCCCGCCTGGTGCTCGGCGACACCGACTCCGAGCGGTATTTCGCGCTGATCACCAGGAAGACCGACGCGCGCGGCGGTGACGTCGGGGCCGGGATCGCGGCCGCGGCCAGCTGGATCGCCGAACGCCTGCCGGTCTCGGCGCTGAACGCCATCGTCGCGGCGCCCGGTGAGCTGTGGGCGCTGCGCTACCCGGGCCAGCACGCCCTGCACCTCCTCGAGCGCCCGGCCGGCCCGGGCCCCGGCCGGCCCGGCCTGCACGTACGCAGCGCGACGTCCTCGGTGCACGTGCCCGCGCTGGACCGCGCGGCCTCGGTGGTCATCGCCTCTGAGCAGCTCGACGGCGAGACCGGCTGGCGGATGCTCGCCCCCGGCGAGCTGGTGCACGTCCGGCCCGATCTGAGCGTCCACTCCAGGATCGCCATCCCGCAGCCGCCGGCGCACCTGGTCCCCCTCCTGCCCGGCAACCCGAACATCGACACCTGACCCGCCCGGCGCGTCATCCTCGAGGCCAATGCATTCTCACCGATGCGCTGGTTACGGTCATGCTGTGTCTAGGGGCTATCTGGCTGCGGATCCGTCACGGGGACCTCTGCCGGAGCGCCAGTGGCTGGCCGCGGTCGTGTTCGTCGTGTTCGCAGAACTGGCCACGCTGGCCCTGTTGAGAAGCTGGCCACTGCCGGTGCTCGCGGCCGCGGCGACTGGACTGGTCATGGCCCTGGGCGACGCGTGACCTCAAGTTGGTCCTCGCGCACATGGAACTCCAGCTTCCCCGATCGGGCTTCGCCTCTGTAAATCCTGCGGCCCGGGATACACCCGGGGGTGTTACCCGGGGCGGGCCGGCGGGCTGTGGCTTCTGAGGACCTTGGTTTTGTCCGGGTTCCACGCGGTGGTGGTGCCGTCCGGGTTCAGAACCAGGGTCCAGCCCCATCGGTGGATGGCAATCTGGTGATGGAACCAGCACAATAGAACACAATCTCGAACGCTGGTCTTGCCGCCGTCCTTCTTATGCTTGACATGGTGCACCTCACACGCCGACGCGGGCTGGTTGCAGCGCCCGGCCCACTGGCAGTGCTTGTCCCGCAGGATGACCGCGTTACGGATCCCGGCCGGGATGGTCTCGCTGTAGCCGATATCCAGCGGCAGGCTCGGGCCGCCCAGCCGGGCGCCCAGCTGCCGGCGGCGCAGGAACGACGCCAGCCCGCCCGGACCCGAGACAAGATCCACCGCCTTGCCGATGACGGCTTGCTCGAGGGCTTCCCAGGCCTGCGTGGTGTCGGGGGCGGGTGCGTCCTGGCTGCCGCCTGTGCCGGTGTTGTCTTGGCCGGTACAGGGGTGGTGGCGGAGCCGGTCGAGCTGGACGCACAGCCGGACCAGGTCATCTAGGGCGGCGGGGTTGACATCCCCGGTCACGATGGGGGTCATCGTCGCGTCGCAGGCCATCGCGGTGGCGGCGTCGCCGTCCAGCCACGCGCCGCCGTCGCTACCGCCCGCCGAGGCTTGCGCGCGGTGCGCGGTCCACTGGGCGCGGACCCGGCTGGTCCACTCCTGCTGCAGGGCCGAGTCGCCGTCCAGCATCATCAGGTCCGCCAGCGAGATGTGCACCCAGGCTTTCACGGGCTGCCCGGCCCGCTCGGGCAGCAGCCCGGCGGTGACCAGCCGCTGCATGGCCTGGTGCAGCCCGTCGTGGTACCGCTGGGCCTGGCTGCGGGTGTCCTCCGCGCCCGCCGGAGCCGACAGCGCGTCCAGCACAGTCGTCACGACCGAGGCGCACTCCGGCGTCAGGTCACCATGCAGGACCCCGGCACCGTCGAAGGTGGTTTCCAGCCGGACGGAGCGGTCCTCGAATGCCTGATCCCGGTCCTTGTCCGGATCCTCGGGCAGGGACCCGGCGTAGATCTCCCCGGCCAGCCCGGCCAGGTCGCGCAGGTCCGCGCCCCCCTTCGCCGCCGCCAGCAAAATCGCATCCGCGGCCTCCCGACAGTCCTCGGGCAGCTTGTCGGTCCAGGTGCAGATCGTCCGGGCGAACGACTCCGACATCTCCCCCGCCGCGAGCGCGGCCGCGACCTCAGGGTGCGCCGCGGCCCGGCGGACCCACGCGGTATACGCGACCGCGGCGCCTTTGGTGACCCAGGTCCGGTTGATCAGCCACGCCCGCGGGCTATAATCCGCATCCGCGGAGTAGCCCTGCCCGGAGGTGAACGCCGCCAGGATCGAGGCCCGCGCCGCCGTGCCCATCGAATTGATCTGCTCCAGGGCCTGCAGGCAGCGGGCCTGGGTCTCAGCTGCCATGGCGGTCGCATCCGCCGCGGCCAGGTAGCCCATCGCGGACCTCAGCATCCCCAGCGCCTCTCCGGCGGTGGATGGCGACGCGACACTGCTCATCATGCTGTGTCACCTCCCGTAATGCTCGCGGACCGGCGGACGAACTCCTCTCTCCCAGCCATCGCGGGCCCAGCCATCGCGGGCCAGGCTCGGCTGTTCGACTTCTTGTTCTATATTAGCAGCGAATAGCGGCATTTACCGGGAAATCAGGGCGTGTCACTGATCTAATCCGAAATAGATAGCGATGAGTTCACAGGTACCCGCGAGGCGTCTGATGCGCCAGCCACCCCACAAGCAAGATCACCACCGCGCCAGGACGCCCGCCGCCGAGGCCAAAGATCGAGGCCGCGAGGCCGCGAGGCCGCGAGGCCGCGAGGCCGAAGATACTGCTGAGGCACAGAAGATCAGGAAATGGTGATGCGGCCGGTTTGCCGGGGACACGGTAGCTGAAACAGCTAGTGCCAGGCCATTGGCCTGGCACTTGGTTGGTAGCCCCGACCGGATTCGAACCGGCGTTACCGCCTTGAGAGGGCGACGTCCTAGGCCTCTAGACGACGGGGCCGTGCGCGGCAGCGGCAGGATCCAGCTGTCCTGCGCGAGCCGAAGTGCTGGCGTGGCCAGCGCGGTACAGACTACCGCCTCGCCACCGGTCAGGCCAACCGGCAGTCTGGCCGGATGGTCCGGAATCCTCCCGGCATGAACGAGCGCGGACGTGAACCACGTCCGCGCCGTCAGCTGAGCTGCTGGGGTACCAGGACTCGAACCTAGACTAACAGGGCCAGAACCTGTCGGGCTGCCAATTACCCCATACCCCAATGGCATCGGACCCGGAGCCCGGGTCCGCCCACGAAGTCTAGCGGACTCCGCTCGCGCCGGCCAACACGAAGCCGCCGGCCACGCACGGCTCTGCTCACAGCGGGTCGATCTCGGCCAGGCCGGCGTCCCGGTCCAGGCGGAGCCACCGGGTGATCCCGGCCGAACGCAGGAACGGCATGTCGTGGCTGGCCGCCAGGATCGCGCCGCGATAACCCTCGAGCGCCTGGGCCAGCTGCCGCACCGACGCCATGTCCAGGTTGTTGGTCGGCTCGTCGAGCAGCAGCAGCTGGGGCGCGGGCTGCGCGAGCAGCAGGGCCGCGAGCACGGCGCGGAACCGCTCGCCGCCGGACAGCGTGCCGGCCGGCCGGTCCGCCCGCTGACCGCGGAACAGGAACCGGGCCAGGCTCGCCCGGACCTGGTTCACCGATGCGGCCGGAGCCGCTACCCGCACGTTGTCGACCACGCTCAGCGAGTCGTCGAGGATGTCGAGGCGCTGCGGCAGGTAGCCGATCACCGCCCCCAGCCGGACGGTGACGCCCGGCCGGGTCGCCAGGCCCGCGATCGCACGCAGCAAGGTGGTCTTGCCCGCTCCGTTCGGGCCGGTAAGAGCGATCCGTTCCGGGCCGCGGACAATGAGTTCCGCGAGCGTCGCGACGGGAACCGCATCGGGCGCCGGAGCCGCATCCGGCGCGGGAACCCCACCGGGCACGGGCGACGCGAGAGCCGTCTGGGCTGCGGAAGACGCCGGATGCCAGTACGCGCCGGACAGCCCGGTCACGGTCAAGACGGTGCGCCCGGCCGGGACGGCCGTGCCCGGCAGGTCGACCCGGATCTCCGCGTCGTCCCGGACCGCCTGTTCGGCCTCATCCAGCCGGCCGCGGGCCGCCTGGACCCGCTCGGAGTGCAGCTCGCGGGACCGGCCCGCAGTCTCCTGGGCGGCGCGCTTGCGGGCGCCCGCGACAATCCGGGGCAGGCCGCCCGAGGCGGCGACCTTCCGGCCCTGGCGGTCGCGCCTGGCCTGCTTGACCTGAGCCTCGACCAAGTCGCGCCGCTCCCGGCGGACCTCCGCGGCGGCCGCGGTGACCGCGCGCTCCGCGGCGGCCTGTTCGGCCGCGAGACGCTCCTCGTAAGTGGCCAGGTTACCGCCGTAGCTGCGAACCTGGCCGCCGGACAGGTCGGCGACCTGATCCACCAGTCCGAGCAGCTCGCGGTCATGGCTGACGATCACCATCACCCCGGTCCAGGACGCGACCGCGTCGTACAGCCGCTGGCGCGCGTCCAGGTCCAGGTTGTTGGTCGGCTCGTCGAGCAGCATGATGTCCGGCCGCCGCAAGAACAGCGCGGCCAGTGCGACCAGGATGGTCTCACCGCCGGACAGCCGCTCTACCCGGTCGTCGAGGCCCAACTGGTTATGGCCCGGCTGGTTATGGCCCAGCTGGTTATGGCCCGGTTGGCCGAGGCCGAGACGGTCCAGCCAGGCACGGGCGCGCTCCTCGACGTCCCAGTCGTCCCCGACCGCCGCGAAGGCGACTTCTCCTGTTTCGCCTGCCTCGATGGCATGCAGTGCGTTCCTGGCGGTGGTGATGCCGAGCAGGTCGGAAACGCTGCGGCGAGTGCCCAAGGTGATGGTCTGCGGCAGGTAGCCGACCTCGCCACGGGCGCGGACCAGGCCGGAGCCCGGGTAAAGTTCCCCGGCGATCAACTTGAGCAGGGTGGACTTGCCCGAGCCGTTCACCCCGATCAGCCCGGTCCGGCCCGGGCCGAAGGACACGGTCAGGCCGGAGAGCACGGGCACTCCGTCGGGCCAGCTGAAACTGAGATCTGAACAGGCAATCGCGGCAGGCATGAGGCGTGGCTCCCAGCACGTAGGAAGGATTTCCGTTACGTGTGGCGACACCACGCCGCGAGGGCTCAGCCGGAGGTCTCGCGCGCGCCGGACAGGCGCAAGCGCGGTATCGCTGACCTCAGAACCTCAACGCCCTCTCCCACTGCCGACAACAGAGACACCCATAATAGCCCGGCCCGCCGGGCCCCCCAACGCCATTTCGCCTCAGGCCGGGGCCCGGGATTCCATGATCATGGCCCGTTTTGGGCGCTATTTGACCCGAACTGGCCACGATCATGAAAGCTCCCCCCGGGGGGCGGGTGGGAGCAAGCGCTGGGGCGGGTGGGAACAGCGGGGCGGGAGTGAGCGCGAGGGCGAGCCGGGGCACGAAGGGTTAAGGCGTTCCGGGGGTGGCTAGGACTAGACGGGCTTGGCCGGTGGCGTAGACAGGGGCGTCGGCGGCGGAGACGAAGCAGGAATCGCCGCGGCCTAGCTCGATCGCGTCGCCGGACGCGGCGCGCAGGACGCAGGCGCCGTCGAGGCAGAGCAGGATCCGGGGGCCGTGGCCGGGCAGGGCGAGCGCGGGGCCATGGCCTGGTAGGGCGAGCGCGGGGCCGTGGCCTGGTAGGGCGAGCGCGGGGCCGTGGCCTGGCAGGGCGGCGAGGTCGAGCAGGTAGAGGCGGAACTCCGGGGCCGGGGTGTCGAACCAGGCGATGCCGTCCGCGAGGACACAGGGCGATAGCACCGGCACCGAGACTGAAGGGTCGAGCAGCTTCAGCAGTTCGGGCACGTCGATGTGCTTGCCGGTGAGGCCGGCGCGGACCACGTTGTCGGAGTTGGCGAGCAGTTCGATCCCGGTGCCCTGCAGGTAGGCGTGCAGGCCGCCGGCCGGCATGAACACCGCCTGGCCGGGCTGCAGCACCTCGTGCCGCATCAGCAGCAGCGCCAGCACACCGAGGTCGCCCGGGTGATCGGCGGCTACCCGCACCGCCGCCGCGCAGGCATCCGCATAGGGCCCGCCCCCAGAAGGCCCAGAAGCCCTAGAACCCGCGGCCGCCAGCCGGGCGCACGCGGCGACGACGGCGGCGACGAGTTCGGCGCGGCCGGGCTCGGGCCACTCCAGGACAGACGCGAGCGCGCCCGCCATGGCCTGTTCGCTGGTCGCGGCCGAAAGCGCGGCGACCAGCGGCTGAAGCTCGTCAACGGCCAGGGCGCGCAGGATGGCCGCCGCGTCGGCCGGGGTGCGCAGGCCCGCCGCGACCTCGAACGGCGTCAGGGCGTAGAGCAGCTCGGGTTTGGGCCAGTCGTCCACGTAGTTCCGGCCCGGGTCGCCGGGCGCCAGGCCGCGCTCGTTCTCGGCCGCGAACCCCGCCTCGGCCTGCGCGCGGGAGGGGTGCACCTGGATCGACAGGGCTTGGCCGGCCGACAGCACCTTCAGCAGGAACGGCAGCCGCCCCCCGAACCTCGCCGCGCACTGCGCCCCCAGCTCCCGGTCGGGCGCGGCCGCGATCACCGCGTCCAGCGTCGTCCCGGCCCGGTCGACGCCGGAGGGCGCCGACGGGTGCGCGCCCATCCACAGCTCGGCCTCCGGGCCCGGTGCCGGGACGGGCCGTCCCTGCAGGTCCGCGAGCGCGGTGCGGGTGCCCCACGGATAGGGCCGCACCACCGGACGAAGAAGATCCATCCGGGCATGCTAGCCGCCCCGGGCCGGGCCGGCGCAGGAGGTGCCGGCGGGTGCTCGACCTAGCCGCCCGGAGGTGGCCTGGCCGGCGCAGGAGGCGCCGGCGGGTGCTCGACCTAGCCGCCCGGAGGCGGCCTGGCCGGCGCCGGAGGCGCCGGCGGGTGCTCGACCTAGCCGCCCGGAGGCGGCCTAGCCGACGCCGGAGGTGTCGGCGGGGTGCTCGACCATGGCGACGACCCGGCTGGCCATGAACCGCGCGGTCCGGACGGCGGTGCCGGTCCTGGTCACCTCGCTGACCTCGACGACGCCGCGCCGGTTGGCGATCTCCACGCGGCGGCCCGCTCGGGTCGCCGTCACCTCATAGGTCCGGGTTCCCTCGCCGGAGTCGATCACGATCTCGACGCGATCCCCCTTCATATGGCAGCCTCCCGGCGGTTGAACCGAGCAGCCTCAGTAGGACGGGAGCGAGGGATCGACCTGGCTGATCCAGGCCAGGACGCCGCCGCCGACATGCACCGCGTCGGTGAAGCCGGCGTTCTTGACGATCGCCAGCGCCTCCGCTGAGCGGGCGCCGCTCTTGCAGTGCAGCACGATCCGCTTGTCCTGCGGCAGTCGCTCGAGCGCGGCCCCGGACAGGAACTCGCCCTTGGGGATGAGCGTCGCGCCGGGGATGGAGACGATCTCGTACTCGTTCGGCTCGCGCACGTCGACGAGGAAGATGTTGTCGCCGGCGTCCAGCATGGCCGCCAGGTCCTTGGCGCTGATCGTCGAGCCCTGGGCCGCCTCGGCGGCCTCATCGGACACCGCGCCGCAGAACTCCTCGTAGTCGATCAGGTGCGTGATCGACGGGTTCTTGCCGCAGACCGCGCACTCCGGGTCCTTCTGCACCCGGACCGTGCGGTACGTCATCTCCAGCGCGTCGTAGATCATCAGCCGCCCGGCCAGCGGCTCGCCGATCCCGGTGATGAGCTTGATGGCCTCGTTCACCTGGATCGACCCGACGGACGCGCAGAGCACGCCCAGCACGCCGCCCTCGGCGCAGGACGGCACCATCCCGGGCGGCGGCGGCTCGGGGTACAGGCAGCGGTAGCACGGGCCGTACTCGGCCCAGAACACGCTGGCCTGCCCGTCGAAGCGGTAGATCGAACCCCACACGTACGGCTTGCCGAGCAGCACGCAGGCGTCGTTGACCAGGTACCTGGTGGCGAAGTTGTCGGTGCCGTCGACGATCAGGTCGTAGTCGGCGAAGATCTCAAGGGCGTTGTCGGAGTCCAGCCTGACCTCGTGCACCACCACGTTGACGTACGGGTTGATCTCGGCGATGCTGTCCCGCGCGGAGGCGGCCTTCGGCCGCCCCACGTCGGACTGCCCGTGGATGATCTGGCGCTGCAGGTTCGACTCGTCCACCACGTCGAAGTCGATGATGCCCAGCGTGCCGACGCCGGCCGCGGCCAGGTAGAGCAGCGCGGGCGAGCCGAGGCCGCCGGCCCCTACCACCAGAACCTTCGCGTTCTTGAGTCGCTTCTGACCGGTCATCCCGACGTCCGGGATGATCAGGTGGCGCGAGTAGCGCCTGACCTCATCGACCGTCAGCTCGGCGGCGGGCTCGACCAGCGGCGGCAACGACACTGTGCTCTCCAGGAGGTTTGCTTAAGGATTTTCTGCCGAACGGACCT
>WNGK01013392.1_pt1 | contig 18015 bp, 15 predicted proteins | sample 5400601 | NCBI WGS metagenome assembly WNGK01 (sample SAMN13153376, study PRJNA577476) | soil metagenome | isolation source: 60 cm soil or saprolite under Garry oak tree replicate 1 | place: USA:California | collected 2016-06-15
ATCAGCTCTGCCGGTCAAAGTATCGCCGTTGGACCATTCACCACCGCCGGCACCTATCATCTCTACTGTAGCGTCCACCTGAATATGAACCTGACCGTCATCGTCCAGTAAGCGTGCGATTGATCATGCCCAAGCCTGCTTCATCGCACCCTGTCAGCACCTAACCTTCTGTCGAAAGGTGTGAGAGGACAAGAGCCGAGCAGGAATTACATGATTCTATCGATGTATTCCTGCTCGCATTCAGGTATACCTCTTGTCAGTAGAGGCGCATGCTCTTGCTCCATCTTGTACGAACCGCGTTGAATACTCTAGATCAGTTCTGGACGAAAGAAGGGAAGCATCGATGTCCCAGCCATTTTCTCTACCTGCTGCCAATCGCGTCAATACCCGTCGGCAAGCTTATGCGTTGCTCCTGCTCGGGGTCGTTTTCCTTTTCATTGCCTGGCTGGGCATTCTGAATCCTTATGCATTAGGGGTGTTGCTCTTTGGTCTTGGCATGCTGGGGGTTGCCCCGCTCAACCCCAGGCGCTATCTCTCGGCAGGTTGGTTGACGACCTCGCTAGGAGTAGCAACCTTCCTCATGTTTCGAAACTCTATTCCGGCCAGCCAGGTCCTGACCGCCCATCTTCTTGCCATTGGACTGGGGCTGCTCGGCATCGCATGGATGGCTCATCGCGGCTATACAAACAGAGGAGAACTGACACCAGGACTCTTCGTTGTAGGTGTGGGAGTCACCGAATTTTTGCAAGCTGCACATCTCACTCCTTCTACCCTGGTTCCTTTCGCGCTTTCCCTCTGGCTGCCTGGGTCAGGCCTCTTTGTGCTTGGACTGATTGCTCTGGTGACGAGCGGAAGCATATCCATAAACGCAAAGCGCCACCAGGCGGACCACACGTGAACACATGTTCACTCTGGAAAGGCACCTCTAGATCCTGCGAAGGTCTGCACCAGGCGTTGACGTTCCTTACTCCACGTGAACGGACGGTCATCACCCTGCGCTACGGCATCGGCGATGATAGCCTTGTTCTTGCCCTCGCTCTGGGTACACATCCCCAACTTTTTCAAGCATGTTGTGGCTTCATATCTTCTGGCTCCTGTTGTTGGATCCGCCTCGCTTCCTGCAGCCATATCATCTGCCATTGTTGCCGGATGTAGTCAGTTTTCGTTTCTTTACACACGCTGCAGAGTACCTGGTCCGCATCTCTATAGTCTTCCAGGAAATCGCCCACGATTCTCCTGATATCCTGACGTGGGGTACAACTCCTGATCGCGGCCTCATACAGGAGGTCGGCGAGTTCATCGATCAGCGCATCGCTGATCGGTTGGCTTGCAAACTTGTTTACCCGACTCATGATGATGGATGCTTTCTTCTAAATACTGGAACTCTCTTTTTGCACTTCTTTGGAACGCCAGGCGAGGAGGCCAGTAATGCACCAATGTTGTGCATTACTGGCCTCTTCGCCTACTTGCTACCCTTGGGCATTCTCCCTTTCAAGCTCACTTTACGAAAGCGCACAGATAGAGCTGGAAAAGGCGACGCCTGGTATCGGGTGGGAGTTCGTATGCTTCCAGCTTGCCCAGCAGGTCTTCTATTTCCGGGGAGACGCGTAAATCGTGCAGATAGTCATCGCGCAGGACGATCTCAAGCAACAGGTTGAGTGATATGAGGTAGCTCTCATAGGCGGCATCAGCATTGGCCTGCTCCTCATAGATATCACCTTCCGCTTTGAGCAGCTTCGCAATCAGGAGAGCCTTCTCCAAGTCCAATACACCAAGTAATGTGAGCATGGCTAACAACGTCTCTTCGGAGATGGCATGAATAAAACCAGAACCTGCTCCTACTGTCTGTTTGCATACTTCGTCTATCAAAGAGAGGGCTCCTTGATAATCCCGCATGTCTTGGTGATAGATGATCTGGGCTAACGCCCGACCAACATCTTCAGCAACTCTCAGAATATAATCTTTCTGTGGCATGTTCTCTTTCCTCTTTTACTTAGCCCAAATTCATTGAAAGAATGCCTGAACTGGTTACAGGGGTCCAGTATGCACCGCATGCGTGTCTTCTACAATCGCACGCAACTGTTTGGCATCGAGCGTTTCATGCAAGCGCAGAGAATGAGCGATGCCATCCAATGTCTCACGATGGGACATCAGCAGGCTGACCGCTCGATCATAGGCCCACTTCACGATACGATTGACTTCCTCGTCGATGATGATGGCCGTCTGCTCGCTATACTCGCGCGGGCCAGTTGCCAGCGCTGTGCCCGCGAATGGATCTTCACGCTCACTATAGGAGATGGTGCCCAGCCGCTCGCTCATGCCCCAATGTGTCACCATCTGGCGGGCAATGGCGGTGACATGCTGCAGATCATTTTCTGCCCCAGTCGTGATATGTCCAATCGCGACCTGCTCAGCGGCGCGTCCACCCAGGGCGGTCACCAACTGCGCTTCCAGGTACTCCTTGGAGTAGTTGTAGCGGTCATCAAGTGGTGTATACTGCGTCACACCAAGCGCCTGGCCACGCGGCACGATCGTCACCTTGGTTACTGGATCAACATCCTCTTGTAGCAGCCCGGTCAGTGCATGGCCGCTTTCATGATAGGCAACCACATTCAAATCAGCGTCACTCAAGATCAGAGGACGCTCTGCGCCAATCAAGATCTTGTCCAAGGCAGCATCAAAGCAGTTCTGTGTCACTGCACTCAAATTGCGGCGTGCTGCCAGGAGAGCTGCTTCGTTGACGAGATTGGCGATGTCAGCACCCACCATGCCGGGGGTAGCACGAGCAATCGTAATCAAGTCCACATCTGTCGCTAGCGGCACGCTGTGTGTGTGAATCTTGAGAATGGCCAGGCGCCCATTCCAGTCGGGGCGTTCAACCGTCACACGGCGGTCGAAGCGACCCGGGCGCAAGAGGGCTTTGTCCAGCCCATCGGGGCGGTTGGTTGCAGCGATGACCACAACCGCCTGGTGTGTATCAAAGCCATCCATTTCCACCAGCAACTGGTTCAAGGTTTGCTCACGCTCGTCATTGCTATTGATGCTGGTCCCACGCTGGCGACCCACCGCATCAATTTCATCGATGAAGATGATGCTGGGAGCCGCTTTCTTGGCCTGGTCGAAGAGATCACGCACCCGGCTGGCGCCAACACCGACCAGCACCTCGACAAACTCAGAGCCGCTCATTGAGAAGAACGGCACTTCCGCCTCACCTGCCACGGCACGCGCCAGCAACGTCTTACCAGTTCCCGGAGGCCCTACCAGCAACACACCACGCGGGATTTTGCCGCCCAGCCGCTGGAATTTGCCCGGCGTCTTCAGAAATTCCACCACCTCCACCAGATCGTATTTCGCCTCATTCACCCCGGCCACGTCCTCAAAGGTGGTGCTCGGTCTATCTCCTGGCACAACCTTGGCACGGGTTTTCCCAAAGCTGAAGGTATTCTGCTGGCTCTGTCTTGCCCGGCGACTAATGAAGAAGATCACGCCAACCACTACAATGAGGGGGAGGAAGTTGATGAAAATGGTCAGCAAGGGATTCGGATTAGCGACGGGCTTGGTCTGGAACTGCACGTGATACTGGTTGAGTAAAGCGATGAGGTTCGGGTCGCCGTTGGGGAACTGCGTCAGGTGATACTGGGTGGCAAGCACCGGGTTCCCATTGGCAGCGGTCAAGGAGACAGCGTGCTTGAAGTCACCGGTGATATCCTGTCCCTGGAACGTGGCATCCTTGACATTGCCCGCTTGAACTTGCTGGTAGAACGCACTATAAGGGAGCTCTCCGACAGGTTGTCCAGGAGGAACTTGTGCGCCTTGAACGAAGAGGAGAGAGAAGGCCCAGAAGGCCAATACGATGCCAGCAATGAGGAGGGAAATCTTCCATCCTTGCGGGCTATTATTGCGTGGACTATCGCCATTGCTGCCGTTGTTGGAGTGCTGCCGTCCACTCGGACCCTGCTCCTGGGGGGCGCGTTGGTACAGATGAGTCACTTGAGTATCCATAGATTGATCCTCTTTCTGTGTGATCGTTGATCCCCTGGATCAGTAGCTGTATACGATCACTGAAGCTCCTGGTAGCTGAGACAGAATCACCCGCCCGACGCCATTGTCAAAGCAAGAACCAGTCGCAGAGGGACTGGCTTGAGCGATTGTGCGGTCTGATACCAGGAGCTTCTCTTGAAGAACAGCATAGTCTATTGTTCTTTCATCACTAGATTCGGTGGAGGTTACAGCGCGTCGCAATCCTCTGCATCGAAACAGATACATGCTTCCAGTGAATAGTTGTGGGGTAGGTATGGCCTTCTGTATCTCGGTACGAGGTGAGGGGCATAGCCTTTGATGGTTCCGCACGTTCAATATGGAAGCATGTAGGTAATTCTGTCTAGAGCGTTCCCGGCGCAAAGAGCCATGAAATTACACGATTCTGTCGATGTGCTCTTCTACCCGGCAAGGTATATTTTTGCTGAGGTGAGTAGCAAGAGGTTACCCTGGCTACCTCACCGACGACCCGAGTGAGAACAGCCACTGTGCTGGCATGGATTTCACTCGTGTAGATACAGAGGTAGGAGCACATGAAGTGGTGGAGAACTGGTCAATCGAGCGTTATGTGGATGGCTTGTTTGAGCTTGACCACGATGAAGTGTGGTTCTACCTCTCTAAAGGGTACGCTAAAAGGAGACTTCATAATGAGTACGCGTGAGGAGCAGGTACAACCAGCCAGAGGCAAAGTGCAGGTGGGCGACTCGGCCCCGGATTTTACCCTTCCTGACCAATCGGGCAAACCAGTAAGCCTTGGGGGGTTTCTCGGTAAGACAGACATTGTGCTGTACTTCTACCCGAGAGATGACACGGCTGTCTGCACAGCCGAAGCGTGTGCCTTTCGGGACAGCTACGAACTCTTCAAACAAGTTGGGGCGGAAGTCATCGGGATCAGCTCGGACTCGGTATGCGGATGGCATAATCAGAAAGCGTTACGGCGTCCCTACGGCTTTCGGGCTGCCAGGACGCGTGACGTACATCATCGACCGGCAAGGAAGAGTTCGCCGCATCTTTTTCTCGCAATTCACTGCTGAGAAACACGTCACCGAAGCGCTCTCGACGCTACAATCGCTTCGTGAAGAAGACATATAGTTCATCTTAAACAGAAACTGCCAGACAGCTCCAGATGGATGAATGATTAGTTTCACGCCTGGTACGCAGTTCAGGAGCGCCTGCAAGTTTCTCTTCACGATGCAGGCCAGGTTTTCAGGCTGTGAAGGAATTCCATGATTCTGTCGATGCACTCTTCATCCCTTTTGATGTGTATCTCCTGTTAGGTATCTGGTAGCAATGCCTTCTCTGGCTCTATCCCAGATGCGCTGAAGCCAGTAAGAGCGTAGGCCTATATGCAAGTACCCAATGCTTCTATTTCATGAAGAAAGGGCATGCTATGTCAACGAAAACCCCTCGGATCAATCGGCTCATTCACATTGTACGCTTTCTCCGAGTCTCACGCCTTCTCTTCTGGACGATCTGGGTGATTTACCGCGAGCGTCGTCGGGTAGTACATGCATATGCGCTTGGCAACTATGCGGTACGACCCGATGGTGACATGTTGATCGAGGTGCTTGCTGTATTCCGCGAAACTGCGCTGGAACTGGGTGTCCTGATGATTAAACTCGGACAGTTCCTCAGCTCTCGTCCTGACTTATTGCCGGAGAAGGCTATTGCCATACTGAGTTCATTGCAGGACGAGGTGCCCCCCGCACCCTTTGCCCATGTTGTGTCTGTCATCGAGTCTGAGTTGGGCAAGCCCGTTGAGGAGGTGTTCAGCGTGCTGGAGCGTAAATGTACAGCTGCCGCCTCGCTTGGCCAGGTCCATAAAGCGATCCTCGCCTCTACCGGAGAGACGGTTGCTGTCAAAATCCAGCGCCCCGATATTGAGCAACTCGTTCGTATGGACTTGAGCGCCCTCAAGTTCGTTATCTGGCTCATCACGCGATTCGTAGACATGAACGGCTTTATTGATCTCATGGGGATCTACCACGAGTTTCAACGCACGATCTATGAAGAGATAGACTACGTTCGAGAGGCCGCGAACGCTAGACGGTTCAAAGAGATGTTCAAAGATGACCCCATGATCTACATTCCTTGTGTCTATGACCAGTACGTATCACGGCGCGTGCTGGTTCTAGAGTGGATCGATGGCATCAAGATCAATGATTATCCCGCCCTCGAAGCAGCAGGAATCAATCGTTTAGAGGTGGCCAAACGCACGGTGTGCGCTTACTTCTACCAGTTTTTTAAGGCAGGCTTCTTCCATGCTGACCCGCATCCAGGCAATATTTTTGTCAAAAAGGGGTCAACAGGGGTTCATGAAAGATGCGTTCCTGGCATTCATAGCACGACGCTGGGCGAGGTGAGTGAACTAGAGATTCCCGAAATGGTACAGGATGTCGCGTATCTGCTTTATGGGCAACCATTTCACATCCCGGCGCAGTTTGCTTTCACCGGGCGAGCAGTTGGCACATTAGTCGGCGTCTCGACTGGACTGTCCCCTGAGTTCAATTTTGTCGAGGTCGCTACCCCCTACGCACGCAAGTTCCTGGGTCTTGACGCCGAGGGTGCGCAACAAACACAGCAACAGCTCTTCAGCCAGCTGCTCGATACAGGCAGAGTGCTGCTGACGCTGCCACATTCTTTGGAGCGAATCATAGCCAGGATCGAAAGCGGGCAGATCGAGGTCAAGCTTGCCAGTAATGGGTCCAGTGGATGGAATGGGTTTCGCGGGCGCAGGCGGGGGAGAGACAACAGCGAATCGTCCGGTGTGCATTCCTTCACCTGGCTTTTCATGTTCGTCGCATCGCTAGCCGGGGGTATCTTCCTTCTGGCTGATGCGCACCAACTCGGAGCTTCCTGGTTCTGCTTCGATTTGGCTGGATTGATCGCGTTGGGGATGTTGGTGAAGAGCTGATGGCTTATACGCACTAGGCAATTCTATCTAAAGGGCTTCCATAGTATCACAGAGGGTGAATTACACGTTTCTGTCGATGTGCTACCACTCCCCTCAATGTATATTTCTTTGAACTGAGCTCAGAATCTACACTTGAAACCAACTAACTAGAGATAGATTTATGAGACTTAATGCTATTCCTGAGGACCTCTTTAATCAAACCGAACTCCGAAGGAAGCAGGCGTTATACCTGACGAAGACAATCAGTTCCACGAGAGGAATATGAAACAAGACATCGACGAAGAAAAATCGAACACGAACACAGATGAGGATCCTTCCTGGCTCATTCGTACTGAGGTGCGCCAGGGGAGTCTCCCTGGGGATCAGCGAATTCGCTTTGTGCGACCCACTCATCCCGCATTTCGGCGTCTAGGCTATGGATTGCTTGAAGCGACTGAAGTAACCGAGACTCCACACGCCGTTTTGGGGCGCATCAAACGCCTGCTCATTGGAGCACCCATCCCCACTGCTCGGGCGGAACACGAACGCCTGACTAAATTCAAAGCCCTGGCAGTTCTATCATCCGATGCGATCTCGTCAGTTGCCTATGCGACCGAGGCCATTCTTATCACCCTGGTTGCCGCTGGATCCGAGAATCTAGGGATCACCCTGCCGATTAGCTTTGTTATCGTCGCTCTGCTCAGCATTGTTGGTCTTTCCTACCGCCAGACGATTCCTGCCTATCCCAATGGTGGGGGCTCCTATATTGTGGCGAAAGAGAACCTGGGGACAGTGCCAGGGCTTGGAGTGCAGGCGCTTGCGACACTCTTCCCTGCCTTATCACCAACGCTAGACGTTGTCGCCATCGATGTGGTATTAGTGATGGTGATCGGTCTCGCCAATTTGCGTGGTGTGCGCGAATCAGGCTCGATCTTTGCTCTCCCCACCTATATCTTCATTGTGAGTGCCCTGTTACTTATTGTCGTCGGTGCCATCAAATCCTTTTTCCTTGTGCACCAGCCGATTATCGGCCACTTCCAATTCGTTGCTGCTACTGAGCCACTCTCACTCTTTCTGATCCTCAAAGCGTTTGCGGCTGGCTGTACTGCAATGACGGGCGTTGAGGCCATCTCCAATGGAGTGCCTGCTTTTAAGAAACCGGAGACCCGCAATGCTGCCACCACCCTGACCTGGATGGCTGTGATCCTCGGTACGCTCTTCCTTGGCATCACGCTGCTGGCATCCTCCTATCATATCGAGGCGAATCCGGCAGGCAATCCAACAGTGATCGGCCAGATCGCGCAGCAGGTCTTTACAGGGCCGCTGTTCTTTCTGTATCCGGTGTTCCAGTTCGCAACGCTGTTGATCCTCACATTGGCAGCCAATACGAGTTATGCCGACTTCCCCCGCCTGGCTTCACTGCTGGCGCGTGATGGCTTTGTGCCGCATCAGTTTGCGTTCAGGGGTGATCGCCTGGCGTTCTCCATTGGCATCGTGTTCCTGGCTATGCTGGCGAGCTTGCTGCTTGTGGTGTTCAAAGGCAATCCCACGCAACTCATTAACCTGTACGCCGTCGGCGTCTTCATGTCGTTTACCCTCTCACAGGCAGGGATGGTGCGTCACTGGTGGCGTCTGCGCAAGGCACAGAAAGGATGGCAACGCAGCCTTGCGATCAATGGGTTAGGTGCCGTGACCACCTTGCTTGTGGCGTTGGTGATCGCCTCCACAAAGTTTCTTGTGGGTGCATGGATCGTCGTGGTGCTCATTCCTCTCCTCGTCGTGATGTTTCTTGGGATCAGGCGTCACTACCAGCGAGTCGAGCGCGAGCTTACCACCTCTCTTCCTCTCCAGCAGGAGGAGATCCGGCACCTTCTCGTTGTGCCGATTGCTTCACTGAATCCTGCAGCGATATTCAGCCTGGCCTATGCCCGTTCGATCTCACCACATATCGTTGCTGTCCATGTTGCTGTTAGGAATGAGGACAATGCCCTGTGTACCGCCTGGGAGTATTGGCAAAAGCAACTCTCTGAAGCTGAACGGCCTCAACTGAACGTCATCGAGCCATCTCGTCGTTCGGTCCTGCGCTCGCTGCTCGACTATATTAACACCATACAGCAACAGCATCCTGGCGATACACTGACGGTCATATTACCTCGGCCTGCCGAGCCTTCTTTATTAGGACGCTTACTTCACAACCGAAAAGTGCTTCGATTGAAGATAGCGCTCTTCTTCCGACCAGAAATTGTGGTGACGAACGTTGCATCGGGCCAACAAACCAGCGCTCATCTCATAGGCCCAAAGGATATCCACCACCGCTTCATCGTTCCTCTTGCAGAAGAGGACCGTGCTTCAGTCGAGAGTTTAGCATACGCCCGTTCGATCTCACCACATGTTATTGCTGCGCATGTGGCTATAGATCCGTATGATGTTGAAGAGGTCCGTTCCAAGTGGGAGCGTTTACAAAAGCATCTCGCTCAAGAAGGGGAGACGCAGCTTATTGTGATTGAGTCGCCTTACCGGTCCCTCATGCGTCCTCTGCTTGCCTACATTGATACAGTGCATGAATTGCATCCTGATGAGATCTTGACAGTGATTCTGCCTGAATTTGTGGTGGCCCACTGGTGGGAATATCCCTTGCACAACCAGACGGCGTTTCGCTTGAAAACAGCGTTGCTTGCCCGGCCAGGCATCGTCGTCACGGACATTCCGCAGCATCTGACCAGCCGACCGGGGAGGAAATAGTGGAGGAGCAAAGGAGATGATGTAACCTCCGCCGAATCTATTAGTGTCAAAACAATGCTGGGGTTCCCGTAGGAAGTTTCGCCTCTCGCTTAGCGTCCGCTTTTCAGCTTTCGATGCGTTGACCCTGGTCCGTTTTTGCCAAAAAAGGATTGAGATCGGAATAGTTCCATGAAGGAGGACATATGCAGCGACCGTGGCTTCGTGCTGGGAAACAAAGTGCTGGTGGCGGAGGTGTTTGCCAAAAACGGCTTCCTTGTGCTCTCGAGTGACACAGGGGAAGAGAAGACAACTGGGGTGAATGCGGATCAGAATGACCAGGGCAAGAGGGGTGATGACACCCCGAAGGGTGTCCTGCTGACCAGAGCGTGAAGACAGCTATCAGGATCACGCGGGATGCGACGCGCACGTTGGTGAAGAGGTGATCCGCTTGAGTAGCGAGGGGAGCCCCGCATAAGATGTCAGCACTGAAGGAGTATATCATGGCGAATAGTGAGCAAAAAGGGGAGGGAAGGGCGCCGGTGCCTGGGATACGGCGCAAAGCAGTGCCAATTGTGATGGCATCGGGTCCTCAGGAGTATACCCCAGGCGACCAGGAATTCCCCGTGCAACTGACCAGCCTCGCCGACATGCTGCGCTGGGCACAAAACTGGGCCCGCTCCAGGTCGATCTGGCCGTTTGGTTACGGCCTGGCCTGTTGTGCCATCGAGATGATCGCCTCGGCTTCTGCCCCGCAGTATGACCTGTCGCGCTTTGGCTCGGAAGTGTTTCGTTCCAGTCCTCGCCAGGCCGATCTGATGATCGTGGCCGGGACCGTGTCGATTAAGATGGGTCCGCGTCTGCGCCTGCTGTGGGAGCAAATGCCAGAGCCGAAGTGGGTGATCAGCATGGGCCAGTGTGCCAATTCGGGTGGGGAATTTTATGATAGCTACTACACCGTGCAGGGGGTGGATACGATTGTGCCGGTCGATGTGTATGTACCTGGCTGTCCTCCGCGTCCAGAGGCCTTCATTGAAGGCTTGCTAAAGCTCCGTGAGAAAATTGAAAAACAGGGGTTACGAGTGCGCACCAGGGAGGAACTAGAGCGTCTCTAAAGGAAGGAAACCACTCCACCTGTCGGCAACAGAGTTACGGCAGAACTGGCTCCGTGGACTGACAGAGTTCTCCCCGGACACGGCGCCTGGCAAAGTTCACGAGAGGTGAGCTACCGAGTGCATTGGGAAAGAGACGGCGGAGAAGATGCCCGACACCACGGGCCATACGAAATCCTACCCTCTGCCTCATGCCCCAACGCAGTCCGTATGCCTGTCGTATGTCTGATGGAAGTTGTCCGACCGTGATCAACCGCACCATCGCCCAGAGTGGTTTGCGCAGCAAGGGCATCTGGGGATAGAGAACTTTCTGGGCAATGAATTGGGCGGCGGGTCCGATGGCGATCTCTCCTGATCCAAGCGCTTCGCGCATATATTGCTGCACAGCGGCATAGCTGGCGGGGAGGGTTGCGTCGGTTAATCCGAGGAGTCGCGCATAGCGGCAGGATTCTTGCCAGTATTGTTCACAGGCGGTCTCTGAGAGTGGGCCGACAAAGGTCTTGTAGGCGGTGAGCAGGCTATCGACGAACACGATATGGACCCACAAGAGCGCTAGAGGCTCCATGGCACTATAGGTCTCTCCTGCCGTATAGCGTCCTATGCTCTCGGGAAGGGTCCCCTGGACGGTATCGTGCAGGCGATTGATATGACGAGCCATAGCGTTGGCCTCGTGGGTAGTGCCAAAGATCAAGACCGCCATGCCCTGAATGGTCCGAGACACGCGTCCAAAGGGGTCCTCGGCGAAACCACTATGGTCAAGGGCTCCTTGCGCTACTTTGGGATGGGCGGCTTGCATTAAAAAGGCGCGTGCGCCTGCCGTGATTAACCATTGTTCCTCATGTAAGCGCCAGCTTAACGAGTCGGGGCCAAGTAACCCCGGGTCTGGGTGCGGGTCACTGATAGGTAATTCACTAGACATGGGTGCGCCACTGGCCCAATGGATTAAGCGCATCGCATCGAGAGATGTATGCATAAGTATCTTTACCTCTACAATTGGCGTTGGTATCGCCGGATATGGTTCATAGCATAGATTTCTCGGAGGTTCCGTTACTACTTGATGATCTCCTACAAGAGATATATCTCACTGGCAGTAGGAGTACATCGACAAAATGGTGTAATTCCCGCACTTCTTTGCTCTGGGAGTAAGCTAGACGGAATTACCTAGCTGTTGCGAGCGCATGGAATACCAACGATGGTAGCGGTGAAGAATCCTCCTCCTAGGTACCAGGGTGATTACTAGCTAGATATAGGGCCGCATTTTCTTGAGCGCTACCACTTCGATCTGTCGAACACGCTCGCGTGAGATGCCTAGTTCTTTGCCGACTTCGAGCAAGGTGCGGCTTCGTCCATCACCGATGCCGTAGCGCAGGGTGATGACCGCACGTTCACGTGGAGCAAGGAACGTCAGCGCCTGGTGCAGTTCTTCACTGAGGAGATGTTGAGAGGCGGTTTCAACGGGAGCGGGAGATCCAAGATCCTCAAGTGTATCGGCGAGGGAATAGCGATCTTCATCGTCAACGGGCGCGTCAAGAGAAATGGGCTGCTCGATAAGGCTGAGCAAATGGGTAACTTCATCCAGGTCGATATGGGAAGCCTCAGCTATGTGCTCTGGCAGCGGCTCCATTCCGTTTGCTTGCGAGAGTTGTGCCGCGACACGGCGTACCTTGCGCAAACGCATTGCCACATGCTCTGGCAAATGAATCAAGTGTGCCTGATCAACAGCAGCACGATTCACCGCCTGGCGAATCCACCAGGACGCATAGGTACCAAAATAACAGCCACGCCGGTAGTCAAATTTCTCGGCTGCGCGCATCAACCCCAGATTCCCCTCCTGGATAAGGTCTATCAGCGGGACGCCTGTGCTGGTGTAGCGACGTGCAATCGCGATGACAAGGCGCAAATTTGACTCGATCAACTTGCGGCGCGCCAGGTCATTACCAGCGGCGACCTGGCGCGCCAGGTCAAGTTCCTCAGCATGGGTGAGGCGGCTGAATGTGCGGATGTCACGCAGGTAGCTCTGCCAAGCGTCTTCAGGACGTATAGCACGGCGAGCAGCCGTTGCGCCAGTACGACGCGCCTGGATGGGAAGTTCCTCCAGTGCATCGGCTTCATTCCTCTCTTCCACATCATCCGGTTCGTCAAGGAACGAATCAACTCCCTCGTAAACTAGTGGCTCCATCTTAGTTGGGGGTTTTGTAGTAGGCTTCGAAGCAGTCTCGGGAAGCCTCGAATTCACATTCACTTCAAACCTCGGTTCATCAGTCATCGGAAGTACCGCTGCGGTAGCAAGTGTCGTCAATGACGTTTCACATATATCGTATATTGGGCTGAGTATTTTCATAATTCCCCACTCCCTTCGGAAAACTTACCGCTTCCATCAACAAGATGTATACCTTAAAAGTGAACAAGAATGCATCGACAGAATCATGTAATTCCTGCTCGGTATGACTCAGGAGCACTCTAGACAGAATTACTAACCGCTGTGATCGTGGGGTTTTTCGTAGGCGCTAGCGGGAGGAGGCATTCATCAGCTGTCAAGAGGAAGAGGCGGAGATGTGATATCTTGCACATCTATCAGGAGTGCATGTTGGGAAGAGAGTGTAACCTGCTGCGAATGTAAGCTTGGGAAGGGCGTTCTGATGAGACCGCTCTTCAGATTAGGAGACTCTTGTTCTGAACAGTAGACACATTGAGGGAGAATATACAATGTTTCTCAAACGCTCTTTGGTAATCGCTCTTAGCATCTTCATAACCATGTTTTTCGCTGCCTGCGGTGGCTCTACCACAACCGGGGGAGGTCTGTATGGCGGTGGCACTACCAATCCACCTGCCACTCCTCCAGCCTCTGGCGGCAATGCTTCAGCCGTGATTCACACGGCAACCGTCACCCTTAATGGTCAGTCGGTGACGGTGCTCACGAATGCAGCAGGCAGGACCCTCTACGACCTGACCGCCGATACGCCGACGAGCACAGTCTGTAGCAGTTCGTGCACCACCATTTGGTTCCCGTTACTTGCCACAGGTACTCCCAGCAATGCGACGCCACTGCCGCACCAGTTGAGTGTGCTCACGGACGCCAATGGCCAGCAAGTGGAGTACGATGGCCACCTCTTGTACACCTTCTCGGGCGACACGGCTGCTGGCCAGGCACAGGGTGAAGGCATTCAAAGCTTTGGCGGCACCTGGCACGTGGTCACACCCACTCTGTCTGTTCCCAGCGGCGGATCGAATGGTGGGGGGTACGGCTATTAGAGCTGCTTCTCGTGTGCTGGCTAGTTGGGTCTGTCGCTACTGATGCCGGAGATCTGTTCATAGGAAATTACGCAATTAGACAGCGAGCTCTTGCTGTCTAATTGCCAAATCCTTTACGAGGTTGTCCCAATGTTGTATGGAGAGCAAAACACATTCACGAGAACTCCAGGTCTTGTGACATGGTTATTCTGGGTAGTATTGACGGCCTTTGGGGGAATTGTAGGGACCTTCCTACTCAGCTTCATTTCCAGTGCAAACGCATCGCTCAACGGCCTTCTTATCTGGTTCTACCTGGCTTCGCCCCTCTTCTTCGTCGCGCTCGGCCAGTGGTTGCTCCTGCGCCGCTTCGTTCCACAGTCGGGCTGGTGGCTGCTCACCAGCGTCCTAGGGTTCATCTTTGTGTACCCCTATCTTCTCATCTATAGCTCCTCTGCTTTGTTTACCGATGGGAAGTCACTGATTTTTGGCACCCCGGAGTTCTGGAGCGTGAGTCTCTCACTGGCGATCATGACGTTTATCTTTGGGGGTATTGTGGGGTTGATGCAAGGCATACTGGTGATCAGACGATTGGGAGCAGTCCCCGGGCGGCTGCTCTGGTGGGTCATCGGCAGCGCTATCGCCTGGGGAATCGGGTACCCTCTCAGCAAACAGTTTCTGACGAGCATCCTCTGGCATGAGTCAACACCGTTCCCACAGGTTGCAATCTGGCTGGTCGTAGGCACCACCTGGGGAATCATCGGTGCCGTCACCGGTGTGGTACTGATCTGGATTGGACGAGCTGGTGTGAAGGCTCGGTCATGAGGTAGGTAATTTTGTCTGGGTGATGCCAGGACAATACGATGCAAACGCCAGAACCTCATCGCAGTTTTGCACTCCACTCTTGTATGCACATACAAAACGAAATCCCGCTCAAGCCTTCTCACTTCATCAGTTTTCCGTGGCAGCATTGTGGGCTGATGAGAAGGGACTTCCTGTTCTTGACGCTGCTTTTCACGTTTTCTTAACGCTTCCTGATCATACTTGCACCAGAGAGGACTAAGGGCAGCCGGTTGGGTCAGCAGCAATGAGGTTACCCGTCTGGAGACGGGTTCCCAACAAAGCAAGGAGACCTGAAGCGTTGCCTCAAAGGACAGAAAACGTAGTGCATTTTTGGACATAGTGCTCTTTGGCACTTGAATAGAGCCAGAGAGCTACATCTTTTGTCTTGGTACCACAATATGTACCACTAGAACATGGAGGCTTACACTATGGAACATCGACCCATAAGATCGATACGCACAAACAAGCGTGTACTGATCGCACTGATCGCTGTATTACTCGTAGCAACCTTTGTTGCCCTCCTACCCGGAATTCTCGGGCACAAAGTGAAGTCGGCATCGGCTAACGTGGGAGGGCTAGGACAGCTCAGTGGTCTGCTGCCCAGGGACCACCTGACCACCGAGAGCGCCATCCAAGTTGATCTCGACAAGGAGACGGTGCGCCTGCCGCTCTACCCCGGGGAGGCGCATGGCCAGAAGGTGTGGTTCGTCCTGCTGGATGCCTCGGACGTCGGGCTGGCGCATGACCTGGGCGTGAACTATGCGCCCAAGCTCGCCGATATCGGCATTGGCTGCCCCGCCTGCGTGCAGACCGTGACCATCGATAACCCCACGCCCGCGCAGAATCCCTTCGGACCAGCATTGGTGCACTTCCAGGGTGCACCGGATTTCAGTCCCACCCGTATCGCGGTACCCGGACCCAACGGCTTCCCACTCGCCAAGTTCCAGCCTGGGGCCGTGGCCGGACCGGGATACAGTCCCTTCATTCAGATAGCCGGATCGCCGGTCGTCTACAATGCGCCCATCGTGGCCACCGGCGACGGACCCTTCGACGTCGTCCACCACACCAACACCGGTGACCGGGTCCTCGGTATTCACATCGCCCCTGCAACGGCGCCTTCGGGCCAGTTCCTGGAGTCGTGGGTCGATATGTTGTTTGTTAAAGGCTTCGACGCCGGTCAGCCGATCATTTACCTCAGCACCGACGCCGGTCAGCCCCTGACGGCGGTGCTGGAGCGTTCGACCTACGTGCCCGCGCTGGACAAAGCGTCGTTCAATGGCGGCGACGACTTTCTGGGGTCCGCTCGTGAGCGGCTCTTCGGCTTCATCAATGGGCAGACGGGCGCCAACAACCCGCAGGCCCAGGGATTTGTGCATCTGATCCGCGACGGCTTTGCCAGCGAGGATGCTTCTGCTGGGAACACGGCCCTGATCAACGCCCTGCGCAATGGGGGCGACCTGCTCAACGTATTCGGGGATTTCCCCACCCTGACCGACCCCCGGCATGCCGACGCCTACAGCCCGTTGTGGGACGCACAGCTTGGCCTGTGGACGCAGAAGGCGGTGAGCGCGGGACTCAACACGCGGCAGATCGACGAGAACGTCGTCTTCAACTTGGCTGCCACGCGGCCCGACCTGCTAACGGGCATCAACCCTGCGACTGGTCAGCCCGCCCCCTACGGCTCCGCAGGAGTCGACATCAACTGTGCTGTCATCGGGTTCACAGCCATGGCTCCCACCGCCAACCTCGCCACTCCTGTCCCGAACTCGCAGTTCCCACCCAGGTAAGTAGTGGCTTCGGTGTTTGTGTTTATCCGGTCGTCTTTCGGTGGGAGTGGTGAACACAAACACTGATCGATCCAGGAGCCGCGGACCTCTGCGCCCTCAGTATCTGCGGCTCCTCGCACCTCGTGCCTAGAGTTCGAGTGCAGGGTCGGTAAAAGCTAATGATAGTTTGTAATAGTTCACTCAATTTGGCAACTTTTACATAACCCTTCTGATTAGTAGTATCGTTCTGTGAGAGATGGCATGGAGGAACGCAATGGATGAGCAATATGATAGAGAAAGATTGGCATCTCCAACAGGAAATGCGGTTCTGAGTCGGCGAAAGCTGTTGCGTGGTAGCCTGGGAGTGGGAGTAGCACTGGCGGGAGGGGGAACAGTGTTGGAGACAGTTACGAGCTGCTCTCACGGTACGAGCACAGTACCTGCTGGCAAGAGTCAGGGAACAGTTCCTCCCGCCCTGTCTTCTTTGAATACGACTGGCAACGTGATGTTGCAATGGAGCAACATGTGTCTGCAGGCCATACGCGATACCAAGCCTGGGCCGCCGATGGTTGCCCGCGCCATCGCCATTGTGCATACCTGCATCTATGATGCCTGGGCTGCGTTTGACTCTGTGGCAGTTGGCACGCGTTTGGGCGGCTCGTTGCGTCGTCCCGCCGCTGAACATACCCTGGCCAACAAACAGCAGGCCATCAGCTATGCGGCCTACCGCGCCCTCGTCGATCTTTTTCCAACTGAAGTACCGTTATTCGATTTTATGATGGCGAAGCTGGGCTACGACCCCGCTGATAGTTCCACCGATACCACGACGCCAACGGGCATTGGGAACATGGCAGCGCAGGTGGTCATTGAGTTCCGGCACCATGATGGCTCGAATCAGTTAGGTGATCTGCATCCGAGTGCCTACTCCGATTACACTCACTATCAGCCGGCCAACACTCCTGATGGTATCAGGGACCCCAATCACTGGCAGCCGTTGCGGGTTCCCAATGCGCTTGGTGGCTCCGTGGTGCAAACGTATGTTGGCGCACATTGGGGGCATGTGACCCCCTTTGCGTTGACCTCTGGCTCACAGTTTCGTCCTGCGGCTCCACCGCTGTATCCATCAGATGCCTATATGCAGGAGGTCAAGCAAATTGTGCAGTACAGTGCCGACCTCACCGATGAGCAAAAGGTGATTGCTGAATACTGGGCAGATGGTCCTGCCTCCGAATTCCCTCCAGGTCACTGGTGTTTGTTTGCCCACTTTGTCTCGGTGCGTGATCACCATGACCTGGATAGCGACGTCAAGCTGTTCTTTCTGCTGGGCAATGCAGTTTTCGACGCAGGGATTGCCGCCTGGGATGCTAAACGTGCCTACGATTCGGTGCGTCCTGTGACGGCGATCTACTACTTGTTT
>WNGK01003113.1_pt1 | contig 18013 bp, 19 predicted proteins | sample 5400601 | NCBI WGS metagenome assembly WNGK01 (sample SAMN13153376, study PRJNA577476) | soil metagenome | isolation source: 60 cm soil or saprolite under Garry oak tree replicate 1 | place: USA:California | collected 2016-06-15
AGACCGGCTCGATGCTTGAGCTGATCCTCGGAATCGTACTGGCGACAGCGGCGACGTACTTCGTCCTGCGCCCGATCCTGCGGCCGGCCGTGGAAACCGCGGGTGCGCCGAGTGCCGATGAGGGCGAGGACGCCGCCGACGACATGAGCCCGCAGACCGTCGCGCTGCGCGCGCTCAAAGAGATCGAGTTCGATCGCGCGACTGGAAAGCTGTCCGACTCGGATTATGAACAGCTCAAAGCCAAGTACACGGCCGAAGCACTGGCAGCGCTGCGAGGGCAGCACGGAGCACGGAGCAGTCCGCTTCCCCGCGCGCCTGCTCTGAGCTCCGTGCTCCGTGCACCTGCATGTCCCGAACACGGAGCTCGCCCTGAGATGGGAGCCATCTTCTGCTCGGATTGTGGCAGGCGGTTAGGGAGCGCAGCGGGGTATTGCACTCGTTGCGGCACCGTATTGGAGAGTGACGCTCGCTACTGCAATCGCTGTGGAGCCCGCGTCGCCGCCTGACTATTGCATTTTCGAGTGCCGTTTCCTATCAGTCTGCATCCCTGACCTCTGGAGCGCGTTGTGAACCGATGGGTTTCGCGGTTGCTGGTCGTGCTGCTGCTCGTGGCGTTGACGGCGTCGACGGCGGATGCACAGCGGCGCTCACGCCGGCGCGCGATCGTGACCCAATCGGGTCCGCGCTACGGCGCGCATCTGGGATACAACTTCGACAACGGTGGGAACGCGCTGCTCGGCGCGCAGCTGTCGTGGCCGATCGTGCCGGCGCTCGATCTCTATCCGAGCTTCGACTATTACTTCGTGAGCGGCGGCTCGCTGTGGTCGCTGAACTTCGACGTGAAGTATCGGCCGCCCACCGTGTATCGCGCCTGGTATCTCGGTGGCGGCCTCAACTGGTCGCACGCGAGCGCGGGCGGTACCAGCAACAGCGACACCGGGCTCAACTTGCTGACGGGACTCGAGGGCCGGCGCGGCCGCACGCGTCCGTACGTCGAAGGCAAGTTCATCCTCGCCAACAGCAGCTCATTCCAGATTGTCGTCGGGCTCAGCTGGCGCTAGCTAGAACTCGAATGTCTCCATCTTCTTCAGCGCCAACCGGAGCGGGACGATCGTGGCCGCCGTGCACAGTGCGGCGGCCACGCCAAACCAGAGAAACATCCACGCGTCGATGACCACGGGCCGTCCTTCGTAGACGGCCCGGACGTATTGGTAGACCGCCTGCCACAGCGAGACGATCACCCCCGCGAGTAACGCGATCGTTGCCATCATGAACACCAGACCGCCGAACGACGTCGGGATCTGCGCCGCGTTCTCCGTCTCGAACTGCGGATAGAGCGTCCCGAACGCGAGCGCCATCGCGGCGATCGCTAGCGTCAAACTGGCCATCGTCGCCAGGCTCATCAGCATCATGAACGTCGAGACCTCGAGCAGCGCGTTGGTCATGCCCGTGAGCAGCAGGCCCAGTGCCAGCAGCGGCACGGTGCCGACCCAATACTTCGACCACAGCAGCGCGCGCAGATCGAGCGGCGACGACCGTAACAGCCACATCTGGCGCCCCTCGAGCGACACGGCGGGGAAAATGAACCGGGCCGCGATGGATGCGAGGACGAAGCCCGCCAGGCCGAGATTTAGGAACGAGACCAGGTTCACATAGAAGAAGCCGACCGGCTCGCCGCGATGCAGCGGCAGGGCTTGAATATTGAAGAGATAGACCACGACCAGCACGGCAAGCAGGATCAGCTGGCTCCACTGCGTAGTATCGCGGAAGAAGAGCTTGATGTCCTTGAGCACGAACTCGCGTTTGGCGACGGGGAGCCAGCCGAGCAGCGAGCCCACGGTCCAGCGCCACAACCCGCCGCGAATGAAGCGCTCTGCGCCTTCCTGCGCCTTGGTAAACCCCTGGGCGTACAGCGCGCGGTGCAGGACCGCGCCGAGCGTGACGAATGCGGCGGCCGTTGTCCACAGCAGCATCAGGGGCAGGGGATCGAGCCGATGCTGCAGATACCCCATCACCGCCTGCGACGCCCACTCGCTCGGCAGGAACGGCGATGTCGGACCGCGCAGGAGAATGACGAAGTCGAGCAGATTGCGAAATCCTTCGGGCCGGGCGAGCTGTTCGGGGCGAATGACCCGGAAGAGCAGGATCACGCCGCCTGCGGCGCCCAGCGCGATGATCGACAGCAGATCGCGCGTCCGCCGCGCCGGGAAGATGTTCACCAGCACCAGCGTGACCGCGCAGCCCAGCACCGCCGGTAGAATCAGCATCGGGACGATCGCGAGGACGGCGTACAGCGCGAACAGCACGCCACTCTTGTACACGACGCCGTAGGCCGCCAGGATCGGCACGACCATCAGCGCCACCATCCACGACGAATGGAGCAGTGTCTCGCCGAGTTTGGCGAGATACAGCCGCAGCCAGTCGACCGGCGCCGAGACGAGCAGGTCGAGGTCCTTCGCGAGGAAAAAGCTCGACAGCGCCGTGATGACGTTCGAGAGGACCAGGATGGAGATAAAGGAAAGCAGAATCAGCCCGAGAATCTTGCCGGGAATGAGCGGTCCCAGCTCCTCGACTTTCCGCAGATTTCGCAATATCAGGTACAGCACCCCGAAGACGCCGGCCCAGAACGCCCCGCCGACGATGATCAGGATGACGAGCTTGCCGCTGCCGCCCTTCTCCCGTTCCTCGCGCAGCCGCTGCAGCGCGGTGCGCCACTTCGGCTGCAGCACGTGGGCGAGCGAGGGCTGCTTCATGCGCCGAGGACCTCGACCAAGTCCCGGACCTGAGCCCCGCCGGTGAGCTTGAGAAACAGTTCCTCGAGACTGGCGTCACCGGCCTTGTGCTGGCGTCGCACATCGCTGACCGTCCCGGCGGCGACGATCTTGCCGTGCTGGATGATCGCGATTTGATCGCACATCGCCTCCGCGACTTCGAGCGTGTGCGTGCTCATGAGCACGGTGCCGCCGCGATCCACAAACTGCCGGAAGATGTCCTTGAGGAGTCGCGCCGCTTTGGGATCGAGCCCGACCATCGGTTCATCGACGACGATGCATTCGGGGCGGTGAATCAACGCGCTCGAGATGATGAGCTTCTGGCGCATGCCGTGGCTGTACGCCTCGACCAGCTCGTCTTTCCAGCTCGTCAGCTCGAAGACTTCGAGGAGCTCCGCGATACGCCGCTCGACGACGTCCCCTTGCTGCCCGTACAGGCCTGCGACGAACCGCAAGAACTCCGCGCCGGTGAGCTTGTCGTAGACGAACGGCCGGTCCGGGATGAAGCCGAGCCGCATCTTGGCGGCGATCGGATTCCCGTGGACGTCGTCGCCGCCGAGCAGGATGCGGCCCTGCGAAGGCCGCAGAATTCCGGCGATCATGCGCAGCGTCGTCGTCTTGCCCGCGCCATTGGGACCGAGACAGCCGTAGAGCACGCCGCGCGGGACATGGAGGCTGATGTCGTCGACCGCGACGAAGCTGCCGTAAAGCTTGGTGAGATTCTCCAAACGGATCATAGCACCTCGAGCTTCAGCCGGCCGATGAGCGGGACGAGCTCGACCTGCCGGGCGAGTCCTCCGGTCACGATGGGCAGTCGCGACGCGTCGGCCGGGAATTGATCGAACGTGGGGTCCACGGCGACCCAATCGTTCAGGCGCACTTCGGCCCAAGCGTGATAATAGAAACGGCCGTTCAGGTAGATCAGTCCGGCCACGGTTCGGGCCGGCAGTCCCGCCCCGCGCGCGAGCGCGACGAAGAGGGTAGCGGCTTCGTTGCAGTCGCCGCGGCGCGTGTCCAGCACCTTCACCGCACTCGGCGCGCTCGCCTCGACGACTGTGGCGCGCCGCAGCGAGTGAGACACCCAGTGCGTGAGTAGCTCGGCGACGCGCGCGGGGCTGCGCTCCCGCCCGATGATCTGGCGCCCCTCTGCGGCGATGCGCGGATCGTGGCTCTGGATCAGCGGCTCCGGGGCGAGCCAGCGGGCCAGCGCCGTGTCCGGCGACGGAAGGCGATAGGGAGCCGCGTTCGCCTGGAGCGCGCTCACCTGGACGATGTCCAGGGTGTCGCGTTCGTTCAGGCGCAAGCGCATGCGCGCGCGTGGCGTGGGGCTTGCCTGCACCCCCGCCGCCAGGGCGGTCAGCGGCACGATGGCATCCGCGCCGGGAGCCGCACTGCTGCGCGCGACGCGCGCGGTATCACGGTGCTTGAAGTTCTCGTACACGATCTCGAACGCGGCCCGCTCCATCGCGAACCCAGTGGGGGGCCCACCCCCGCTTGCGGCGAGCACGATCCGCCCTTGCGCATCGATCCAACTGTGCGTCGTGATCCCGTTCGCCTCTTGATCGATGCGGAATGCGCGCACGGTATCGAAGTGCTCCGGCACCCAGGTCATGGTCGTCGAATCGATATCGGCGCTGTCAGACACGACCAGCGTCGTTTCGGCGGACACGCGCGCGGTCACGTCGCGTCCGCTCACGAGCAGGGGATCGAACAGGCGCGCCGTGTACGAGCGTCCCGACTGCAGCTCTCCCCCGAACGCGAGGCGGAGCGGTAGCAGCGCGGGGAGCGTCACTGGGCCCTTGAGCGGAATGCGTGTCATCTGGGAGTCCTGGCCCGATACGATGGCCACCGACAGGACGGTATCGCCGATCACGCGGCCGTGCGTCTCGAATCGTCCGATATCACCGTCGAATGACGCGACCACGCTCTGCAGCCGCAGCGCGCGCGAGAGCATTGCCGTGCTGCGCGCGGTGGTGCGATGCAGCTTGCCCAGAGCTGGAATGACGAGGACGAACACGGTCTCTACACGGAGCGCGCTGGGGAGCGTGTCGATGGTAGTCGACGAGTAGCCCACCTGCTGCCCGCCGACGGCGAGCCGGTAAAACAGCGCGCCCGGAGGCACGGCCAGCGCTGCTTCCGCGAGGCGCGCTCCGGTGGGGCGAAAGACTTCCCGCTTCACCAGCCACCCGAGCGACAGCACCCAGGCGGTGAGGATGGCAATCACCCAGCCGCGCCGGCTCACGACACCGCCCGCTGCAATGCTGCCTCGAACACCTGTTGGTCTTCCGGCCGCTCGACGATGAACGACACCTCCGTCGGGAACTCTGCGCTGCCTTTGTGCGCGTGCAACACCGTCGCCATGATCTCGGCGGAGTCCTCGAGCGTCAGATTGCCGGCGCCGGTGCCCAGCGGCGGTGCGCTGACGTGCGAGAACTGCCACTCCTGCGCCTGATGCAGGGTCGACAGCCACGCGCGGGCAACGTTGCCGCGTGTCACTGGCTCGGTCTCGCTGCGAATCACGGCGTGGATGACGAATTCGGCGGGCAAATCCCCGCCGGCCGCGGTGACGACCGCGGCGCCGACGGCAAGCTCGCGGCTCAATCGAATACGATTTTGGAATTCCTGCCCGCCGAGGACTTCCAGACGGCGCAGGGCGGCTGCCGTGGGGTCGAGACGAGTCGTGGCGGGACGGACGATGGCATCTGCGGCATACGAGGCGAGATCGTCCACAACTACGCGAATCACCTACCGGTCATTTCCCGGGACCGGCGGTACATCGCCGTCGCTTCGTCAGGGCGGTTCAACCGGTCCAGCACCTTGCCGATGCCGTAGAGCGCCTTCGGATTGGCGGGTTGCAGCTCGACGGCCCGCTCGTACGCCGCCAGCGCGCCGGTGAGGTCGTCCATGTGGTTGAGCGCTTCGCCGAGATAGTACCAGGCGGCGGCCCGTCCCGGCTCGATCTCAACGGCGCGTTTGAGCTGGTCGATGCCCTCGCGCCACATGCCACGCCGGGTGAGCACGATACCGAGATTGAATAACGCCTCGACATTGTTGGGATCGGCGCGCAGCACGCGCTGCAGGTCGCGCTGTGCGGCCGCATAGCGCACTGTCGCCCCGAGCACGGCGGCGCGGTTCAGGAGCAACGCGGGGTTGTCAGGGTCCGTCTCGAGCGCGCGATCGAGCTCCGTGAGCGCGCCGTCGCGGTCGCCACGCGCGTCGAGAATGAGCGCCAGGTTGTTGCGTGCCTTCACATGCTTGGGATCGCGCGCCAGGAGTTCACGATACGCCGCCGCCGCGCGCTCGACTTCGCCCCGGTCGGATGCTTCGCGGGCGGCAATGTAGAGAGGGTCGTCCGCCGCCGGAGCCTGCGGCTCCGAGGGCCTGGAGGACGGTGGAGGAGGTGGAAGTTGTGGGGGAGGCACCCGAGGCTCCGGAGGCTCCTGGGGCTCCTCGTCATCCAGCTTGGCGGTTGCTCTGTCCGGCGCTGGAGTGGCCAGCGAGTGCGCGATGCGCAACGGGGGCGGCTGCTCGTCCCGCGCGACATCGTTCGGGCTGGCGATGGCGCCGGTCTGCGTGAGCGACTCGGCTTCTTCGATCAGCTCGGCCGCGACCCGCGCCCGCTCCTGCGAGGTCTGCCAGCGCCGCTCCCGCTTGGGACTCCGGTCCTTGGGATTGTTCATCATGGGGGTGCTAACGTAGGAAACCGGCGCGGGCTAAGCAAGAGAAAGGGCACCCTTTGAGTGTTGACCTGAACACTGGACCCCCGCTAGCCTCAAAGTCTATGCCTGGTGACGCCCTCATCGTCCGCGGAGCTCGCGAACACAATCTCAAGAACATCGACGTCGAGCTCCCCCGCAACGCTTTGGTCGTGATCACGGGACTCTCCGGCTCCGGCAAATCGTCACTGGCGTTCGACACGATCTACGCCGAGGGCCAGCGCCGCTATGTCGAATCGCTCTCAGCCTATGCGCGCCAATTCCTCGGGCTCATGGACAAGCCCGACGTCGATGCGATCGAAGGTCTGTCGCCCGCGATCTCCATCGAGCAGAAGACCGCCGGCGCGAATCCACGTTCCACCGTGGGCACGATCACGGAAATCTACGACTATCTCCGCCTGCTCTGGGCCCGCACCGGTACGCCGCATTGCCCCAACGATGGAACGCCGGTCGAGCGGCAGTCCGCGTCGCAGATCACCGACCTGGTGCTCGAGTGGCCGGAAGGCACCAAGATCGAAGTGCTCGCGCCGCTGGTGCGCGGTCGCAAGGGCGAGTTCCGGGACGAGTTCGAGGCCATGCGCAAGCAGGGCTTCGTGCGCGTGCGAGTCGACGGCGAGACGTATGATCTCGCCGACGTGCCGAAGCTCAACCGCCGCCAGAACCATGAGATCGCCATCGTGGTGGACCGGCTGGTAGTGCGAGCGACTGATCGCGGACGACTTGCCGACTCGATCGAAACGGCGCTCAAGACGGCGGATGGCGTGGTGGAAGTTGTCCGCCAGAGCGGTAGCCCGCGGTCCCGCCTGTTCTCGGAGCGCTATGCGTGCCCGAAATGCGGATTGTCGCTCCCCGAGCTCGAGCCGCGGCAGTTCTCGTTCAACTCGCCGTATGGTGCGTGTCCGGAGTGCTCGGGACTCGGCACGCGCCGCGAGGTGAACGCTGACCTCGTCCTGGGCGAGAAGAGTCTGTCGATTCTCGAAGGCGTCGTGCTGCCCTGGGGCGAGCCGAGTGGCTATTTAAGGAAGGTGGTGCTGCCGGCACTCGCGCGGACTTACAAGTTCGACCTGAATTCCCCCTGGAGCGACCTGGCGCCCGCGGTACAGAAGATTCTGCTCACGGGCGCTCCCGGGAAAACCATCACCTATCAGTACGCCAGCGAGCGCTGGCACGGCTCGTATGAGTCGGGTTGGAAAGGCGTCCTCGATCACGTCGAAAAGCGCTACCGGGAAACGGCGTCCGATGCCGTCCGCGAGCAGCTCGAGCAGTACATGGTCGAGCAACCGTGCCCGGCGTGCGGCGGCCGGCGGCTCAAGCCGGAGAGCCTGTCGGTCCTGGTGGCGGGGAAGAGCATCGGCGACGTCGTTGCGCTCGCGGTTCGTGAATCGCTCGAGTTCTTCTCGAAGGTCCCGTTGCGAGGTAACGGGCGCCCCGGCCTGGATCCGGAAATTTCCCGGCCCATTCTCAAGGAAGTCATCGATCGGCTTCGGTTCCTTGTCGACGTCGGCCTCGACTACCTGACGCTCGATCGCTCCGCCGCCACGCTGTCCGGCGGCGAAGCGCAGCGCATCCGGCTCGCGACGCAGATCGGCAGTCGCCTGGTGGGCGTGCTCTACATCCTGGACGAGCCGTCCATCGGCCTGCATCAACGCGACAACGCCCGCCTGCTCGCGACGCTGCGAGAGCTGCGCGATCTCGGCAATACGGTACTGGTCGTCGAGCACGACGAGGAAACGATCCGCGCGGCCGATTATGTCGTTGACCTGGGGCCGCGCGCCGGCCGGCACGGCGGCGAGGTCGTAGCCGCGGGTCCACTCAATGACGTGTTGCAGCACCCTGATTCGCTCACGGCGCGCTATCTCCGCGGCGAGCTTCGTATTCCCCTCCCACCGCGCCGGCGGGTCGCGGATTTGGGCCGCGTCCTGCGCGTGGTGGGGGCGAAGCATCACAATCTCAAGGATCTCACCGTCGAATTCCCACTCGGCCTGTTCGTCGCGGTGACGGGGGTTTCGGGATCGGGAAAATCGACCCTGGTTACCGACATCCTGTATCAGTCACTCGCACGGCACTTCTATCGCGCGAAGGTCGTCCCCGGCGCTCACGACCGTTTGGAGGGTCTCGACCACGTCGATAAGGTCATCGACATCGATCAGAGCCCCATCGGCCGCACGCCACGCTCGAATCCGGCGACGTATACCGGCCTCTTCACGCCGATCCGGGAGCTCTTCACGTATCTCCCGGAGTCCAAGCTGCGCGGCTATGGACCCGGCCGGTTCTCGTTCAACGTCAAGGGCGGTCGCTGCGAAGCGTGCCAAGGCGACGGGCTCGTAAAAGTCGAGATGCATTTCCTTCCCGACGTCTACGTCCCGTGCGAAGTCTGTAAGGGCCGGCGTTACAATCGGGAAACGTTGGAGGTTCGTTATAAAGGAAGGTCGATTGCCGACGTGCTCGACCTGACGGTCGCCGACGCCCTCGACTTCTTCGAGCATCAGCCTCGTATCAGGACGAAACTCGAGTTGCTCAACGACGTAGGTCTGGGATACATCCACCTCGGACAGTCGGCGACGACCCTCTCGGGCGGCGAGGCCCAGCGCGTGAAGCTCGCGACTGAGCTCGCCAAACGGGACACGGGGCGCACGTTGTATATCCTGGACGAGCCGACCACTGGATTGCATTTCGAGGATGTACGGTTGTTGCTGGAGGTGCTGCACCGGCTGGTGGACAAAGGGAACACCGTCGTCGTCATCGAGCACAATCTGGACGTCGTGAAGACAGCCGACTGGGTCATCGACTTGGGGCCCGAGGGCGGCGAACTGGGTGGCCGCGTGGTAGCCGAAGGACCGCCGGAGAAGATCGTGCAGTCCCAGGCGTCGCATACCGGGCAGTTCCTGCGCAAGGTGTTGCAAGCTGGAGACTGATGCGGCAGGTTGGACGAGGAGGAGTGATCCGATGAGAGAGCAGGTCTTGGCCGCCCTGGTAATGGGATTCATCACGCTGACGATCGGTACGGCAATCGTCTTGCGCGGGCCCATCGGCAAGGCGATCGCGCAATGGATTGCGAGCTGGGGTAGTCCGGAGCACAAGGCGATGGAAGCGAAATGGGCCGAAGTCGCGGCGGGCCGTGACCCCGGGGAAGTATCTGAGCTCCGCGCCGAGGTCGAAGAGCTGCAGCGCCAGCTTGCGGACGTGCAGGAACGGTTGGACTTCGCTGAGCGCGTGCTCGCCCGCCGGGACGACCGCGCCGGCGCGTTGCAGAAGGGCGGCGCGGCGAGGTTGCCTGGTGAATCCTGACGATCTCGTTGGTCTCGTAGCCGTCGTGCTCCTGTTTGGAGGCGGAACGGTGTGCCTTCTCGCCATGTCGCCCGTGGGCAAAGCGCTCGCCGCACGGATCACCGGAAAGAAGGGCGTTGCGGAAGACGATGAGACCGCGGAAGAAGTGAAAGAGCTGCGGCGCGAGGTCGATGAAATGCGGCACCTGACGGAGCAGATGAGTGAGCTGGGCGAGCGCGTGGATTTTCTCGAACGGCTGGTCGCGCGACAGCGGGAAGCTGAGCGCCTCCCGCCGGCGAGGTAGCCGATGCCCCCCGAGGGCGTCGCCTTTCTCTCGGCCATCACAATCGTCGGTGGATTCGTGCTCCTGTACCCTGTGGTTCGGGCGCTTGCCGAGCGGATTCGCGGCCGGTCGGACGCGGGGGTCCGGGACGAGCTCCACGGTTTGCGCGAGGATCTCGGACAAGAGATTCAGCAGGTGCGTCGCGAAATCGCGGAGCTGAGCGAACGGGTCGACTTCACGGAGCGGCTGCTGGCGAAAAAGTCGCAAGTATGAGTGGACCGGAAGCCGTCGCGGCGGTCGTGTTTTTCGGCGGGGTCTTCGCGGTGCTGCGGCCTGTTGCGGCCGCGGTCGCGAAACGCATCGCGGGCGAGCATCGCCGGAGCGACCTGGAGGCGTCCGACCGCGATGAGATCCTGAGCCAGCTGCAGGCAGTGAGGCAGGAAGTCGCCGAGCTGGCGGAGCGGATGGACTTCGCCGAACGCCTCCTCGCGCGGCCAAAGGACGGGTGATGGAAGACATTATCGCCGTTTTCATCCCGATCATCGCCGTCGGCGGCTTTTTCGCCTGGATGATTTCGCTCTCGCCGGTGGGGAAGGCGTTCGCGGAGCGCCTCAAGCATGGTCCTGTGCCTCGCGATGGCGCCGGAACCGCCGAAGAGCACGCAGAGTTGGTCGAAAGCGTGGAGCAGTTGCGCCGAGAGGTGGCGGAACTGGCGGAGCGAGTAGATTTTACGGAACGGCTCCTCGGCCAGCAGAAGGCTGCGGAGCAGCTGCAACGGCCGCGGACGTGACGTTGCCTGCTGAAACGGGCATCGCCGGTGCGGCGTAGGAGACCAAGTGCCTTTGCAAACGCCGCCCCCGACACCGACGATTCCGTTCGACCCGAATCAGCTGATTCCGCTGATCGGGATGATCGGTGGGATGATCGTGGCTGGCGTCGTTTTGTACGCGTTCTTTAAGTCGGACTTGGCGGCGGCAATCGCCGAGCGGATTCGCGCCGGCATCCACCGCAAGAAGCGCTGGAAGGGTTTTGGGGGCGAGTGGATCGACACGCCGATCGGCGGGGACACCGACCCCGGCCACGCGGAGTTGGAGCAGCGCGTGATCGACATGCAGGGCCAAATAGCCGAGATGGCCGAGCGGCTGGATTTTGCGGAGCGGCTGCTCGCGCAGAAGCGCGAGCGCTCATTGCCAGGAGCATAAGGAGCCATGGGGATCATTGATCGTCTGTCTACGCTGATCCGGTCGAACATCAACGATCTGATCTCGCGTGCCGAGAACCCGCAAAAGGTCCTCGAGCAGCTCATCGTCGACATGCGTAATCAGCTGGCGAAGGCGAAGCAGCAGGTCGCCGCCGCCATTGCCGATGAGAAGCGGCTCTCCGCGCAGGCCGAGCAGGAAAAGAAGCTCTCTGAGGATTGGGAGAAGCGGGCGGTCCTCGCCGTCCAGGAAGGCCGCGACGATCTCGCCAAGCAGGCGCTGCTGCGCTACAACGAGCACGTGCAGAATGCGGTACAGCTCCACGACACGTGGGTGAAACACCGTGAGGAGACCGAGAAGCTCAAGGCCTCGCTGCGCTCATTGAACGACAAGATCGAGGAAGCGAAACGGAAGAAGAACATCCTGATCGCGCGCCAGAAGCGAGCCGAGGCGCACAAGCGGATTCAGGAAACGATGGGCGCGATCTCCGACAAGAGCGCGTTCGAGACGTTTGAGCGGATGGCCGAGCAAATCGAGCACGAGGAGCGCAAGCTGATCGCGGCGGCCGAGGTGAATGAAGATCTTTCAGGCGATTCCCTCATCAAGCAGTTTCAGGGAATCGAGGTGAAGGCCACCGCGGACGAGCAGCTGCTCGCGCTGAAGCGCAAGATGGGATTGCTGCCCGGAGGCACCCAGGAGCAGGCCAAGGCACTCGGCAAAGGCGCGAAAGAGGCTGAGCTGCTCGAGGACGACGACGCGGAGCAGAAAAGCTGAACGGTCCCGCGGCTCCTTCCCCGCCGCCCCCCCGGTTGTCGAGCGCCACGTTCGTGGCGCTCTTTGTTGCGGCCCTCGCCGTCCTGTTCATTCTCAAGGTCATCGACGTCCTGCTGCTCCTCTTTCTCGCTATCCTCCTGGCGGTCTATCTCTCCGCGATCACCGATTGGCTCGAGTATCGCTTCGGCATGCGACGCTGGATCGGGCTCACACTGACCGTCGTTGCCACCATCGCGGGTGTCGCCAGTGTGGCGGCGCTGCTCGCCCCGCCGGTGATCGAGCAGACGCATGCCCTCGTCAGCGGATTGCCGCAGACGCTCACGAACATTCAGAACGTGCTCGCGCGCTGGGCGAGTCAATATCCCGTGCTCGACCAGACCGAGCTGGCGAATCCGTCGTCGGGAGTGGTGTCGGGACTCGTGAGCGATGCAGTTGGATTTCTGAGCGGCTCGATCCTCGGCTATGTCCGCGGCGGCGGCATGCTCTTCATCGAAGGCGCGAGCGTAGTCGTGATGGCGCTTTACCTGGCCAGGCAGCCCGCGATGTACCGCGACGGCCTGATCTCTTTGTTTGCGCCGCGCCAACGGCCCATTGCGGTTGCGGTGTTCGATGACGCGTCGGCGACGCTGCGCGCCTGGGTTGTGGGCCAGCTGATTGCGATGGCGGTGTTGGCCGCCCTGACCGCGATCGGCCTGTGGATCCTCGGCGTGCCGTACTGGCTGGCGTTTGGAATCTTCACCGGGCTGGTCGCCATCGTGCCGTTCTTCGGCACCCTGATCTCCACCATTCTGCCCGCGCTGTTCATGGTGGCATCGGGGGATTGGCTGAAGGTGCTCCTCGTCCTCCTGCTCGGCGTGCTGGTGCACGTGTTCGAGGCGAACGTCGTCGTGCCGCGCATCATGCAGCGCAAGGTTGAGCTTCCCCCCGTGCTCACGATCGCCAGCGTGCTGGTGATGGGTAGTCTGCTCGGCGCGATCGGATTGATCGTCGCGGTTCCGGTGCTGTGCGTAACAATGGTGTTGATTCGGCATATTCTGCACGGCGAGATCTACGGTGAAGCGGGGCGCTTCAGACCCGCCGTGCTGCGTCCCACCGAGCCATGGAGCGGCGTCGAGCGGCGCCAGGTCGCGGTATCCGCCAAGAAATGACGATTCCCAAGCATCGCTTCCTCATCATCGCCGACGGCGACTTCGGGCCACTGACGTCCAAGACCGCCAACTCCTGCATTCGCTACTTCCCCGAGCGCATCGTTGCAGTGCTGGATCGCCAGCAGGCTGGGAAGACCGCGCAGCACGTCCTCGGCTTCGGCGGCAACATACCGGTGGTCGGGGACTTCGAGCGGGGGATCGCGCAGGGAAGAGGAGCGACGGCGGTGATGGTCGGGATCGCTCCCGCCGGCGGCCGGCTTCCCGAGGAGTGGAGGGCCTGGCTCCGGAGCGCGATCGACAAGAAACTCGAGATCTGGAGTGGCCTGCATACGTTCATCGGCGACGATCCCGAGCTGGGGCCGCTCGCGAAGGCGCGCGGCGTGCGGATTTTCGACGCCCGCAAGCCGCCGCCGAACCTGCCGATCGCCGACGGTCGCGCGGCCGAGGTCGCTGCACTGGTCGTGCTCGCGGTGGGGTCCGATTGCAACGTCGGCAAGATGACGGCGCAGCTGCAGCTGCACGATGCGCTCGTCCAGCGCGGCCATCGCACGAGCTTCGTTGCGACCGGGCAGACCGGGATTTTCATCGAAGGGTGGGGCATCGCGGTGGACGCGGTGGTGGCGGATTTCATCGCGGGCGCCGCCGAGCAGCTCGTGCTCCAGGCCGCGAAGGACAATGACATCGTGCTCGTGGAGGGGCAGGGCAGCCTGATTCATCCCGGCTATTCCGGCGTCACGCTGGGACTGTTACACGGGTCGTGTCCCGACGCGTTGATCCTCTGCCACCAGGTGACGCGCGATTACATCGGCGATTATCACGGGCGCGAGCCGTGGGTGAAGATCCCATCGTACCCGGAGCTGATCGACATCCACGAGCGTGCGGCGCAGCCGGTGCACCCGACCAAGGTGATCGGGATCTCCCTCAACACCTACGACATGGATGAACATGCGGCGCGGGAGGCCGTGGCCAAGGCTGCTGAGGAGACCGGGCTGCCGGCCACGGATCCGGTGCGGTTTGATGCGACACCATTGGTGGATGCGATTGTGAAAGAGGCGACGGCGCCAATTTGATGATTGCGGCGGCGATTTGGTACCAATCGCCGCCGTTCATTTCATATCGTGCCGGCATGCGATTCCTGCACTGCGTGCACGCCGAATTCCTGCTCGTGCTGCCGCGACTCACTCGCACACGCCTCGGCCTTTCCCTACTGGCCCTCGGCGGCACGCTCGTCTGGCTCAGTGTGCATGGCCTTGATCCGCTCACCGCAGCGCTTCAGGCTGGCGCTTTGGGGGCGATTATCGGTGCGGCGGAGCTCGTGGGACGTGAGCGCGACCGAGCTGCGCTCGCAACCGCGCTGACCCATCCCACAACCGCTCTCGGCGTCGCCACGGGACGATGGCTTGCAGTCGTGCTGCCGCTCGCACCGCTCACGATTCTCTGCGCGGCGGCCACCGGCGGGGGGCACACCGGCGCGATAACGGCGGGACTTGCCGCCGCCGCTGCTGTCGGTGGTTGCGCCTTGTTCGTCGTGCTGCTTTTCGGTAACGGCGGCGCACTCGCGCTCTTCCTCTTTATGGCGGTCGCTGGCACCGTGGCGCCCGAGCGCCTGGTCGATTTCGCCCGCCCGGGCGTGATGCGTCTCACGATCGCGAGCGCGCTCGAGCTCGGTCCAGCACTCTGGCACTATCGCGATATCGCAAGGGGCGACGTGGCCGCCGCGCTCCACGCGCTCGCCTGGGCAGGCCTGGGCGTCCTGTTCGCCAGCGCTACGATCGCCCGGCGCGGTGTGCACGGATGAGTGATTTCGCACTCACGCTGAGTGATGTCTCGGGCCACGACCTGGGCCCGCTCTCGTTCGCGCTGGTACCCGGGGAGATCGCCGGTCTGGTTGGCCCGGCCGGTGCCGGCAAGACGAAGCTCCTACGCGTCGTCGCGGGCTTCCTCCGGCCGCTCACCGGAGCCATCCGCGTGTGGGGGTTGCCAGTGACGCATCCCGCCGCACGTCGGCTCGTAGGTTATGCGCGCGATACGGCCGCCTTTCCGCCGTCGTTGACGGTCAGAGAAGTTCTGATGTACTACGCGCGCCTCCATTACTCGATGCGTAGGGTCCGTCCACCCCTCGGTCTGATGCGAGAGGCGCTGGAAATCGCCGGCTTGGCGCCGTCCGCCGACTTGCGCGTCGAGGCGTTGGGGCAGGCGGACCTGCATCGCCTGAACCTCGCGCAGGCGGCCTTGGGCGGACGCCGCGTCCTGTTGCTCGACGAGATGTTGTCTGGGCTGGACGCGTTTGCGCGCCGCGACGTGCGCGGCCGCATCGCCGCACTCGCCGCGACGGGGGTCGCCGTGCTGATCACGTCGCGCGATCCGGCCGTGCTCGAGCGGCTGGCTGCCCGCGTGTTAGTGCTGCGAGACGGTCGCATCGTGCGCGCCGGTCCGCTGGCAACACTCTTGGGCGAGCGGGTGCTCGAGGTGATTCTGGATGCCCCACCCCCGGCACCACCGCCCGGCTTTCGCCTGACCGCGGCCGGGATCGAAGCGCCGCTTGCCGGAAGGACGGTGGAGGCCGCATTGGCGCTGTGCCGGGCGCATCGCCTGCCGGTCCGAGCCTCGCGCGTTCGCGTCAAGTCGCTCGAGGAGATCGTGCTGGAAACCCACGACGTCCACTAGTACGTTTCGCCGTCAATGACGGCGCCCGCTGCTTCCAAGCTTTCGCTGTTCAATACGCTGACCCGCCGCGTCGAGCCGCTCGTCCCGCTCGCGCCGCCGCGCGTCACGCTCTACACCTGCGGTCCCACCGTCTGGAACTACGCCCACATCGGTAACTTCCGCACGTTTCTATTCGAAGATTTGTTGCGACGCTGGGTGGAGCAATCCGGCTACGATGTGTTCCACATCATGAATCTCACCGACGTGGATGACCGGACCATCAAGGCCGCGCGTCAGGCGGGAAAGAAGCTCACAGAGCACACGGCGCCGTTCACGAAGGCATTCTTTGAGGACCGCGACTATCTGCGCATCAAGCCGGCCCACGTCTATACGCCGGCCACGGAATACATGCCGCAGATGATTGCGCTGGTCTCGAAACTGCTCGAGCGCGGGGTCGCATATAGAGGAGAGGACGGCTCGGTCTACTTCGCGATCAGCAAGTTTCCGAGCTACGGCCGCCTGTCGCAGCTCGACAAGCGCGAGATCAAAGTCGGCGCACGCGTCGCCAGTGATGAGTACGCCAAGGGAGATCCGAGCGATTTCGCTCTCTGGAAGAAAGCCGACGCCGAGGACGAAGCGGTGGGTGCCGCGTGGGATGCGCCATTTGGGCGCGGTCGTCCGGGCTGGCACCTCGAATGCTCGGCGATGTCACTCGACGAGATCCGGAAGTGCTGCGGCGTTCAGACGCTCGATATCCACGCCGGCGGCATCGATCTGATTTTCCCGCATCACGAGAATGAGATCGCGCAGTCGGAGGGCGCGACGGGGCAGCCGTTCGCACGGCATTGGGTGCACGGCGAGTTTCTCAATGTGCGCGGCACGAAAATGTCAAAGCGCCACGGCAATTTTCTCACCGCGCGCGACCTGCGGGAGCAAGGCGTCGATGCCGCTGCCGTTCGCTTGCTCTTCTTTCAAACCCACTACCGCCAGCCGGTCGACTTCACCGACGAAGCACTCGAGGCGGCACAGGAGGGCGTGCGGAGGCTTGGAGAGTTCCACACGCGACTGAAACGGGAAGCGGGACACGGGAAGCGGGAAGGGGGCATCGCGTCGCTTGCCGAGAAACTCGCGGCCGATGTCGCCACGGCGCTGAACGACGATCTCAATGCACCTCGTGCTGTCGCGGCCCTGTTCGATTTCGTCCGCGCCGCCAACCGCGAGCTTGACGATCCGAAGGGCGCGGGTAGCGGGGCGGCGGCCCTCGGCGCGTTCGAGCGCGTTGCGGGCATCACCCTGTTCGACATCTTGCCGACCGCGCGGGCCGTGGATCCAGCGCTCGAACGGTGGGTCGCAGAACGCATCGTGGCTCGGGCGCAGGCGCGTAAGTCCAAGGATTTCAAGGCCGCCGACGCGATCCGGGCCGAGCTCCAGGGCCGCGGCGTCGAGATCGAAGACACGCCGACCGGGACCAAGTGGCGAGTCGGCTGACGGGGCCTAAGTCGTTCGAGGTCCTACCCTTGCCATAGTCGCACGCCCCGTCTAAGATACGAGTCTGTAGGATTTGAGCCTTGACCAGCTGACGTAGCTCAATGGTAGAGCAGCTGATTTGTAATCAGCAGGTTAAGGGTTCGAGTCCCTTCGTCAGCTCACTGCCGAAGAACGAAGAATTCGAGGAACCAACAAACCCCGCGCGCGGCGACACGCGGGGTCTGTTGTCAGGGGAAGTCTCGCGAGGCGAGGGCGCGGTGGGGTGCCCGAGCGGCCAAAGGGAGCAGACTGTAAATCTGCCGCGCTTAGCGCTACGAAGGTTCGAATCCTTCCCCCACCACTTTGTGGCGCGCGGGCGTAGCTCAGTTGGTAGAGCATCAGCCTTCCAAGCTGAGGGTCACGGGTTCGAGCCCCGTCGCCCGCTCTGTACCAAGAACGCTCGCGTAGCTCAGTCGGTAGAGCGCGTCCTTGGTAAGGACGAGGTCACCGGTTCAATCCCGGTCGCGAGCTCTGTTCTTAACTGAAGACCTAACAGAGGAGAAAATGGCAAAGGCAAAGTTTCAGCGTACCAAGCCACATGTAAACGTGGGGACCATCGGGCACGTCGATCACGGCAAGACGACGTTGACCGCGGCGCTGACGAAAGTCTCGGCCGACAAGGGCCTGGGGACGTACGTGAGCTACGATCAGGTGGCGAAGGCGAGCGAGAGCCAGGGCCGGC
>WNGK01008981.1_pt1 | contig 18002 bp, 14 predicted proteins | sample 5400601 | NCBI WGS metagenome assembly WNGK01 (sample SAMN13153376, study PRJNA577476) | soil metagenome | isolation source: 60 cm soil or saprolite under Garry oak tree replicate 1 | place: USA:California | collected 2016-06-15
GCCGACTGAGTCGGCGGTGCATTTTCGACGCGCTGGGACCGTGCTGCCACCCGGGATCACGCCGCGCAATCCGGGCAGCCGTCGTGATTCCCGGCCGTAACCGGGCGTACGGGGCAGGATATCCTGGGGTTCAACTCCGTTTCATTACAGTAAATGACCGACCGGGACCAACTGGTGAGCGCGACCCGCCAGCCGGGCCAGCTTCGCTATCGTCCCATGCCCGTACCCGCACCGGCAGCTCGCCCCTGCAGAGCTGCGCAATGACGGGTACGAGCAGGCCGGCGGTGCCCGGCGCATACCGGGCAGTCCGCACTCGATTCGTCATCTCGCGCGGTGGTTCGGTGCCGCTATGGCATGCGGATTGGTGTCACGCGGGCGAATTTTCCGATCGCCGGAGCCGGGTAGTAATCTCCGGCTGAGCAGTCGGCGGTGTCGCAGCCGTGGCACTTGCCCCCCAGCATGCGAGGAGCAGGGAGGCCAGGCAATGGCAGGGATCAGCGATTCGGCCGGAACGGCGCCCGCCCTATTACCTCGATCGAGCAGCGCGGGATCGAGCACGTACCGCAGGACTCCAGGTGGGGGGTGCCGAACGGGCTGTTCTGGATGTGGGCGGGCGCGGTCTGGAACGTCGAGTACGTCGTCTACGGCGCGCTGGCGGTCGTCGTGTTCGGGCTGTCCTTCGCCCAGGCCGTGCTCGTAATCCTGATCGGGAACCTCTCTTACCTGCTGACCGGCCTGGCCAGCCTGCAGGGGCCGCAGGCGGGCACGACGGCCTTCGCGATCAGCCGGGCGTCGTTCGGGCCCAGGGGCAATAAGCTGCCGTCCTTCTTCAACTGGATCACCCAGGTCGGGTTCGAGATCCTGGGCATCACGCTCATCGTGTTCGCCGCGATACTGCTCGCCGCCAAGGCCGGTTTCACCGCAGGCACCGCGGCCAAGGTGATCTTCATTATCCTCGCCGTGGCGATCCAGGCGGTGCTGCCACTGCTCGGGCACGCCGCGGTGCTCAGGGTGCTCAAATGGCTGGCGATCCCGTTCGTGGTGCTGTTCGCGGTGATGGCCGCCCTCACCACCGCCAAGGTCAACCTGCACGTGCCGGCGCACGGCGCGAGCTGGGGCGCCCTGACCATCTTCCTTGCGCTGGTCATCTCGGCGGGCGGGCTCGGCTGGACCGAGGACGCCAGCGACTACTCCAGGTACCTGCCCCCGGCCACCGACAAGAAGCGGATCGCGGCGGCTGTCGCGCTCGGCACCGCGATCCCGTCGGCGCTGCTGGAGATCCTTGGCGCGGCAGTGGCAACCGGCGTGCCAAGCGCGACCTCGGTCAACGGCCTGATCTCGGGCTTCCCCGGCTGGTTCATCGTGCCCTACCTGATCTTCGCCATCTGCCAGCTGTTCGCGATCAACACCCTGGACCTGTACTCATCCGGCGTGACGCTGCAGAGCCTGGTGCCCCGGCTGAAGCGGCTGCACTGCGTGGCCATCGACACGGTCGTCTGCGGCGCTCTAGCCGCCTACGCCGTGTTCTCCGCGGACTTCTTCAGGCTGCTTACCGACTTCGTCCTGTTCATCATCTTGTGGCTGGGCCCCTGGTGCGCGATCTACCTCGTCGACAGCTACCTGCGCCGGAACCGCTATGACCACGACGCGCTGCTCAATGAGCGCGGCGGCCGCTACTTCCGCAGCGGCGGCTTCCACTGGCCGGCGATCATCGCCCAGGTGCTCGGCATGGCGGCGGCCGCGCTCTGGCTGAACGCCTACTCCCCGTACGTGGGATACCTGGCCAGCAGGAACGGCGGCCCGGTTGGCTCTGACTTCAGCGTATTCATCGGCCTGATCGTCGGCGGGGCCGTCTACTGGCTGCTCGCGGGCAGGTCCGTGCGGGCCGAGGGCGAGGCGACGCCGGCCCCGGTGACATGACGCCAGGCCGGGCCGACCGGCCGGGCCTGGCTCGTTATAGCTGATCTTGATCTTCCCGCGGGATACGGCACTGGCCTGGTCGCGCCGCGTTGCCCAGGGCCGCCCGGCGCGAGACGCTGATCCTCATGACAGCCTCAGCGGCGCCGCCCGGATGGCCCGGCGACCTGACGGGCTCCGCCGCGCCTGCGGTTGCGGGCCCGGGCGGCCTGGCGGAGTTCAACGGGCTGCCTGCCGACGCGGCCAGCCGGGCCCTGCTGGCCTGCTGCTCGTCGGAGCGCTGGGCCGGCGTCCTGCTGGCTGGCCGGCCGTTCCCGTCCGCGGCAGCGGCGCTGCGGTGCTCCGATGGCGCGGTGGCCGGCCTGGAGCCGGCCGACCTGCGCGAGGCGCTGGCCGGGCATCCGAGAATTGGCGAGCGGGCCGGTGCCGCCGGCAGCTGGTCACGGCAGGAGCAGGCGGGCGTGGCGGGCACGGACCCGGCGACGCTGCGCGCGCTGGCGGCCGGCAACGAGGCATATGAGCAGCGGTTCGGGCATATCTACCTGGCCTGCGCCACCGGCCGGACCGCGGCCGGGCTGCTGGCCCTGCTGCAGGACCGGCTGGGGAACGAAGCAGGTACGGAATGGGGCGTCGTGCGGTCCGAGTTGCAGAAGATCAACCGTATCCGGCTCGGCAAGCTGCTCGGCGGCGCGGGCGGCGACGGCGGCGCGAGCGGCGACGGTGGCGCGGGCGGTGGCGGTGCATGAGCCGCGTCAGCGCCATCACCACGCATGTGCTGGACACCGCGCGCGGCCGGCCGGCGGCCGGCCTGGTTGTCCGGCTGGAACTCGTCTCCGCCGCCAGCCTGAAGCCGGTCGGCCAGTCCGTTACCGATGCTGACGGGCGGGCGCGCGACCTGGGCCCGGCGCGGCTGCCGCCGGGTACCTACCGGCTCGTCTTCGGCACCGGGGAGTATTTCGCCGCCCGCGGCATCGAGCCTGCGTTCTTCCCTGAGGTGTCCGTCACGTTCCGGGTGGACGGCGACGCGCCGCACTATCACGTGCCGCTGCTGCTCAGCCCGTTCGCCTACTCCACCTACCGGGGGAGCTGATCATGGCCATCGTCCTGGGGCCGAACCAGTACGGCAAGGCGGAGACACGGGTCGTCAGGATCGTCCGGGACGGCGACCGGCACGAGATCCGCGACCTCAATGTCTCCACGTCGCTGCTCGGGGATTTCGCCGATGCCCACGTGCGCGGCGACCAGGCGCACGTGCTGCCCACCGACAGCCAGAAGAACACCTGCTTCGCGTACGCGAAGGAGAAGGGCGTCGGCGACATCGAGGACTTCGCGCTGGATCTGGCCAGGCACTTCGCCGGTGATATCGAGTCGGTCCGCGAGGCCAGGGTCGAGATCGATGAGTACCGGTGGGAGCGGGCCAGCGTGGCCGGGGCCGGGCATCCGCACACGTTCGTCCGCGCCGGGCAGGACATCCGCACGACCGCCGTGACCGTACGTGATTCCGGGCCCGATCCGGCGGGCCGCCGGCCGGGCCGGCCGGCCTGGGTGGTGTCCGGGCTGCGGGATCTCGTCCTGCTGAAGTCGACTGGCTCGGAGTTCTCCGGCTTCCTGACCGACCGCTACACGACGCTGCAGGAGACCAGCGACCGCGTCATGGCCACCTCCCTGGCCGCGCGGTGGCGCTACGCGAGTAACCCCGCGAGCTGGAGCGCCGCCCATGCCCGGATCCGGCAGATCCTGATCGATCGGTTCGCCGAGGTGCACAGCCTGGCGCTGCAGCAGACCTTGTGGGAGATGGGGAAGGCGGCGCTGGCGGCGCACGCCAAGGTGGCCGAGATCAGGCTGTCGGCGCCGAACCGGCATCATTTCCTCGCTGACCTGGCGCCGTTCGGGCTGGAGAACCGCGGCGAGGTGTTCTATGCCGCCGACCGGCCGTATGGCCTCATCCAGTGTTCCGTGCTCCGGGATGACGCGCCGCCGCCCGGGCCCGCCTGGGAGTCCACCGCGGGGTTTGGGTAGCAGGCGTCACTGGTGCTGCCCTCGGCCGGGCGGGTGCGCGTTTGCCGGCGCCCAGCAGGGCAATATGACCGCAATGTCCCTTCTGTCTCAGCGCGGCCGCCGTACTCTCGTGCCCAATTCCATGATCGGCGGTGGCGGGGAGATGGCGGCGGGGAGGAGATAGGCGGGAGGGAAGTGGCGTCATCGGGGCGGTGCCGGGGAGGATGAAGCCCGAGGAGCGACTCGTGGATTTCATTCAGCCGGCCAGCTGGACCGACGCCCTGGCGGTCAAGGCGGAGACGTCGTCTGCGCTGCCGGTCGCCGGCGGCACCGACGTCATGGTCGAGCTGAACTTCGACGCACGCCGCCCGGAGATGCTTCTCGACCTCACCAGGATCACGGAACTGGCGGACTGGGACATCAGCACGGGCACCAGCACGACCACAGACACCAATACGACCACAGGCTCCGGCTCCGGCTCCGATCAGATCCAGATCATGCTAGGCGCCGCCGTCACCTACACCAGGGTCATCGAGGAACTCGGCGAACGGCTGCCCGGCCTGGCGATGGCCGCCCGCACGGTCGGCTCGCCGCAGATCCGCAACCGCGGCACCGTCGGCGGCAACCTCGGCGCGGCATCGCCGGCCGGCGACTGCCACCCCCCGCTGCTTGCGGCGGGAGCCGAGATCGAGGTCGCCTCGGTCCGCGGCACCAGGACGATAGCCGCGGAGGATTTCTACACCGGCGTCAAGCGCAACGCGCTCCAGCCGGACGAGCTGATCAGAGCCATCCTGATCAAGGCCCCAGCCGGCCCGCAGCAATTCAGCAAGATCGGCACCCGCAACGCGATGGTCATCGCGGTCGCGGCGTTCAGCCTGGCCCTGCACCCGGACAACCGCACGATAGGCACAGGCATCGGCTCGGCCGCCCCGACCCCGCGCCGCGCGAAGGCGGCCGAGCGCTTCCTGGCGGCCGCGCTCGATGAGGCCGGCCTCTGGGACTCGCGGGGCGGCCTGCCCGGCACGATCACGGCGGAATTCGGCCGGCTCGTCAGGCAGGCGGCGGAACCCATCGACGACGTCCGCGGCACGGCCGCCTATCGCCTGCACGCCCTTGGCGTCATGGCCGCCCGCACCCTGACCTGGGCCTGGCGCGACTACCGCCACGATGGCCTGGCGGCGGGAAGGGGCTGACCGGCCGATGCGCATCACGATGACCATTAACGGCGAGCCCAGGCAGGCCGACGACGTCTGGCCGGGCGAGAACCTGCTCTACGTGCTCCGCGAGCGGCTGGGACTGCCCGGCTCGAAGAACGCCTGCGAGCAAGGCGAGTGCGGCTCCTGCACCGTGTATCTCGACGGGTTGCCGGTCTGCGCGTGCCTGGTCGCGGCCGGCCAGGCGCAGGACCGGAGCATCATCACGGTCGAGGGCCTGGCCAGCGGCGATGCGCTGCACCCCGTGCAGCAGGCGTTCGTCGAGGCGGGCGCCGTGCAGTGCGGCTTCTGCACGCCCGGCCTGCTCGTCGCGGCGCACGACCTGCTGGCCAGGAACGCGCGGCCGTCCGACCTGGAGATCCGCGAGGCGCTGGCCGGCAACCTCTGCCGCTGCACCGGGTACGGCCAGATCCTGGCGGCCGTCCGGGTTGCCGCGGACCGGCTGGCCGCGGCCCCCGCGCAGGCCGGGGAACGCCCGCGCGGCCGGCTGGGGCACCAGTCCAGCGAACCGGAAGGGGAAGCGTGACGTCTCTGGTTATTAACGGATGCGCGGTGGTGACCGTGGACGCGCAGCGAGCCGAGCACGCCACCGGTCACGTCCTCGTCGACGGCCAGCGGATCACCGCGGTCGGGCCGGGCCCGGCCCCGGCGGACCTGCCAGCCGCCCGCTACATCGACGCGGCCGGCTGCCTGGCCACACCCGGCCTTATCAACACCCATCATCACCTGTACCAGTGGGCGACCAGGGGGATGGCGGTCGACTCCGCCCTGTTCGGCTGGCTGACCGAACTCTACCCGGTCTGGGCCCGCCTGGACGAGGCCGTGACGCACGCCTGCGCGTCAGCCGCCCTCGCCTGGCTGGCCAGGACCGGCTGCACCACGACGACCGATCACCACTACATCTTCCCGCGCGGCGGCGGCGACCTGCTCGCCGCCACGATCGAGGCGGCCAGCACGGTCGGGCTGCGGTTTCATCCCAACCGCGGCTCGATGGACCTGGGACGCAGCGCCGGCGGGCTGCCGCCGGACGAGGTCGTCGAGGACGCCGACGAGATCCTGGCGGCGACCGAGGCCGCGATCGGGGCGTATCACGACGCCTCGCCGGAGTCCATGCTGCGGATCGCGGCCGGGCCATGCTCGCCGTTCTCCGTCACCGGCAGGCTGCTGGCCGAATCGGTCGAGCTCGCCAGGAAACGGCAGGTCAGGCTGCACACGCACGTGGCCGAGACCGCTGCAGAGGATGATTACTGCGCGGAGCATTTCGGCTGCACGCCGGTCGAGTACCTGGACTCGCTCGGCTTCCTCGGCAGCGACGTGTGGCTCGCGCACGCCATTCACCTGAAGGACGACGCGATCGCCCGGCTGGCCGCGACCGGCACCGGCGTCGCGCACTGCCCGTCGTCCAACGCCAGGCTCGGCGCCGGCCTCTGCCGCTCCCGCGACCTGCTCGACGCCGGCGTGCCGGTCGGCCTGGGCGTGGACGGGCCGGCCTCGAATGAGGCAAGCTCGCTGCTCGGCGAGGTCCGGGCGGCGACGCTGCTGGCCAGGGCCACCGGGGGAGCGCAGGCGATGGGCGTGCGCCGCGCCCTGGAGATGGCGACCATGGGCGGCGCCAGGGTGCTGGGCAGGGAAACCGAGATCGGCTCGCTGGAACCGGGGAAGCTCGCCGACATCGCCCTGTGGCGGCTCGACTCGCTGCCGCAGGCCGGCATCGCCGACCCGGTGGCGGCGCTGGTGCTCGGCGGGCCCGCCCCGCTGGAACTGCTGCTGGTCAACGGCCGGACCATCGTCGAGCACGATCACGTTCAGACTGCCGACGAGGACGCGGTCGCCAAGGCGGCCAGCGCCGCCGGCAAGGCCCTGCTCGCCGCGGCCGGGATCTCGTCATGACCGCGCCAGCCAGCGCCGTCGGCAAGGCCCTGCTCGCCGCGGCCGGGATCTCGTCGTGACCGCGCCAGCCAGTGCCGTCGGCAAGGCCCTGCTCGCCGCGGCCGGGATCTCGTCGTGACCGCGCCAGCCAGGCCGCCGGTCTCGACGGACAGCCGGACGACGGCTAGCGGGATCGGTGCCAGCGCGGTCCGGCCGGACGGCACGCTGAAGGTCACCGGCCAGTTCGCCTACGGCAGCGACCTGTGGATGGAGGGCATGCTCTGGGGGGTCACGCTGCGCAGCCCGCACCCCTACGCCCGGATCTCCGGCATCAAGATCGGCGAGGCGCTGGCCACCACCGGCGTACATGCGGTGCTGACCCACGAGGACGTGCCCGGCGCCAACGCCTGCGGGCTTGAGCGCGCCGATCAGCCGGTCCTGGCCGAAGACGTGGTCCGCTACCAGGGCGAACCAGTCGCGCTTGTAGCCGCCGACCACCCGGAGATCGCCCGCCGGGCTGCGAAGAAGATCGTCGTGGACTACGAGGTCCTTGAGCCGGTCACCGACGCGCGGAAAGCGCTCGGCCCCGGTGCCCCGCGGTTGCACGAAAGCGGCAACCTGGTCCGGTACCTCAAGATCCGCAAGGGCGACCCGGCGCCGTCCGCCGACGTCGTCGTCACCGGCGAGTACACGGTGGGGATGCAGGACCAGGCGTTCCTCGGCCCGGAGGCCGGCCTGGCCGTGCCGGACGGCGCGGGCGGCGTCGATCTTTACGTGGCGACCCAGTGGCTGCACGCCGACCAGCGGCAGATCTGCGCCGCGCTCGGGCTGTCACCGGAGCAGGTCAGGCTGTCGCTGGCCGGGGTCGGCGGCGCGTTCGGCGGCCGCGAGGATCTGTCCATGCACGTGCACGCCTGCCTGCTGGCGCTGCACTCCGGCCAGCCGGTCAAGATGATGTACGGCCGCGAGGAGTCGTTCTTCGGGCACGTGCACAGGCACCCGGCCAGGATGCGCTACGAACACGGCGCCAGCCGGGACGGCACGCTGGCCTACGTCCGGGCGGAGATCTACCTGGACGGCGGGGCCTATGCGTCAAGTACCCCGGCGGTGGTCGGCAACGCGGGCACGATGGGCATCGGGCCCTACGTCGTGCCGAACGTGCACGTCGACGCCTACGGCGCCTACACCAACAACCCGCCATGCGGGGCGATGCGCGGCTTCGGCTCGGTGCAGGCCGCGTTCGGGTACGAGGCCCAGATGGACAAGCTCGCGGCGGCCCTGGGCATGGACCCGGTCGAGCTGCGCTGCCGCAACGCCATGAGCCTCGGCTCCGAGGCGCCGACCGGCCAGATCGTCGACAGCCCGGCGCCAGTCGAGGAGCTGCTCCGGCGGCTGCAGGCCATGCCGCTGCCAGCCGGGACGGCCGGCCTGGGCGGGACGGAGGGGGCAGCCGCGGCGAGCGGGGCGAGTGACGATGACCGGCGGCCCGGGCCTGGCTTGCGGGACCGGGGCGGGACGGAGGGGGCAGCCGCGGCGAGCGGGGCGAGTGACGATGACCGGCGGCCCGGGCCTGGCTTGCGGGACCTGGGCGGGACGGAGGGGGCAGCCGCGGCGAGCGGGGCGAGTGACGATGACCGGCGGCCCGGGCCTGACTTGCGGGACCTTCCCGGCGGGGTCTCGAATACGACGCATGGCGAGGGGGTAGTCCGCGGGATCGGCTACGCCGTCGCCTACAAGAACGTCGGCTTCTCCGAGGGCTATGACGACTACTCGACCGCACGGGTCCGGCTGGAGATCAGCGGCGGCGAGCCGACGGTCACGGTGCACACGGCCGCCGCGGAGGTCGGGCAAGGGCTGGTCACCGTCGAGCAGCAGATCTGCCGCACCGAGCTTGGCGTCGATGACGTCGTGGTGTATCCGCCGGACACCGCCATCGGGTCGGCCGGGTCCACGTCGGCCTCGCGGCAGACCTACCTGACCGGGGGAGCCGTCCAGGCCGCCTGCGCCAAGGTGCGGGACCGGGTTCTGGCGGCCGTCCAGCAGCGGATCGGCCGCACCATGGCTGATCTCGGGCTGGCCGACGGCCTGGTGATCTCGGCCGCCGAGGGGACGATCGGAACGCTAGCGGAGATCATCGGCGGGCAGGCCATCGAGGAGACGGTGCAGTGGCGGCACCGGCCGACCCAGCCGGTCGACCCGGAAACCGGCCAGGGCTTCGCGCACGTGCAGTACGCGTTCGCCGCGCACCGCGCCGTGGTCGACGTCGACACCGGCCTCGGCCTGGTCAAGGTCGTCGAGCTCGCCTGCACGCAGGACGTCGGCAAGGCGATGAACCCGCAAGCCGTGATCGGGCAGATCCAGGGCGGCACCGCGCAAGGCCTCGGACTGGCGGTGATGGAGGAGATCCTGGTGACCGGCGGCCAGATCAGGAACCCGTCGTTCACCGACTACCTGATCCCCACGATCCTGGACATGCCGCCGATGCGGATCGAGATCCTGGAGTACCCCGACCCGAACGCCCCGTACGGCCTGCGCGGGGTCGGCGAGCCGCCCACGATCTCCTCCGGCCCGGCCGTGGCGGCGGCGATCCGCGCCGCGACCGGGCTGGATCTCCCGCGCATCCCGGTCAGGCCAGAGCACATAACGGGCACGTCGTGACGACTCCCGGGGCCGGGGCCGCTAACGGGGGCACGTCGTGACGACTCCCGGGGCCGGGGCCGCTAACGGGGGCACGTCGTGACGACTCCCGGGGCCGGGGCCGCCGGGCTGGCGGCCGCCGGGCAGGCCGGCCTGCCGGTTACCGTCGGCGCCGAGATCGACGCGCTGCTCGCCGCCGCCGACCGGGATCTCGCTGCGGGCTACCCGGGGGACCGGCCCGCCCGGCAGCCGGTGCACACCGTCTACGTGCCCGCGTACCGGTACCTGCCGGGGCTGCCAGCCGGCTGGGGCGGCCAGGCGCTAGACGCGCTGGACAGGCACGCGCCGGGTGCCGCGGACTTCGCCGCGGCGATGGGCCTGTCACCGGGCGTGGCCGCTGACGTGCTACCGCTGGTCCGAGCGAAGCTGGCCGCCGAGCCGGTCGAGGATTTGCGGCTTGACTTCGAGGACGGCTACGGCGAGCGAGGCGACGATGCCGAGGACGCCGACGCGGCCAGCGCCGCGGCTTCGCTGGCCGCCGCCCTGGCGGCCGGGACGGCCCCGCCGTTCAGCGGGCTGCGGTGCAAGAGCCTGCAGCCTGCCACCCGGCGCCGGGCGATCCGGACGCTGGACATCTTCCTGGCCGGGCTGCTGAGCGGCGGGCCTTTGCCTGCCGGGCCTTTGCCTGCGGGGCCTTTGCGTGCGGGGCCTTTGCCTGCGGGGCCTTTGCCTGCGGGGTCACTGCCTGCCGGGTTTGTGCTGACGCTGCCGAAGGTCACGTCGGCCGCGCAGGTCGAGGCGATGGCGCACCTGTGCGGCAGGCTGGAGGAAGCGCACGGCCTGGCCCGAGGGCGGCTGGCCTTCGAGATCCAGGTGGAGACCCCGCAGGTCATCCTCGGAGCGGACGGCACAGCGGTGATCGCCCGCTGCGTGCACGCGGCGGGCGGCCGGCTGGCCGGCCTACACTACGGCACCTACGACTACAGCGCGGCGCTCGGCATCGCTGCGGCGTACCAGAGCATGGCGCACCCGGCGGCCGACCACGCGCGCGCCGGAGGAGGTCGTGGCAGCCTGGCAGCTGCACTCCCGGCTGGTCCGCCGTTCCCTGGAACGCGGCTTCTACCAGGGCTGGGACCTGCATCCAGGCCAGCTGGCCAGCCGGTACGCCGCCACCTTCGCCTTCTTCCGCGGGGACCTGCCGACGGCATGCGAACGGTTGCGCAGCATCACGCAGCGCGCGGCGGGCGGCCTCCTGGAAGAACCAGCCACCGCCCGCGCGCTAGCCGGCTTCGTGCTCCGCGGCCTGGACTGCGGCGCGGTTACCCCGGCCGAGGTCACCACCCTCTCCGGCCTGGACCGGTCAGCTCTGGAAGCCCTGCGGTGACACCGCGCGGGCGTGACCAGGCTCGGTCCGCCTGCGGACAGGAGACGAAGAAGTCCCACTCGCCGCCTGAATCCCCGGCCGCCGTCGCTGCAGAAGCAATCCCATATCGGCTGGCTCATCTACAGCTCATCCATTACCGAGGTTACGGGAGCCGGCGTCTCGTGTGATTGTGTGCGGTCCTCGGCGTGACCGAGGGCGCACCTGGCGTTCTCCGCGCCCAGCTCACGATGCCACGGCGACCACATGAATGACTTACCGGGACGTCTGAACAGCATACGACCTGGAAGTGCACAAAAATCGAACACAAACACTTATTGATTTCCTTATGACAGCACTAGTCGCTATTATTATCTAAGATGCTTGAGCCGGAGAACTCGGGTCGGCGCCCGGCGGAGGAGGTGACCCGGTGCACGATGAGACGGACGGCGCGGGCGCCGCGCAGGGCCTGTCATGGTCCTGGGAGCTGGACTTCGCCGCGCTGATCGAAAGCCTCAGTGAGCCGGGCCCGCACGATGCACGCGGCTCCCGCCCCCGCTCCGGCGCTGCCCTGTCCGGCGCACGCCGCAGCCCCGCCTCCGCCGGCCCTGCCTCCACGGGTCCTGCCTCCGCCGGCCCTGCCTCCACGGGTCCTGCCTCCGCCGGCCCCGCCTCCACGGGTCCTGCCTCCGCCGGCCCCGCCTCCACGGGTCCTGGCGCTGCGGGTCCTGGCGCTGCGGGTCCTGGCTCCGTAGGCCTTACTTCGGGTCGTGCGTCTGGTCCGGGAACGTCGTCTGGCGCCGGTCCGGACGGGGAAGCTGCGCGCGGTGCCGTACCAGGTGATCTGGGTGATCTGGGTGATCTTGGTGGCCTCGACGACCCGACTGGCCTCGACGACCTGGGTGGCCTCGACGACCTGGGTGGTCTTGGTGGTCTCGGTGACCTCGGTGACCTCGGTGACCTCGGTGACCCGAGTGACCGGGGTGGCCTGGGTGTGCCTGGGGTTTCGACCCCGGCCGGAATGCTGGCGGGGCGAGTTGCGGAGAAGCTGGCGCCGGGCCCGGACCTGGCCGCGTGGCTGTCGCTGGCCCCGGCTGCCGGGCTGGATGACGCCGGCCTGGCGGCGGTGGCGGGAGCGTGGCGGCGCCTCGCGTCGTGGGCGCAGGCCCGGGAACTCGCCGCGGTCGCGCAGATCGCGTCGCGGGCCGCTGCCCGCGATCAGGACATCGGCACGGGTGAGGATGGCCGCCCGGAGCGGGTGCCGGCGTCGGCGGTGGCAGAGGTGGCGCTGGAGCTGACCATGTCACGGTACGGCGCGTCGTGGTGGGCCGGGCTGGCGGTGGACCTGGGCTGGCGGCTGGCCGCGACCGGCGCGGCGCTGGAGTCCGGGGAGATCGACTTGTACCGGGCCCGGCTGATCTGCGAGGCCACCGCCCGGCTGTCCGATGAGGCGGCCCGGGCGGTGGAGGAGAAGGTGCTGCCGGCCGCCGGGGGCCAGACTCCGGGGATGCTGCGCGCGGCGCTGCGCCGCGCGGTGATCATCGCCGACCCCCGCGGCGCGGACGAGCGCCGCAGGGAGTCGGAGCGGCAGGCGAAGGTGGCTCTGTACCCGGATCAGGATCACACCGGGACGCTGGCCGGCCAGCGACTGCCGGTGATCCACGCCGCCGCGGCGATGGCCCGGATCAAGGCCATAGCCCGCGCATGGAAGGCCGCCGGCGCCGCCGGCGGGATGGACCTGCTGTCCGCGAAGGTCTACCTTGGGCTGCTGCTCGGCACCATGCCGCTCATCCCCCCGGCCGAAGGCGCGCCCCCCGACATCCCGCCGCCCGGTGACCCCGGCGATGGTCCCGATGACCCCGGCCAGGACGCACCCGGTGACAGCCCGCCCGGTGACAGCCCGCCCGGTGACAGGCCGCCCGGTGACAGGCCCGGCAGCAGCCCGCCCGGCGGCGACCAGGGCGGTGGCGGCATATCCGGTGATTGCCCGCCCCGCCGCGGCCGGCGAGACGGCGGCCCGGCCGGTGCCGGAGTGGACGGTGCCGGAGTGGACGGTGACGGCCCCGGCGGCGGCCCGCCCGGCGGCGGCATATCCGGTGATGGCCCGCCCAGCGGCGGCCGGCCAGACGGCAGCCCGCCGGATAGCGGCCCGGATGGCACCGCACCGGGTGATGGCGTGCCGGATGAGGTGCCGCCGCCCGGAGATCAGGACGCGCCCGGTGACGAGGAGGATTACCCATGCCCCGGTGACAGTGCGGCATGGGGCGACGGGGACGGCGAGGACGGCGGTGGGCAGGAGCGCGGGCCGGCGCCGGACTGGCCGGGACTGCCGGTGATCCCGCCCGCGTTCGCCCGCCCGGCCGCGGACGGCGCTGGCCCGCTGCCCGGGCTGCTGGATGTGTCGCTGCCCTGGCGGGTGCTGGCCGGGGCCAGTCCCGGGCCCGGGTACCTGGGCCGGATCGGGCCGGTCCCCGCCAGCCAGGCCCGCCGCCTGGCCGGCTGCGCGGCTCGCGACCCTGCCGCCGAATGGCGGATCATCGTCACCACCCCGGCCGGGCAGGCCATCGCGGTCACCCGCATTCCCCGCCCCCCGCGGGCCAGGCACAATGCCGCAACCGGGGGACGAGCGCGGAGCCGGGACAGGGCTGGTCGGCCGGGTTACCCTCACCATCCCCGAGGACATCCTGACCAGCCCGCCGCCCGGCACCGGAAACGAGAAAGGGCCAGGTCCCGGGCCGGACCCGCCCGGCCAGATCCTGCGCCTGGCCCGGCACGCGGCGGCCCGCGCCGCGGCCCGCGCCCGCGCTACCGCGGCCGCCGACGCCGCGGCGGGCGGCTGCGCCCACACCTTGGCCAGCCCGGGCTACCGGCCGCCGCCCCGATTGCGCGACCACGTGGCCGCCCGGGACCTGACCTGCCGCAGCCCGGTCTGCCGGCAGCCGGCCTGGCGCGGAGAACTCGATCACACCATCCCGTGGGACGAAGGCCTAACGTGCAGCTGCAATCTCGGCGGCGTGTGCAAGGCCGACCACCTACTCAAGCACCACCCGGACTGGAAGCTGGAGCAAACTGCCCCCGGCATGTTCGCCTGGACCACCCCATCCGGCCGCATCTTCACCGTGACGCCCGACACCCACCCCCTGTGACCAAACCCGGAACCCGGCTGGATTCCGGTAGGCCCTGGAATCCAGCAGCCTGCGCCACCGTCGCCACCGTCGCCATCACGAGCCACCGAGCCCGAGACATCTCGGTCGATCCTCGCTGCCAGGCCTTTCGGAGATGCGGGCCGCTGCGACCGGCCGGTGACCGCACTGCTGCCCGGCGCGAACGCACCTACATCACGCTGCGGATGGCTACCGGGGGCGGCACGCGAGCCCGGCGAGACTGAGCGCTGCTTCGCGCCAGCGTGTCAGGAGGTGAGCCCGAGGCGGGACTCGGCGGTTTCCCAGTTCCGTGCGATGGCGCGCTGCGCACGGGACAGCGGGATCCGGTCGTCGCAGACGGCCCTGTTCAGCGCCCTTTCGACCGAGTCCTTCGGGTTCGGCACCGAGCCGGCCTCGGGCCAGAGATTGGCCGCATCGTTGGCCCCGCCGAGTTCCAGCGGCACCAGGTGATCAAGCTCGCTCTCGGTGCCGGCCGTCATGTGGTAGGCCGGGTACGCCTCGTTGAACTTGAACTTCCCGGTCTGGCTTTCCGGCGGCCGTACTTTCTCGGTGTAGCCGGAGACGCAGATCGTGGCCTGGAGATCGTCCTGCGTTACCGCCGGGTCGATCGCCCCCGGCGTGCAGTGCCGGTCCGGCAGCCGACCGTCATCGCGGGCCCGGCATGACCTGGTCAGCGTGCCGGTCACCCGTCCCGGGTCGTGCACCACGGCCAGGTGTCCCGGCCGCCGGGCCCCGGACGGACCTGGCTGCGGCACGGTGGCGGACGACTGCGCCGGGCCCGGGGCGCTCGAGAGGCTGCTGATCGCGCATCCGGCCAGGGCCAGCGCGGCTGCCGCGAGCGGCCCGGCCGCGAGGGCAAAGGGCACGCGCCGTGACTGCACGCCCTTATGGTGCACGACCGCGGCCAGGTTGACGGCCCATTCACCACAGAATGCGCAGGCGCTGAGGGCGAAGCCGACGGCCGGCCCGGACCATGCGGACGGCTCACGGGGCTCCCAGGCACGCTCGCCGCGCCCGGCGCGCCATTACGCCGAGCCAGCCAGTAACCGGACCCGCACCTCGCCCGCAGTCTGCACTGGGCACCGCCTGAGCCGTCTCGCGCAGGCTATTCGTGTGCGGTCCGCGCCGGTCGTCCGGCGCGGATTCCGGGCGAGTACCTTTCGTGTCCGGTCGGCACCGGTCGTCCGGGGCAGATTCCGGGCGAGTACCTTGACGGGCTAGGGGGCACATGGGCAGATGTAGCCGTCGGCGGCGAGGCGATCATGACTGAGGCTGAGCTGATCGTGCGCGGGCGGCGCGTGCTGACGCCGGACGGCATCCGGCCCGCGGCGGTCGCCATCCGCGACGGCGAGATCATCTCCGTCGACGGCTACGACGGCGCGGCCAGCCCGGCTGACCAGCCAAGCCGGGCTGACCAGCCAAGCCGGGCTGACCAGCCAAGCCGGGCTGACCAGCCAAGCCGGGCTGACCAGGCAATCCGGGCGGACCAGGCAATCCGGGCGGACCAGGCAGGCATCGTGGAGCTCGCGGCCGACGAGGTGCTGCTGCCCGGGTTAACCGACACCCACGTGCACGTCAACGAGCCGGGCCGGACCAGGTGGGAGGGATTCGCCAGCGCCACCCGGGCGGCGGCGGCCGGCGGGATCACCACGATCATCGACATGCCGCTGAACTCGATCCCGCCTACCACCGATCCCGCCGCGCTGAACGCCAAGCGGGCGGCAGCCCGCGGCCAGATTCACGCGGACGTGGGCTTCTGGGGTGGCGCCGTGCCGGGCAACGTGGATCAGCGCGGCGCGCTGCACGAGGCCGGCGTCTTCGGGTTCAAGTGCTTCCTGACCGATTCCGGAGTGCCGGAATTCCCGCCGCTTGACGAGGCCGGCCTGGCGCAGGCACTGCGCGGCGTAGCCTCGTTCAAAAGTGTCCTGATCGTTCATGCGGAAGACGCCGGCGTGCTCGCGGGCGCGCCGCGACCGGAAGGAACGACTTACCGGGCCTTCCTGCGCTCGCGGCCGGACGCCGCCGAGACGGCCGCCATCGCCCGCGTGATAAGCCTGGTGCGCGAGACCGGCGCGCGAGTGCACGTGCTGCACCTGTCCAGTGCGGAGGCGCTGGACATGATCGCCGCCGCCCGGCGCGAGGGGCTGCCGCTGACCGTCGAGACCTGCCCGCATTACCTCGCCTTCGCGGCGGAGGAGATTCCGGACGGCGCGACCGAGTTCAAGTGCTGCCCGCCGATCCGGGAGCGGGCCAACCGCGAGCGGCTGTGGGCGGCGCTCGGCGCGGGCGTGATCGACTGCGTGGTGTCCGACCATTCGCCCTGCCCGCCGGAACTCAAGATGCGCGAGCTCGGCCAGTTCGCGGCCGCGTGGGGCGGGATCTCTTCGGTACAGGTCGCGCTGCCCGTGGTCTGGACCCAGGCGCGGGCGCGCGGCTACCACCTCGCTGACGTGATCCGCTGGATGGCCAGCGGGCCCGCCCGGCTGGCCGGCCTGCCGGGCAAGGGCCAGATCGCTCCCGGCTGCGACGCTGACCTGGTGGCCTTCGCGCCGGACGAGACCTTCATCGTCGACCCCGGCAGGCTGTACCACCGGCACCGGCTGACCCCGTACGCGGGCATGTCACTTTCCGGGGTTGTCCGCCGGACCTGGCTGCGCGGCGTGCCGGTTACCGGTGAGCGGCCCGGCGGCCAGCTGCTGGCCAGCGAGCTGGCCCGGCAGTGAGCGAGGCCCGGCCCGCGCCGCCCGGTTCCCCGCAATGCCCGGTTCCGCGGAGCTGTCCGTTCCCCGGAGCTGCCCACGCTCGCCGGGCTGCGTCAGGGCATAGCCGGTCAGTGACGGCATGATTGTGGCTCGTGATCTTCGGGCGGTGGCGGGTCTGCTTAACCCCTGTCGAGTTGCAGGTTTCCGCGGCCGTGGTGCTGTTTGACGCCCGCTGGCTGGAGGACTGGAGTGACTGGCTAGCGCGCGAAGGTCTGCTGCCTGGTACCCGTTCTTGATATCTCCGACGGCGGAGTATGACGTCGTCCTTAATGGGTTCTTCCGGGATGCCCGGATGGTTACCAGTGCCCGGCGGACGCAGGAGGGTTATGCGCGTGACCTGGCCGCGTTCTTGAATTTCCTGTGGCTGGCGCGTGGCCAGCGGTCGTGGCGTGACGCCGGCGAGGCGGACCATCTGGCATATCTGCAGTGGCGGCGGCGTGATAGTGCCGGACCGCAGGTGGCCGGGTCGACGTGGAACCGCGAGGTGGCCGCGGTGAACCAGTTCTACCGGTGGGCGGTGCGGGACGGGCACGTGCGGGCGAGCCCGATACCTCAGGTCAGCAGGCGCGCCAGGCCGGCGGAGGCTGGCTGGGCGGGCCGCCGGAATCTTGATGAGCAGCGGCCCGCAACGTATGCCCATGATGCGGCCCGCGATCGTGTCGACTGGATGCCGCCAGGGGCTTACCGGCGGTGGCGGGATGTCGGCGTCCGGGGCTTTGACCGCGACGATCTGCCTGGTGGCGCTTTCCGGGGACGCTGGGCTGCGCGCAACTCGGTGTTCTGCGACCTGATGGTGCGGACCGGGCTGCGCCTGTCGGAGCAGGCGGCGCTGGCGACGTTCGATGTTCCGGCAGACCGTGCGGCCGATGGTTATCAGCGTTTCTGGCTGCCCGCGGCGATCGCCAAGGGCAGTTCCGCCCGGTGGGTCTATGTTCCCCCGTCGGTGGTGGCTGACCTGGCCGCGTATGCCGAGATAGACCGCCCGAAGATCATCGCTGAGGCAGCTGATTCCGGACGTTACCGGTCGTGGCGGCGCCCGCTGGTCGTGGAGGACCCGGCAAGGTCGGCTGCGACCAGCGCG
>WNGK01003118.1_pt1 | contig 17997 bp, 19 predicted proteins | sample 5400601 | NCBI WGS metagenome assembly WNGK01 (sample SAMN13153376, study PRJNA577476) | soil metagenome | isolation source: 60 cm soil or saprolite under Garry oak tree replicate 1 | place: USA:California | collected 2016-06-15
AAAGGAGAAGATGTGGGGAGATTCTTCATCGATGAGGTACTCCTTGCGACGTAACAACACCACAATATATCGATGAAAGTCTATCAGAAAAGTGAACTTCTGTCTAAGCAAGCAGGCTCACTTTTTTTGGGGAAGAGCTCCGAAAAGTGACCGTTTGCTAACTGAAAAGTTGACCACACCACCTAGTGTTCTCTCAAAATGCTAACCGAAAAGTGGCTCTCCCTACGATTTGGGGAACACAGCCTGATTGATATTGGGTAACAGACTCCTGGAAAAGATGCAAAAGATCAGTCCATCTGTGACTCGTTTGCAGGAAAAAACCCAGTCGTCAAAAAGCGTTCTGGACGCAACGCAATGACCACATGGAGCTTCCCTGCCTCCAGCTTCGCCCGTCGCACACCCGCTTCACCAGGAATATACTTGCCAATGAGCTTGCGTGCCCAGCTTGCATCGGTGTCCGGCTGCACAGAAGCCTTGCCACGCACCATGATCTGGCGAAATGGACGGTAGCCCGTCTCCGTCTGACTTTCTTCAACCGTAATACAGAGCCCTGCACGTGGATCGCGAATCAAGTCCTGCACATGACGGCTCTGTGGCCCGCTGGACAGGTAAAAGATCCCTTCTTCCCAAAAGAACCAGATCGGGATAACGCGAGGAAATCCCGCAGGATCAAGCGTCGCTAGATGCGCTGGAATCGCCAGAGAAGTCAAGTCAGCTCTTTCTTGCTGTGTGAGGGGGCGAGCAGGAGCAGGGGGATCGTTGGTTGCCACGGTTCTTCTCCTCAGGTTCGATATCAAAGCCTGTTTCTCATGACAGGCATTCCAGATGCTTATGCTCTATGTCTCTCTTCTCTTGAGGCAAAGAACGATTACACCGCATGCAGCACTTTCACGCGTAACAGATCGAGATGGGCGCGGCCAAACATTTGACGCTTCAAAAATTTGAGCCGATTGACATGCCCCTCGGTGATCCCGTTACTCTCAGGCCGAGAGCAAGCCGCGTAGACGGCGGCATAATCCCGGAAAATGCCATTGGCAAAACTCTTCAGTTCGGCGACCTGACTCGCTTTCGCCCGCTTCAGCCACCCATCGAGTGCTTCGGCCTGCCGCTCTTTGAGCAGGGTCACAAATTCCTGACTCAAGAGATAAACGGCGTGGAGATCCAAACTCGCTTGGCACATGTGCTCGATCTGCTGCCGCTCTTTGGCGGTCAACTTCTCCGGGGGCATAATCATCAAAAAGGACGCTGACCGTGAGGAAAGGCGGCGCGGCCCCCGTTGCGCGAAGAGGCGCGGTTTGGGTGGGCTCCCTCGCCATCGCTTCGGCGGCAGTTCTGCTCGCCACTCCGAGAGCCGCTTGCGCAGCCCCGATTGGCATCCTGTATAGCCGCGCTTTTTGATCTCGTCAAAGAGACGGGAACAGTTGTGAACACCTGCATCCCATTGCTCACGTAGATACGGCAGATACGGATCAAGCTTGCTCGCGCCTTTCGCACGCTGTCCAGAGCCTTCTGTTCGTTCGGGAAAACCAGGTGAGGAGACATATCGCTGCACGCTGTTCCGGCTGATCCGAAGCTGGCGAGCAATGGCACGTTGCCCCAAGCCTTCCCGGTGGAGAGTCATAACCTCCTCATAGCGAGAGACACGCTTGTCCCGGCTGATCTTTTTCTTGCGTTCGGCATAGGTTAAGCAGGACAGGTCAACCTCTGTGCAGATTCGCGCCTCTGGCTGTGCTGATGGGAGTGAATCTGGAACTGGATCAGATACTGCACTGGACGGCAGATTGGAAGGGGGATTAGCCTGCTCTGTAGGGTTCACATGGGTATTTTTGAGAGCCGTATCCTCGACAAATGGCAAACAGGAGCGTCTGTGATCTAAGAGGCGCTGGAGATGTTCGCGCAGATTTTGGACGAGATGGTACCGATCCGCGACCTGCGTGGCATGAGGCAAAACCTGGCTCACGGCATCGGCAAAAGCGCTGGCCCGATCTCGGCTGACCACCTGAATTTCTGGATGTGTGGAGAGCCAGGGCTTGACTGCTTCTGCGGTGCGATCCGGCAAGAGATCGAGGGGCCGCCTTGTCTCAAGGTTGATGAGAATCGTTCCGTAGGAGTCTGCCCGTCTCAGAGAAAAGTCATCAATGCCCAACACGGTGACATCGGCCCTGGGGGCGTCTTTGATCGTGCGTAGGTAGCGCAGCAGCGTCGGCGCTTTGATGGTCATCCCCAGTCGGGGTGCCAGGCGTTCACTCACTTCGGCAGAGGCAGCCAGTCCAATGGCTTTGAGTTCCTCCAGCAGGCGATTGCTCACTCTGGCCCAGGGCCGGACTAACTCGGGAAGACGCTCGGTAAAGACCTTCCGAGGACAGGTAGCCGTCCGACAAAAAAATTTGCGCGCATGGAGCCGCAGCACCACCTTGCGGCCTGCGCATGGGGCATCATGAACCGTTCGCTGATACTGACAGTGGACAGCGTCTGAGAGGGTTCCACAGCCAGGACAGCGTGCGCACGGCTGGGTAGAGATCACTTCCACGGTAAGCTGAGCTTCGCCTATCTCCACCTGGCCAAGGACCAGCCCGTCGGGTAAGGGCAAAAACGGGGACTTTTCCATCACCATCATTCTCCTGAAAAGAGGGAGCACCTTCCTTACATCTTTTCCAGGAGTATATCACTGAACATCGATGAAAACAGCAGACAGGCTGTGTTCCCCAAATCGTAGGGAGAGCCTGTTTTCAAGTATCAAAAACAGGGGTATAGCGGCCTATTTATGTATCGAATGCTACTTTTTGGGAGATAATCAGTGGAACAGGAACAGTCTTTTTCTCAGAGAATGGGCTTCAAACCTGTGAGGAGCAGTATTCAGCTTACTTCAATGGATGCGGATTTAAGAACTGCTCTGTGGAATGATCTGTATCTTTGCATATGTCGGGGCGTTAGCAGTGACCTCTTTCAAAGATTAATAGATGATGTATGGGTGCTCTGCTTCAAAAAACCTCTTGACGAAAAACCCGAATATTCCCCTTCGGGAAATATAAAATTTATCAAAACTACTTTTTTCGATTTACAGTGGAATGAAGTATATGATTTTATCGAATTTATCGCGAACAGATTAGAAGCACGTTCGGTAACTAATAAATTTGTACAAGCGTGCAATATTACTCTAAAGAGAGAGGTATCTGCATATCGTTTTGTTGACAAAACGCTCGTGCCAATAATTTCGGATGAGGAAGTCGCCGAGATACAACAAGCATTAGATTTCTCAAGAAAGTATACGCTGCACCTAGAGCAAGCAGTCTCCTTATTTGCTGATAGGCAAGCACCAGATTATCGAAATTCCATCAAAGAGTCTATTAGTGCTGTTGAGGCAATTTGTAAGTTGATAACGAGTAGTGCCAAAGCAACCTTGAGTGATGCATTACGTCAATTAGAGAACAAATTAGGCACGTTACATCCTGCACTTAGGAAGGCTTTCACTAACTTATACGGCTATACAAGTGATGCTGAGGGAATACGTCATGGGATGCTTGGAGAGTCCGATTTAGATATCGAAGATGCGAAGTTTATGTTAATTACTTGCTCAGCTTTCATCAATTATCTTGTGGCAAAAGCAGACAAGGCGGGATTAAAATTAACTCAGGCTTAAAGGGTCGTACAATACAAAGTGGCCGACGTGAGGTTAATGTTTATGAGGATGGGGAAGACCGACTTCTTTTTCAAGATCATCAATCCGGTTTTCATGGTCTTTTATTTTCTTCACAACCTCTGCTCGCAAGTCATGAATATCCGCTTTCAACTCTGCTTTTGTAGACTCCTGTCCTGCTGCAAGAGCCTCTAACGCTGTAGTGGTATGGGCTTGCTCTTGCTTTACATGTTGCAGGTCTTGCTTCACATCTTGCAAGTCCTTTTTGACAGGCTCTAGCTTTTGATCTATCAGATTTCCAATTTGTTGTAGTAAATGGTCATTATCTGCCATAAGCTACGCAATTGTAGCAAGATCACTGTCTGCTTGCAACTGCATCTTTTTCTGATACCGTTTATATATTTCCGCTCGTCTTGCTCTGACTGCTGCTAACACTTTTTTTCTTTGCTCCTTTTTCTCCCGCGCTACAAGAGATGGGGGAATGATCGCTTGTAGTTTGTAGCTCGTCATAGATTGCTTGGATTATACAACCGAGCGGTAAAATGTCAATGTTTGGAAGTATTAATAGGTGGCTCTGTATTTCAGGTCTGTAAGGGTTTCTAGGAGTTTTTTTATACGCTTTTTTAGCCTCTGTACGTCTTTCGGTTCCATCTTCTTTCGACGTTTCAATTCCTTGAAAGCCAAGGAAAGCTCGCGGTTGAGTCGGGTTATTTCACTTTGATACTGCTCCTTTGATTTGACCAGCATAGCGCAATTGTATCAACACTCCTGCTTCTGGTGGCAGTGTTTATTTTTCCCCTGTTTTCGCGTCTATCTCAAGGAGCGGGACAATAGTTAAAACTCCTGCTTTCACATCAATGATAACCTGTTCCCCTATCTCTACTCCTAACCCTTGCAACTCCTCTTCTGATAAGCCTATGGTTCCTGTGGGGGTGATGGTAGCAAGCCTCATAAGAGAAAGTATAGCAGATAAGCGCAACAATAATGGACTCCCTTTACAAGCCGATGAGTGTTTGAAACTGAATGTGTCCTGGGTCTTTGGGTAGCGTCTTTGTAACTATTGCCTGGGTGATACATCCTGTTTGGAGCAGGTACTTTTCCGCTTCCTGGGGTGTATCTCCTGCTATGTGTTCTGCTAAAAACTGCTCGTAGTCCTGGCTCAAATGGTAGACCCATGTGCCGCTTACTTGAGCAACAAATGGTGAGAAGTTCACAATACTTGTTTGGACACTACCGACAAGCTGATAGTTTGTTCCTGGGCGTGTGGTGCTGAATGCTGCTGTTGCTGATCTCTCTAGCTCGTCTTGGTTGTAGGCGATACCCTCGCACGTCTTTGAAGCGTTTACTGTCACCTCTCGCGCTTCATCTCCTGGTTGGTGGTTCGGGGTCGCTTTGAACAGACAGTTTGTCGTTTGGAGCGCTTCACCAGATCGCAAGAGAAAGAGGTGTGGTAGTGCCTGTGTTAGCTGCTGTTGTACCTGTGCGGTCAAGCTATCAAGATCGCTCTGCGCTACTGCTTGAAAGTCTCTCGCGTCTCTCCCCCCATGAAACGCACTGGTATTGTTGACCAGGACACCATTAGAAACAGTTATGTTTATATCTCCTGCTTGGATGTTTCCTGCTGCGCCTGAATTGAGAGTATGGGCGGTTACAGTTGTCTCTGCGAACTGCGGCGGGTTGGCTGCCGGAATAGTGACAGACTCATCAGTTGTAACCTCTACTCCGTCTTTTCCTGTAAAAATTGTTCCTATGGGTATTGTTTGCTGCGTAAATAAGCCATTGTAAAAGCTCAAGGTTCCTCCTGCCCTGGTCGCGTCCTGGTGTCCTTTGCCTGTGGTTGGTGCTGTCGCGGTCTTGGTGAGGGTAACAGGTGCAATTGTTCGGACTGGTAGAGTAAGCTGTGTTGTTAAGCTGACGTGTTTTGAAATGGGTACAAGGTCAATCGTGACAGTTGGGTAGGTTATGAGAGCGATGAACGAACCAACAATGAAAGACAATACCAGAATAGAGAGGAAAAGAAGAGCCTGTATCTCTTCCCGCGTTGTGAGTTTTGGTAACGGTTGGGTTGGTATTTCCGAAACCGCGTTCAAAAATATCTCGTCTGCCTCTTCTTGGGAAAGTGGCTCACTCTGCGCATTGGCAAGATTTTTTAACGGTTCGCTGACTGGCTCTTTTGGTGTCACTGCTGGTTTAGTTTCTTTTTCCTCTACATTCATGGTTGCCTCCCATTGGAAGAAGCGGCATTGCTGCCGCCTCTTTCTGTTATTGCTGCTGCTTGGTTGGGATAAACTTTGTACCATCATTGACAAACACAATGATCGTATCTCCTACATGGATGTTCAGATCAGGTTTCCCATCTCCATTTCGGTCTTCAAAGCTCAAGGTTACAGGGGTCAATTCTTGACCAATGCCAAATAACAGTGGGCCAAGATATTGAACCGCTTTACTCGCGTCTCCTGCCGGAAACTCAATCACCACAACACGTCGGTTTAAGTTGAAAGCAACAAAATGAGACGAGTGGTCTTTTGAGTCTCCGTTATGGCCGACAACATAATCAGTTTGATACGTGCGAGGTCTGCCGAATTTCCAATCGTCCTGGGTGGTACTCCACCAAGACGATAATGTACCAAAGAGCAACCAGCCCGCAATCATGATAAACAGCCCGATACCAACAAACACCAGAGGATGAAAGCGGGTTCTTCTGAGCCTTCGGGTTTCCTTCGCTGGTGCGCGAACAACAGTTGTTGTTCTTCGCCTGGGCGGGTCGTCGGGATAGTCTAGTTCCTCTTCCTCTCTTACTGGTGGGCGTTTGGTGTGCCGTACCTCTTGCGACATATAGGGCTGATCTTCGGGGTGAATACCTGGGGTATGCCCGACTCTATGGGGACTGGCTTGTGGGTAGTTTTCGATGAGCCGTTGAACAGGTTGCCTTGTGGTTGTTGTACGGATTGGCTGTTGCGCTGCAACAAAGCGCGAGGCTCTCTCTTCTTGGGTTGCGGTTCGTCGCCGTGTTGTAGGTGGAAAAGGCGGTTCATATTGTGGCATGACTATACCTCTCTTCCCTCTTCATCAATATCAATGAGGTTGGCCGCTTCTCTCAGCGTTAAATTTCCCTCAAGGATATTTCCTAACAGCCGCTTTACTTCCTGCTGTCTTGAGTGGCATTGACAGGCCGTGTCATGGCAAAAAGGCTGTTCTAAGGAATGGAAATAGTAAACGGGTATGGTCTGTACAGGTCTTGCGGTATCTGTCACCAATGGTGATAGGAGCGGGTACTCCGTAAGCGGTAGATGAAACGGTGTGCTGCCTTGCATGTCTCCCCTTTCAATTGACAGGCGCGGCCATTTATGGCATTATTACCACAGACCTTTAGCCTGTCCTGGCAGCAAGAGCGTATAACAGCCGCTCTGCTGCCCTGTGAACAACAGTAAAAAGGATAGGTTACTTTCGTAGTTGGTGTTGCTCTAAGCTTTCGAGGGCTGGCAACACTCAACAGGTGAAAAAGAGGTCAACGTGAAACGCTTAGGTTGGAAAGAGCTTGAGCGTTTCATGGTTTCATAGGCTATTCCTTTCACTAAAGAGACAAAGATACCGTAAATAGGAAAAAAGGAAAATAATTGCTAATGGTTTCTTTTTTCTTCGTCTGCTTCTTGGATAGATTGCGTTTCCTCTAGGAATTTCGCGGGTATTCGGTATTGTCTGCCTATTCGTTTGACACCTGGGATTGTTCCCTCTCTGCACATACGCCGAATAGTTTCAACGCTGACACCGTAGTACTCCGCTACTTCTTCGGGTGAGTAGTACGACCTTTTTAACATTTTGCTCTCTCCAACACATACTATAAGACAGAGTATACCATAAGATGCTTCTAAAATTCTAGAGGCATATCTACCATAATTTACACTTCACAAGACAATTTAGCATATGAAAAAGACTCATCATCTCACATGTATTCTAGAAGAAGTAGAGAGGATGAGCCTTGCTAAGAGAGACGCTTAATCAGCCAAGTATAAGCTCATCGGTAAGGTGCTTTTCGGCTGATGTGAAGAGTGTTTATTACGCTCTTGTGAAGACACCGTCTCAGACGGCCTGGGAAGCCACACCAGAAGAGGTGTCGTTTTGTAACCACGCCATGTACATGGCGTTAATGGGAGGTGGTTCCGGCTTTTTCGTATCGCCCAATACCAACGCGATCATGAGTTCGGTGGAACCGCATACGCGCGGAGCGGCGGCAGGCATTCTCAACATGCTCAACAATACAGGACAGATGCTCAGTATTGCGATTGTTTTTCCACTCGCTCTGAGTCAGATACCCTTTGCTGCCATTCAACAGGTGTTCATCACAGGCGGCGGATTGGGGAAATTTGCATCCGCGATCCCACCTTTTCTCTCCGGCCTGCATCTGGCATTCCTGGTATCATTCATATTGAGCGTCATCGCGGCGGTTGTCGCGGCGCTGCGTCCCTCTCATGGACAAGAGGGAGCAAGTAAAATAGGCCGTGATGTACCGGCGTCTACGAGTGAATAGATGAAACAATAGCACATCTTCTCGCGTGTGATTGCCAGGGATAATTTTTCCACAAGGAGATGCGCTATGGACTATAAACGAGCCTGTTTGATTATTAACCCCAGGGCGGGGCAGAACTTCGCGAAACTGAATGACTTGCTGGCGGTGTTCTGGGCTGCTGGCTGGAAAACCGACATTGCTGTCAAGGTATACGGCGGGCATGCGATGAAGCTGGCAAGGAAGGCCGCTGAAGAGGGCTATGACCTGGTAATTGCGTATGGCGGAGATGGCACGCTCAGCCAGGTTATGAATGGAGTGATGAACGCCAGGGGACAACGGTGTGTTGTTGGTCTCATTCCAGGCGGTACAGCCAATCAATGGGCGAGTGAATTAGGTATCCCTATTGACCCTGTGAAGGCTGCAATTACGCTTGTTACCAGTCAGATGCGCAAGATTGATATCGGCCATATTGATGTACGGGAACTGATAATCCCAGATGCACACACAATTGATGGGCAGGATCAGAAGCAACAAGATGTCCGACCCTCACACCATAGAAATGTGAAAGCGCGATCAAAAGCGAAACATCACTTCCTGTTGACGGCCGGGTTGGGCATTGATGCCGCTGTGATTGGCAACGTTTCAAAGTCGCTTAAGTATCGCGTGGGTCGGCTGGCCTTTGGTGTGGCAGTCATGCAAAAGATGGGGGAGCAGCATCCTTTTCCCGTTCAGATCAAAGCCAGGGGCGCTGGAGACGATAACGACGTGCTCTGGGAAGGCAGGGCCATCCAGGTACTCTTAGGCAATACGCGGCGCTACGCGGATGTCGTGGAACTGACGCCACACGCGCACATCGATGATGGTATTCTTGATATGTGTGTAATTACATCGGGCACCCCGCTTTCAACTGTGCAGCAAATAAGCTCGCTCTTGCTGTGGCGCAAGCCCAATGATACCACGACCGAGTACTTTCATGGCACACATTTTGTGGTCAGCATCCCGGCCACTATCGATATACAACTGGATGGCAGCGCCGTCAAGCTCAAAGACTACCTGGGCAAGTCGGATTGGAAGACACTGCAACAAACGCCCGATCCGGCACAGGTGATGGTGGATTATAATTTCCGCGCTATGCCCTACGCCTTGCGAGTCGCGATTCCACGCGGATATAGCGGAGACTTGTTTGAGGAAGACAGCGCTCATGGCGAAGCTCATAGGGCGCAAAAACAATCTACTGATGTAGAGATGGAAGAAGCTGGATCGCATGAACGGATCAATACAGGGCTATTCGAGAGTAAAGCCGAACCTGGCGAGGATAAACAGGCAAAGCTCCCTGATGACACATCTTCTGAAGAGTCGCAGCGCGAAGTACCACAACTGGTTACCAGGCTCTTAGATCATGGACGGAAGGTTAAAGTAGTCGGAGTGAGCGCGAAGCTGGAGAAGAAAGACATGTACATTGTGGCGGGCGGCGCAGTTAATCAGAGTACAAGTGAGATCAAACCGGTTGCGGTGCAAATTAAAGATGATACGATTATGCTGCGCTATAATGGTGAAACCGCTCCACCCGATATCGTCGAGCAATTGCGCGAGGGCATGGAAATTATGGTAGAGGGGAAAAAGAACAAACGTGGGGTGATTGCAGCGCGGCGTGTGGTAGTATAGCAGATACGCTCAAATCTCTCTATAATATGGGTATCCGTTTGGATGCCCTTTCTTTTTTGGCAAACCAGGGGCGTTTCTGAATGCAAGGAAATGTGAACCATGACAGGATACCTCTTATTAGAAGGCGGGGCGGAATTTGGCGGGAAAATGGCCGAGCCGGACCGCCGGGCAATTGAGCTCGCGGGCGGCCCCGATGTTATTATCAGTATCATTCCCACAGCAGCCGCGCCGGATAATAATCATCAACGGGCCGGGAGCAATGGTGTGAACTGGTTCAAGAGCCTGGGGGCCACGCGTGTTGAATGGCTGCCGCTCATCGACCGGTCTTCGGCCAATGATGTGCGTATCGCCAACAAGCTTGCTCGTTCGCGCCTGATCTATATGCTGGGAGGCTTTACCGGCTACCTCGGTGAGATGCTCAAAGGGAGTGTAAGCTGGCAGATGATGCTGCGAGCATATGAAGGAGGAGCGGTAATTGCCGGGAGCAGCGCGGGCGCGATGGTGATGTGCCAGTATTATTACGATCCGGACAAAGGCCAGGTGGTCGAGGGCCTGAATCTGGTGCCCAATAGCTGCGTGCTGCCTCATCATAATACCTTTGGCAAAAACTGGGCGCAGCGCATGACGAGACTGTTGCCCGGTGCAGTGCTGCTGGGCATCGATGAACGCACCGGAATGATTGATGATGGAGATGAAGGAGAGGCAGGCCGCAAGAAGAGTTGGCGCGTGTACGGAGAGGGCGCGGTGACGCTCTATCGCAAAGGCAAGCCGACAGTATTTCAGGCGGGTGAGACTTTTCGCGACGACTTCAGGTAACTACGGGAGGTATATATGGACATTTTGCTGCTCAATGAAACAGAGGTTCAGAGGCTGTTGGACCCTGACGCACTCCTGGAGGCGCTGGCCGAGGGCTTCAGGGCGCTGAGTTCAGGCCTCGTTGATGCCCCGAAACGCAACGAGGTCTCCGTCCCCAACACGGGGTTTCTGCTCGCCATGCCGGCCTATCAGCAGGGCCGTGAGGTCACCGTCAAGCTCGTCTCCGTTTTTCACGGCAACGAGCGTCTAGGTCTCCCTGTGCACCAGGCCCTCATCTGCCTGTTCGATCCTGAGACGGGTACTCCCCTCTCGGTTATGGATGGGACCTACATCACTGCGCTGCGCACGGCTGGCGCGGCCGCATTGTCGACCCGGCTGCTGGCACGCACGGACACCCGCGTGCTGGCGATTGTCGGCGCAGGGGTGCAGGGCCGTGCGCATCTGACGATGCTTCCCCGCGTGCGCCAGTTCTCCGAGATGCGCATTGCCTCGCGTCACATTGCCGATGCAGAGCAGCTCGCGGCAACCGATGCCAGGGCACACGCGGTTGAGACCGCTGAGGAGGCAGTGCGCGGAGCTGACGTCGTGTGCCTGTGCACCAGTGCAGGTGAGCCGGTGATCAGCAACGACTGGCTCGCGCCCGGAATGCATATCACGTCTGTTGGCTACGCGCCTCCGGGTGGAGAACTGGACCCCAGGGTGATCGAGCATGGTCGTCTCTTCGTGGAGAGCTGGCTGGCCTTCGAGCCACCACCGGCTGGCTGCGGGGAACTGGCAGGTTTTGATCGCGGTGTGGGCACGGAACTTGGAGAGGTCTTGCTGGGCCGAAGCCCAGGGCGGCAGTCCGAAGACGAGCTCACGGTCTACAAGGCCATGGGGCATGCCTGCGAAGATATGGCTGCAGCGAGCCTTGTCTTTCATCGTGCCAGGCAGGAGGGTGTTGGCCGCACCGTGGCGCTCTAATGGATTTGCTTTGACAAATCCATTAGCTTGTTTGAACGATGAAACGACTGAACCGCTATCCAAATTGCCCTTGTTTTTATGAGATTTCTCTGGTATACTTCTTCATTAAGAGTTAGTGTACAAACAACACCACCTTTCTTTTTTTGTCTTCGGACAAAGTGTTTTTTTAACACTTATGTTAGTGTATATTATACACTTACTAAGGAGTGTAGAGGATGGCAAGCAACCAGCCATTTGATGTAGCCATTATTGGAGGCGGTATCGCGGGTCTTTCGACGGCGCTGCGCCTGCCGGAATATATGCGCGTGGCGCTATTCACGAAGGGGCAACTGGGAGAGAGCAACACGCGCTATGCCCAGGGTGGGCTGACGGTAGCGCTGGGGGCAGACGATAGCTCTGAACTTCACGCGCAGGATACCGTTGCCGCGGGAGCCGGGCTGTGTGATGAAAACGCCGTGGGTATTCTGACAGAGGAGGCGCCGGAGGCTGTGCGGTGGCTCATTGCCAGGGGTGTGCGGTTTGATCGGGCGCAGCCGGGACGAGATGAACACGCGACCTCGGATGGCTTGCTGCTTGGGCGCGAAGCGGCGCATAGTCGCTGGCGCGTGCTGCACGCGGGAGGTGACGCGACAGGAGCGGAGATCGAGCGAGCGCTGATGACGGCGCTGCGCCAGCGTGCCTCGATAGCAGTGTTTGAAGAGACGTACGTGCAACGTTTACGGGTAGAGGATGGTGTCTGCGTCGGGTTGGAAGCTAGCAATCGCGATGGTCAGCCGTTCAGCATTGAGGCAAAGGCGACCATCCTGGCCAATGGTGGAGCGGGTGGATTGTGGCTGCATACCTCGAATCCCGCGGGCGCAACTGCCGATGGGCTGGCGCTGGCATGGCGGGCGGGAGCGGCCCTGACCGACCTCGAATTTATGCAGTTTCACCCGACGGTGCTGGTTGCCGGAGGTGGATCGCATCTCATTTCGGAGGCGGTACGCGGCGAAGGCGCGTACCTGTGCAATCACGCGGGTGAGCGGTTCATGCCCAGGTACGCAGAACAGGCGGAGCTGGCTCCGCGGGACGTGGTGGCGCGTTCCATCCTGAGCGAAATGCTGAAGGAAGGTACGGACTGCCAGTATCTTGACCTGCGCCATCTTCCTGCTGCGCGCATGCATGAACGCTTCCCCACCATCTCCGCAATCTGTCGCACGTATGGGCTTGACCTGGCAAAAGATCTGCTGCCTGTGGCCCCAGCTGCGCATTATTGCATGGGAGGCGTCATGACGGATAGCTATGGACGCACCTCACTTCCAGGTTTATATGCGGTTGGAGAAGTGGCGTGTACAGGCGTGCATGGAGCGAACAGACTGGCAAGCAATTCGCTGCTGGAAGGACTGGTCTTTGGTTTGCGTCTGGCGGATAGCCTCTCAGGTGTGATTGGCGAAGCTGTCCGGCCTGCGCGCCGCCCTCTGCATCTCCTTGTGCATGACGAGTTCCAGCGCTATGAGGGCTTGCTGCGGATGCAGCCTGACCCGGCGCGTATGAGCCAGGTGCGGCGCGAGATACGCCAGGTAATGTGGCAGTACGTCTCGCTCAGCCGGGATGAAGAGGGGCTGCTCGCAGCGCGTGCGCGCATGCAAGATCTCTGTGATCGCCTGCTTGCCGCATGTGATGGAGTAGGGCATGAAACGGAGATCGTACCTGCCTGGCAAGAAACGGTCAATATGCTCAAGGTGGCCGAACTGGTGATCGCTGCTGCGCTGCAACGATGCGAAAGCCGGGGTAGTCATTGGCGGCGCGATTATGATTTCCTGGATGAAACGCTGACAGGCTGTCATTATGTGCTTCAGCATGGCACTCAAGAACGCGAACCAGGGCGGGGGCAAGCCCACGCCCGTATCCTAGACGGCTGCACGAACCAGGGCGGGGGCAAGCCCGGCCCGTACCCTAGACGGATGGGGAGCCATTTCGTGTGTCATTCGCAAACGGGGGGAATTCAGAGGAGGTAAGAGTTTATGCATAATGGGGTGGTAGAAATTATCAGGTATGCGTTGGAGGAGGATGGGGCTGAATTCGATGTGACGACCTTGAGTACTGTTGCGGTGGAACGGCGGGCGCAGGGTAGTATTATCACGCGCCAGGCGGGAGTGATCGCGGGCCTGGCAGTTGCTGCCGCGACGTTTCGCGAATTTGACCCACAGGTTGAGATTGAGCTGCTGGCAGCAGATGGCGCAGCGGTACAGGCCGACCAGATTATCGTGCACGTGCGAGGGCCGGCGCGTTCGCTGCTGAGCGCGGAACGGGTTGCGCTGAATTTCCTGGGGCGTCTCTCTGGTATCGCCACGCTCACCGCGCAGTGTGTGCGGGCGCTTGAGGGAACGCACGCGCGCATCCTCGATACGCGCAAAACCACGCCGGGGCTGCGCAGCCTGGAGAAGGAAGCGGTGCGCCTGGGCGGTGGGCAGAATCATCGTTTTGGCCTGCAAGACGGTGTGTTGATTAAAGACAATCATATCAAGGCCGCCGGAGGTATTGCACAGGCTGTTAGCGCCGCGCGCCGCACGGCTCACCACCTGCTCAAGATCGAGATCGAGTGCGAGACGCTCGTGGAGGTGCGCGAGGCGGTGACGGCGGGCGCGGATGTCGTGCTGCTGGATAACATGGATGTGGAGACGATGCGCAGCGCGGTAGAGATGATACGGCGCGCGGCTCCTCATGTCTTGATCGAGGCATCGGGCAACATCGGCACCAATCCCGCCAGAATTGCGGCGGTCGCGGCGACGGGCGTGGATTTCATTTCATTGGGCGCGTTGACGCATTCCGCGCCCAATTTCGATGTCTCGTTAGAGTTCGCCTGATTTCCAATGTGGGCCGGTTTATCGCGCCCTCGTGATCTCAAAGGAGAAGATATATGGCTCTACAATCGGCATGTGCTTCGAGCAAAGAAGAACGCATTCTGCCACTATTAACACCAAACGGGCGCGCGCGTCATGAGCATGCGAAGCGTATCGATAGTATTCCCCTGCACTACGCGGAGATGTCGGGCGAGGAACTAGACGAGCGCATTGCGGCGGCGAGGGCCACGCTGGGAGAGCGGCTGGTGATCCTGGGGCATCACTACCAGCGCGACGAAATCATCAAATACGCGGACTATCGCGGCGACTCGTTCAAGCTGGCGCAGCTGGCGGCGGCGCGGCCCCAGGCCGATTACATCGTCTTTTGCGGCGTGCATTTCATGGCGGAGAGCGCGGATATCCTCAGCGCGCCCCATCAAAAAGTGATCCTGCCCAACCCGGCGGCTGGCTGCTCGATGGCCGATATGGCGAACATTGCCGAGGTCGAAGAGTGCTGGGAGATGCTGATCGACACGCTGGGGGATGACGCGGGCATTATCCCCGTTACCTATATGAACTCGGCGGCCAATCTCAAGTCGTTCTGCGGGCGCAATGGCGGTATTGTCTGCACCTCGTCAAATGCACCAGCCGTCATCAACTGGGCCTTCGCGCGGGGGAAGCGCGTCCTGTTCTTCCCGGATGAGCACCTGGGACGCAATACCGCGCTGAAGTACGGTATTCCCGAAGCGCAGATGTTTGTGTGGAATCCCAAAGACCCGATGGCCTCCGATAGCGCCGACGAAGAGATCGAGCGTTCCCGGATTATTCTCTGGAAAGGCTACTGCACCACGCACATGCGCTTTAACGTGCAGCAGATCGAGAAGGCGCGTGCCGAGTATCCAGGCATTAAGATACTGGTCCATCCCGAATGCCGCCGCGAGGTGGTCGAGGCGGCTGACCTCTACGGCTCAACCGAGTATATCATCGCGCAGATTGAAAAGGCTCCGGCGGGCAGCCAGTGGGCGGTTGCCACTGAAATTAACCTGGTGCACCGCCTGGCGCAGGAACACCCGGAACAGTTCATCTTCTGCCTCGACCCGGTCATCTGCCCCTGCTCGACTATGTACCGTATTCACCCGGCGTACCTCGCGTGGGTGCTTGAGGGGCTGGTTGAGGGTGAAGTGATTAACCAGGTCAAGGTGGACGAGGAGACGGTGTATTGGGCAAAGGTGGCGTTGGAGCGGATGCTGGCGTTATAAGAAGACGCTCTCGCTAGCTTTTCATTGTGTCTTCTGAGAAAGAATAGTGGAGGGCACAGGTCTGTACCGATCAGAAGCCGCCTCTGGCAGCTCCAAGAGAGGCGGCTTCTGTATGCTCAACGAGGGCTAGCACGGCTCGCCGTGGTCCTGACTCTCCTACGGGTGGGTGATAAACACATCGACTTCCCTGGCCGACATGGTCTGGGCGAAAACCGATGGAGATGGGGTGAAGTTGGTCGTCCCATCAGAGACGGTACCCGAAGCGACCGCGTCCCGGAAGGCGGCGTTGAAGTGGCCGTTTTCCGTGAAGGCCTTTGTGTGGAAATGGAAGGTTGAATTTTCGTGCCCGATAGCGCTGGTGGACGTCCAGACCATGCTCACGGAGACGTCGAACGTATTGCCGGAAACAAAGTCAGTGACTGAAATGGTCGTGTTCAAGCTCGCCGAGAGGAGCTTCTTATCGATCTGGAAATCAGGGTTGAGAGTAAAGCCGGAGGCTTCCAGCAAGGGCGTGTTCGTGCAGAGGTTAAACTTGCCGATGAAGACGTCGGCACTACTAAAGGTTTGCTTGCCGGCGGGGTTTTGAGAACCGTCGACGTCCACAAAGGTGTCGATACAGCCATCGGAACTCAGGTTGTCGAAGCTGGCTGTGGCGGACAGGCCATGGAACTTGAACTGGAAGGTGTTTCCAGATGCGGCATGAGCTCTTGGAACGCCGGTGGTGAAAGCGAATGCTACGAGGGACAATAGGAGAACGAACAGACAACAAGTGACGCGAGTCAGTTTCATGAGAAGGCTCCTTGCGTACGACGAGAGCCGTACGTCACTAGCTAGAAATCATCGATAGCTGCCACCTCTAGCTGAACGCCCAGCCTCCATGTTTTTAGTTCATGATTTCCTCAAGTGCAGCTTTTGCTGTTTTTCACAACCTGAAGCGAGTTTTTGGGGTGTAGTCTTGTAGGGTCAGATACTCTACATACAATCGCCAACGTGCGATGTCATGAAGAAATGGGTATCAGCGTTGATACCCATCAATGTTCCCTGCTTAGTAGAGGGTTCCTCTGTGGAGAGAGGTGATCTCGATTTCGTCATGTTGAAACCAGATCGGTTCCTTCAGCTGCGTTCCTTCCAGTTCTATCTGGTAGAAACAGAATGGCTCGTCAATGTCAGGATGGGGGATGGCATTGACGATGCGGATGGTTCCTTTCAGCCCTCTGAAAGGGCTATAACTGACGACGCGTACACGGCTGCCTGCGGGAAATACCTGATGGTTCATGAAATGGGAACTTCTCCTGGATCTAGCCCAATGGGGGTAGTGGACAACATCTCTTCCTTCACGTAAGAAGCATACCTTCCATTCTCGAAAAAAGCAACAAAGGAACAGTTTTCTTTGCGGGCAGATGCAGGTGTGCTAATTTAGGAAGATGTCAGACCGACCTGTTAGAATGTGTAGGAGACACCGAGGCTTTGGTACGCAACGTTCAGCCAGGCCGCACTCTGCTTGCTACGAAGAAAGGGGAAAGAAGGATGCTCTTTGCCACCATTGAACTGGTCATTATTATTCTGCTTATCATCGTCAATGGCGTGTTTGCCATGTCTGAGACCGCCTTTGTTTCCGCACGGAAAGTTCGACTTCAACAACGGGCTAATGAAGGGGATGCAAAAGCTGCCGCTGCGCTGGAATTGGCAAATGCCCCCAACAGACTCCTCTCAACCGTTCAGCTTGGGATTACCCTTATTGGCATTGTCGCAGGAGCTTTTGGAGGTGCAACGATTGCCGGGACACTCGCTGTGTACATACGCGCCGTGCCCTGGCTCGCTGCCTCAAGTGATGCCATTGCCTTTACCATCGTTGTTGTCGTGATTACCTATCTATCCCTGGTGGTTGGTGAATTGGTTCCCAAACGCATAGCGTTAAATAACCCGGAACGCATTGCGATGTCGATGGTGACACCGATGCGCGTCTTGTCTGCCATTGCTTCGCCGTTTATTCACTTGCTAAGTATTTCAACCGAGGGAATACTGCGATTGATCGGTTTGCGACCATCAGGCGAGCCACCCATTACCGAAGAAGAGATTAACGTTCTCATTGAGGAAGGCACACACATCGGCACATTTGAGGCGGCGGAACAAGCGATGATCGAACGGATATTCCGTTTGGCTGATCGGCGAGTCAGTGCCATGATGACCCATCGGCCGGATATTATCTGGCTTGACGCTGAGGCTTCACCGCAAGACATCAGCCAACGGATACGCGAGAGTACCTATTCGCGCTTTCCCGTTTGTCAGGGGAGCCTGGATAATGTCCTGGGCATGGTGCATGTCAAA
>WNGK01003121.1_pt1 | contig 17993 bp, 18 predicted proteins | sample 5400601 | NCBI WGS metagenome assembly WNGK01 (sample SAMN13153376, study PRJNA577476) | soil metagenome | isolation source: 60 cm soil or saprolite under Garry oak tree replicate 1 | place: USA:California | collected 2016-06-15
CCGCAGGGCCTCGGCGTACGGCCTGTTCACCGGTGTCTATGGCACCGCATGGGTGCTGGGCAGCATCGTGATCGGGGTGCTCTTCGGCGTGTCGCTCGGAGCGGTGACGGCGTTCGCCGCCGCTGCGCAGCTTGGCGCGATCCCGTTCATCGTGCTGACCCGGCGCCGCGTTAGCACGCGACCGCCGGCTGAGTCTCCGCAGGCGCCAGCGTAGCCAGGCGGACAATGACTGACGAAAGGCTGACCGGCTACCAGCAGCGCCGGCTCGAGTTGGCTGATACGCTCCGGGCGATACTGCCGATCGCGCACCGCTCGGGAGATGTGCAGCGCGAGCAGGAAATCAGAGCGCTGCTGGCCAGACTCGCGGCCGGCCGGTTTCAGCTTGCGGTGGCGGGCCAGTTCAGCCGCGGCAAGACGACCCTGATGAACGCGCTGCTCGGCGGCTCGTACCTGCCGATGGGCGCGGTGCCGATGACGTCGGTCCTCACGATCGTCCAGTACGGACCCGTCGCTCGCGCGATGGTACGCAGCCGCACCTCGGGCCTTCCGGTCGAGGTGCCCGTGACGGACGTTGCCAGGTTCGTGGCCCAGGCTAGCGCCGACCGGACCCGGATGCAGGTCGCCTCCGTTGAGGTGGAGATCCCGGCCGAGATTCTGCGGCTCGGCTTCCAGTTCGTCGACACCCCGGGCGTCGGGTCGGCGATCACTGCCAACACGGCGGCCACCAGGCGGTACCTGCCAGAGGCCGACGCAATCGTGTTCGTCACCGGCTTCGACTCGGCGCTGACCGAGGCCGAGGCGGACTTCCTCGCAGCGGCCGCAGGGCACGTCGGCAAGCTGTTCCTGGTCATCAACAAGCGCGACCTTGTCACTGAGCGTGAGGCAACGCAAGTGACCGCATACGTGCGGCAGTGGGCGCGCGAGAATCTCGGCCCGGCCGAGCCGCCAGTGTTCGGGATCTCCGCGCTGAACGCGCTCGAATCCGCCATGCGTCCTGAGCCTGCGAAGCTCGCCGCCAGCGGCATCGAGCCCTTCCGTGATGCGCTCACGCAGTTTCTCACCGCCGAGCAGGGCACGCTCGCGCTGAGCAATGTGGCCGCGGCCGCCGCCGGACTGATAAGCCGGCAGCAACGGGACCTGCGCCTGGGGCGTCTGGCACTGGACGGCGGCCCGGATCCGCAGACGGTCGCGGCGGACTTCGATGCGCGGATGCGAGGCCTTCGCGCCGGGTTGACCAGCGCTGGCGACAGGATCGCCAGCAAGATCGCCACGGTGATCCCCGGCCTGACCGGCCAGCGCGGCGACGCGTGGCAGGCCGAATTGCACGAACTGATCGCGCACGCCGTGACTGCGCCCGTTGGCGCGACCGCCAGTTCGGCCGGAGCGCCCACGCTTACCCCGCTGATCGCGCTTGAACGGGCCGGGCGCACAGTCAGCGCCGAGTGGCTGGACCTGCGGGCCGCCGAAATGCTCGAGGCGGTCACCGCCGCGACCGCCGGCGAGATCGGCGATCTGCTGGATCTGGCCAGGTCACCGCGCGAGGTGGGAGCCGCGATCGCCGGCCTGCCGCCTTCTCGACCGGTCCGTCTGGTTGGGCCGCTCAGGACCTGCCGGCGCTTCCGGTCCCCACAGTGCGGTGGGTGCTCCCTGATCTGGCGTCCGCCAGGCGGCGACGCCGCCGCGGCAACGGCGGTGCCGGGGGTGTCAGCAAGCTGCTTGCCGAGACGCTCACGGCCGCGGTCGCGAGCTTCACCGAGCGGGCACGCGCCGCCTGCCAGGACGCCGGCTTGATGTGGGCCCGGCTGCTCCGCCAGCAAGCGGAGCGGCAAGCTGCCGCCGAGGCAGCCCAGTTCCGCCAGTACCTGGCCGCGTCACCGCCCGAGGAGGACGTTGCGCTGCTCGCCGAACTGGCCGCGCACCTGGCGGAGTTCCAGGAGTCCTTGAAAGCCAGGAGCCTGGCCAGCGTCACGCCCGGCAGCCGCGTGGACCCTGCGCCCCCGCCGGGCAGCCATGGCGGTCGCTGCGAGGTCTGCGGCCAGATGGAAGCCGCACTGACCGTGCGATGAAGCCCGCCTGAAACTGCGGCAACGGCTAACGGCTTCTACCGAGTTCGCACCGGTGGAAGCTGATGAGGACTCCCGACTTGCCTGAACCCGGCTCGCGTTTCTCGGCCGATGCCGCCACTGCGGGTGTGAGGTTGTGCCCAGCGTCGGCCGCGATGCCGTTCGAGAGCATCCTCTTCGGCCAGACCGGCGAAGGCTCCAGCGCTGACGGGCTGGAGGAGCCGGTCTTCTTCGCGGACCTGAATCTCGATCAGGTGCTGCGGTCGATGACCGCGGGTCGCGGGCAGTACGAGCCGCCGTCAGCGCGCTCGAGATCCTCGACTCGCGCGGCCGCCCGACGCTGCAGGTCACAGTTACCCTGGCCAGCGGCGCGGCGGGGATTGCGGGCGTTCCGTCCGGTGCCTCGACTGGCAGTGGCGAGGCCGTCGAGCGGCGGGACGCAGATCAGTCCAGGTACCGGGGTCTGGGCGTGCTCGGGGCGGTCGGCGCGGTCCGCGGCGAGATCGCGGACATGCTGACCGGTCACGCCTGGCATGGCCTGGCTGAGATCGATGCCGCGCTGATCAGCCTCGACGGGACTCAGCACAAGTCGCGGCTTGGCGCGAATGCGATCGTCGGAACTTCCATGGCCTGCGCACGGGCGCTGGCCATGGCCGACGGCCGGGAGCTATGGCATTGGCTGTCCACGGCCGGGGTGGCGCCGCGGCTGCCTGTTCCGCATTTCAATGTCATCAATGGCGGAGTGCATGCCGCGAACCCGCTCGATTTCCAGGAGTTCATGATCGCCCCGCTTGGCGCGCCTTCACTGCCGGAAGCGGTGCGGGCCGGAGCCGAGGTCTACGCCGCGCTGCGCGGTCTGCTAGCCGACAAGGGACACGGGACCGGGCTGGGCGACGAGGGCGGGTTCGCGCCCCAGATCTCAGAGCCGGAAGGGGCGATGGCGCTGCTGGTCACGGCGATCGAGGCGGCGGGATACGCTGCCGACCGGGACGGCGTGGCGATTGCCTTGGATCCGGCGGCCAGCGAGTTCCGCAGCCAGGACGGCCGCTACCACGTAGCGGGGCAGAGCCTGACCAGCACGGAGATGGTCGAACGGTACGCGCAGATCGTCGACAGGTTCCCGGTCTGGCTGATCGAGGACGGCCTGGCCGAGGACGACTGGGACGGCTGGGCGGAACTCACCCGTCGGCTCGGCGCCCGGCTGCAACTGGTCGGCGATGACATCTTCGTCACCAACCCAGCCATCATCAGCAAGGCGATCAGCCTGGGCGTCGCGAACGCCGCGCTGATCAAGGTCAACCAGATCGGCACCGTGACAGAGACCCTCGAAGCGATCGCCACGTGCCGTAGCGGCGGCTATGCCCAGTTCGTGTCGCATCGTTCCGGCGAGACCCCCGACACCTTCATCGCGGACCTCGCGGTCGGCTCCGGGTGCGGGCAACTCAAGACCGGGGCGCCCGCACGGGGAGAGCGGGTCGCGAAGTACAACCGGCTTCTGGAGATCGCAGCCGCAGAAGCTGGCCTGGCTTACGGCCTCGCCGCCACCTGACAGCGCGCTGGTTAGCCCGGGAAACCTGACCCGCATCCCTGGCTTCGTATGCCGTGATCGCACGGCAGGCGCAAACCGCCCGGAACACGCGCAGCTGTCGCAGTCGATATCGTGCAGGCATGGAGGTCAAGGTGGTCATCGAGGTTCCGCAAGGCTCACGGAACAAGTACGAGATGGGCGCCGTCGGGCGAGTCAGCGCAGCCCGGACCTGAGAGGGTCTCGTGATTGCAGGAGACGCGAGCCGGAAGCTGATCTTGCTGCGGCATGCCAAGTCGGCGTGGCCCGCCGTGCCTGACCACGAGCGTCCGCTGGCTGCCCGCGGCCAGCGAGATGCGCCCATCATTGGCCGCTGGTTGCTTGATGCTGGCCATATGCCTGATCAGGTCCTGTGTTCCACGGCTCGCCGGGCCCGCGAGACATACGACCTCGTGCGCCACGGGCTCCAGGCAACGCCGGCAGTCACCTTCGACGACCGCATCTACGGGGCCTCGGCGGCTCAGCTCGCGGAGCTCGTTCGCGATACCGCCTCGGGGACGCGCACGCTCATGCTCGTCGGCCATGATCCAGTCATCCCGGACCTGACGCTCGCGCTTGCCCATGCGATGGCCGAGGGTGACGCAGCATCGGGTGCGCTAAGCCGCATAGCGGCCAAGTTCCCCACTGCGGCCGTGGCGGTCTTGCAGAGCGAGGGGACCTGGGGCCAGCTTTGTCCCGGATCGATGCGGCTGACAGGGTTCGTCACCCCTCGAAACCTCAGAGCCTCGGGAGCACGGGGTGCCAGGCCGACATGACCGGCCGCCGAGGATCTCGGCCACCCATCTCATCGCGATCCGGTCATACTGGCGGTCCGCCGTCATATATGAGACGACGGGGACCGTAGAGTGAAGGGAGGCGATGGGGCCCGTCCACGAACCGCCTAAGAGGCTGATGGCTCCTGTTTAACCCGCGCGGGTGAGGACAGGAGCCGGGATGACAGACCAGCGCACGGCCGATCTGCTTGAGCAGCCAGGGGAGGCCGATCAGCCCGCAGGTTTTCATAGCCTGCTGTCAGCGATGCCGGGCGGGGAACTCGGCGGCGATGAGCCCGAAGGCCTGATGCTGGCGGACCTGCGCCTCGATCTGATCATCGACGCGGTCGCCGGTGAGCAGGAAGAACCGGAGTTCGTCGCCGGCCTGCTGCGGCGGCCGGTGCACGACATCAGCACGCTGATGTATCGGCACGAAGTCTTCCAGGACCTAGAAGACCCGGCTCTGTTCGACGCGGTCACTACCTTTTCTGTTCAGATGCGGGAAGTGCGCGCGCACCTCAGCCAGCTGACCAAGATGCGCTCTGCCCAGCAGCGCGAGGGCTGGTTCCTGGACGCGGCAGTGATCTACTGCGATGCCGTCCGCTCGCTGAATGCCAACATGGCCGCCCGGCGCGTCACCTCTCGGGGATTCCTCGCCTTCCGTGACTATCTTGCCGGCTATGCTCGCTCGCCGGGATTTGCTCAGCTCGCCGCCGATGCAGCGGACCGAAAGAATCAGCTGGCCCAGGTCATGTACCAGGTCCGGATCAAGGGACTTCGGGTGGAGGTCAGCAGGTACGACGGCGAGCCTGACTATAGCGCCGAGATCGAGGAAACCTTCGAACGGTTCCGGCAGGGCGCAGTTAAGGACTACCTCGTCAAGTTCCGGGGCTGGCCGGGCATGAACCACGTGGGCGCGCACATTGTCGAGCTGGTCGCGCGACTGTTCAGCGAGGAGTTCGCGGCGCTGGAGGATTTCTGCCACCGCCACGCCTCCTTCCTGGATCCGAAGGTCCGCCAGTTCGAGCGGGAGATCCAGTTCTACCTGGCCTATCTGGGCTATCTGAAGCCGATGCGCTCGGCCGGGCTCAGCTTCAGCCTCCCGGACGTTACCGCCGATTCGAAGGAGATCGTCGCCCGCGACACCTTCGACCTGGCTCTCGCTGCCAGGCTCGCCGTGACCGGCGGGCAGGTCGTCACCAACGACTTCGAAATCCGCGATCCCGAACGCGTCATCGTGGTCTCCGGTCCCAACCAGGGCGGGAAGACCACGTTCGCGCGGACCTTCGGACAGCTGCACCACCTGGCCGCCACCGGCTGCCCGGTTCCTGGCAGCACAGCCCGGCTGTACCTGCCCGACCAGATCTTCACCCACTTCGAACGGGAAGAAGACATCGCCGACCTGACCGGGAAGCTGGAAGAAGACCTGCTGCGGATCCAGAAGGCCCTGCAGGCGGCGACGCCCAGCAGCATCCTCATCATGAACGAGATATTCACATCCACGACCGTCAGCGATGCGCGGTTCCTCGGCCGCAAAGTACTGGCGAAGGTCATCGAGCTCGACTTGCTCTGCGTCTACGTCACCTTCATCGACGAGCTGGCCTCCTTCGCTGACACCGTGGTCAGCATGGCCAGCACGATCGTCCCTGACAACCCGGCCGAGCGGACGTACAAGGTCGTGCGCAAGCCCGCGGACGGGCTGGCGTACGCGCTCGCCATCGCGGACAAGCACCGCGTCACCTACGAGCGTTTGCGGGGGCGGATCACCTCATGAAGGCCTACCTGCTGTATGACGATCAGGACTTTGACTTCGAACGCGAGCTTCCCCCCAACCACGACGACCTGATCCGCGACCTGGAGCTGACCACGCTCCTGGGGGCGATGGCGGCCGGTGACAAGTTCCTCTACGGGACAGCCACGCGCGTGCTGCTGGCCAGCCTTTCTGACCCGGATCGGATCCGCTACCGTCAGCGTGTCCTCGCTGATTGCATCGCCGAGCCTGACGTGGTCCGCGCGATGTACGGCATTGCCGTTGACGCGCTTGAAGACAAGCGGCGCCTGTGGGGGTTCTACTCCTCGCAGTACCCCTCGTCGATACTGTCCGCGGCCGTCAGCCAGCTCGACGTGCTGATCGCCCGGGTCAGGCAGCTGCGGCAGATGGCCGACGAGCATGGCGGCCGGTTCCGCTCCGACGGGTTCACGGCATTCTTCCGCACCATCCAGCGGGAGCTGGACGATGACTACTTCGAGACGCTGGCCGCGCACCTGAAGCAGCTCAGGTTCAAAGATGGCGAGCTGATGAGCGCGCAGCTCAACCGCGACAACAGCGGCATCAACTACGTCCTCCGCGCGGGCCTGACCAAGCGGGGGTGGCGGGAGCGGATCGGGATCGCGCCCCGGACCGTCTACTCCTTCACGATTCCGACTCGCGACGATGCGGGAGCCCAGGCGCTTGGCGATATGAGCGCCAGGGGGATCAATATGGTCGCGAACGCGGCAGCGCAGTCCGCCGACCACATCACCAGCTACTTCACCATGCTCCGCTCGGAGCTCGGGTTCTATGTCTGCTGCCTGAACCTGCGCGATCGGCTGCTGGAGCGCGAGCAGCCCGTTGCCTTCCCCGATCCGGCGCCGTGGCGCACGCGGGCTTTCGCCTGCTCCGACCTTCGTGACCCATGCCTCGCCCTGCGTATCGCGCGCGTGGTCGGCAACGACGCCGACGCGGACGGCCGGCCGCTAGTGATCATCACGGGTGCCAACTCCGGTGGCAAGTCGACTTTCTTGCGCGGTGTCGGCCTGGCTCAGCTGATGATGCAGTGCGGCATGTTCGTGACGGCCGGATCCTTCGTGGCAAGCGTGTGCCAGGGGCTCTTCACGCACTTCATCAGGGAGGAAGATCCCGACATGGTCAGCGGGCGGCTGGACGAGGAACTCGCCAGGATGAGCACCATCGTCGACCAGGTCAGTCCCGGTTGCCTGGTCCTGTTCAACGAGTCGTTCGCGGCGACCAACGAGCGCGAGGGCTCGGAGATCGGCCGCCAGGTTGTCACCGCGCTCCTGGAGTCCGGCATCAGAGTCTTCTTCGTCACCCACAACTTCGACCTCGCCGACGGCTTCCGCAGCCAGGCCGCGCGCCCAGTCCTGTTCCTCCGAGCGCCACGCCAGCCTGACGGTCGGCGGACCTTCAAGCTCACTGTCGCCGAGCCGCTGCCCACCAGCTACGGCGTGGATATCTATTACCGCATCGGCGGATGGCTCGGCGAGGCAGACGGCAACGCCGCCGCGGTCGCCGGCAGAGCAGAACCCGGTCCGGCGAGCTAACCGCCGACCATGCCGCGAGCGGAGACAGCGAGCTAGCTGTCTTCGAGAAGCCTGGCGCAGACCCCGAACTGCCGCAGGTCAGCCGATACCGCAGCCTGTCGGGCGAAGGAGAGAGCATCACCCTGCGCTAGCGAATCCCAGCACAAGCCGTCGGCCAGCGCGAGCGCGCACCGCACTGCGGTGGCGAGCGAGGTGGGCGGGCTCGATTCGACTTGATGACGCAGGTGAGCCAGCTGAGACCCGCCCTTGGCTGATGTGGCAGCCTGTAGTTGCTCCAGCCGGACCGACAGCTCGCCTGCCAGGTACTCCTGTGTCATCCTCATCGCCCCACCGATGTGGTTGCCCTCCGGCGGGCGAAGTTGCTTGGTGTGGGATGCGAGACGACCTTTTCGAGGAGCCCAAGCCACACCATTGCGAACAGCCAGCCCGCGAGGATGTCACTCGGCCAGTGGACACCCAGGTAGACGCGACTCGCACCGACACCAGCGCCGGCCAGGACCTGGGCGGCGTTTCGGTGCAAGCCCGTCTCTCGAGCAGCAGCGGCAAGTGCGCCTGCCGTCAGCACCGCCAGCGTCGCGTGCCTGGACGGCAAGCTGTAGCCCTCAGGTTCGACCAGCCAGACCTTGGCTGGCGGCCGCGGCCGAGCGATCAGCTCGGCCAATAGCCAGCGCGCTACCATCCCGGCCGGAACTGCCAGTGCCGGGACGGCGGCTGCCCTCAGGCCACCGCGCTGCGCGGTCATCGCGGCCGCCAGCGCGAGCAGGGGCGCGGCAAACGCGGGCTCGGCCACCGCGCTGACGGCCCGCGCGAACGTGACACCGCGAGGGCTCCGCCGGGCAGGCAGAGCCGCCACCAATGTTCGGTCAGCGCGTGCGATCCGTTCTCCGCCATGACGGACACATGTACAGGCAAGAGCTGCCAAAGCTGACGCAGTCCGCGAGGCTTGGGGCAGGGGACCTGTCGCTGCAGGACTAATCGGCCGCGGCTGCCCTGACTCTGGGACTGTACGGCCTGTCCAGATTCCGGCCCGCGCTGTCATGCCCCGTTTCCTCGCTCTTCTCAGATCTTCCACGGTCAGAGGGTTGCGGCAGCGCCCAGGGGATTCACCGCAGAGCCCAGCAGGGCGAGCACCTTGTCGATGGCCGCGAGGCGGCAGACGAGTTCGGCGTCGCGTGCCGCGACCTCCTCCGCAGTCGCGTTTCGCAAGCCATGGGCGTCAGCGAGTGCCTTCTCCAGCCTGCCGGTTCCCTCGGCGTAGCGGGTATCGATGGCACGCGTGAGCCGACGGGTTGCCTCTGCTAGCCGGTACTGCAGGTCTGCGCGTGCACGGCCGATCTGCTGGGGAACCAGTTCAGCGGCTTCGCGGCGGACGTGTTCCCTGGCGCGGTTCCGCCCGGTCTCGCCAGGGAGGTGCCGGCGTATCGCTCCGGCAAGGAGCTCAGTCTGGCCTGCCTGTTCAGCGACCTGATAAAAGAAGCGAAGGTCTGGTGTCAGGTGCTGGACCGGGACGGTGATGGCGAGCTCGAGGCCGAGCAGGTCAGCCGCTGCCTGCCGCACCGCATCGAGTTCCGCGCGCAGGAGCTCGGTGAGCCGTTCGTCGAGCTGAGCGAGGCTGGACTCGAGTCTGTCGGTCCGCTCGCCTCGCCAGGCTTCCGCTTCCGCGACCGCGAGCTCGGCCAGTGTCGCGCGGCCAGCGCGCTCGATGTCGGCTGCTGGGGGCGAGCGGACGACGCCGTTCAGGAACTCCGCGAGCTGCTGACTCACCGCGCGGGTACGTTCGCGCGCGGCTCGCCCTGCCGCTTCGTTCAGGTCCTCGAGCATGCGTCTGGACTCGGCTGTCACAAGATCAGCCGCATCCCGGCGCCGGCTCTCCACGGCCGCCAGCCGGGCTGCGAACGCCTGCACCTGCCGCGCAGCCTCTGCGCCGCGCATCTCGGCCGCGCGCCGGGCCAGGACCACCTCGTCGCGCAGTGCGCTGGCGATCCGCCGCCCGTGCGCTTGCACGGAGCGGCGAAGGTCGGCCGCTCCGCCGTGGTCAAGGTAGGCGGCGAAGTCTGTGGCGAATAGGTCGAACCCCGGGTCACCCGTGCCGGTGAGCGCGGCCCGTGCCGACAGCGGGTAGATCCGCACAACGCGTCCGGCAGCGTCGTTGACGATCGTCGCAGTGAAGGCGAGCACCTCAGCCAGTTCCGTCCCGCGCAGGTGGTCCACCTTGTTCAGCACCACGAAAGTCTCGACCGAGAGCTCGGTCACCCTCGTGATCAGCTCACGCTCGCTGGCCGACACGGGCGGATCGCCGGCCAGCACGAAGACCGCCGCGTCCGTGGTCGCGAGCGCGGCCTCCGCCTCGTTCGTGTTATGTCCGTGAACCGAGCCGGTCCCTGGCGTATCCACCAGTTCCGCGCCACGGGCGAGCAGTGGCGCGTCCGCCATGACCGTGACAGACCGCAGGAGGCGGCGGTTGCCGGGATTGCCCCGCTCGGTGACCAGGTCATCGAGCGCGCTGACCGGGAACTCCTCGGTCCTGCCGTCCAGGAACGCGGCGATCACGGTGTCGTCAGTGCCATAACGGACCGTGGTGGCTAGCGCTGTCAGCGGCAGTACACCGGTCGGCAGCACAGACCTGCCGAGCAGGGCGTTCACCAGCGTGCTCTTGCCCCGCTTGGCTTCTCCGGCGACCAGCACGCGCAGTTGCCGGCTGACCAGGCGGTCGTGCAGGCTACCGATCGCTTGCCGCTCGTGTGCCGACCCGAGCTGCGACAACTCATCCAGCGCCGCCGCCAGCGGATCCTGTTGATAAAGTGCGCGCATGCGGCCTCCGACCTGCAACAGGCAGGGACCATCGGCGGCTACGCCGCGGTTGCTGGCGGGTCCCACCGCCATCCGCAGCCTCCAGAGTACCCAGGACGGCTTGCTACTGACGATCGCGGCCCGGTCAACATAGACAACACCTCGAACGTGGCACCAGATCGCATCGAGCCCGCTCTCGCCGGTCGCACCGTTGCATCCTCGTGTCCCGTGCCAATGGATATGAGCCATGGTCAGGCTGCTGACCTGGGGTGGCTCGGTTGAGCGGCAGGGCCCGTGTCGTTGCAGGGGCTGGTCGCCAGCGGGTCTGAGCCGTTTCGCCGTCGGGCCGCTGGTCCGGGTGGCTTAGGACCTGCGGTGGCGTGCTTTGAGCAGGATGCCGCCGCCTGCGGCCGCCGCTCTGGCACACGGCTGCCCTGGCCTTCGGAGCGGCGTCAGCGACGAAGTCGCCGAGGCATTCGGGTCATAGAGTCCCCTGGTCCACCGTCACCGTGCGGGCGGGCTCGAGGAAATGGATCACGACGCGGTGCCCGGGCGCTGGATGCCTGGTGGGACGCCTAAATGGCCGGCCATCTCCAGCGCGCCCATGCTGTCAGGCTGCGCGCTCGGGACATGGCGGACATGATGTGGCAATGGAACTCGGTGCGGTTATGCGCACCGTCGGCAGCACCCGGCAGCGTCGTCCAGATCCGGTCTCCGACGAGATCATCTTCCGGATCCTCGACAATGCCCGGTTCGCGCCGAGCGGCGGGAACCGGCAGGGCTGGCGGGTGATCATGGTCCGTGATGCCGGTACCCGCGCCAGCCGCCGCGGGCTGTTCGTTGGCAGGAAGAACTGGCAAGAGTTCCACGCACCGCTGTTCACCGCTTCCGGGCGAAGACCGTCAGCCTGACCACTACGCCGACCAAATCCACCTGGTTCAGGTCCACCTGGTGGTCATGGGTCGCCGTTACGGCGATCACGACGACCAACCGGGCGTTGGACACCAGCCGGGTGGTCGGCGGCGCTGGAATCTGCCCGTTCGTGCAGAACGGGTCCTCGGGGTCAGGAACGAGGGCCTCGGCACAACGCTGACGAACGTCCTGGTCCCGGTCGAAGAAGAGGCCTGGGCAGGTCCTGCACGTCCCTAACGGCCATCGCATCGCGGCCCATCTGGGCCGTCGGATGGCCGGAGGCAGGCACCACTGCCCGCGCGCTTGTCGCGCCGCCCGGTCGAGGACTTCGCGACCTGCGGCTACTACGACGGCGTGCCTCTGGTTCCGTAGATCAGCAACGCACGGGGAAGGAACCGATCATGGCTCTGTACGCCGCGCCTGTACTGTCCGCGGCCCGTGGGCCCGTGGGCCCGTGGGCCGGTGGGATCGCGGCCGCGAGCTAACCCAGCGGTCGGGCGCTGCGCTCAGCAGCTGTTCGTCCTGGCGGGGCGCCGGCGCATTCGGCGCCGCCTGGCGATGGACGCACGGCGCGAAGCCCCGCGTGCTCACCCGCTCGGCTCCGCCGGTGCGGCCTTCCGCCGCTGGCCGCCGGGCCGCCGCCTTGCCGCAGCCTGGCTAGGCTGCGGCGCCCGCGGCGGCGCGCAGCGGCGCGAGGGCCGTGCTCCAGGCAACGACCTGGTCGAGCATGGTGTTCAGCGCGGGCAGGTTGTAGTCGCCTGGCTTGAACACGGTGAAGTTCTCGAACTCGGTCATCAGCGACAGGGTTACCTGCTGGCGAACGTCGGCCATCTGCAGCTCCGCGGCGACGAGCCGGAGGTGCTCGGCGGCTCGGGCCCCGCCGGTGCCTCCGTAGGAGACGAAACCGACGGCCTTGTTGTTCCACTCGGCGTACAGGTAGTCGATGGCGTTCTTCAGCACGCCGGAGGTGCCGTGGTTGTACTCGGGTGTCACGATGACGAAGCCGTCGAAGGAGGCGATCTTCGCGGCCCACTGCCTGGTGTGCTCGTTCTGGTAGTCGCCGAGCGAGGGGGGCAGCGGTTCGTCCAGGTGCGGGAGCGGGTAGTCGCGCAGGTCGAGGAGCTCGAAGTAGGCGTCGCGGCGGCGCGACGCAATCTCCAGGACCCAGCGGGCGACCTGCTCGCCGTTGCGGTTGGGGCGGGTGCTGCCCAGGATGATCCCGATCCGGGTCACGGTTCGCTCCTCCAGTAGTTGCTGCGTCAAGCAAGATGAAGGGTAGCAGATGCTTCGTCAAGCAAGTACTGTGGGCTCCATGGCGAGAACCGGCCGGGAACCCGCGGCGGTGCCACTGAGCGCCGCGGAGGAGGCGTTCCTCCGCGCCTGGTCGCGGGCGGCCCTCAGGGTCCCCCGTGCCCTGGACGCGGACTTGCTGGCCGGCCAGGGCATGTCGCTGAGCGCGTACACCGCACTGATGCACTTGTCCGAGGCGCCGGGGCGGAGCCTGAGGATGAGCGACCTGGCCTCCGCGTGCGCGCTCTCGCTCAGCGGCATGTCGCGGATCGTGAGCCGCCTGGAGGCCCAGGGCCTGGTGGCCCGGGAGCGAGCCTCCTGCGACGGCCGCGGGCTGAACGCCGTTCTCACCGACGCTGGCCTGGGCCGGCTCCGCCGCGCCTGGCCCGCTCACCTGGCCAGTGTGCGGCGGCACATGATGGACCACCTCGGCGAACTCGACCTGCCGGGCGTCACCGCCGCCGTGCAGCGCTTCGCCTCCGGCGCCCCGTGTGCCGTCCCGCAGCAGGAGGTTTGACGTGACATCGTCCCTGGCAATGCCTGAACCGGCGCTGGGTGTCGGGATCGTAGGGGTCAGCCCGGACCGGGGCTGGGCCGCCACGGCCCACATCCCGGCACTGCACGCGCTGCCGAACTACCAGATCCGGGCACTGAGCGCGCACACCGCGGAGTCCGCGCGCGCAGCCGGCGAAATGTTCGGGGTCAGCGCGGTGTTCTGCGACCACCAGCAGCTGGTCACCCAGCCAGGCATCGACGTGGTCGCTGTCACGGTCAAGGTCCCGCACCACCGCGCGCTCGTCACGGCGGCGCTGGCCGCCGGCAAGGCCGTCTACTGCGAGTGGCCACTGGGCCGCGACCTCGACGACGCGCGGGCGATGGCCGCGCTCGCCGCCGAGCGCGGGGTGCGCACGGCCGTCGGGTTGCAGGCCCGCCAGGCCCCGGCGGTCGAGTTCGCCCGGCAGCTGCTCCGCGACGGATACGCCGGCGAGGTCCTGTCGACGACCATGGTCGGGCTGTCGGTCACGGGCGACGTGGTGGGCCAGGCCAACGCCTACATGCTCGACAAGGCGAACGGGGCCAACGTGCTCACGATCGCCGCCGGCCACAGCCTGGACACCCTCAACCACGTGCTGGGCGAGTTCGCCGGCCTGTCGGCCGTGTCGGGTCTTCGCAGGCCGGTGATCACCATCGAGGAGACCGGGGAGCAGGTCGTGAAAACGGCGGCCGACCAGATCGCGGTGATCGGCACCCTCACCTCCGGGGCGACCGCCAGCATCCACATCCGTGAGGCCGTCGCCGGCGGCGCCGGACTCCTGTGGGAAATCAACGGAACCAGCGGAACGCTCCGGATCACCGCCGACGCCGCAGTACCCGGAATCTATCCCCTGACCCTCTGGGGAGCGCACGGGCAGGATGAGCCGGCCGAGCTTGCAGTGCCGGCGGCGCTGACGCGGAAATGGCCCGCGCTCACCAGCCTGGAAGGGACGCCGGCCTACAACGTCGGCCGCGCCTACGCCGCGTTCGCAGCCGACACCGGCAACGGCACTCACACCGTGCCGGACTTCGCCGACGCCGTCCGGCGCCACCAGGTCATCGCCGCCATCGAGACGTCCGCGGCCACAGGGGAACGCGTCAAGGCCTAGCCCGCTGCGGCGAGCCGAGTATCACAGCCGCGAGCAGCGCGGCCAGGCTGGGGATGCCGCTCCGGCCCTGCCAGGTACGGCGGGTACCGCCACCTCACTCGGTCCGCAGCCAAGCGCGCATCCGGGACAAGCGGTGCCGGTCACGTACTCGAGATTCAGCCTGGCGTGTACAGTACAGGTGTGACTGTATCAACAGCGCTCGACCTTGCGACTCTCGCACGAATCGGGACAGCACTGGCCGATCCCACCCGCCGCCGGGTGCTCGTGCACCTGATCAACGGCCCTGCTTATCCGGCCGAGATGGCCGACGGCTTCGGCACGAGCCGCGCCAACCTGTCGAATCACCTGACCTGCCTGCGTGAATGCGGGTTGGTGACCGCGACCGCGGAGGGACGCAGGGTCCGCTACGAACTGGCCGACGAGCGGCTGGCCGACGGGCTGCGCATCCTCGCCAGCCTCGACCTGCCCGGTATCTGCACATGACGGTCGCGTGCGCCCGGAGGTGAGCCAATGTCTCGCGTGCAGCTGTCCATCAACGTCTCCGACTTCGCGGCCGTGGCGTTCTACTCCCGCCTGTTCGGAACCGGCCCGGCCAAGCTGTGGCCCGGGTACGCCAACTTCGCGATTGACGACCCGCCGCTCAAGCTAGTGCTGAACTCGCCCGGCAACAGCGCAGGAGGCACGACCAACCACCTCGGAGTCGAGGTGGACTCGGCCGCCGAAGTCACCCGCGCCGGGGACCGGCTCATCACCGGAGGCGGTGTGCTGCCACGCACGCCAGGACAAGGTATGGGTGCACGACCCCGACGGGGTGGCCCGGGAGTATTACACCGTCCCGGAGCACGTCGAGACGCCATGATCCCGCTCGGGCCGGCTCGCCTCCGCCCGCCCATCCGTGTCGTCGCGGCGCCGGCCTGGTCAGCCGAGTGGCTTCGCCTGGCTCGCCTGGCCCGGACGCTGTCGTGGGTCACGCTCGGCTGGCTGGGCATCGAGGCCGGTGTTGCGATAGGCGCGGCCGTGACCGCCGGGTCAGTGGCCCTGCTGGGCTTCGGACTGGACAGCGGCATCGAGGCACTAGCCAGCATCATCGTCATATGGCGGTTCACCGGAACCCGGCTGCTCGGCACCACCGCCGAGCGGCGCGCCCAGCATCTCGTCTCCGTTAGCTTCTACCTGCTCGCTCCCTACATCGCCGCCGAAGCCATCTGGGGCCTTATCCATCATGAGCACCCGGAAACCAGCATCACCGGCCTGGCGCTCACCGCCGTCACCGCCATTCTCGAACCGGGAGTAGGGCTCGCCAAGCGCCGCATCGGCACCCGGCTGAGTTCCGCTGCCACCGTCGGCGAAGGCACCCAGAACCTCCTGTGCTCCTACCTCGCCATCGCCGTGTTCGCCGGCCTGCTTGCCAACACGGTCTTCGGAGCATGGTGGCTCGATGGCTCGGTCGCCCTGGCCATCGCCGGATGGGCGATCGCCGAAGGGCGGCGCACATGGGCCGGACGATCATGCGGATGCGCCTGCGCAGCCGCCGCGACTGACCGGCCAGGGTTCTGGGGACTAGCCGAGTCCGGGCAGCGCGCGGAAGAGGGAACGGGCGGCGGTGGTAATGACAAGGGTGAGCGTTGCGCTGAGCCCGCGCGGCATGACCTGCCCTGCCATCCTCCCGACGGCCAGCGCGCCGCCGATGGCTCAGGTTGTGAAGATAGTCGACGGCGTCCCGCCGAAATGAATGCCGTGCCTGATCCGCGCTGCCCGGGCAGCGGCGCTGTCGATGGCGATCACGACAAATGACGTGCCCGCGGGTCGCAGTAGGTCCTCAGGCCGCGCTCCAGGTGGCGCGTTGCGTAGTCGTGGTGCCGAGAGCGACCCGGACTGGTCACCGTGCGATGTGACACGGCAGGCTGCGCCGCATCCTGGGCCGCCGGCCCGGGACTGGCCGGCTCCTGGCGGTCGCGGGCCAGCCGCTCGGCGCGTTCCTTGATCCCGAGCAGCATCTTGCGCTCCATGACCAGGCTGCCCGGTTCCATCAGCAGCGCCCAGGCGGCCCGGGCCGCCGCCGAGCCGCCAGGCATGCGGATCCGGTTCCTGCTCACCAGCCTGGTGATCCCGTTCTCTGGGTACAGCGCGAAGATCCACACCCAGTTACGGTCGTTGCCGACTTGTACCGCGAACACCCGCTCCGGCTCGAATGCCGCCACGCGCATGGCCTGGCGGCCCGGGCCGGGCGGGAACTCGTCACCGAGCCGCACGTCCTGGAACTGGGGCAAGATCACGTTCGCGCTGTGCATACGCAGGCCGAACAGGTTCTCGATCCAGTCGTAGGTGTAGGCGCCGCCGCGGCCGCTGCCCATCTGGACCAGCCACGGCCAGACGCAGCCCGGCGGCGCGCTGATCGTGATCGCCCTGGTGCTGACCTCGTCCGCGTCGGGCAGCAGTTCGTCACCCGGGATGTTGCGCGCGACCTCGTCCGGGGTCGCGCCCCAGGTCAGGCACCTGGTCCGGAACAGGACCGGGTAGCTGGCCACCAGCAGGCCAGCCGCCAGGCCGGCCCCGGATATGATCCGAACACGTGCTCCTGCCATTGGTTCCTCTTGCCGTTCCGCCCAGCGGGGCGCGGTGCGCCGCTGAGGCTGGTCGTCGTGAGACTGCTTGCCGCCGCGCCGGCTCTTACACAGCATGGCAGGAGAAACCGGCGGGCAGGAGGGGCCGACGTCCCGTTGGCGCGGGACCGATGGACCAGCGGAGGGACCGGATGACGCAGCACTGGCGCGAGCGGCTCGGGCGGTTCGGCGTATGGCGCGCCTTCAGCCAGGTCACGCCGAACCTGGCCGCGAACCTGGAGCGTTTCGGCTACGGCGCGGTATGGCTGGGCACGTCGCCGCCCGGCGATCTCGGCGCGGTCGACGGCCTGCTCGGCGCGACATCAACGCTGGTCGTGGCGACCGGCGTGGTCAACATGTGGCAGAGCGACCCGCACGAGGTGGCGGCGTCGTTCGCGAGGATCGAGTCTGCCTATCCCGGCCGGTTCCTGCTTGGCGTGGGAGCCGGGCACCGCGAGTCGACGCAGCAGTATGCCAAGCCGTATGACACGCTCGTCGCCTTTGTCGACACGCTGCTCGCCGACGGCGTTCCGGGCACCAGCATGGTCCTGGCGGCGCTCGGCCCCAGGATGCTCAGGCTGGCCGCCGACCGGACGGCCGGCGCGCATCCGTACCTCGTCCCGGCCGGGTACACCGCGCAGGCGCGCGAGATCCTGGGGCCCGGCCCGCTCCTGGCCACCGAGCACAAGGCCGTCATCGATGCCGATCCGCGGGCCGCGAGGGAGATTGCCCGATCGCGGGTGCGCAAGCCCTACCTCGGGCTGGTGAACTACACATCGAACCTGCGCCGTCTCGGCTGGACGGACGCGGACCTGGCCGACCCCGGCAGCGACGCCCTGATCGACGCGCTTGTCGCGCACGGCGATCCGCCGCGCGTCGCCGCCCGGCTGAGCGAGCACCTGACCGCCGGCGCCGACCACGTCTGCGTCCAGTTGCTCATCCCGCCAGATGCCGACCCGGTCGACCGCTACCGGCAGCTCGCGGCCGGGCTCGGGCTGTCATCCTGACCAGAGCCCGGGCAGATCCGCCCCGTG
>WNGK01003126.1_pt1 | contig 17989 bp, 13 predicted proteins | sample 5400601 | NCBI WGS metagenome assembly WNGK01 (sample SAMN13153376, study PRJNA577476) | soil metagenome | isolation source: 60 cm soil or saprolite under Garry oak tree replicate 1 | place: USA:California | collected 2016-06-15
GCATGCAATCTCGCATCACTCAATTTGATGAAGTTCAAGACTGCGGATGGCGATTTTGATGTCGAGCGATTCAAAGCTGCGGTGCGCGTTTTCATCACTGCTCAAGAAATCATTGTCGATAACGCGAGTTATCCGATCAAAGAAATCGCGGAGAACTCGCATATTTTCCGGACGCTGGGCCTTGGATACGCAAACCTTGGCTCACTCATTATGAGTTACGGTTATGGTTACGACAGCGTGGAAGGCCGCGCACTCTGCGGGGCGATCACGGCTATCATGACCGGCGAAGCTTACGAGCAAAGCGCGCGATTGGCGCGGGCAATTGGGCCGTTCCCAGGCTATCGCGATGCGCACGCCAGCGGCGTGCCGGAACCGGTCGCCAAAGACAACGTGACGTCGATGCTGGAAGTAATTGAACTACATCGCTGCGCGGTGCGGGAAATCTCTGATGCCAAAGAGTTCGCACATTTGAAAGAAGAAGCCGCGAAGGTTTGGGACAGCGCAGCGGCGCTCGGAAAGCGCTACGGTTATCGTAACGCGCAAGTCACCGTGCTCGCCCCGACGGGGACAATTAGTTTCCTAATGGATTGCGACACCACCGGAATTGAACCGGACATTGCGCTCGTAAAATACAAACTGCTGGCGGGCGGCGGAATGCTCAAAATCGTCAACCACACAGTTAAACCCGCGCTCGAGAAACTGGGTTACAATTCCGAGGAAATCGAACGCATCATCGCGCATATCGACGCCTTCGACACGATCGAGGATGTCATCGACAATGATGGATCGACGATTTTATCCGGACTGAAGCCGGAGCACTTGTCGATCTTTGATTGCGCATTTAAACCGTTCAAAGGCAAACGTAGTCTCAATTACATGGCGCATCTGCGAATCATGGCCGCAGCGCAGCCTTTCCTCAGCGGCGCAATTTCGAAAACCGTTAACATGCCAGAGGCGGCCACAGTGGACGACATCATGAACACCTATGTGGAAGGGTGGCGACTGGGATTGAAATCGATCGCGATTTATCGCGATGGGTCGAAGCGATCTGCGCCTCTAAACACACGCAAGACAAAACATATGGGTGCGGCTGAAGGTATCGATGTTGCGCTGGATATCACGACGGGGCCCGACGGACTCCAGAAGCGCATTTTCGAGCTTGAGAAAGAGCTGGCAACGCTGCGCAGCCGACTCGATCAACCGGTTCGGCATCGTATGCCGGACACGCGCACTTCGCTCACCCACCGATTCGAGATCGCCGGGCATGAAGGTTACATCACAGTCGGTTTGTACCAAGACGGTCAGCCCGGTGAGCTCTTCATTACGATGTCGAAGGAGGGAAGCACGATCGGTGGGTTAATGGATACCGTCGGTACACTTACTTCGATTGCGCTGCAGTACGGCGTGCCACTGGAGAGTCTGGTGAAAAAGTTCGCCTATCAGAGATTTGAGCCGAGTGGGTTCACAAAGAATCCGGATATTCGCCATGCGACCAGCATTACTGATTACGTTTTTCGCTGGCTGGCGTGCCAATTCATCAAAGGCTACAAGGAGGCGACATCACCGAATCGAACTCAGCCGGATTTGCCGTTGAAGGAGATTGCCGAGATCGAGAAGAAGGCCGTAAATCGGCCGGTATCCGACTTGGCCCGTACCGGCGAGAAAGAGTTGATCGATGTGATCACGAATAACTCTTCCGATGATCCCGTCGCTGCGGGACAGAACGGGAATGGCAATGGTCGTGCCGAACGTGTCGTGGCAGCGCTCGGCAGCATCTTTATGGGAATCACGTGCTCGGTATGCGGCAGCGACAAGGTTATCCGAGCGGGCGCGTGCGGTGTTTGCACCGAGTGCGGAACGAGCCAGGGCTGCAGTTGATGCAGCGCGCACAGCGTTGTGATGCAGCGCTGGCGAAGAAGCACGCAGCTCATGCTGACAAATGCGGGATTCGGTGGCCACGCACCGGCTCAAGCCCTTCGCCGCGTCGCGGGCAGCTACGCATAGGGACTGACCTTGCGCGTGATTGGACACACGCGCACGCACAGCTACAATGCGTGGCCCGCCGTTTTCTGGCAACAGTTTCATGAACAAACTCGACATACAGCGACAAAAGGAAATCCAACAGGCGGAGGAACTGCTTTTTGCGGGGCCACAGGCGCTCGGTTTTGCGAAGGGGCTTTTCCAGGGTCATTTCGTTTCCGATTGGGTGATGCCTTACCCACGCATCTCGGCGGCGCAACAAACCGAGTTGGACAAGTCGCTGGTCGAACTTCGGCAATTTCTCGACGAACAGCTCGATCCTGTGGAGATAGATCGACAAGCGGACATTCCGCGCGATGTCATTAATGGCCTTGGGCGCATCGGGGTGCTCGGAATGACTGCGCCGACGGAATTTGGCGGACGCGGCTTCTCGCAAATGGCCAACTGCAGAATCCTGGAAGAAATTGGCCGTCGCTGCGCATCAACATCGGTTTTCGTAAACGCGCATCACTCCATCGGGATTCGTGCGCTGCTGCTTTTTGGCACGCATGAGCAAAAGCAGAAATGGCTGCCGAAATTAGTAACTGGCGAGCAGCTTGGTGCATTCGCCTTGACCGAGCAGGAAGCCGGCTCCGATGCGGCAAACGTGCAAATGCAGGCTCGTCCAACTGACAACGGTGCGCACTTCATTTTGAATGGGGAAAAACGCTACATCACCAATGCGGCGATCGCGCACGTACTGACAGTGATGGCGCGCACGCCAGTGCCCGGATCAGACAAAACGGCGATCACGGCATTTCTTGTCACACCCGACATGCCCGGCTTCACAATCCTCGATGCGCGTATGCCGAAAATGGGAATCCGCGGCACGGCCACGGGACGATTCGCGTTGCGCGACGTCAAGGTTCCAAAGGAAAATATCCTCGGTCCCATGGGGAAAGGGCTGAAAGTGGCACTGACGGTGCTCGATTTTGGCCGGACCACATTCGGCGCGTGTTGCACGGGTGCAGCGAAAACGTGTTTGCGAATGGCGATCGAACACGCGAACACGCGCAAACAGTTCAATAAAACGCTCGGTGAATTTGATCTCGTCAAGAAGAAGATCGCGCGCATGGCGACGGACGCTTACGCGATGGAAGCAATGACCACGATAACTGCGTCGCTCATCGACCGCGGGCTCGAGGATTACATGATCGAGACAGCAATGCTGAAAGTTTTCACGACTGAGCGGCTTTGGGAAGTAATCAACGACGCATTTCAGATTTATGGCGGCTCAGCTTACTTTGTCGATCTTCCGCTGGAGAGAATGCTGCGCGATGCACGGATTAACCAAATCGGCGAAGGCAGCAATGAAGTGCTGACCTCGTTCATCGCGCTCGTCGGCATGCGCGGGCCAGGAATGGAGTTCAAGGAAATTTATGACACGATGATGAAACCGTCCCGCGGTCAGATGAGCAGAGCGTGGACCGCGGGGATGAACCGACTGGCTGCAGCTATTCGGGTCCCTGATGTGCCTGTTCGGAGCGAGCAGCTTCACGCGCATGCGCGCCAGCTCGGCCGCTTGATTTGGCGTTTTAATTTCGCCGTCAATCGCGCGTTGATCGCTTATCGCGAGCCGATCCTCGATATGCAGCTTGTCCAAGAACGGATTGCTGACGCGGCAATGGATCTCTTTGCCTCGACCTGCGTCCTCAGCCGCCAGGATGCCGAGATCCAGCTCGCGCGTCGAAATGGAGACTCGGCGCCAACGGATCACTCCGCGGCCGATCTGTTCTTGCGTCAATCGTTTCGCCGAATCCGTCGATTCCTCGGAGGGCTAACGGATAATGACGACAAATGGCTGCTCGCGACAGCAAAGTCCTATTTGGCCAAGCGACCCAGCTAAATTTGGCCGCGCGCATTTATACTGACAAAGACGCCGATCTTCGCTGGCTGAAGCGAAAGACATGCGCGGTGATCGGCTTCGGCGCGCAAGGCCGCGCTCAAGCTCTCAATCTCAGGGACAGCGGCGTTAAGGTAATTGTCGGACTTTATCCCGGCAGCAAGTCCCGCGTGCGCGCCAGGCGAAATGGTCTCGTTGTCCTCAGTACAACAGAAGCAGCCCGCTGCGGGGACATCATTTTTCTCGCACTCTCAGACACACAAATGCCTGCCATTTATGCGGAGCAGATCGCTCCGAATTTGCGCTACGGCCAAACGCTGCTCTTCGCGCATGGCTTCGCGATTTACTATCGCACCATCGTTCCACCGAAGGATATCGATGTTGTGATGGTCGCCCCGAAAGGCCTCGGACCAATGGTACGCCGGGAATTTCTGAGAGGTCGTGGCGCGCCGGGGCTGATCGCTATTCATCAAAATCCCAGCCGACACGCCAGGCAAACGGCCTTGGCTTGGGCAAAAGGAATCGGCTGCACGCGTGCCGGCGTGCTAGAAACGACTTTTCGGGAGGAGACGGAGACCGATCTTTTTGGCGAGCAAGCGGTACTTTGCGGCGGTACAAGCGCGCTCATTCGCGCTGGCTTTGAAACTCTCGTTAACGCAGGTTATCCGCCCGAGCTCGCTTATTTCGAGTGTCTGCACGAACTCAAGTTTATTGTCGATCTCATCTACGAAGACGGGATTGCCGGGATGCGCACATTGATTTCCGATACTGCAAAATGGGGAGAATTAACCGTTGGCCGAAAAATTATCGATCAAACGGTGCAGAAACACATGAGGTCGGCGCTGCGGGAAATCCGTTCAGGTAAATTCGCCCGCGAATTTATTCGGGAAATGAATACAGGCCGGGCGCGGTACGCGAACTTGGTGCGCGAAGCTCAAAAACATCCAATCGAAAAGGTCGGCGCGCGGCTCCGCGGACTGATGGCTTGGAAAGCAAAAACAAAAAGCACTTAGCAGCGCTGCCGCGCCGGGCAGCGCACCTTTCTGGCGAACTCACTCTTGCCCGAATTTATTTTATTCGGTCGTCGCGTGCCCGATAATCGTCATCGGGTTGGCGGTGGTCGGAATTGCGGCGAGCCGTTTGCAAGACTGCGGGATACGGGAGCCCCCCTCTACAACGTAGCACACCTTCTTCATGGTCTTGTGGGCCGACTGCTCTGTTGCAGGCAGGACCACGTTCTTGCTTGGATCCGCAAATGCCGATGTACAAAATGCCAGCACGAGCACGACACTTGCACATCGAACCGGCCAGCCGCATGCGCGACTGAACCTGCTTCCTGTTTTCATGCCTTGATTGTTCTCCCGGCGCGAATTTTTGCAAGCTTATTCGAATCTGCGCCAGGACAGAGATTCGACCCTTTCAGCCATGTCGAATCAGTCCGTCCAAAGAAAATGTTCCAGACGCAGATGGTTGAGACGCGCTTTTGCTTCTTCGCTCCTGCTCCCCCCGGCTGCCACCAGTTTCTCGTAGATAGCAGCAGCAGATTCCCATTTTGAATCGTCCTCCAATAGCCGCGCAGCGTTAAATCCGGCTTTGTAATACCAAAAGACCTCGCGCCTCCGATCTGGGCGGGCCTCATCCTCCAACACATTGTAAAACGTTGCGAGGGCCGAAGCTCGATCGCCTTTCTTTTCCAAGCACAAAGCTTTTTTGAAAAGCGCCTGGTTACGCCAGTGAATTGGCGCGTTTTGGTCGGACGCTAGCTGGTCATAGATTTCGATCGCGCGTTGGTAGTTATCCGGATCGCTTCCGCCCATCTCGAAAAAAATGTCTCCTTTCCCGCAGAGCGCTTCACGTTTTTCAGACGATCCGGCGTCGCTCTTCAGCACTTCTTCGTAGAGCACAAGAGCATCCCGTGGTTTTCCCAGCTTGCGCTCGATTACAGCCTGTTCATTGCGTCCAGCCCATCGCAGTTCGCCATTCAACCGCACGACCTGATCAAATACGACAATCGCCCGATCTAACGAATGCTCACCCATGCTCGACATGGCCGATTCCGCTGCGAAAAAGAGAGCCTTTTCACCAAGCGGACTATCCGGGTCATGCTGCGCGAGAATTTCAAACTGTGTCTGTGCGTTTGCGAAATCCTGGTGCCGATAATAAATCTCCGCTAACTTCATTCGGACCTCCGGAGCAAATGGCGAGGTTTCATGTTGCTCAAGAAAACGCTTCGCAAGCTCGATGACTTTCGTCTCGTTCACATCGGCTGAGTCCTCAAGCCAGATCATGAGATAATCGGCGCGCTCCGCCGCCGCCGCTGTCGGTTTCGCATCGGCTGCGCGAGCCAGATTCTTGCGTGCTTCATCTAGGCGCGGTGGCGAGGAATGGAAGGCGAGTTCGGCCAAGCCAACCAAGGCCTCAGAGACACGAGGATTTTTAGGAAAATCGCGAATAAATTGCTGCAGCGATTCTGCCGCTTTCTTGTCGCCTTTGGCAGCTTGCATCAAGCCCTCCTCCAATCGCAAACTCGCCCGCGATTCTTCGTCGCCGCCCCCCCTTTCAAGTTCGTTGTAATCGGTCAAAAAACGCGCGTGATCGCCAAGTTGCAGCCAACCGGTGGACGCGTTAAACAGCGCAACCTTCGCCCATGGTGAAGTGGAATGCGCGATTTGTTCAAACGCCGCGGTCGCCACCTCGAATCGCCTCGCGTGATACTGCACTTGCGCGAAGAGCAGATTGATTCGATCGAGCAGTGACGGTTCCGGATGTAGCAAGCGCGCCTCACTCAGAATCGCAATCGCCTCGTCGAACTGCCGATCCTCCACTTCGAGTTGCGCAAACTCGAAGAGAGCCGGCACGATCGTCGGTGATTTTACCTCAGTGCGGCGCAGATCGCTAAACAATTGCCGAGCTCGCTCTCGACGTCCGGCGCGAATTTCGAGCCGAGCAAGATACCATCGCGCGAATGTTCGTCGTGGCTGTTCCGGATTCCGCACCCATTTCTCCAGCGCATTCCGGGACGGTTTACGCTCAGCGCGGTAAAGCTCGTCTAATTTTGCGAAGAGAACAGGCAGATCCGGCTCCGCTGGATGACGATCGATAAACTGCTCGACAACATCATCCCCAACTTCCGGCGTCTTTAACTGCAAGTACGCATCAGCGATGCCGAAGAGTGCCGCGGTTAGCGTGGCACGAGGAGTGCCCTCCGGCTTTTTCAGAAGTAATTGAAATGTACCGATTGCTCTCTCCGGCCGTTGCAAAATCAACTCCAGACGCCCACGTAACAGTCGGCGCTCTCTCTTTTCCGCAACCAATTTTGGCTGCATCTCTTCCAGAACACGCCGCGCGTTCGGGGCGTCGGCGTTATCAATGTACAATTCGGCTGATCGGAGCTGCGCTCGGGTACCCCATTCCTTATCGTGCAGGAGGCCAGTAAGTTTTGTTAGCGCTTCATCCCGCCTTCCCAACGCGCGCAGCATTTCCGCCGCGCCAAAGGTTGCCGCCCCATAAAGTGGCGACCTCCGGTCCACCCCCAGTTCTTCATAGAGCGGTAGCGCGTCAGCCCATTGATGCAGGCTGGCGAAACCTTGCGCGCGCCAGAACTTCGCCCATGGAGTATCGCGCAGCCGCGAATCCGCCAGTAAAACGAGAACCTTCTCTGACTGCCTTGCGGCCACCTGCGCTTCGGCAAGTTTTTCGACTACTGCGCGCCAGTCTGCATCGATGAGATTTGTGTTGAGCAACGCTTGCAAGCGTGTGACCGCAACCTCCGGCACGCCCTCTGCGAGCGGCGCGCTCGCTTCGGCAAGCTCAGCCGAAATGTCGGCGCGCACTAATTGCGAAAAAAAGATCGACAATCCAATGAGACCCATGCGTCCCACGTGACGCATACTGAATATTTTCATCCCTTCTCCAGAAGCGGTCGTAAATACCTTCCCGTGTAACTAGCCGGAAGGCCGATAATCTCCTCCGGCGGACCCGCCCCGATAATCTCGCCTCCCTGTTCACCGCCTTCAGGGCCCAGATCAATGATCCAATCTGCGCACTTAATCATCTCCAGATTGTGTTCGATCACAATCAGTGTGTTACCTGCGTTGCGCAGCTTCATCAACACCTGCAACAATTTCTCGATATCGGCAAAGTGCAATCCGGTCGTTGGTTCATCAAGGATGTAAACGGTACGGCCGGTTGCCTTTTTTGCCAGTTCCGTCGCGAGTTTGACGCGTTGTGCTTCTCCCCCGGAAAGGGTCGTTCCGGCCTGACCAAGACGCAGATAGCCGAGACCCACGTCGAGCAATGAATTTAACTTTTCTGAAACATTGGGCACGTTGCGGAAAAACCGCGCTGCTTCATCCACCGTCAGATCGAGGACATCGGCAATGTTCTTGCCTTTGTAAGTGATCTCCAGCGTCTCGCGGTTATAGCGTTTGCCATGGCACACTTCGCATTCGACGTAAACGTCCGGCAAGAAGTGCATCTCGATTTTAATAAGTCCGCCGCCTTCGCAATTTTCGCAGCGGCCACCTTTGACATTGAAACTGAACCGCCCCGCGTCATAACCGCGCACCCGCGCTGCTGGCAGGTGACTGAACAGTTCGCGGATCGGGGCGAACGCGCCGGTGTAAGTGACCGGATTCGAACGAGGCGTTCGGCCAATCGCGCTCTGGTCGATAACGATTGCTTTATCGATCTGTTCCATTCCGCGAATCGCTCGATAAGCGCCAGGTTTTTCTTTTGAATTGTAAAAATGCCGAAACATTGCGCGCCGCAAAATGTCATCCAACAAGGTGGATTTACCGCTGCCGGAGACCCCAGTTACACAGGTGAGACAGCCAAGTGGGAAAGCGACATCGATTTTCTTAAGGTTGTTTTCCCTCGCGCCCACCACCGTAAGCCACCCATCGGAGTCGTGATTGGCTGAGAGCTGACGCGCAATAGATCGTGGGTTGACGCGCTGTTTCGGAATCGCAATGCGTGCGCGCCCGGAGAGATAATCCGCTGTTAGTGAATTCTTGGCGCGAAGAACCTCCTCGATGCTGCCTTGGGCAACAATTTCACCGCCGCGGGGGCCCGCGCCCGGGCCAAGATCGACAATATAGTCGGCGGCACGAATCGTTTCTTCATCGTGTTCGACCACGATGACGGAATTGCCGAGATCACGCAGTCGCCGCAGCGTCTCGAGCAAACGCGCATTGTCGCGCTGGTGTAAACCGATGCTCGGCTCGTCCAAAATGTAAAGAACGCCCGCCAGACCAGAGCCGATCTGTGTCGCTAGCCGGATTCGTTGTGCTTCGCCACCGGAAAGAGTACCGCTCTCACGATTGAGCGTCAGATAACCGAGCCCAACCTCGAGGAGAAATCGCAAGCGCGATCGAACTTCGCGGACGACGTCAGTCACAATCGCTCGTTGTTGCACCGTCAGGTCGAGAGCCTCCATAAAACGTGCGGCTGCTTCAATCGTTTGTTCGCTGAATTGATGGATGTTCAATTCGCGTTGATGTCGATCTTTAAGCGTAACCGCGAGAATTTCGGGTTTAAGTCTCGCGCCGCCGCACACTTTGCACGGCTCACGTGTCATGAACGCGCGGATTCGATTGCGCGTGAATTCGCTTTGGGTCTCCTCATAGAGTCGCTGCATTTGCCGCACGAGGCCTTCAAACGGCTTCGCCACTTTCTTCTCGCCGTTGCCGCCCAGGTTCATTTCGACCGGTTCGCCATTCGTTCCGAAGTAAAGCGCATTCTTAAATTCGTTAGGCAAATCGGCAAACGGCACGTCTTCATCGACTTGGAAATGTCGCACCAGCGCGCCTTGCAAGTGACGGTAGTAGGCCTGCATTCGTTTCGTCCCTCGGCGCCACGGCGTGATCGCCCCTTCCGCAATCGTTTTGCTCGTATCCGAAATCATCAACTCAGGATCGACAATTAGTTGTGTGCCCAAGCCGTGGCACGCCGGGCAAGCACCCAGATGGCTGTTGAACGAAAAATGCTTCGGAGTGAGCTCGCCGAGCGTGAATCCAGTCTCCGCGTTTCCGTAGTCGGTCGAGTAGCGCAGTTTTTCCCACTCTTCCGATTCGATGTTCGATGTTGGATGTTGGGCGTTCGATGTTTCCTGCGTCGATCGCAAAATCGACAATTTGTTTCCGCCCCACTTGAGCGCTGTCTCAATTGAGTCAGTGAGGCGAACGCGGATTCCATCGCGCACAACCAGCCGATCGACCACCGCCTCAATCGTGTGTCGCTCGCCTTTCTTCAGTCGGATCCGCTCCGAGCCATGCAGCTCAATGATTTCGCCATCAATCCGTACACGAACGAATCCTTCACGCTTGATCTTTTCGATAACATCTCGGAATTGGCCTGGCTGGTTTTCGATCAGCGGTGCAAGCACAATGACTCTTGTCTGCGGCTCGTTGGCGAGGATTTGATCGACAATCTGTTGGGGCGTTTGCCGCTTCAGGGGATGGCCCGTGAATGGATCGTGCGGTTGACCAACTGCCGAATAAAGGACGCGCAAATAATCGTACGTCTCCGTCGTGGTCGCGATTGTCGATCTTGGATTCGCGCCGGCACTGCGCTGCTCGATGGCGATGGCAGGGGAAAGACCCTCGATAAAATCGACATTCGGCTTTTCCATCTGATCGAGAAATTGCCGCGCATAAGCCGAGAGACTTTCGACGTAACGCCGCTGCCCTTCCGCGTACAATGTATCAAAGGCGAGCGACGATTTTCCCGAGCCGCTCAAGCCCGTAATGACGACCAGTTTCTCACGAGGAATCTCCAGGTGGAGGTTCTTCAGGTTGTGCTGTCGCGCACCACTGATTTTGATGACTTGCGCAGGCATCCTGGCGAGGAATGTCGAACCTTTTAGCTAAGCACAGCGGCTCTTTTTCTCCAGCGAATACATCTTCGGATGGGCTGGATCATTTCTAGTTCACAGAGCTCCTTGCGGACCTCGAACAAAAAGGCCGACGGTGAAAATAGCGCGCTGGCGAATCGAAGCATTTTGGACGATAAAGGCGGCTGCGAATGGAAGCCCTCTCCGGCAAAACAATCTTGATTGTTGAGGATGAACGCGACGTGGTCGATCTGCTCGCGCTCAATTTGCGCAAAGCGGGATTCACTATCTCGATTGCGGCCGATGGCGCTGTCGGATTGGAGAAAGCGCGCAGCGAAAAACCAGCTTTCATTATTCTCGATCTGATGTTGCCGAAAATGCCCGGATTGGAAGTATGCAAAATTCTGAAGAGCGATCCGGGGACGCGCCACATTCCGATCATGATGTTAACCGCGAAGGCCGAAGAGATAGACCGGATAGTGGGTTTGGAATTTGGCGCGGACGATTACGTGACGAAGCCTTTCAGTCTGCGGGAAGTGGTCTTGCGCATTCGGGCGATTATGCGCCGCGGCGAGGCGAAACAAGTTGATGAACGTTTGACCGCTGGACTCATTACAATTGATCCGGCACGTCACGAAGTCTCAGTCAACGGTAAGCGGATCAACCTCACCAGCCTGGAATTTAAGCTTTTGCGCACGCTCATGCAGCGACGCGGTCGTGTCCAGGCGCGCGACCGTTTGCTCAATGACGTGTGGGGTTACGAAAGTGTCATCGACACGCGCACGGTGGACACGCATGTACGACGGCTGCGCAAAAAACTTGGCAAAGCCGCCGATGTAATCGAAAGCGTGCGTGGGTTCGGCTATCGCCTGAGGGAAAAGTAAGGCGAGATGTGGTGGTTAATCCTGGGTCTGATCTGCGCCACATTCGCAGTGACCACGCTGGTTCTCTGGCGAAAATGGGCCGCGCCATGGCCACAAATTGAGCAGCTCGTTACACAAATAGCCCGCGGCGAACGGCCGCCCACTTTTCTGGTTGATGGCGGAGCAGAGTCGAAACGCGTTGGCCTTGCGCTGGAGAGCATTTTGGCCCGGCAGCAAGAACTCGAGCGCCAGATCGCAGGGCGCGAATCCGGCACGCAAACGATTCTTGGCGCGATGCAGGATGGTCTGCTTGTCGTTGACACGCGCCGGCGCATTACGCTCATGAATCGAACGTTCGAGAAACTGTTCGAACTGCGAGAGCCAGCCGTTGGCGTCCCTTTGCTTGAGGAGGTCCGCCACGCAACGCTGGACTGGCTGATTGCGGAAACGCTGCGCACCGGCGAAGCGATGCGCAGCGAGTTGAGCCTTGCCGATTCGCGAACCCATAGCGAGCGGCACATCGAAGTCACCGCTGTTCCGATCAAGAAGGCTGCCGACGAGACGACTGGCGCCGTCGTAATTTGCCACGATATCACGGAATTGAAGCGGCTGGATCAAATCCGGCGCGATTTTGTAGCTAATGTTTCGCATGAGTTGCGAACTCCATTGTCGATCTTACGCGGCTACATCGAGATGTTGCTCGATAATCCGAAAACTTCACGAGAGGAACTGCCACGGATCCTTGCAATCATGGACCGGCATTCCAAACGGCTCGGGCGTCTGGTCGACGATCTGCTGAGTCTTGCTCACCTGGAATCATCCAACGCAAGCCTGGAGCTCAACACTGTACGGATAGAGGATTTGTTCAATAACGTGATCCGTGACTGGAAAGAAAAACTCGCCGCGAAGAATCTGAAAGTAGTGGTCGATCTTGCCCCGGACGCGTCGACGCTTCGCGCGGATGAAACCCGGTTACAGGAAGTGCTCTACAATCTGCTGGAAAACGCGGTGAAATATTCGCGCGAGAACGGGCAGATTCATTTGCGAGCGACGCAGCACGGCTCTGAAATGGTGCTCAGCGTGACCGATAACGGACTTGGAATCAGCAAAGATGATTTGCCACGAATTTTCGAGCGCTTTTATCGCGCTGACAAGGCTCGCAGTCGCGAACTTGGTGGCACCGGACTGGGGCTGGCGATCGTTAAGCATATCGCACAATTGCACGGCGGCCGGGTGGAAGCCGAAAGCGAGCTTGGACACGGGACGACGATCCGCGTGGTGCTGCCGACCGGGAATGCGACGTAAAACGCGCCAGTGCGGTAGGGCGCGTCACTCCGTACGCGCCGTCGTCTCCGCGAAGCGGCGTGCAGAGGACTGCTCGCCCCACCTGAACGCGATGCTTTCCATACTTACGAGGCTTCGTCATTCCGTTCCTGTCACACAAAAGTAACATTAAAGATTTTGACGCTTCGCCGCGCGCTGCGGCAGGCTGCCAATACATATGAAATCCCTCAAATTTAGCGGCAAAATTTTGGCGATCGTGCTCTTAACCGGAGTAAGTGCGACCGCCTCAGCACAGATGATGATTAACGGCGCGGGGGCGACGTTTCCCTATCCAATCTACTCGAAGTGGTTCGATGAGTACGCGAAAGTTGATCCGTCTGTACGCTTTAATTATCAATCGATTGGTTCCGGTGGAGGCCAAAAACAAATCCTAGCGCAGACCGTCGACTTCGGCGCATCGGATGGGCCGATGAGTGACGACAATCTGGCCAAGGCGCCGGGCAAACTCTTGCATATCCCAACAGTCGCGGGCGCAGATGTGGTCGCCTACAATCTGTCTGGGAATCCGGCGTTAAGATTCGACGCGGACACGATTGCGGGGATTTTTCTAGGGCAAATCAAGAAATGGAATGACCCAAAGATCACGGCGCTGAACCCAGGAGTCACGTTGCCAGATCAGGAGATTGTGGTTGTCCACCGCTCCGATGGCAGCGGGACGACCTACATTTGGACGGACTACCTGAGCAAAATCAGTCCAGAATGGAAGGCGAAGGTGGGCACAAATACCTCGGTAAACTGGCCGACTGGCATCGGTGGCAAGGGCAATGAAGGTGTGGCCGGCCAAATCAAGCAAACACCAGGAGCAATCGGCTATGTGGAGTTGATATACGCAGTTCAAAATAAAATGCCTTATGCGGAGGTGAAGAATTCATCCGGCAAGTTTGTAAAGCCCTCTCTCCAATCTATCACCGCGGCGCTGGCGACGGCGGATATTCCAGACGACTTCCGTTTTTCCATCACCAACGCTCCAGGAGCGGATGCTTATCCGATCTGCGGCGCGACGTGGTTACTGGTGTACGAGCAGCAAAAAGATGCTGCCAAAGGAAAGAAGCTCGTGGAATTTTTAAAGTGGGCGGCGAAAGACGGCGAGAAAATGGCGAGAGATCTTCAGTACGCCCCGCTTCCAAACAATCTACAGCAACGCGTCCTAAAACGAATCGACGAAATTAAAATCTAACCTGAGCACGCATGGAGATTGCCATACGTCCAGCCTCGAAAGCTTTCGGGGCGCCGGATGATCCGAGATCGGTAGCGCGCGCAATGGCGCCACCGTCGCGCTTTGGTGACAAAGCGTTCGAGTGGCTCACGCTTGCGATGGCGCTGGCGGTGGTTGTGCTCATTATTTTGATTGGTTGGCAGCTATGGCAGGGATCTTCGCTTGCAGTCAAGAAATTTGGATTTCATTTTCTCACCACTTCGACCTGGGACCCAGTCGCGGACCAATTCGGCGCTCTTCCGTTTATTTACGGGACGCTGGTTTCTTCCTTGATTGCGTTGCTCATTGCTGTGCCGTTGAGCATCGCAACTGCGGTTTATCTGACGGAACTTGCGCCGCTCTGGATGCGGCAACCGCTTGTTTCACTGATCGAAATGCTGGCGGCGATTCCGAGTGTGATCCTTGGGTTATGGGGCATTTTCGTCATGATCCCGTGGTTGCGCGATTATCCATTTCCACTGCTGAAACGGCTCTTCGGGTGGACGCCATTCTTCAGCGGACCAATCTACGGAACCAGCATGCTGGCCGGCGGGATCATTATCGCGATTATGATTTTGCCAATCATCACTTCAGTGTCCCGCGAGATTCTGCGCAGTGTGCCAAACTTGCAACGCGAAGCTGCGTACGCGCTGGGGGCGACGCGCTGGGAGGTGACCCGGATTGCGGTTCTAAGTTATGCGAGAAAGGGGTTATTTGGCGCAGTCATCCTCGGTCTCGGACGCGCTTTGGGTGAAACGATGGCGGTCACGATGGTCATTGGCAACACGCCACAGATCGCGGCATCGCTCTTCAAGCCCGGCTATACGCTTGCCAGCGTGATTGCGAACGAGTTCACAGAGGCGACCACTGACATTTATCTCCAAGCGTTATTCGAAATTGGGCTGGTGCTTTTTGGATTAACGATCCTGGTGAACCTTCTGGCCCAATTGCTCCTGCGGAGCATCACCACAGCATCAGCCACACGCGCGGTGCAGTAGCCAATGTATTCCGAACGAGCCCACAACCACACTTGGCGCAAAATCAAAAGCGCGCTGGCATCCGGCATCGCGTTTGTTTCTGCTCTTCTTGTGATCGCGCCATTGGGTCTCGTGTTCTTTCATCTTCTCGTTAATGGCGCCGGCTCAGTGAACTGGGACTTTTTCACTAAGTTGCCGGCGCCTGTCGGAGCGGTTGGCGGCGGAATGGTGAACGCAATTTTCGGCTCGCTGGAGTTGCTCGCGCTCGCAAGCGCAATTGGCATTCCAGTGGGCGTTTTGGGTGGAGTCTACCTCGCAGAATATGGCTCCACACGGATTAATTCGATCCTGCGATTTCTGGCCGACGTCCTCAATGGAGTTCCATCGATCACATGGGGCATCGTTGTTTATGGTTTGGTTGTCCTTCGTTTCAAAGGGTTCTCTGCCTATGCTGGCGGCCTGGCTCTTGGCTTAATCATGATTCCGCTCATTCTGCGCACGACTGAGGAAGTGATTCTGCTGGTGCCGAATGGTTATCGCGAGGCCGCCCTCGCTCTCGGCGTAGCTCGTTGGAAAACGATCGTGCATATTGTCATGAAGACTGCATCCAAAGGGATTATCACTGGCATCTTGCTGGCGTTAGCGCGGGTCGGCGGTGAGACCGCGCCGCTCTTGTTCACCGCATTCGGCAATCGGTTTTGGAACCATAGCCTAAGTCAACCGATCGCGGCGCTTCCGTTGCAAATTTTTACATACGCGATTTCTCCCTACGACGATTGGCATCGCCAAGCCTGGGCTGGCGCGCTCGTTCTCGTCACCGGCGTTTTTTGCGTTAATGTATTGGTTAGATTTTTGACTCGCGGGCGGGCGGCGTCCGTTGTCTAGAACACTCGCGAATGGATAATTTAGTTATGGAAACCCCCGAGCCAAGCGTGATGGAGCGCGTCGAACGGCCTGCGCAGCCGCCCCCAAGCGCTGAACCTGCGCCACCGTTAACTTTTCAGGTGAAGAATCTCTCGATCTGGTACGGCGACAAGCGCGCCATTGATGATGCCACGCTCGACATTTCATCGAACGCCGTGACCGCGATCATTGGGCCGAGCGGTTGCGGAAAATCAACCTTTCTCCGCGGTCTGAACCGTATGCACGAGCTTGTCCCGAAGACACGTGTCGAAGGGACTGTTCTTCTTCAGGGCGAGGATCTCTATTCCAGCACGGTTGATCCCGCAATCGTTCGCCGCCGAGTCGGCATGGTCTTCCAAAAATCGAATCCGTTTCCAACGATGACGATCGGCGAGAATGTCGTTATTGGCTTGCGATTGAACGGAGTGCGCAACCAAAAATTACTCAATGAACGGTTGGAAAAATCGCTCCGCATGGCGGCCCTTTGGGACGAGGTGAAAGATGATTTGAACAAACCGGGCACCAGCCTTTCCGGCGGCCAGCAGCAGAGGCTTTGCATTGCACGTGCGCTCGCGGTGCAACCGGAGGTGCTTTTAATGGATGAGCCCTGTTCGGCGCTTGATCCGATCGCCACGGCCAAGATCGAGGAATTGATCTATGAGCTCAAAACCCAATACACGATCGTCACGGTGACGCACAATATGCAACAGGCCGGACGCATCTCCGATTACACGGCCTTCTTTTATCTTGGAAAGCTGATCGAGTTCGGGCCGACCACGAAAATTTTCACAAATCCGAGCGAACGACAGACGGAAGACTATATCACTGGCCGCTTTGGCTGATGAGAAACGGAGCAGAAACATGAGAAACAGTAGGATAGAAAGAGCCGACACTCGATGATCGCCCCAAGACATATTCTCGGCACATTTGACGAGGCGCTGGCGTCGTTGCGCAACAATGTCCTGATGATGTCCAGTCTGACCGAGCGCAGTTTAGAGCGGGCGATGAAGGGCTTGTTTGAGCGCGATGACGATCTTTGCGCAAATGCGATCGCCGACGACGAAGAGATCGATCAACTCGAGATACAGATCGATAAGGATGGCGTCGCAATCTTGTTGCGGTTTCAGCCGGTAGCCTCCGATCTGCGTCGTGTCGTTTCAGCCATGAAACTTTCATCGAATCTGGAGCGTATGGCCGATCAGGCGACGACGATTGCGCGACGCGCACGAAAGTTAAATCAGCATCCACCATTACCCGAGGTCGAATTGATCAGGCCGCTGTACGGGCAAGCGATGGCGATGTTTAAGGACAGTGTCGATGCCTTCGTGCGCGAGGATGTCGATCTTGGGCGCGCGGTCGTTCCGCGCGATGAAAAGCTGGACGAGTTGAACCGTTCGGCCAGTCGCAAATTAATCGAGCGCATGGCGCAGGATCCGGAGCAGTTGCGAGGCTACCTGAATTTGATTTTTGTTGGCCGTTGCCTCGAACGCGTGGGCGATCACGCCACCAATATTGCCGAAGAGGCAGTTTACGCCGCCGCTGCTGAAGACATCCGACATCAAACTGTCGCGGCCACGACATGACGCGCTCGGTGACAGCGTGTCTGGCTCTTGCCTAATTTTACAAGCAGTGGTTGCTTGAATTTCGTGCGTGGCCGTTTTTCGGTCACCGATTCAAGAAAGAGGTAAATGCCTACAGCTGTCGCCAAGACCAGTATTGCCGATGAGCCCTCCGCCGGGGTCGAGCTCCTGCGGAAGGATGTTCCCACAGCAAATCGCTTTTCCGATCCACAGAATTTCATCAATCGCGAGTTGAGCTGGCTCGAGTTCAATCGTCGTGTTCTCGAGGAAGCACAGGATGTGACGCAGCCGCTCATCGAGCGGGTGAAGTTTCTCACCATCTTCAGCTCGAACCTGGATGAGTTTTTTGAGATCCGCGTCGCCGGCATCAAGCAGCAGATCGAAAGCGAGACAAGCGACGTGGGGCCCGACGGTTTGAGCCCAACCGAGACAT
>WNGK01003298.1_pt1 | contig 17985 bp, 21 predicted proteins | sample 5400601 | NCBI WGS metagenome assembly WNGK01 (sample SAMN13153376, study PRJNA577476) | soil metagenome | isolation source: 60 cm soil or saprolite under Garry oak tree replicate 1 | place: USA:California | collected 2016-06-15
GAACTTCCCGCCTGGTGCGCGGATCAGCGGAATCAGATGACCGGGCCCGCCGATGACGCCGATCTCGTGGTGAAAATGCTGAATTCCGGCGCTCCGGGGGTAATGCTCGACTTGGAAGATTCCACCGCCAATACCTGGGAGCACAATTCTCGCGGCATCAAGAACATTCTGGAAGCGCTTGCCGGCCGGCTCACCTACTTCGACCGCAAGCGCGACAAGACGGTGGGCATTAATCCCAGCACTACGGTTATTTTCACGCGGCCCCGCGGATTGCATTTGCACCAAGCGGGCGTTTTGGCAGGCGAACTGCTCCCGGCTTCGCTGTTCGACGTCGCGATGGTGGCTTATCAGGTGGACTTCAGCGCGCTGAAGCATCCTCTCTGCATGTACATTCCTAAATCCGAGTCGGCCGACGAAGCGCTCTGGTGGCGCGACCTTTTCCAGATGATTGCGCGCCTCAAGGGCTTGCCGGCGAATGCCATCAAGTGCATGGCGCTGGTGGAAGCGCATCCGCTCGCCTTTCAGATGGAAGAATTCGCCTGGAACTTGCGCGAGCATATTTTGGGACTGAATCTCGGCCGCTGGGACTACATGGCCAGCCTGATCCATTTCAATCTTGAAAATCCAGAATGGGTTCTTCCCGACCGCAACACCACAATGTCCCGTTCTTCCAAAATTTGCGCAATCTGCTTCCGGACATTTGCCACAAGCACGGGATGTTCGCCATCGGCGGAATGACCGCTCTGTACCCCAGCCGTGAAGACGCGGAATTGAACGCGCGGGCGCTGAAGATTCTCGCGGAAGACAAGAAGAACGAAGCCAACTCGCTGATGGACGGCGCGTGGACCGGACATCCCGATCAAAACGAAATCGCGGTGAGCCAGTTCCCTGCCCCGAACCAACTTCAGGCGCGCCCGGCAAACGGCAACACACATCCCGATCTTCGCCCGTTGCCGGTGGGAGTCGGCAAGCGCACGCTGGCCGGAACGCGCGCGGCGGTTCGCACCGTGATTCGCTATCGCAACGGCGTTCTCAACGGCAAGGGAGCGAGCCTGCTTGATGGCTACATGGAAGATCTCGCCACCGATCGCATTTACCGCTTGATGATCGCCCAACGCATGAAGCATTCGCACAATGTCGAGGTTGTCGACGAGAAAGGTGCGCCCGTTCGTCACACGCCGGAACTCGTGCGCGACCTGTTTGACGAAGAGCTCGAACGGCTGTTGCGCGAAACGGCAAAGAGTAGCGATCCGCAGATGGAGGCGACGCTTCGGGAAGCGCGCAGCATCAGTGAAGAAATGATCCGGCGCGAAGAGTTCAATCCGGCGTGAGAAAGAAAGTTTTTTGGTTTTCGATGGGAAGCTGCAGAAATAAAGAAAGGTAAGGAATAGCAAATGTCGACCAACGGAACGAACGGGGCCAACGGGAACGGCCACAAACATCATCCACTCAACTATTGGAGCACTGATCCCCGCTGGTCCGGCATCACGCGTCCTTACTCTTACTCGGATGTGCTGCGGCTACGCGGCTCGATTCAGATCGAGTACACGCTGGCGCGGCTCGGCGCGGAGCGTCTCTGGAATTTGATGCACACGGATGCGTACATTCCTGCGCTCGGCGCCATCACCGGCAATCAGGCCATTGAAATGGTGCAGGCAGGTCTGAAGGCGATTTACGGCAGCGGCTGGCAAGTGGCCGCCGATGGAAACACGGCGGGCGACGTCTATCCCGACCAGAGTCTCTATCCGTGCGACTCCGCGCCGAATTTGGTGAAGCGCATTAATCGCGCGTTGCTGCGCGCGGACCAGATCGAATCCGCGGAAGGCAAGAAGTCCGGCGCTTATTGGTTCGCGCCGATCGTCGCCGATGCGGAAGCCGGATTTGGCGGCTCGCTGAATGCTTATGAATTGATGAAGGCGATGATTGAAGCGGGCGCGGCAGGCGTGCACTTTGAGGATCAGCTTTCTTCGGCGAAAAAATGCGGACACCTGGGCGGTAAAGTGGTTGTGCCCGTGCGTGAATTCATCGAGAAGCTGGTGGCTGCACGGCTGGCGGCCGACGTTTGCGGCGTGCCTACGATTCTCATCGCGCGCACGGACGCCAATTCCGCAGGCTTGTTGCTCTCTGATGCTGACCCGCGCGACCGCGAATTCATTTACGGGGAACGCACTGCCGAGGGCTTTTACCAATTCCGTGGCGGAATTGACGCCGCCATCGCACGGGGACTCGCTTATGCGCCTTACGCCGACATGCTGTGGTGCGAAACGTCCACGCCGGATCTGTCCGAAGCGAAGAAGTTCGCCGACGCCATTCACGCAAAATTCCCCGGCAAATTGCTGGCGTACAATTGTTCGCCGTCGTTCAACTGGAAGAAAAAACTTGACGACGTGACCATCGCCAACTTCCAGCAGGAACTGGGCAAAATGGGCTACAAATTCCAGTTCGTGACTCTGGCCGGGTTCCACGCGCTGAATATGTCCATGTTCCATCTCGCGCGAGGCTATTCACAGGCTGGCATGACGGCGTACTCGAAACTCCAGCAGGAAGAATTCGCCGCGCAGGAACTTGGCTACCGCGCCGTCACGCACCAGCGCTTCGTTGGCACCGGCTACTTCGACGAGATCGCGCAGGTGGTCTCGAGCGGCAATTCTTCCACCACTGCGCTGGCGGGCTCCACGGAAGCGGAACAGTTTCACGGCGCCGCGCCGCTCGTGCCGTCAAATGGGCACACGCCGGAAGCGCACGCCTGACGAGTCGGGTTGCGCGGAGCCAAGGGCTTGCAAAAAAACCGCTCATGCACTACAATGTAGTGCATGAAAACCGAAGTCTATAGCTGGCGTTTGTCCAGCGAGCTGAAATCAGACCTTGAGCGCCAAGCGCGTCTCCAAAAGGTCTCTATCTCCACTATTCTTGACACGGCAGTTCGCGAATGGCTGAAGAAAAGCGCAATCGAGGTGTCGGGAGACGAGGCACAGCGCAAGCTGCACGCAGCGGCGGAGAAGTATATCGGCGCCCTGAAGGCACTCGACAGGGATCGCTCTGAAACGGTTCGCGAAACCATCCGCAAAAAACTGCGGCGGCGCTATGGCCGCTGACGCGCTGATCGATACGGGGGCGATCCTCGCCATATTGCAAAAGAGCGACAGGTGGCACGAACCTTGCCAAGATGCCTTCCGCCAATTGCGCTTCCCCCTGTTAACTTCAGAGGCGGTGCTGACTGAATTGTTCCATTTGGTTGGCAATAGCCGGGCGGAAATGGAAACGGCGTGGAACTTCGTGCGATCCGGAGCGGTCGTGGTGGGCACGATTGAAGATGCGGAGTTGCCGCAACTACGCTCGTTGATGTTGCAGTATTGGGACTGCCCAATGGATTTCGCGGATGCGACCCTTGTGCATCTAGCGAACCGCGAGTCGCTATCAACGATTCTGACGGTGGATCAAGCGGATTTCGCAACGTATCGCCTGGCAGGAAAGCGACGATTCCAAGTGCTGCCTCCCCGTCGACCCTCGTAATCAACATGCTGTCATGGGTGGGAGTAGAGCGGCCCGCCCTCGGAAGGCGGGCCCTACACCTTAAATCAATGTCCGATTGGATGTCCTTTATACGCTGGGCCAGTCCTGGCCGTCGGGATAGGAGCGGCGTTTAGGAAGCGCAGGCACAAAGCCCGTGGTCTTTGAACTAGTCATTACGGCTTGGAAGGCTTCCTGGAAGGCTTCCATTTCCGGCTGGGTGCCGACAGTGATGCGCGTGTACGTCGGCCATACGGGCCAGATTCGGCCGATGTATACGTTGCGCGCGGCCATCGCGTCGATGACTTCTTTCGCGGGCCGCTTGGTGTCCAGCATGAAACAGTTGGACTCGGATGGGACGTAGGAATAGCCGTGGCTGGAGAGCCAATCAAAAGTTTTCTGGCGGATCGCGGCATTCGACTGTTTGCGCTCCGAAACGAGATGCTCGTGCTTCAGGCTGGCGGTTGCGGCGGCCACCGCGGTGATGGGCATCGCGCTCCAGCCGCTGAAGTTCTCCAGCTTCGCGAGCAAGTCGGGACGCCCGATGGCCATTCCGCAGCGGATACCGGCCATTCCGTAAATTTTCGAGAAGGTGCGCAACACAATCACGTCGCGATCGGCCTTCACCAGATCGATGGCGGAAACGCCGTCGGAAAAATGGATGTAGGCTTCGTCGACAAGCACGACGGAACCTTTCGGCTTCGCCGCGAGTAGCTGTTCGATGGCGGAGTGCGGGGTCATCGTGCCGGTCGGATTGTTCGGAGTGCAGACGTAGAAGAGGCCGGCATCCGGGGCGGCTGCAAGCATGGCCTTGATATCGTGCGCGTAGGTTTTCGTCAGCGGAGTTTTGACAATGCGCGCTCCGGAGATTTTCGCCGCGCGCATTCCGGCTTCGTAGCCGGGGTCCGCGGTGACGTAGCTCCTGGTTGGCGAAGTGAACGCCAGCACCGAGAAATGCAGCGGCTCGCTGGAGCCGGGAAAGACGCCCAGATATTCCGGCTTCAGACCCTCCATCTCCGCGAAGGTTTTCTCGAATTCTTCCTTGAGCCAGTAGGAATAGCGACCGCCCTGCGGCGCCATATCCACGATGGCTTTCCGCGCGGCGTCGCACGGACCCAGCGGGTTTTCGTTCGCGTCGATCACGACCGCTCCCGGATGAAAAACTTTGCGATCTTCCGCCGCAAGGGACGCCTCAGTAGCGATACGAAACGCCATCGCCGCGGTGGCGGCCGCCGACAACTGGAGAAACGTCCTTCGCGAACCATTGGAAAGTATCTCGTTGGTTTTCATCCGGCCCTCCTCAAACGCGCGAATCAATTTCGAAGGAAAGTCATGCCGCCTTACTTCGGCGGAAAAACGCTCAGGCTGCTTCATCCGCCCTGCGACTCACTATAGCACCGAATCGGGGGATGATTTAAGAGCTAGCCGCGTCAAGCGCGGATGGGCGAAGACCCTTGCATTTTAGATGGCAATCAACGAAAAATTTGATAGCGAGAAGCGGATAGATTTGCTCGGGCGTTCTGCGCCAGGCTTTTAGTTTGCGATCGCGGATTGCAAATCCTTGGGAGGTTGCATGGCTCAAGCAGCAAGAAATAACGCCGCTCCACTCTCGATCGCCCAACGTATCGACGCGCTGGACTGGAGCGCCGCCGAGCAGTCTCTTTCGGAGCGCGGCTACGCGGTTACCGCTCCCGTTCTCTCGCCAGCGGAATGCGCCGAGCTCACCGCGCTCTATGACGATGCAAGCCGTTTTCGCAGCCACGTCATCATGGAGCGCTATCGCTTCGGCATCGGCGACTACAAATACTTCGCCAACCCGCTACCGGAATTGGTGGCAGAGCTCAGAAGCAGCGCTTATCCGCATCTCACCGAAGTCGCCAATCGGTGGGCGGAAATGTTTGGTGAAAGCACTCCGCCGTATCCTCGCGAACATGGCGCGTTCCTGAAAATTTGCCACAAAGCTGGGCAGACCAAGCCCACGCCGCTGATGCTTCACTACGAGGCTGGTGGCTACAATTGTCTTCATCAAGATCTCTACGGCGAGGTCAGCTTTCCGCTGCAAATGGTATTCCTGCTTGGCCAGCAAGGCCGCGATTGGGAAGGCGGAGAATTCATCCTCGTCGAGCAGCAACCTCGCGCGCAGTCCAAGCCGCAAGTGGTACTCGCCGATCAAGGTCAAGCGATCATTTTCACCACGCGCTACCGGCCCGTGAAAGGAGCGCGCGGCTACTATCGCGTCAATCTGCGCCATGGCGTAAGCCGCGTGCACCGCGGCACGCGCTATACGCTCGGAATCATTTTCCATGATGCCAAATGAAGTGAGATTTCCGCTGGCCAGCTTCAGGAAATGCAGAGCTATTCGCGGCCGCCGCCGAGTTCGCGCACAATGGAGCCCACGAAAGATTTTGCGTCGCCGAAGAGCATGAGCGTTTTATCAAGGTAGTAGAGCGGATTGTCGATTCCGGCAAAACCCGCCGCCATGCTGCGCTTGATCACCATGACGGTGCGCGCTTTGTCCACGTCGAGGACCGGCATGCCGTAGATCGGGCTCGCAGCGTCGGTGCGCGCCGCGGGATTGGTCACGTCGTTCGCGCCAATCACTAGCGCCACGTCGGTTTGCGGAAAATCTCCATTGATTTCGTCCATGTCCAGCAGCTTGTCGTAAGGTATGTCCGCTTCGGCGAGCAGGACGTTCATGTGCCCCGGCATGCGGCCGGCGACGGGATGAATACCAAACTTCACGTCCACGCCGCGCTTCGTCAGCGCGTCGTAGAGCTCACGCACCTTGTGCTGCGCCTGCGCCACGGCCATGCCGTATCCGGGGACGATGACCACCTTGTTCGCCGCGGCGAGGATCGCTGCGGCTTCTTCCGGCGTGGCGCTGCGCACCGGCCGCGCCTCCTGCTTGCTTGCGGCCGCCGTCTGCTCCTGCCCAAACGCTCCGAAGAGCACGTTCGAAAACGACCGGTTCATGGCTTTCGACATGTTCACCGAGAGAATGAGGCCGGAAGCCCCGTCCAACGCGCCCGCAATAATCAATAGCTTGCTGTCCAATACAAAACCCATGGCCGCCGCGGAAAGCCCCGCGTATGAATTCAAAAGGGAGATCACCGTCGGCATATCCGCGCCGCCGATGGGAATGATCATCATCACGCCGAACAGAAGTGGAATGCCGACGATCAGCGGGAAAAGCTGCGTCTTTTCCGGGTGTGCTACCAGCATTCCCGCGACAGCGACCGCGACGCCCAGGAGTCCGAGGTTGACGATGTTCTGTCCTTTATAAGTGATGGGCCGCTGCGGCAGAACTTGCTGCAATTTTCCCGCGGCCATCAAGCTGCCGGTAAACGTAAGCGATCCGAGGATGACCTCCAGCGAGAGCACGCCCATCATGAAGTGCGGCACTTCCGGCGTGCGCAAATAAAATTCCGCCGTGCCCACCAGCGTCACGCACAGCGCGCCAAACGCATGGCTCAGCGCCGTGCGTTGGGGCACCGCGGTCATCGCCACTTCGCCGAGCGGCACGCCGATAATCGTTCCCAGGACCAGGGCGATCACGATCCATTTGTATTCCACGATGCCGTGGTGCAGTAAGGTGCCGGCAATCGCCAGCAGCATGCCCAGTTCGCCGGCAAAGACTCCGCGGCGCGCCGTCGTCGGAGAGCTCAGCCACTTGAGCGAAAGGATGAAAAGCGCGGTCGCAATCAGGTAGGTGATCTCGATGATCTGTTCCATGCCGGGCAGGTTGGTCATGGTTTCTTCGGCCCGCTCGCTTTGAACATCTTCAGCATGCGATCGGTAATCAGAAATCCGCCGACGATGTTGCTGGTCGCCGCGACGATGGCGATCGTTCCCAGGACCTTCGCGAGCATCGCCCCGTGCGCATGGTACTCACCGGCAAGGATGATGGCTCCGACGACGGCAATGGCATCGAGCGCGTTCGTCAAGGACATCAAGGGTGTGTGCAGAAGCGGTGACACGCGCCGTATGACTTCAAATCCGATGAATGCGGCCAACATGAAAACGTAGAGGCTGGTAAGCAGATCCAGCTTCATGATTTCGCCACCCCCTTCGATTCAGTTGGCAAAGCCGAAAGCGAAAAAAACTCTCGCACGCGTGCATTGACCACTTCCCCGCCCCGCGTCAACATCGTCTCGCGGACGATTTCATCCTCCATATTCATTTGCAATTTTCCATCTTTCACGAGATGCAGCAGGAAAGCGCTCACGTTCCGCGCGTACATCTGGCTCGCGTGATAGGGAACGGTGCTGGCCAAATTGAACCAGCCGATGATCGTCACTCCGTGCTCCACGACGATCTCTCCAGGAAGAGTAAGCTCGCAATTGCCTCCGCGCTCGCCCGCCAAATCGATGATGACCGACCCTGACGCCATGCTCGCTACCATTTCCTTGGTCACTAGAATCGGAGGCTTCTTTCCCGGAATGACCGCCGCGGTGATCACCACGTCGCTTTCTGCCACGACTTTTCCCAACAGTTCGCGCTGGCGCTGGTAGAAAGTTTCGTCTTGCGCCCGCGCGTACCCGCGCGCATCTTCGGCATCTTTGGCCTCAATCGGAAGTTCGACGAACCGCCCGCCCAGGCTCTGCACTTGCTCCTTCGCGGCGGGACGCAGGTCGTAAGCCGAAGCCACCGCGCCAAGCCTTCGCGCCGTGGCAATGGCCTGCAAACCGGCCACGCCCGCGCCAATCACGAAAACGCGGCCCGGCGTAATGGTTCCCGCAGCCGTCGTGAGCATGGGAAAAATGCGCGGCGAAGTATCCGCCGCAAGCACAACCGCCTTATAGCCGCAAATCGTGGCCATCGAGGAAAGCACGTCCATACTCTGCGCGCGCGTCGTTCGCGGCATCAATTCCACAGAAAACGAAGTGACTCCCCTGGAGGCGATTTCCTGAATCGTTTCGATGGAGCCCAGCGGCCTCAAGAAACCAATAAGTACCTGGCCGTCCCGGAAAAGGGGAACGTCGGCTTTGCCGGTCTTGTCGTTGGATCCATGGCAGAGAATTTGGAGCACAACCCCGGCTGCGCGAAACACCTCGGCGCGGTCGGAGACGATCTTTGCGCCTTTCGCGGCGTAGTCCGCGTCTGGATAGCCCGCTGCCGCGCCGGCTCCCGCCTCTACCACCACTTCCAAGCCCGCCTTTGTTAAATTCGGAACGGCTGCGGGCACCAGGGCCACGCGCCGCTCTCCGGGAAAGCTCTCTCGGGGCACACCTACAATCATGAAGCTTCCTCCGATGCTAAGAACCAGAACTGCGGTCGGGAATTGCACTCGGTCGAGGCAACAAACTCCATCCATTTCAAGAAAAGGCCAACCCTCCACAGGGCCAAACGCTACAAATCATACACTCATGGGAGCTGGTTCTGTTAGATCACGTCACCTGGTTCGAATGGGCACTCTTTCTTAGTGCCAGGCGCTGTGCTTTTGAGTTCCTATGCCCTAATTACGCATAGACGAAAAAAAAAGGGACCGCTCCGCAGTCCCTCCTTCTTCTATCTACGAACTTCGCGAAGAAAAACGCCGAGGTTAGTTGCTCCCTTGCGTTTTATCGGAAGGTGTGGCCGTTGCAGGAGACGCTTCGCCAATGGATAGCTGGTACTTCTTGCCACCGAAGAAAATTCCTGTCAGCGCCTTGTTACCAGCCTGGTCGGTGTTTGTGGAATAGCCGCTCTCAGCCTCGGCTTTCTTTAGCGGAAGAACCTGCGCTGGCACCTTGGCTACCGTGTCTCTGCCGTTGGAAATGCTGAGTTCAACAGTCGGTCCGTTTCCAGTCCATTCCACTTGATACTTACCGGTCGGGAGCTGCTTGCCACCGACAGTGATGGTCTCGTCGACATTCAGCGTACCCTTGTTGGAATTACCGGCGATGGCGCTGGCTGCAAGCAACAGAGAAAATGTCAGCAGTACTGCGGTGAATTTCGTCTTCCTCATAAGAGTCCATTTTCCTTTTGTCCTCGCCTCGCGGAAGCGAACCAAGACGTTCATCCCCGCTGAGGAAAGCATGATTTGACTACTTTCATCTGATAAGGAAAAGGGCCCAGAGGTTACATCTGCAGCAACAAAAGAATTGCACGAATGCATTGAAAAATCGATTTAGCTAACCTGCATACCCTCAATGGCTTGTCGTATACTTCATTGCAAATAGCGATGCCGAGAACGAATATTTCTGCCGCTTACCGACCCGCTTCCAGTTCAAAGAACCTGGCCTCTCAATAATCTGTTACGCGGTCATGCTCTTTCTTCCTCAGCTTCATTTTCAGCGTTTTCTCTTCCACGGTATACTTTCTCATGCACTTCAGGAATCGTTCGGCCTGCCTGACTTTCATCGCTCTTCTGTTCGTGCTGCTGCCCGCGCCTGCAGCCTCGCAAGAGACTTCCTGGAAAAAAGACACCGCTGCGTGGCGCGCAGAGCACAAAGCGGAGCTCCTCAAGCCGGACGGCTGGCTTTCTCTCGCCGGCCTGGAATGGCTCCAGCCCGGTGACAACCCCGTCGGCTCCGCGTCTGACAACAAAATCCACCTCTCTGCCGGACCCGCGCATCTCGCTGTCCTTCACCTCGAGGGCGAAACCGTCACGCTGAATCCTCCCGCGGGAGGATTCCCTCCTAACCTCCTCGTCGCCGGGACTCCTGCAAAACCGCAAACTCTGCACGCCGAAGCGAACAAAGATAAAGTTTCTCCCCATCTCACCGTCGGTACTCTGAACTTGTACGTGATCCGCCGGGAGGCCCGCTTCGCTCTTCGCATCAAAGATTCTCATTCTCCTGCAATCACCGGTTTCCGAGGTCTCAAGTGGTACCCGCTCGACCAGGCTTATCGCGTGACCGCCAAATGGATTCCTTATTCCCCGCACAAAACCATCACACTCGCCACCCTTGTCGGCACCAGCTACGATCAACCTGTTCCTGGCGCCGCGGAGTTCACTCTTGCGGGAAAAGCATTTCGGCTTGAGCCGGTTCTTGAAGATCCCGCGGTCGCCAAGCTTTTTTTCATTCTTCGCGACACGACCAGCACCAGGACCACTTACGCGGCCTGCCGTTTTCTCTATACCGGTTTTCCCACGAACGGCCTCGATAAACCCGGCGAGCTCGTGCTGGATTTCAATCGGCTTGAAAATCCTCCTTGTGCCTACACTCCCTATTCGACCTGCCCCCTCCCTCCCGCAGGTAACCGCCTTCCCATCCCGCTTCCCGTTGGCGAGCAGCGCTATCACAACTGATTGTCTTATTCTCCCTTCATCTCGGACTTCCATTTTGAGCCCAGGCGGGAAACGGCGCGTAGGCCAATGCGCTATCCAGCTCATCGCAGTAAATCTGTGAGCAGCGGATGAGGCGACACACCGAAGGGATTGCTCACCGTGACGCCGTTCCAAGTGAAGCCTTCTTGCAGATCTTCCGAAAGGAGCAGGCGGCATCCGCCCTCGGCCGCGGATGCCAGGACCACACCGTCCCAGAAACTGAAACGGTGCCTGACGGCAAGTTCTGCCGCGCCCACAAGTACGTTTTCGGAGGTCTCGATCAGGGAGAAGGCGTCGCGCCAACCCAGGATCGCGGCACGCGCTTGCGCAGGTGTGCGCTTCGCCTTTCGCACCAGAAGCTGGAACAGCTCGCCTAGCGTCTGTACGGGGAGCAAAGCAGCGTCGGCAGGGAGCCGTTGGATCAGGTCAAGCGCGTTTGCTTTTCTTGCCGCGCCGTTAACTCCTTCAGCGTACGCCAGGACATTGGCGTCCAGCGCCACCCTCACTTATCGTCCTCGTACAGCTCCTCACGTGTCCAGCGCCTACGCGCCTTGGCACCTTTGACGGCAGGCTGTGACTTCAGCCGAGCCAGCAATGACGAGCGCGCCCCCGCCGCGATGCGCGCATCCTGGGCGGCGGGCACGAGCTTTGCCACGGGCTCACCATGCGATGTGACCACGTAGCTCCGGCCCTTGCGCACACCTCGCAGCAGTTCGGAAAATTTGCGGTTCGCGTCCGCTGCCGATACGTTCTTCTCCATGCTGCCTCCAAAGTAGTGATATTACCTACTATGCTTCAATCGCAGGCGCCATGCAAGCGGTCCTGACCAAGCATGGAAAATATCCGAATGGATGAAGTTCCCTTTCGCAATTGAACAGTTTCCAGTTTTAGGTTTTCAGCTATATGCCTTCCTACTTCCATTTTCTATTTCTTCCGCTCTTCTTTGCGTGCTCCGTGTCCTCCGCGAACTCCGTGTTGAAGGATTTCCCTTCGCGCATACATTTTGAAATTGCATGCCGACTAGCGGAGAATAGAGCTGTCATTCGAAAATGGATTCTCCAAGCTCAAATTTGTATCCCGCGAACAACGATTCCCCCGCCCGTGAGAAGCTTCTCTCCCTCCGCCTTGCCCTTCTCCGCCTCCACAAGACTCTTCTCAACATGGAGCGCCGCGAATACGAGCGCGAGCACGGCCACGTCAATACCGGCGAGCTTTTCCAACTGGTTATCGACCACGCGCAGTTCGCTTGGCTCCACAACATTTCCGAATTCGTCGTCCGCATCGATGAAACTCTGACTGCCAAGGAGCCCGTCACCCCGGAATACACCAGCGGCGCTATCTCTCTTGCCCGGAAAATGTTTGTTCCCACGGAATCCGGCGACGCCTTCCAGAAGAAATACTTCGACGCCATCCAGCGTGACCCCGCCGTAGTCATCGATCACGCGGAGCTCGCTCGCCTTTTCAATAATGAGCCTCCCGACTCTCCCACCCCGTAGTTTTTCCAAATTCCCTGATAGACTCAAACAGGTGTGCCAGTGCCCCTTCCGGCGGGGCTTGGCTATTTCCGGAATGAAGAAACCAGCGAAGCTGCAGGATGACCCGTGACCGTGAATCTCAACGACGTGACCGTCACTCACAACGAAGAGGCGCGGCGTTTCGAACTATTCGTTGACGGACTCCGAGCCCTGCTGACGTACCGCCGCTTTCCCGATCGCATCGTCTTGGACCACACCGAGGTGCCGCAATCACTCGAAGGACAAGGCCTGGCGGCAAAACTTGCCGGCTCTGCGCTCGATTTCGCCCGCGTCAACCATCTTCGCGTTATCTCGCTCTGTCCCTACGTCTCCAGTTTCATTCGCAAGCACCCTGAGTATCAGGATCTCGTTTCTTCCGATGATCTGCAGAAGCTGCTGTCCCACTGACTGGCGTCCCATGTCCTCGACTCGCGACGCTCTGAGATCCTCACCGGCGCAACTCTTTATTCGCCGCCTTCGCCGCGCCGAACTTCCATCTGACACCGTCAAGCTCGCTCGCTTCCTTGTCGGGAAAATTGTCGTCCACGATCTTCCCGTGGGCCGGCTCAGTGGCCGCATCGTGGAAACGGAAGCCTATCCGCCCGGCGATCCCGCCGGACATCATTTCCGGGGTCCTACTCCGCGCATTCGCTCGATGTATCTCGACCGCGGCCATGCCTACATTTTTTTCAACTACGGCGCGCACTTCATGCTCAACGTCGTGAGCGAGCCGGCCGGAATCGCCGCCGCGATTCTCATCCGTGCGGTCCAACCGCTGGAAGGTATTGATCTCATGCAGCGCCACCGCAAGACCACTCGGCTTCTCGATCTCACTCGCGGCCCCGGACGTCTCGCTGCAGCTCTTCAGATCGACCGCCGCCATGACGGTCTGGACCTCTGCGCCGCGGGTTCGCTGTGGCTCGGAGAAACAAATCTCCCCGTCGATGCCATCGGCAAGTCCGTTCGAATCGGTATCTCTCGTGCCGCCGATCAACTCCTTCGCTTCTACGAACGCGGCAATCCCTTCGTCAGCGGCCCCAAGCGCCTTCTCCTCTCGGGAGCGCCTCGCAAGACATGCGGGGCAACCGAGAAAACCGAGGCTTCGAGGAAAATGCTTGCTTGAAAGTCCGCCGCGCCTGCGTCTCCGCCTGCGAATCCTTGATCCAGGCCGCTTCCTCAAATGCCGCCCGTTCAAAACGCCTCTCCGGTCGCCGCGGGCCTCTCCATAATCGATAGGAAGCATGCTCCCCATTCCGGCCTGTTTCGTGACAGAATGTGAGCGACGAGCGCCCGGCCCCAGGCGCCTGCGAATCGCACGTCGAGCCGTTCCAGCCCTGCCCTAGACGCCGCGCTATTCTTTCGGCGGTCGCACGCCACGCCTGTGGGAGTGTTCCCATCGGCCGGCCCGTAGGAATTCGCATTTGGAGGTGCGGTATGAGCGAACTCTGGAGACAGTGTGAAGGTCAGGTCATCGATAATCGATTCCGGCTGCGGCACTACTTAGGAGGTACGGACGACGCCGCGGTGTTCTTCACGCATCTCTCCGATGCGCAATCTCAAAGAGCGGCCATCAAATTCATTCCTGCTGGTCCCACCGCCGATCTCCAGCTCTCTCTCTGGCGCCGCGTCATGCAGCTCGTTCATCCCAATCTGTTGAAGATATTCGACATCGGCCGCTGCCGGCTGGAAAATAGGGATCGTCTCTACGTGGTGATGGAGTATGCCGAGGAAGACCTTTCCCAAATTATTCCCCAGCGCGCTCTCGGGGCTCCCGAAGCTCGCGAAATGCTCGAACCGGTGCTCGATGTTCTTGTTTATCTCCACAGTAAAGGCCTCGTTCATTCACGCATCAAACCTTCCAATATTCTCGCCAGCGCCGATAAACTCAGACTTTCCAGCGATACTCTTTTCCCCATCGGAGAATCCCGCAAATTATCGCGCAAATTCGACGCTCACGACGCTCCCGAAACCGCCGCCTCTCCGCTCTCCGCCGCGGCCGACGTCTGGGCTCTGGGTATGACGCTCGTCGAAGCACTCACGCAGCGCACACCGGCCTTGCAGCCCGGAAGCCAAGCTGATCCGATTGTGCCCGATACGCTCCCCCAGCCTTTTCTCGACATCGCGCGACACGCACTCCGCCGCGATCCCCGGCGGCGCTGGAGTATTCCGGAAATCGCGGAGCGCCTGAATCCAATCGCTGTCGCTGCTGCCGCCGCGCAAGCCGTATCTCCACTGGCTGTCCCGCTCTCTACGGTTCCGGCGGTCCCTGCGGCAAAGTTACAACTCCCAAAGTTCGAGATACCGCCACTCAGGGCGGCCGCGCAGCCGCCGCGTCCGCAAGAGACGAACCCGCCGAAGCAAGGCCTTGTTCTCCCCAACTATGTCGTTCCTTTGGCCGCGGGAATTTTTGTAATCGTTGCCATCATTGCGCTACCGAAAATTCTCGGCCATCGCCCCGACTCTTCGTCGTCCGCTGCGACGGCAGCGGCTCAGCCCTCGGCACAGCCAAATCCTGTCGAACAGCCTGCGCGCCGTGAAAGGCCGGCAGCTTCGAAGCCGTCCGCGCCACCCGCGACGCAAAACGCGCTGAAAGCGGCCGCCGAGAAAAAGAATGCGGCAAAGCCGGAGAGTTCGCCGGTGGCAGCGCCTACTCCTGCCTCTGTGCGCACGGATACGCTTGCGCCCGCTCCGTCGGCTTCATCCGAGAACGCGCCGAGCGCTTCCGCATCTTCTTCCGCGCGCGGTGAAGTTCTCGAGCAGATTTTGCCCGACGCCTCCGATAAAGCTCTCGCCACGATTCACGGGGTGGTCCGCGTCAGCGTCCGCGTTCGCGTCGATCCCACTGGAAATGTCGCTGAGGCAACGCTGGATTCTCCAGGCCCCAGCCAGTATTTCGCCGATCTCGCTCTGAACGCGGCACGCCGCTGGCAATTCGCTTCACCCGAAGTGAACGGCCACAGCGCCCCCAGCGAATGGCTCATCCACTTCCAATTCATGCCTTCCGGCCCGAAGGCCATTCCAACGCAAACCGCGCCGTAACATTGGCTGGCGAGAGCCACTATGGCTGAGCCGCGGCAATGGCGGTGACGTAGTTGATGGGCGCGTGATCGGCGAGGTCGCGGACGCCGACGTTGCCGCTCTTCCACGCGTACTGCAATAAGTAATCGGCGCGAGCGCGGAGGCGGTCCGCGGAGACAAAATCGTCACTGGGATTCTCGCTCACATTGCGGTTGCGGTCGATGTAATAGGGATCGCCGAGATGCGCGTAGCCAAGAAGCGCCGGGGGAAGCGTCGTGACGATGTCGCAGCAGTCCACATAGCGAAAATTTGTCACGCCGCTCAGCGACGCGACAAAGTCGTGATCGCCCACCCGCGGCGAGCCGATGGTATATAGCGCGTCGGGGGCTTTCAAGGTTGCGAGGACAGTGGCCAGCGCGGCCCCAAGGCTGTGGCCGGTAATGAGCAATCGGCAATCGATTTTCTGCACGACCGGCAGCAGATACTGCTTCACTTCGTCGAAAGCGTCCTTCCACCCCTTGAAGACTTTGGCCGTTCCAGTCCAGGGCAGCAGTTCGGCTTCCACGTCATCGATGACGTCGGTGGGATCGTCTTTATCCGTGCCACGGAAGGCGACCACGGCCAGTTTGTTTTCTTTCACCGCGTCGTCGTGAAGAGCGATGAAGCAGTGCGTGCCACCGTTTCTTTCGTGCCCCTGACTCTCAAAAAACCCCAGCGGCTGGAAGCCCAACGGGGCAAGCTTTTGCTTGATCCTGGCCTGGTCGAAGGCAAAATCCGGGTATTGATCGCAGTAGGAGAGCAAGCACATCCAAGCACAGAGTTCGGCCTCGGTTTTCGGGCGCTGGGCCGGAAAGCTGTCTAGAGATTTGGCTGGATAGTAGAGGTGCTGCTGGCTTGCGCTGTAGGGAACGCCTTGGCTCATGATGATCCTCCTGGGCGAAGGGTGGCATACCAATCGATGTGACCCTCCCCCACGCCCCGGTGTTTTTGTGCAAAGAGTGGGGAAGCGATTGAAAACAAAAGGGTTGATTTTTTGGTGAGTGCAAAAGAGTGCGCAAGAATGTGAAAAGAAAGGGGATAGTTGATAGTTGGAGGAATCGTTGGAACGCTGCGGGTGTGGAAGTACGAGCGTGGGAGAGGCCCGTGGCCTGTGGGAGAGGCCAAGGCCACCCCCGGGGGGATGTCGGATGTGTGGCAAATACGGGACTTAGAAAGGTGGGTTTTCGGATCTGTGGCAATGATTGGACTTACGGGCGAATTTTCGGATGTGTGGCAAATACGGGAGTTAGGGGATAGGGAATAGCCGGTGGTCTCTTGATTGGCGAGGATTGAGTTCCGGAATGGGAATTGTTGGTACACACCCCGCCAGTTTTCGTAAGAGCGGCAACGACAGGACTTACGGGATACGGAACTTGGAAGAGTGCGCAAGACCTTGAAAACAAAGGACGGAATTAGAGGAGTTTGGCGCGTGATTGGTGTGCGAGAACGTGAAAGGACAGGGCGCAAAGACCCTGAGGGAGTGGGAAGGACCGCGTGGCGGGGACGCATAGCTCGGAGGGCACCGAGGGACAGTGCCGACTTAATGAGGCCATTATAGCATATGGGTACCGTATGTCAAGGATTACCTTAAGTGGTTTGGATGCAGAGAGATAGCAGCGCATCTGACTGAGGGGAAGCTTGAGATGCCCAAGAGTTTCCCATTTCTGGCGAGGAGAGGATTGCAACTGTGTGAGGGAGCAAAACTCGCGGTTCGGGCGGAATGTGCCTGGCTTTGCCGAAGAGATATGAACATGGTACAACGACCATGGTTATAAAGGAGCTTCATCAGGATGAAGAAGATGGCAGCGGGCGCCTTCAAGGCAAATTGTCTTGCGGTCATGGACGAGGTTCAGGCCAAGCGCGAGACCGTGGTGATCACGAAACACGGCAAGCCGGTGGCGAAGCTTGTCCCGGTCGAGCCACAAGGCGATGATATTTTCGGTTTTCTTCGTGGGAAGGTTACGATTACCGGCGACGTGGTTTCCCCCGCGTTGTCGGGGCACGAATGGGGCAATCTAGAGTGATTTTGCTTGACACGCATGCTGTGCTTTGGCTGACGACGGATCCCGCCAAGCTATCAGGCAAAGCCAAGTTGGCCATCGAGGATTCGCGCAAGAGTGGGGACGGTTTGGCAATTTCAGACATCACTCTCCTAGAGCTAGCAACGCTTGCGAGTAAGGGCCGCATTCACCTCAGCATCAGCCTCGAATCCTTCCTGCAGGAAGTCGAGGCCCGGTTTGTCGTCCTGCCGATTAGCGGCCGCGCGTGCGCGCGCGCCATGGGACTTCCAACAGCCTATCCCAAAGATCCGGCGGATCGCATTATCCGAGCCACGGCGCTGGTCGAGGGGCTTTCTCTGATTACCGCGGACCGTGAGATCCATCGCTCCAAAGTGGTTAACACGGTGTGGTAAGAAGGGCATGAAGGACGTGACATACCCTCGGTAGATGCCCGCCCGCTCTTCGGCGCTCTATGGTAATCGGGGCTGGAGGCGGTAGCCTTGGACATATTCATAGGCAACGCTCCAGATGGCTCCTCCGGTTCCGGCAAAGAGCAGTTCCTCGATGGGCACTCCAGCAATATAGATTCCAAGAAGATTCCGGATGTTGTAATAGCGCTGAAAGAAGCCGGGGTACAAGAAGAGAAAAATCA
>WNGK01007431.1_pt1 | contig 17980 bp, 20 predicted proteins | sample 5400601 | NCBI WGS metagenome assembly WNGK01 (sample SAMN13153376, study PRJNA577476) | soil metagenome | isolation source: 60 cm soil or saprolite under Garry oak tree replicate 1 | place: USA:California | collected 2016-06-15
GGTTGTCGACGCAATCACCGGCCTGGGCACGACTCGTTTTGACGTGGACGGCTGGGGCATCGACGTCATCATCGGCGGATCGCAGAAGGCATTGATGATTCCTCCGGGCCTTGCGTACTGCGCGATCAACGAGCGCGCCTGGAAGCGCATGGAAACGACAAAGAATCCGCGCTACTACTTTGATTTCCGCAAGGAGCGAAAGGCCGCCGCCAAGGGCGAATCGGCGTTCACTCCCGCGACGTCATTGTTCGCAGCGCTAGGCGCGGCTCTCGATTTCATACGCCAGATGGGCAACGGCGATCTCGCTGCTGGACGCAAAGCGCTGGTGGACAATGCCGAGCTCGCGGCTGAGATGACCCGAGCCGGCGTAAAGGCACTCGGTCTGAAATTGTTCACGTCCGCTCCCGGTGCGGCTCTGACCGCGGTCACATCTCCAGCGGGGCTTGATTCTGGCAAGATCGTAAAGGAATTCCGCGAGTCTTTTTCAGCGGTTGTGGCGAATGGCCAGGGCGACATGAAGGGCAAGCTGTTCCGTATCGCGCATATCGGCTATTACGACTATCTGGACACGATCGGCATTTTAGCGGCACTTGAGCACGTGCTGGCTACCGTGACCGACGGCCCGATTGAGTATGGATCCGCGGTTCGCGCGGCTCAGGAAGTTTTTGCTCGCTCACGGACTCGCGAACTGGCTGAAGTGGCCGGCGTAAAGAATTGATCGTGTGCCCTGCTCGTGTCAGAGGGCATCGGGCGAAATCGTCCGTGCTACGTGATATTGAATGTCATGGAGTTCGAGTTTCCTGCAGCGGTGTGGACATAAACGGAAACCATGCCTTGGTTGGCCACCATGGACGCCGAGATGTTTGCTGTGAGCTGGGTAGTCGAACCGTAGCCCGTGCTTCCGGCAGCGATGGCGGTAGTTCCCCAATAGACAACGGAGGCCGAGGTAAAACCGGTACCGGTGATCGTCATGGTGAACGCGGCGCTTCCGGCGGCGGTGCTTCCGGGGGAGAGCTGGGAAATATGGGGCGCTGCGCCACCGCCAGTCATCGAGTTATAGCTGGAGCCGTAACCGCCGCATCCAACTGCAGTAGCGGCCAACAGCAGAACCAGGACAAATTTCATTTTGTTTCTCCACCGTTGAAGGATAAGGCGATTTTAAAAATTCGCGCAGAGCAAGGTGTCTGAAGGCTGTCATTTTCTTGTAAAGGAATCATTGATCATGAAAATCGTTGTGGCGGAAAAGATGTCTTCCTCGGCGGTGAATCTGTTGCGCGAGCCAGGATGGAACGTGGTCACGCCCGACCAGTTGAATGGAAGTCTCGCGCAGGAGCTTGAAACTGCTGACGCACTGCTGGTGCGTTCGGCGGTGCAGGTGAACGCTGGGCTCCTCGAGAAAGCTTCCAAGCTGCGAGTGATTGGACGCGCCGGTGTGGGGGTGGACAACATTGAACTTGAACCTGCCACGCGCAAGGGCATCGCAGTGATGAACACGCCCGGCGCAAATGCCGTCGCTGTGGCCGAGCACACGATTGGGCTGATGCTGTCGATGGCGCGGTTCCTGCCCCGGGCGAACGAACTGATGCATGCCGGCAAATGGGAGAAGAAGTCCCTGCAGGGAACCGAGCTTCGCGGCAAAACGCTGGGTGTCGTGGGGCTGGGGAAGATCGGGCTGGAGGTAGCAAAGCGGGCGCGCGCGTTCGGGATGGAGCTAATCGGGCACGACCCTTTCGTCTCGCCAGCAATCGCGAAAGAGAACGGAATAAGGTTAGCCACCCTGGATGAGGTCTACGCCGCATCAGACTATTTGACGCTGCATGTTGGGTTGACTCCGCAAACGCAGAACATGATCAATGCCGAGTCGTTAAAGAAGATGAAACGCGGCTTGCGGTTGGTGAACTGTGCTCGTGGCGAACTGGTTGACGAGGGGGCATTGGCGGTTGCTCTGCAGGAAGGCCAACTGGCCGCCGCCGCCCTTGACGTTTTTGTGCAGGAGCCGCTGAAGGACTCGCCGCTGCAGAAGATGGACAACGTGATTCTGACGCCGCACATAGCCGGATCGACGAATGAAGCCCAGGAAGCCGTCGGCCATCAGATCGCGCTGCAGGTGAAGGAATACCTGAAGCATGGCGTCATCCAGAACGCGGTGAATGTGCCATCGGTTTCGCATGACGAATATCTGGTGCTCAAGCCGTATGTTGTACTGGCTGAGAGGCTCGGTTCATTCCTGGCGCAGATCAGTGACAGTTCAGTTGAGGAGATTTCCATCGGCTACACCGGACACATCACGGAATGGAAAACTGAACTCATTCGCAATGCCGCCATCAAGGGAATTCTCAACGTGGCCGTGGATGAAAAGGCCAACCTGGTGAATGCGGCCAGTCTTGCTTCATCTCGCGGACTCACGGTACGGGAAGACCGCAAGCCGAAAGCATCAACCGGTGGAGCAGGCAGCGTGCTTTCGATTTCCATTAAGGCCCAGAAGGAGAAACATGGAGTAAAGGGCGCAGTGCTAAGAGAAAACACGCCCCGCCTGCTGCATGTCGATGGAATCGATGTGGAAGCGCCGCTTGAACAGAACTTGATCTACATGCGCAACCAGGACGTGCCGGGCGTGATCGGAAGGGTTGGTACGGTGCTGGGCAAGCATGGAATTAATATTGCGAATTTCTCTCTCGGACGGCGCGGCGGAGATGCGCAGCCTGGAGTTCCGCAGGAGGCGATCGCGGTTGTGCAGGTGGATGGCGCTGTGCCCGAGGCAGTCGTCAGCGAGTTACGTGGCGTTCCGGCGGTGCAACAGGCCAAGGCGATTCGGCTAGACTAGGCGATCTATCGAGACGCAGTGGACGAGATACCCTTTGCGCACTTCGCGAAATCTTTGCGCTCTTTGGGGTTAAAAGCTCTAAAGATTTTGACCGCAGAGTCCGTAAGGTACCGCAAAAATCTCAAAGAAAAGACACGGCCAATTTTCTTGTAAGGATTGGAATGTTTAAGAGAGCGGCAGTTCAAATCGCAATTGTCGTGGCCGCCATTTCGGCCGCCTCGGCGCAGGACGTCGGGCATTTTGACGCCAGCGTCGCGTGGGCTGGCGTATTTAGCAAGACCTCAACTGCCTATGCCGGTGGAGTCGCGCTGAAGCCAACTACCTCGGGAGCAGTCCTTGGCACATTCCGTTTTCGTTTCAACCGAATGCATGCGCTGGAACTGAACATTGGCCGCACTTCGAATTCGCAAAAGTACTTCATTGACCCAGACACCTTCAGAGTTAATTCCGACGTGACGGAATACAGCGGCGCATACGTCTTCAGCCCATTTCGAACCGCGAAAGTTGAACCGTTTCTCTTAGGCGGCGCTGGCGCCCTGCGCTTCTACCCGGGCAACAGCTACATTGATGGATTTCAAGCTGCGTTCGGCGCTACGAGGCAAACGTCGCTGGCATTTCTGTATGGCGGCGGCGCCGATTATCGTCTCTGGAGGGCCTTGTCGCTGCGTTTGCAATATCGCGGCTTGGTTTATAAAGCGCCGAATTTCCACGTGCAAACGCTGGTTACCGGCGCCAAGGGGCACATGGCCGAGCCTTCAATCGGTATCGTCTTCAAATTTTGATCAGGAATTGAGCGCGGCTTTGCGAAGCTTTCGCGTTTCTGCAAGCAGGGCCATTGAGTGCATCAGGTTTTGCAGCGTCACAATACCCACAAGCTGCTGGTTTTCGACCACCGGAATAATGCTTAGATTCCGGGCGCTCAGCTTGCGGAAAGCCGAAGACAGCGACTCCGACTTTTGCGCGACGTCGAAGATGCGGTTCATCACTGCCTGGACGTAGCCATTCCCCTCGTTCCTCAGCGTCTGCAAAATCTTCTGCTTGGATACAACTCCAACCATGTCAGCGCCACGAATGACGGGAAAATCATCCTGCAGGCAATGCACTGCCTTTTCCAAAGCGTCTTCAAGAGTGTCGGCAGGCGAAAGTGTGGCGAAGTCGGTCAGCATGATGTCTTCCAGCCGCACCGTCTCAAGCACCGACTGAAATACGGCTGCGCGGTCCTCCTTTTGCGCAGCAATGAAGAGGAAAATCCCAATAACTGATAACCACACGTTCCACACACCCGCGATCATGAAGGCGAGAGCAAACCCTCTGCCAATGCTGATGGCGCGGCGTGTAGCGCTCACAGGGTCCATACTGCGACTGAAAATTGCTCGCAGGACCCGGCCGCCATCCATCGGATAGGCAGGCAGCAGATTAAACAGCCCAAGCCAAAGGTTCGCCCAAACTACGCTGTGAGCGAGATTTGCTGAACCCACGTAGGGGTTGCTCCATATCTGCGCGCGCGGCATGACCACGTCCAGGAATATTCCTGCGACGCCGGCCGCTAGGAAGTTCACAAGTGGGCCTGCGCTGGCTATGCGTGCATCTCGCTTCCAATTTGGAGGCACGGCTGGACGGGCTTCATCAAAAATCGTGACTCCCCCGATGGGGTGCAATTCGACGGCTCTGGGCGAAATCCCCGAATGTCTGCCGACCAGCGCGTGGCCGAGCTCGTGCAACGCTACGGAGGCAAAGATGATGCCTACAAGCGCGGCGCCACGCCAGGGGTTCAGCGGCACGTGCGCCACTTGCTGGCTCAGTCCTACAAACAGCAGGAGCAGCACAAAGGACAGGTGAATGCGGATTTCGATGTCAAAGATTTTGCCTGCCGGAATTGACCAGCTTCTCATCAGTCTGCTTCTGTAATCTTATAGCTTGTCCCGAGGAAATGCACCGGCCGGTCTTGTCCTCTGCATTTCCTGTGCTTGACATGTGGATAATCAGCCCGCGAGCCACAAGCGATTTCTCCGGGATTCTCCGGCGCTGGGACTCAACCCAGCCAAAACCCGCTCTGCTCCTGCCTTTCAGGACATTCGCGTGATTTTGACTCGCGGCAATATTCGATTTCGTAACAACTGCATTGCACCAAAATTTGAGAATTGACCACCCCACATCCCGCGAGTACATTCACAACACTGCTCGAGAAATTCCAGCCGTCAATTCGTCGCATCTGCAAACGAAAAGGAGAAGCCGGCTAGACGCCGATGGCTCACAGCCAAAAGCTATTTATGAGGCCCGAACCATGTCCGATGATTGGAACACCTATCGCACTCGCTTTCTTGTCCGCGCAAAACAACTCACCGATCCTCTTACTTTCACCGATCCCCTCGGTCGCGAGCACTGTGGCCGGCCGGGAGACTATCTGGTGCATTCCACCAATGGTCTTCTGCGCATCGCCCCGAGAGAGATTTTTGAAGATGTGTACGTCGTCCTTGAACAGCAGAACTTGGAGCGGGAAAACTGCCGTTCTTCATTCTCCGGCAACAACATTTCGACTCCACGAGCAACCAATAATCTGCGGATTTGACCCGGTTTGTGGAAAATGCGTCCCTGACCAGGAATTCGCCCAGTTAATTCAATACGATACAATATATAGCGATTAGTTGTTGACACGTACAACATACAGCAGTACTGTTGCTATCCCAGAGGCAGTATTCGCGACCGTTTTGGGGGTTCCCAGCGCGTTCTGCTCTTGGGCGCGAAGGGGCAGGGGAAAACGGCGCGAAACGAAAACAGGGACGGCGCTTCTGGCCGAGGTGACCCAAGCGCCGCTCCTCAAATATCAACTTGCGGTGACCGCTCCGGATTTCTCCGGAATTTGTATGTGCCTTGGGTGGAGCAGGGCTTTTGGCCCTGCGTTTATTCGGAGATTCTGCCCGAGCTTTGGCCCCTGCGGCACTTGTCCGCAGATGTCTGATTCAACGTTCGCAAGTGCGATTATCAAAGGAGCCGCAGATGGAAAACATTTCGCAACTAGTCAACGAGTCATTGGCCCGGCACGGGGTCGAGCCGACTCTTGACCACCTTCGGTTGCAATGGTGCAAATGGTTCCGCTGCGAATCCAGCTTCAGTGTGCTGCTTGCTCCAGCGAAACCGGGAATCTTCGCATTAGGCGAGGAGATTATTCACCCGGCTGAATCAATTGCGCTACGGGCGTCCTCGCCCGTAGGCAAGCGCATGCTGGCGCTATTCCAAATCAGCGAAACTGACGACCTCGGTATGACGCTGGGCCGTCTGTTTCTTCCCGGAAATCCGCTCCGCGAGCGGCTTGCCTCTGGACGCTGCTTCGCCCGTTACACGGTGATCGAAGACGCCGCCCAACGGTCCACCACTTGCGGAGTGTTTCAACGCTGGATGCAAGAGTCCGCGGAAACCGCATCCGGCATCAGCTCAGGTGGATTTGACCCATGTGGCGCGGACATTCCCGTCCGCGAATTTGTCGGTGTACAGAGTGACTCTGGTGACGCGGCCGCCAAAATCGTCCGCGAAAGCGTGCCTTCTAGTCCCTTCGCATGGGGCATGGAAGTACAAAATCAGGAAGTAGCGGAGGCGGGAATCTACCCGGCGCCGCTACCGGCAGGCTTTTGAAGGCATACTCAGACAAAGCCGCAAAGCGGCGAAAGAATAGGCCCAGGGCGTAAGCCCTGAGTAGAAGAAAAATTGCGCAAGCCCCCGGGAGGGGCGACAGAGAAGAGCCGGTGCTTCGGTGCCGGTGACCAGAGGATGAAGAAGTCCCATAGGGACGACTGAATCTGGTGGAGCAGAAAAACTTCGCACGGAGAGAAAGACATGGCCGAGATCCAAACCCAAAACACAACCACACCCGCCGCCACTTCAACCGCGTCAACACCGAAAAAAAACCCTGGCCTGACCATCCGCCGCTTCTTCACCAAACCCGGCGTCTCCCCCTACGACGAAATCGAATGGGAAAAGCGCCTGGCGCAAATCACCGACTCGAAGGGCGGAATCATCTTCGAGCAAAAGGACGTCGAAGTCCCCAAAGACTGGTCCATGACCGCGACAAACATCGTCGCCAGCAAATACCTGCACGGCCAAGTCGGCACACCGGAGCGCGAAACCGGCGTGCGCCAACTCGTTGCCCGTGTCGCCGAGACCATCCGCGACTGGGGATTGGCCCAGGGCTACTTCCGCACTCCCGAAGACGCCGCTACCTTCCACGACGAGCTTGTGTACCTGCTAATTCGCCAATACGCGGCTTTCAACTCTCCTGTTTGGTTTAACGTAGGTTGCGACCGCATCGAGCCGAAGTCTGACGGCCAAAACTGGCACTGGAATCCCGTCACCACAACCGTAGAATTCGGCGTCACTGGATACACCAAGCCGCAGTGCTCGGCCTGCTTCATCAACTCGGTGAAAGATTCGCTCGACTCCATCCTCACTCTTGCCAAGACCGAAGGCATGCTCTTCAAGTGGGGATCAGGCACCGGCACCAATCTTTCTCCGCTGCGTTCATCGAATGAAACACTCAGCGGCGGCGGCACCGCCAGCGGCCCGCTCAGCTTCATGAAAGGTTTTGACGCATTCGCCGGCGTGATCAAGTCCGGAGGCAAGACGCGCCGCGCCGCCAAGATGGTCATCCTGAACGTTGACCATCCCGATATCGTTGAGTTCATAGAATGCAAATCGAAAGAAGAAGCCAAGGCCCACGCGCTGGTCTCGCTGGGATATGACGGATCTTCGCCCGATTCCGAAGCCTACTCATCCATCTTTTTTCAGAACGCCAACAATTCCGTGCGCGTGACGGATGACTTCATGTACGCCGTCCTGCGCGACGCCGACTTCTCGACGCGGGCTGTCAAAGACGGCCACCCAGTGCAGACCTTCAAAGCCAAAGAGCTGCTCTACAAAATTTCCGACGCGACATGGCATTGCGGCGATCCCGGCATGCAGTACGACACCACAGTCAACCGCTGGCACACGTCGAAAAACACAGCTCGCATCAACGCCAGCAATCCGTGCAGCGAATACATGTTCCTCGACGATTCAGCCTGCAACCTGGCCAGCCTGAATCTGCTGAAGTTAGCGCCCAACGGAACGTTCGACGTAGAAGCCTATCGTCACGCCGTGGACATCCTGATCACCGCCCAGGAAATTCTCGTTGACAACGCCGGATATCCGACGGAAATGATCATGAAGAATTCGCATGACTATCGTCCGCTCGGACTCGGCTACGCGAATCTCGGCGCGCTGCTGATGGCTTGCGGTCTGCCGTACGACTCTGACGGCGGCCGTGATTATGCCGCCTGCGTAACCGCAATTATGTGCGGCGAAGCCTACTTGCAGTCGAGTCGCATCGCCGAACAATGCCCCCCACTGGTCCCCATCACCGAGCCCACGCTGAAGGGCCTGGCCGAAACTATCCTCGGCGCAAACGTCATGCCCGGAGGCGCCTGCCCCGGCTTCTACATCAACCGCGAGCCGTTTCTCGACGTGATCCGCATGCACCGCGCGTCGGTCAACAACATCAACAAAAACAATATCCCCAGCGCTCTCTACGAAGGCTCCAAAGCTTGCTGGGACGAAGCCCTAGCCTCCGGCGAAAAGCACGGCTACCGCAACTCCCAAGTCACCGTCCTAGCCCCGACGGGCACGATCGGATTTTTTATGGATTGCGACACCACCGGCATCGAGCCCGACCTGGCGCTGGTGAAGTACAAAAAGCTGGTCGGCGGCGGGATGATCAAGATTGTGAACAATACCGTGCCTACGGCGTTGTTCAAGCTGGGATACACGCACGATCAGACGGACGCGATTGTCAGTTACATTGACGCTACCGGGACTATTGAAGGCGCGCCGCTGGTGAAAGACGATCATCTGGCTGTGTTTGATTGCTCGTTCAAGCCGGCGAAAGGCACGCGCAGCATCGCTTACATGGGACATCTGAAGATGATGGCGGCCACTCAGCCGTTCATCTCCGGCGCGATCTCGAAGACGGTCAATCTGCCGGAGTCGGCGACCGTTGAAGACATCAGCGAAGCTTATCTTCAGGCCTGGAAGCTTGGCTTGAAAGCCGTGGCGGTTTATCGCGATGGATGCAAGAAGTCGCAGCCACTCTCGGCCGCGGGAACTAAGACTGCAGAATCTCATGGAGCGACGGGCGTCTCGCCCGTCCAGCATGAAGAGCAGGATCTGCACGCTCCGCCGCGTGCCATCCGCCACCGGCTCGACGACGAGCGCATGTCCGTCACCCACAAATTCAACGTGGGCGGACACGAGGGCTACATCACCGTCGGCCTCTATCGCGACGGCAGCCCCGGCGAAATCTTCATCACCATGGCCAAGGAAGGCTCCACCGTCTCCGGCCTGATGGACAGCTTTGCCTGCGCCGTCTCCCTGGCGCTGCAACACGGCGTGCCGCTGAAGCTGCTGTGCGAAAAATTTGCCCACACCCGCTTCGAGCCCAGCGGCTGGACCAACAACACCGACATCGGCTTTGCCAAGTCGATCATGGACTACATCTTCCGCTGGCTGCAGCTCCGCTTCCTAACCGGCCAGCAGCAGTTGCTGTTCGAGAATCTCAGGCCCAGGCTCTCAGCCGTCAGCTCTCAGCCATCAGCAGAAGATGGTGTGGGGCGGGCGCCCTCGCCCGCCGATTCCGCTGCGGGTTTGCCAACGACCAACGACCAAGGACGCACGACGGGCCACATCCACGCCGCCGACGCCCTCGCCGGAATGATTGACCTGGGAGACGCGCCCACCTGTCACGTATGCGGCTCGATCATGGTGAGAAACGGCAGTTGTTACAAGTGCATGAGCTGCGGAAGCACGAGCGGGTGTAGCTAGACCGGCCTTTTTTCAGAATAGGCACCCTACGCGGCAGGATGGATTGGTATATCTACCAATCCATCCTCTAACTAAGCCGTTGCCGAGTCCATATGCCTTAGCCCTGGATCGAGGCGATCCTCGTCCGAGCAGTACCGTGATGCTTGGAAGTTGATGCGGCCGGTCATCTCTCGGTCCGAACCCGAGACTCCGATTACCGCCGGCTCTACCGGCGCGGCAGTCGCCGCAGCCGCAAAGCGAGCGTATTTTGGGGCACGAATTTGCGTCCCAAGGTGGGGCGCAAATTCAGGTGCTGCCGACCCCTCGTGTACTCTAACGCCGCGATCAGCAGAGCGAGAGCGGCGGCGGCGCGGCTGGAAGCCGTGCCCTTCCACGAATCCTCGCGTAACTCCTATGAAGCAGTATTTGTCTAAAAACACTATTTGTGTCACACACACCTATGTGTAACAATCTACACATGGCCACCAATCTAGCATTGGATGACAAGCTGATCGAGGAGGCGCGCAAGGCCGGAAGACACCGGACCAAGAAAGATGCCGTCGCAGCGGCGCTGGCTGAATACGTTCAACGGCGCAAGCAGCAGCGCATCCTGAAGGCGTTTGGGAGTTTTGAGTTCGATCCGGCCTATGACTACAAGGCGGAGCGGCGCCGCTCTCGTTGATGCTTGTGCTGGTCGATACTCCGGTGTGGTCCCTGGCTTTGCGGCGCAAACAAGGCGATCTGAGCGCGCGCGCGGATGAGCTGACACAGGCACTCGCGGAGCTCATCCGCGACGGACGTGCGCAGCTAATGGGCGTGGTGCGGCAGGAGCTGCTTTCGGGAATCCGTGAGGAGGAGCGGTTCCGAAAGCTCCGGGACTATTTACGTGCCTTCGATGATCCTCGGCTTGAACGGGACGATTACGAAGAAGCAGCGCAGATGCACAACCGCTGCCGCAGCCGGGGAATTGCGGGATCGGCAATTGATTTTCTGATCTGCGCAGTGGCCGATCGGCGGAACTGGCAGATTTTTACCACGGATAGAGATTTCGGGCGATACGGGAAAGTGCTGGGACTGAAGCTGTATGGGGTGGTTTGAACGAAACCCGTTTCCCGCCGACCCCCAGCCGGAATGATTGACCTGGGAGACGCGCCCACATGAACGTCTGCAGCTCGATTATGGTGAGAAATGGCAGTTGCTATAAGTGCATGAGCTGCGGAAGCACCAGCGGGTGCTCGTAGGACTCAATCCCCACCCTTTCGCGCGTAAAAGGGTGGGGACAACCTCAGCCGCGTCCGGCGACCGTTTCAGACTCCCCTACTTGACTGGAAAGATGGCCGAATGCATAGCAGGATCGGCTCCAGCCGTGAAGCTCAGGCTGTACGTACCCGCGGCATACCCCTTGGTGCTGAGGTTAAAGGTGTATCCGTTGAGCGTCGAGTCGTAACGGAAATCGAAGTCTGGGTTCGCATTTCCGGTGTCATCGAATTCCATGGGCGTGTTCGAGCCTGTCTTAGTTACACCCTCGGCGTGCACGACGATCGAAGGCGAAGAAAGATTGTTGCCGGCGGAATCACAGAGCTGAATCTTGATTGGATAGGCGCTGCCGCTCTTCTTGACCACGTTGGGATCGTAGAGCGGGCAAATCTGAAAGCTGATCTGATGGCTCTGGGGCGTGAACGTGGTCGCGTGAATATTGTCGTCGCCAAGGCTCCCGTCGTTGGCAGCCCACACCACGCGAACATTGCCGTTGTCGAGCACGCTGATGTCGTTGAGGTGCTCCTCCACCTCCGCCGCCACCCAGGCTTCGACTAGTAGATGGGTAATACCACTCGGTACCGTGAAACTCCAGGGGACCTTGGGGACCGGCTGGACCTTGTGCGCTGTTGCGCCCGGATCCCCCGTGTCTCCCTTTGGTCCTTGCTGGCCGGTTGCCCCCTGCAGCGCCATCAAACTCCAATTCGCACTTGTGTCTGGCGCGGGATCGCCACGGTTGGTGGATGCCTTTGCTACATAGCTCGAACCGTTGAAGGTGACCACGTCGTACGGAGCGTATGCAGTCGCGGAATCGAATGCCCCATTGAAATTGCAGCCTTGACCTCTCGGTCCTTGTGGTCCCGTCGCGCCGTCCACTCCTGGAACTCCCTATATACCTTGTTGTCCCGGAGGCCCGGGTGGTCCTTGCATGCCTTGAATGCCTTGTGGCCCTTGGGGGCCGGCCGGCTGAGATCAGTGACGCGCTCAGCTCGGGGTCATGGCTGGTGGATGTGTTCTCCTTGCTATCAAACGAGACCGAGATCGAACTGCCTGAGCTTGGCACCAGCGCGATTCCATAATTCGGCGAAGGAGTCGGCGAATTCAACCATGCCTGCACTGCCGAAGTCACGTCCACATCAATGAAGTTTCGTTTAGAGGTGGTGATCATCACTGCGCTGGCGACTTTGGTGCCCAAGGTCGGAGGTTTGCTGAAGGTGATTGCTCCCTCCGTCCATGAGCTGGTCACCAGGTACACGTCGAATGTGCCGGAGGTGGTCACGCCGTTGATGTTCAGTCGCAGCGTGGCCTTGCTGATGTTCGACCTCGTAAGCCTCGCCGGCAACGCCGTGAGATCGAAACGGATGTAGCTGGTCACCCCCGGCCCGATCACACTCAAACTCGGCTGCGTTCCGTAATTTGAGCCCGGCGATGAAGACGCAGTGTAGCTGTCGTCAGTGGCAGGAATTTGGGCCGCGGCAAACTGGGCGGCAATAACTGACACAGCCAGCACACGAAGTGTGCGTAATCTCATGGCTCCCCCTGGGTCAAAAAGCTCGATTTTCGGTTTTGGGCGACACTGCTCCACCTGCTCAAATGACCGTGCCTGCCCCAAACAGCAGCGGCGCAATCAGGCGCGGCAATGGCTGATGAGTTAGGCCCCCTTGGCCCCAACACGATGCCGCCCCTCCCTGCGGAAGGTCAATGAACGGCAGGTAAGTTGGAAGTTTTTGTTAAGCGACGCTAATCATTTATTCACAAAGGGAAACGGCTCCTCAGGCTATAATGTGGCCCCTCCCCCAAAACAGTCATTTGCGTTGGAGTGTCCTTTTGGCAACACCGACAAGGTCTCAGGAAAAAGTCTTCTTCGGCGAGTATGAACTGGATTGCCGCACCGGAGAGCTTCGCCGCAATGGGACTGCTCTGAAGCTCCAGCCTCAGCCTGCTAGAGTGCTGGTAATTTCGGCAACCCGCGCAGGAGAAGTGGTCAGACGACAGGAGTTGGCCCAGCAGGTCTGGGGTTCTGAAACTTATGTGGATTTCGAGCATGGCCTCAACTTCGCCATCCGGCAAATTCGCAGCGTCCTAGCTAAAGGCTGTTGCAAAACCCAGGGCTCAACCCCTTGATTGACGGGAGTCGCTGACGCCGAGGCGTGGCAGATCTGCAGTTCCGCTGATCTCTTCGCAGATCTCCTCAAGAAAAGTGCGGGCTTCTACTCGTTGTTTCTTGACAGAGCACGCTTACTCGATATACTCGAGTACGTCATGATCGCCTCCACCTCCCAGCGTCGAACTGCAGGCCGCATCATCAGTCTCGTGCGCTCCCTGAAACCCGATGTCAAGATCGTTGTCGGAGGTTACGATCCAAGTCTTGCACGAGAAGCCTACGCAGAAATGAACGTCGATTACATAGTGCGCGGCGAAGGCGAAATCACTTTTCGTGAGCTCTTACGCGCCTTGGAACAGAAGGCAAGCCTTGAACCAGTTTGCGGTCTCTCCTATCGGAACGAGGATCATTGGACTCATAACCCTGATCGGCCCGTACACCGGCTCGAGAGTGGTGAAATTCGTTTGCCGAATCGCAGTGCCCGGGTCCTTGGAGGCTACACAGCGCTAGGCCGTCAGGTGGATGTAATCGAGACTTCGCGTGGCTGCACCTACGATTGCAGCTTTTGTTCGATTATCGAAATGCGAGGGCGCAACTTTCACACCTATTCCTTTGACCGCGTTCTGGCAGATATTCGAGATGCCCGAGACCATGGAGCCCGCACGATTTTCTTGGTGGACGACAACATCACGCTTAACGTGCGTCGTTTCGAAGCTTTGTGCCAAGCCATCATCCAGGCTGGGTTGAACACGCTGGACTATTTCGTGCAGGCGATGACTTCCGCTATTGCTAGCCACGGCGAAACTCTTGCACCTGTCATGCGAAGGGCAGGATTTCGTTATGTATTCCTGGGCATTGAAAACATCCTCGAACACGATCTTCAATTCTTGCGTGCTGCGACCAAGAATACCGCGCGCGAGAATGGGCGTAATGTGGGCAATGCCACTATGAAAGCTATCGACTGGTTGCATCGGAACAAGATGTATGTCATCGGGGGTCTGATTGTCGGAAACCCTGAGGACGCCCGTGAATCAATCGAAGCAAATCTCGCATTCGCCCGCCGCTATGTTGATTGGCCATATATCCAGCATCCCACGCCTTATCCTCGGACACCCATGGCCAAGGATTTCCATGAGCGGGGTTTGATCGTCAATGAACATTTGGACGAGTACGACGGAACCACTGCTGTGGTCCGCACGGAGCACGTGCCAGCAGAGGAGGTCGAGTTCCTCCGCTGGAGGGCCGAGCGCTGGATGAAAGTTCGTCATATGGGCGCCGCCGTACTGCACGACCCGTGGTTTATCGCACAGCACGCTCCGGAGATGCTGGCGCATACATTTCGAGGTTGTAGCTTTCGTTCCATGTTCGGGCTCGCAGACGAACGCAAGGCGTTCGAACGCTAACAAGGCAATCAGGCGTGAGGAACGGGAATATCTATAAATGTTCGCAAGTCCACCTTTTGTACTTGAGAACTGCGAGCCAAGTGCTCGCCCTCGGCCTTGTATCAAAAGTGTGACGCCGTTTTGACACTCCGGCGACAAACCCCGGCTTATCCTAGTAATTGGCTAAAGTTGAGGTGTCGTCATGGATCCGAAAGGAGTGGCGATCTTTGGCCAGATAACAATCGATTTCGATCGAATGGAGATTTTGCATTCCGGCCGGATCATTTCGATTACCGCCCAGGAGTTCCGGCTCTTGAAGTTCTTCGTCGACAACCCACAATATGTGTTCACGCGAGACGAGCTTCTGGGTGCAGCCTGGCCCGAGCGGAAGCGGGTTAACGGGCGAACCGTTGATAATTCCATTGCGCATTTGCGGCAGAAAATTGAAGAGGACCCTTCACGTCCGGTGTATTTTCAGACGGTCCATGGTGTCGGCTACAAGTTCGTACCGTTTGGCGAAACACCTAAGGTTCAAAGCGCGACCTGGCAGAGAGGATTGACTTCCGATGGGCGGCCCGAGAAGCGCGCGCCATTTTAGAACTAGAAGGAAAGGGTTGCGCCCTCTGCATGAGAAGTTCAGGGAAAGTCCAGGCCCTGATGCGCACTTACTTCCTCGTTCGCGTCCATTTCCAGGTCGGAAACAAGTATCTCCTGGGCACGTTGTTCGGTAAAAATCCAACGCCCGCCGGCAACAGACTGCCAATTCAGGGGAGGCGCGCATGCGCCTCCCCTGATCGCATTGCAGGAGGCTAGTGGTTCTCGGCGTGGTTGCCGTGCAGGAGCCAAGGTCCTTGCTCATCTTATGGACTTCGAACGTGGGCTCGCCTGAGTCGCCCTTAGCCTTCTTGCCTAACAGCTCCACCCGTTGTCCTGGTTTCAGGCTTTCGTTTTGCTGATTGGAGAGGCTGTAAGTTTTGCTGTCCTTCTCACGTACAAGTTTGTCTCCATTGCCTCCCACGCAGCCCACGAGCTTGGCGCGATTGTGGTGCTTCCAGTAAAGTAGACCGCCAACGAGCGCGGCGCCACCGGCGATGCCTCCAATGATCGCGCCTTTGTTGCTATAGCTGCCGTGAGGAGTATAGGTTGGGCTACCCGGCGTACCACCACCGCCACCGCCTCCATATTGGGCAACAGCCAAGTTGCAAACACCAACAATCAAAGCCGCTGCAAGAGTCGATCTGAGGACGTGTCGCAACATAGCAATGTCCTCCTCTCCGTGTTTTCGTTCGTGCAATTAGTTGGATTCAGGCCGCACGGAAACTGGGGTTATCTCACCTCGGAAGTGACGATTTCTTTACATTGAGTAAGCACAACGTCAACGCATTCACAATACGCACTTGCAAGGCAAATGACTATTCGATGACACTTCCGTGACAACTTGTCGTGTTTCCCCCAAAAAACCGTCGCACCATGTTGGTGCAGCGGCTGGGGACAGAGCTGCTCGGGCCGAAACGACATTCGCTAGCGACCGCGCCTGGCTTCATCAGCATCCTCCGCGAGATCTTGCAACAGCTCGAAGAACGCAGGAGGTTGGCCGATGAAAAGTCCCATCGCCGTGAGGAAGTTCACCACACCCATGGCGACGCCCTTGGTCTCTGTCGGGCGAATGATCGAACACGGCGGGAGCTTGCGGCTGAGGAAGGGGCACGGCTCCGGCATGATCAGGCTGGTTTGAAGCTCTTCACCGCCGAAAGGTGGAGAATTCAGGTCTGGAAAAGTCACCGATACTCCTGTCACGGGATCGACCGCCGTCAACGGGGGCGCGTTGCCTGCTTTGTCGGACCAGGTTTGGAAATGCATTGTCTCAGTGGGGCCGATGCTGATCAGGATTCGCAGGACTTCCACGTGCGTGGCCCTCTGAGCCATCGATGGGTGGAGACTGTTGCCACCTTGTTCAATGGTTGGAAAGTGAAAAGCCGCGGTATTTGCGATTGCCTGAAGGAAGTTCGCGTCCATGGTGTCATCGTCGGTCCTGGGAATCGCCGTATGCTGGCCCTTCGCTAGCGTTGGAACTGCCTGCGGAAACGTGAAATTCGGATCTAGGTCAGGGTTATGGGAATCGTCGCGGTAGCGCGTCCACCAACTTGTGTCGAGCGTAAGCTGCGTGAGATTTGTAAGCCGCGGTTTTCCGCTCGATCCGGTTGCTGAACTACCGGGCAGAGTGCGAAATTGCTCGAGATTTACCGTATCCGCTCCCTTCGAAGCCAGATACGCGTTAAGAAAATTCTGGTGAGTGAATTCATCATCAGTATTGTCGTGGATATACTGGGGCATATCTTCGTCGAGCACTTCGAGCGCCTCGGTGTAAGCTTCGTTTCCACTCCCACCTGGAACTTCGCTGTCTTGAATGCCACCGAGTTCGTTGTATTGCACCCAGAAGTCGGTTTCGAGGAGTTCAGCAAGGGCCGCGAACCTCAGAAGCGCAGCGTCTCCCGGGGTAAGACGGCCGCTGTGTTCCTCAGGTCCCGTTCCGCCAAAGCGGTCGAACTCGTTCCCAGTATTCCCGCACCGACGGTCGCAACCCCTGCTGCTTTGAGCCCGTTCTTCACGAACGAACGCCGATTGATTTCGGCTTTCATGCTGCTCCACATGTGATGCATACGCCAGCCTCCTTATCAGCTTCCTTTACGGCAAGGAGCTTGAACTTAGAACACGCGACGGGTGTCCGTGGAACGTAAAAAGATTGTCTCCGTCGGATGATTTTTCTTTGGCCATTCCCTCGCATTTCCTTGACGGTTTCGTTGCAGATTTTTTCTTGGGCTTCGCCAGTTCAGCCGGCTAGGGATGAACGCAATCTTTCCTGTCAATGCATTGCGCGAAAGGCGGATCTCGCGCCATGACGTTCCTAAGGGGCGGGCCTCGACTGCACTGCTACGAGGGTGAGTTCAGATACTCAACCAAATCATGCTTCTCCTGTTCTGTCAGGACAAGGCTAAACCGATCGTTGTAGCTGTTGACCACATCGGGCAGCGTTTGGAAGCGGCCATCGTGATACGTCCGTCTGTTAAAACCGGGTTCGAGGCCTTGCCGCCCTCGTGTAGGAGTGGCTTATTATTCATAGGCTAATGCTTGGATAACGTCCTGCTTCACTGCTTTCCAGGCGGGGAGGATGGCTCCCAACAAAGCTCCCCGCGACCGGAACGCCTGACGCTATAGGCCACCAACCGTACACAGTTTCTTGTGTCAAACTTGCCGGAGCAGCGTGCATCATCAGCCATTTGCTTCCACTCGTCATCACAATTCCTACAACGCTGCCGAGTATCGCGATCAACAGCGTCTCCCGAAAAAGCAGATTCAGAATGTAGCCGGACGAAGCCCCGAGCGCCTTCAGTATTCCGATCTCTCGCGTTCTTTCCAGCACTGCGGTGTACATCGCCATTGTCACGACTATCATTGCTGTCCCAATTAGACGGGGGACCGACTCGCCGGTGCTGAAACCATGGAACATAGCACGGCCTTTCCGGCTTGGTGAAAAGCAGGTTGGCACTCACCAGATCGGCTGTGTTCCGTGGCTGCTGTCCCGATTAA
>WNGK01024158.1_pt1 | contig 17980 bp, 15 predicted proteins | sample 5400601 | NCBI WGS metagenome assembly WNGK01 (sample SAMN13153376, study PRJNA577476) | soil metagenome | isolation source: 60 cm soil or saprolite under Garry oak tree replicate 1 | place: USA:California | collected 2016-06-15
CCAAAGAGTCCATCAAAATGCTGGGCATACTCCTCCAGTGGCGCTGGCGCTGCTGCCACCTCGATCCGTTTCGTCATCTTCTTTCCCGCCTCCTTTGCCCTCATTCTACCACACTTTCCCCCTTGTCCACAAACTACCGATAAGGCATCATCATGGACCACCGCCAGATAGGTAGAGGCGAAGGCAAGCAAGGTGGCGATCCGGTGATCGTCTGCGAGCTGGCGCAAGTTGTGAACGAAAGCGGTGGCAGCATGGCGCGCCAGGACTTTCAGGCGTCCTCTCGGAACGAAGGAGAGGTCCAGATTTTCCATCTCAAACAGGCGGATCGCATCGACGCGGTGCAGCGCCTGAACGAGCGCGGGGCCGCTCACCCGCGCCGGTGCGCGACGCAGGCGATCCAAGGGGGTCTGCCGTTCTCCTTCGGGCACCACCAGTAACGTTTCCAGGAGTGCTACTTGTCGCGGCGTCGGAAGCTGGGCAAGGAGTTGCCAGAGGCGTGTGGTCGCATGTTCACGCACACTAGACACCGCTCGCTCCAGCACGCTGACTCCTGGAAGTAAGACTTTGCGGTCAATAAGATGGGCCATGGCCAGGTCAAAGAGGACGGTGAGGCGCTCTTCGCTCCACCAGGCGCGCGTGTAAAGCCAGCGCAGAAAACGAAAGTGTTCTGGTTGAGAAGCAAAGTCCTGGTAGCCATACTCCTGCATGATTTCGTGGACATGATCGTAGCGCATCTGGCCCTCGAGATAGCGGGCGAGGACCGTCAGATCGGCAATGTTGAGCTGGGAAGCGAGCGTCAGGATGATGCTGTGAGGAACATCGGTCGGATCCGACAGGAACGTGCCCAGAAACCGAACGGTACAGAGCTGAAGAGCGAAGCTTATGTAGACACTACTTGAGGTATGTAATAAAGAGTAGCACGACATTTCAGAGAAGTCAATCGGTGTTGCATAACCCGTCAGATCATGAGTTATGCAACACTTTTTGCGCGAGAGCTGCTGCTCCTTCTTCGAGATGAGCAAGGGTGAGCTTCTCAGCGGTCCCAAGATAGCTGATGAAGAGCCTGTTCCGGTGCTTTCGGTAGGCATACCAACAATGTCATCCAAGAGAGAGACGGAGCATCCACTCCGACTGTTGCATAACTCCGCTGACACTGAGTTATGCAACAGTCGGGGAAGACTTCAATCATTTGCTCTCGGTCCATCAAGTGGCTCACCCAGATCGATCAGCAATTGCTCAATCCGCCGAATGGTGCATTGATGCCGTTCCACCTCCCGTTGCCAGCCATGGCTGACCGCATCTTCCACGAGCTCCAGTTCACCATTTCTGCGGCGGCGCAGACGGGGAGCATACTCGGGTGTCGTCACAAACTTGGCGCAGGTCAGGTACAGATCGCACTCACATGGCCCCTCTTGAGGGAGACGTAAGCAGCGACCCAATTCTAACTCTGTTTTGAGAAAATTGGTTTGTAACCAGGAAATGGCTGAGGCTTGGAGTTCCCCCGCCTGCAAGGCCGAGGCAGCAGGTCCCGCAATCACGGCTCCTGGACCGAGAACTGCCAGATAGTCTTTGCGGACCTCCTGATCGCTGATCTGCGCATAGACCATCGACATGGAAGCTGAGGTGTGTCCCAACACCTTCATAATCGTATGCAAGCGGGCACCTTTCTCTGCTAACTGGGTGCCAACCGTATGCCGAAAACGGTGTGCGGTCACAGTAGCCTTGCCGTCTGGGGTCACCAGGCCCGCCTTCGCACAGGCTTCTCGTAACGCGCTTTCAAACAGATATTTTGGCGAAAACAGTTTGCCATGATGGACAAACAGACGCCGACTACTGACTCCCGTCAGGTCATCACGAAACCCACGTGTTGGCTCACTGGCACGATGCGCCTGCAAGGCCCGAATGGCCTGCGCCGCTTCTTCGTGGAGCGGGACCAGGCGCTCCTGATAGGTTTTTCCAGCTGGGATTCTCAGCCGCGGCGTCCCATCAGCGTAGCTATCCAGGCAATTCATCTCCAAGCGGCGAATCTCGTCGCGTCTGGCCCCGCTCCAGCGAGCAATGAGCAGCGCCGTTCTTTGGTAAGGGCAATCAAGCGTGCGGATGGCTCTCATCAGACGTGCGAGTTCCTCTTCAGGAATGTAGCGAGGGACCCGTTGGGGTCTTTTCGGCAGATCTCCTGGTCCTAAGAGCGGCCTACTTGGCACGTCTTCCCATTGCCACAGCGCCACGTCGCGCAAGAAGGTCGCTAGCGTGACCAGATAGCCCTCCTTGGTACGGGCACTCAAGCGTTGCCCAGTCTCTGCGCTGATGCGGGTGTTGAGATCCTCTGCGAATGCCAGTAGGTGCTCGCGCGACACTTGGGCCCAGGAAACGATCTCTGGGTAGGAGCGCACCAGCCAGTTTGCACAGCTATGGAGTATGAGCACATAGCTTTGCACCGTCTTGGGCCGACGGTCTACCCGCCTGACTGCCAGGTAGCGCTCAATGACCGTTTCCAGACCTTCAGGAAGGACGGGATGTTGGAAGGGAGCCGATGGGTTTCTGCGCGGTGGGGTGGCAATGATACCGCTGTGGTATAGAACCACTCGCGTGATCTGAAGATGGGTCCGGTAGACATGTACGGCTTCTCGATACTGCTGAGATGAACCAAAGAACCGTGCGACATCCGGGCGATCTCCAAAACGACATACTGCCTCATCAAGGGCATCAATGTCGCTCTCGCTGATCTGTGCGAGATTCATGACAAGCCGGTGCATGAAGAGGCGTGCCATTGTCCATTGAATGCTCCTCCAGGCACTTTTTGGGCTGTAGCCAAGGCGCACAGCCACTTCTACTAATTCTTCACAGGACGCTCGCAGAGGGGTGCCTTCAAGAAAGCCCCAGATGTACAAGCCTGGCGAACTCACGAGCCACTCCCAATCGAACCAGGCGTATCCGCGCACAGCTAAAAAGGAGAGGTAAGGGCGCCCCTGATTGGAAATCCGGTAGGAAGTCTGTTCTCTGCTCTCTCCGTAGAGACGCCCAACGCGCTCGGGAAGCGGGGCCGCGAACCACATTTCGAGATCTGGGTACAAACGCACAAATCGAAGATACCGCTTGGAAAACTCACCCACTGTTCCTGTGGTGTTGCGCCGACTCAAGAAAGCCCTGTACTCTTCAAGACTGGCATGCCTGCGTAGCTGCTCAGTCTGTGACGCTCCTCTCACAGTCATGCTTCTGCCTCCCCTCCGAGTGCTCGACGATATTCTTCCACGACGATGGGATCAGACACCCGTGTGTACACCCGCGTGGACTCAGGGGAGGCGTGGCCCAGGCGTTTTTGCAGCGTCAGTTCTCGCATGCCTCCTTCAAACATGCGAGTCGCGTGAGTATGGCGAAGGGCGTGGGGCGTCACCCAGGGATCGCGAATACCAAGACGCTCACAGTGCCGCGCAAACAGTTTGACCAGGGCATGGTAGCCTAAAGGCTCGCCTCGCCTTTTGCCACGCCCACCGACGAGAAAGACATAGGGGCTCATCGAGTCGGTGGGACGTTCCTGCATCACGTAATCGCTGACCGCCTGTAACGTTTCTGGTTGGAGCAAGTCCACGACGCGCTCGGTCCGCGATTTCGCTCTGACCCCGGCAGGATGTTCGTTTCGATAGCGAATGACCACGCGCTTGCGCCCATACTGCAGGTCACCGAGTTGGAGATTGAGGATTTCCCCAGGCCGAAGACCCCCATGCAGCATCAAGAGGATCATAGCCCGATCCCGTTTGAGGTGGAAGGAAGCTAACAACTGGTCGATCTGGTCATCATCCATCGGACGCGGAACCCGTTGGACTGTTTTGACATGAACGGTTCGTCTGATGGGGCGTTGTCTGGAAGCTTTGCCCAGGAAAGGGCGGTGCCGTTCAGACACGCGGGCGAGAGCGGGGTCATCCACCTTCTGGATGGGATTCTCCCGCGCGGTGAACTGATCGGAGAGAATCAGGTACTCGTAAAAGGACGAGACGGCGGCGAAGATCCGATTCAGCGTCGCAGGCGAGAGACGGGTGGTAGAGGATCCTTCCGGCGTCCGTGTGGAGAGTACCAGACTCAGGCGTTGTGCCCGCTTGTGGCTCGAAAGCGTGCTGAGATACTCTAAAAACGTCAAGGCATGAGCTGGGGTAAATTCCTGCACAGTGAGCTGGTGCTCCTGGAGAAATCTCATGAAATGCAGCAGGTCGAACGCGTAAGCAGAAAGGGTGTTGGGAGAGCACCCACGGGCACGCAGATGGCGCATAAAGCCAGACACGGCAGGAATGGGGTGATCAGTATCATCCAGGAGTTCAAAGGAAAGATCCTGCCTGGAACTCTGTTGGATACGCTGGACTCGCATAGGTCACTTGCTCCTTCTGTCTAGGACACCTGTTCTATTATGGACAGGTGATCTACAGACTGTCAACAGGGAGTCACGTTACTCGAAGTTCCTGCGCAAGAAGAATGCAACGTGCAGAATGGATGGTAAAAGAGAGCAAGCGTCCATCAGGGAGGCGAGGGGAAGCCTGATTGACCCGTTCACAGAGTGCTGTTATTAACGACCGTGTATAATTGCGCCCAGATAAAATTGACCGCCCCCCGAGATGGCTGTAGTCTGTGGGAAATGCCGTTCATCATTTCCGCAGGAGACAGCCATGATCAGGAGCAGGACAGTGAACAAGATACACGAATTAGCCGTGCAAGGCAAATCGATTCAAGACATCGCGATCACGCTGGGGATCGCCAGAAATACGGTGCGCAAATACCTGCGCCATCCTGAGTTGGTCGCCATGCCGCATCCGCGGCCCAATCGCCGCTCCAAACTCGACCCGTTCAAAGAGCAGGTGCGGCGGTGGATCACGCAAGATCACTGCTACAACTGTGAGGCCATGCTGCCTCGTCTGCTGGAGATGGGCTACAGCGGAAGCTTGAGTGTGCTCAAAGCTTTCGTGCATCCGCTCCGTTCTCCCGCTGGCGGCTGCGCTCCGGTCATCCGCTATGAAACCAAGCCGGGCGAGCAGGTCCAGTTCGATTGGGGAGAGTTCAAGTATGAGGACAACGGAGTGGCATGCAAGCTCTATGGCTTCAGCGCCATCCTCTGCTACTCGCGCATGCGCTTTGTCAGCTTTGTCAAACGCTGTGATGTGCAGACGTTGATCCGCTGCTTGATGGAAGCCTTTGAGTACTTTGGGGGCCTACCCAAAGCCGCTCTCACCGACCGCATGAAAAGCGTGCTCCTCGAAATGGAGGAGAAACAGCCGCGCTGGAACGCGCGGTTTGCCGACTTCATGGCCTCCATTGGGGTCGCGCCCCGCGTCTGTAAAGCCTACACGCCTCAAACGAAGGGAAAAATCGAGCGCACCATCGGCTTTGTGAAAAAGAATTTCTGGCCAGGCGTCTCCTTCACCGATATCGAGGACCTCAATCGTCAGGCGGCATCCTGGTGTGAGCGCATCAACAGCCGAGTCCATGGCACGACCCATGAACGGCCCAGCCAGCGCCGCGAGCAGGAACCCCTTGCGCCTTTGCCCCAGGCGTTTGCCTGGGAACGCTTTGCCACCGAAGAGCGCAAAGTCGGCTGGGATGGCTACTTCTCCTACGATGGCGTGTTGTACGGCTTGCCTTCTTCCCCTCCACTATGTCGAGCACCCAGACCAATTTCGCAACGTGGCTCCAGCTGCCTCCCGCCGGGCGCAAAGCGTTCCCCTGGGCCATTTGCGGCCCGCGCCAGAGGTGCAGACGCGTTCGCTCAGCGAGTATGACCAGCTCTGTGGCTTGGAGGTGCTGGCATGCAGCAGTTAAAACACCTGGGCCTCACGCAACTAGAACAGGCATTACCGGCCCTCTATGAGACGGCCAGGCAAGAGCAATGGACCTATGAGACCTTTTTCAGCCGGGCGATTGCGGCCGAGATCGAGGGACGCGATCGGCGCGCCGCCGAACGGCGCATGAGCGCAGCACGCTTGCCGACGCTCAAAACGCTGGAAGCCTTTGATTTTGCCTTTCAACCCAGCCTCTCCCAGCGGCTGGTGTGGGAACTGGCCGATCTCTCGTTTGTGCAAACGGCCACCAATGTCGTGTTTCTGGGGCCGCCGGGCACTGGGAAAACCCACCTCAGTTTGGCGCTCACCGGGAAGCGCGCTGGCCGCCGGCTATTCGGCGCTGTTTCCCACGCTCTCGCACCTGGCTGAGGCGCTGGAGAGTGCTCCGTATCCGAGTTTGATGCGCCAGCGGCTGCGGCGCTACACCAGCCCCAGTGTGCTGGTGATCGATGAGGTGGGCTACACCAAACTGTCGCCAGCTCAGGCTCACCATTTCTTTGAGCTGGTGACAGCGCGTTACGAACATGGCTCGATCCTGTTGACCTCCAACACGAGTTTTGCTGACTGGGGCAGCCTGCTGGGGGATGAGATTCTGGCGACCGCGCTGCTTGACAGGCTGCTTCACCATGCGGAGGTCATTTCTATTACGGGTCCCAGTTATCGCATGAAAGACCGCCGGGAAGCAGCGCAGGCTTTGAAGGGAGGGGGTCACAAGTAAGCTGGCGCAAGCCAACTCGGCGTTGGGGTGAGATCACCCTGGCGCGAAAGTCGCTGGCGTTGGGCAGAAGCCAACCACGGCGCACCTGGGGTGGAGAGGCCCTGCTCTGCGGTATACCTCTCGTTCGCTCGTCTCGGCGCCAGCCGTCCACCACAGAGTGTCCAGGTGGAGACGCACCTTTCGCAGGTGGGGGGCGCATCGCTGAGTCGCTCTCGTGGCAGAGCAAACGGAACGCAGAACCCAAAATTATTCCGGCGCAGAATGACGCAGGCGTTGACACTCTCCCGCCGTTGCCAGATTTCTGGATAGATAGATGGGTAATGCAGAGCATTGACATTGTCTGACCGGGCATGCTAGCATGGAGCCATGAGAAGTCAATTAGCCTGGATGATTCACCGCAACCGGAATAGAAAAACAAGCCACTTCGCCGCGTAAGCCTGGCACACATGCTTACGTGGCAGAAAGTGGTGCTACGCGACGCGCTGAACTGCACTGGCTCATAATGCCAGCGCCGTTTTTCCATGGTGCGTATCTGTTGGAACACACTCTCCCACTTCTCGTCTCAAACATCCATCCTCATGTGTGACCGGGCGATACGCGTTTCCCTGCTGCAAGCCCGGCTCTCCTTGTTTCTCTGTGGTCGTCTGCTTTGAGCGGCATGTGAGACGCCTGAAATTCCCTGTATCCCTGTGCATACTCGTCACATGCTTTTCAGAAAAGGAAGAACCCATGCCAACCTCGCGGAACAAGGCAACGAGCGAACACTCGTTTGTTTCATCCAGCCATGCGAAATCCTTGTGGCGCAATCGTGACTACCTGCTCTTGTGGAGCGGACAGGCGCTTTCCGATATGGGCGGCGCGGTCTCAGGACTCGCCTTTCCATTGCTCGTGCTGGCTGTCACTCATTCGCCGGCCCAAGCTGGCTTTGTAGCAGCCTTTCGAGCTTTGCCTGCACTGCTTTTTAACCTCTTCGCGGGCGTTATCGTGGATCGCTGGGATCGCAAACGGGTGATGCTCGTGTGCGATATCGGACGAGCACTCAGCCTTGCCAGCATTCCTCTTGCTTTCGCTCTTGGACACCTGACTCTCTGGCAGTTGTACCTCACTGCCTTCCTCGAAGGCGCTTTGATGATCGTGTTCAAGCTGGCAAAGACAGCGGCTGCACTGCAAGTGGTCACACACGAGCAACTCTCCACCGCAGTAGCACAAGAAGAATTGGTCGAGGGCACCACATCCTTGCTTGGCCCATCTCTCTCGGGTGTCCTCTACTCACTGGGCGTCATGTTCCCGTTTATTACTGATGCCATTTCCTATCTCATCTCGATCGTGACTCTCTCACTGATCCGTACTCCCTTTCAGCAAAAACGAGGAGCAACTCGTCGTAAGGTGTTGGCAGAGATCGCTGAGGGTGTGCACTGGATATGGCATCAACCCTTTCTTCTCACCATGACGTTGCTGATGGGAGCAGGGGCGTTTGTCTTTTCCGGCAACACGTTACTTATTATCATCCTGGCGCAACGACACCATGCTTCTGCGGTAGTGATCGGCCTGATCTTCGCTGGTGGTGGGATCGGTGCTATAGCGGGTTCGATACTGGCTCCCCGCCTGGAACATCATTTGACCGTCGGACATTCCATCCTGTTAACACGTTGGTATATTGTTTTGAGTTGGCCCTTGTTTGCGCTTGCTCCTTTCCCTTTGGTATTCGCTGCAGTTGAATTTGGCACCGGCTTTCTGGATCCGATTGAGGATGTAGCTTACTTCAGCCATCGTCAGAAACTGATTCCGGACGAATTAAAGGGCAGAGTGTTGAGCGCCTGCAGCATTTTACCTGGCACAATGCGCCCGCTTGGACTTGCCTTAACTGGCATCCTGATTCAACGTATCGGCATTTTCCCTACCATCTGGCTGGCATGGGCTTGGCTGTTTGTGACCACGGTGATCGTGACGACGATCCCACAGGTGCGCGGCGAACGTTCTCACTAGAGTATACAGGCTGAAGGAACCCCACGATAAGCACCCGCCAAGTGGGCGTACACCAGGAGCGCTTATCATGGATATGTTTATGCCTCAGTGTACTAGTGGCCTGAAACGCTGACACTAACCTCCGATGTTGTATCATGAGGAGGAGTGCTTCTCTGAGCTTGTTCCTCTTCAGCCAGAAAGACTTGGAGCTTGTGAGACAGGTTTCCCGACGGCTCAAGCAAGAGGGAGCAAATTGGTGACAGAGGACTCGAAACCCGTCGGTTCCGGTGAGCCTATTTATAGAATACGAAATAAATAGCATAATTGGTACGGAGAGATCTGAGGACAGACGAGTCGCCCCCCTTCACACAGTCGAGCCCCTCGCAGACAAGACCGGGAGCACTTGCCCATTGCACCACGGCATCCTTCCCCAAGAACCAGGCTCGTTCCCGCTTGATGTACTGTTTTCCGCCTTTGGCACTGGGCCGGGTACTTGAGATCGGGAACGAGCAGACAGAGAAAGGGAGACAGCAAGCGTCCAGCCATGACAAGGAGTATGCTCCCCGGAGAACAAGTGACTTGGAGCACCAGGAAAGTCAACGAACAGGCAAGAAAAGCAACCATCCAGGTAGCAAAAGAGGCGGAAAATCCCTGCATGAGTCAGAGTGGCGTGTGGAGCCGGTCGATGTGAGAAACGCTTCGATCCTCAAGCGCTCTGTTGAGCTTGTATGCGCGCTCGTCGGTGTCGGATCAGGCGTTGTCGTTCCTCTGAACGTGCACGTTCTCGTATGAGGTCGATGTAGTTGTTTTTTGCAAGGGAAAAGTGGAACTCCCTCTGTTTTGGTGATTCAAGCCCAACAGTAAAGTGTAGAGAGGCTCTTTTGTTTTTACCCATAAATGGGAACTCCCCTCTGTGACCCAATGCTACGTGAGCTGATGTCGCACTGGGCCACAGAGGGGGCGTGAGATCAAAGATGCGCGTGAGAGGAAGCTGCTCTCACAACCAGGATCGGATCCTCGCGCGCGTGCTCAAGCCGCACCGCTGCTCGATGGCTCATCTGAGGCTTTCGATGCTTTGAAGTCTTGGCCCACAGCCACTTTGACCAGCAGCACGCTGGCAAGCAGCGTCACCCCAACCACCATCCACCCGGCGTGAAAAATGCCGGCATGTTGGCTCACTACCCCAAAGAGCAGCGCGAAGAGCACAAAGGCGATCGAGGAGAGGGCACCCACCCCGGACGCTGCTCCCGCTCGCACCCGTGAGGGGAGGGAGTCATGCAGCAACCGCGTAAAGACCATGCTGATAGCAACTCCTCCTGCGACCAGCACCCCTTGGGCCAGGATGACGACCACGACACTCTTCACGACAACCAGCACCAGGCTCGACCCCACCAGTAGCCCGGCAACCCCCACGATGCTGGCCGGTTTCACAAGCGTCAGACGGGCCGCCAGCAACGAACCCACCCCTCCGGCCGAGAGCACAGCCGCATTGGCCAGGCCATAGAGCCCGACCGGAGCGGCCAGGGCAAGCTGCCAGAGCGGGCCAAACTCGAAGATCACCGAGAGTAAGAGCGAGGTGGCCAGTAAGACGATGACGATATGCAGGGTTTTTCCGGGCTGGAAAATGGTCTGAGAGATGGCCCGCAGATGGCTAGAGAGAGAGGTGCGCCCCTCCGCGTGATGCAGGTGAGGCTCTTTGAAGGTGAGCAAGGCGCCCAGGGAAATGGCCACCAACGGGATCGTGGCAAAGTACGCCAGCCGAGGAGAAAGCAGCGTGGCCACCAGCCCGCCTGCCAGCGCGCCGATGAGTAAGGCCACGCTATTGAGCAGCTTCACCTGGCTCAGACGCCTCTCAAACGCGTGACTGTGCCCGGTTTGCTCAAGCAGCGTGTCGTAGAGGATGGATTCGTAGGTGCCCGAAACCAGGGCGACCTCGACACCGAAGAAGAGGGTGCTGACCAGGTAGGTCGGCACATCGTGGCTGAATCCCCCAAGCAGGGCGTTGAGCATGGAAGCGACGGAGGCCAGCATGAGGACGCCCTTGCGACTCCAGCGATCTGCCAGGATGCCCGAGGTCAGATCAAGCAGCGGGATGAGGCTGGTATAACAGGCGGCCATCAGCCCAAGGGCGGCCTGGTCAAAGCCAAGACTCCTGAGAAACACCTTCTCAATGGGGGCCCAGAGCACCAACCCCTGGGAAAAAGCCGCGATGAAGAGCGGCAGCAGGCGCTTGGTGAGCAGCGCTTGAGACTGGGATGCGAGAGGCAGATGGCTCGTGAGAGGAAGCTGCATGTCGACGTTCTCCTTCTCCAGAAAGCGATGTCACTTGCAAATTGCAAGTGAAGCTACTATACTATTCTCAAAGCAGAAAGCAAAAGCGGAAACGCTCACGAGTGAGACTTGCGGAGGGCGTCAAGCCTCCCGTGACAGTGGATCAGCGGAAAGAGAAGAGGTCGAGACGATGAAACACAGACACCAAAGACGCTCAGACTGCCCCATCAACTTTGCCTTGGAAACGTTTGGCGACCTGTGGTCGCTGTTGCTCATCCGTGATATCGTCTACTTTGGGAAGAAAACCTACGGGGAGTTTTTTGCGTCAGAAGAAGGGATGGCGACCAACATTCTCGCCAGCCGTTTGGCTCGTCTAGAGGAACAAGGCATTCTCGTGAAAAAGACCTCGGGGCAAGATAAGCGAAAAGAGGAGTATATCCTGACGGAAAAAGGGCTCGACCTCATCCCTGTCCTGGTGGAGATGGCGAATTGGAGCACTGAGCACGATTCACACACTGCGGCCCCTGCCGCCTGGATTGCCCTGATGAAGGCCGACCGAGATCAGATGATCCGACTCATGCGTGAAACGGTGCAAAGCGGCGGCTCCGTCTTTGCAGGCGAGAAGAGTCTTCTCAGTACATTCATGTAGTTCAATAGCTCTTGAGACAAGCGTGAACATGAAGCATTTGTCCGCTCCTCCCCGACATTCCAGCTCTAGAAGAAGAGGGCGATTTGATGATTCAAGCTCATCAAGAGCATAGTCAGCAGAGAGTGAGCCGCTCCGGCAACGATTTCTTGGTGCTGTCCATAGCTCTGCACTACCTGAATCACCAAATGTGACGGAGTTCCACTTTCCTCTTGACGTTTACACCTGGGTCTGGGCTACGAACGTTACGTAGCTCTCCTCTCAAAGAGCTCGATGACCTCCGCCGCTTTCGCTGGTCGCAGGATATTGTGAGCCACGAAGTCCTCAGCTTGTGGATAGCCGCTGGCGCGAACTGCGGCGGCAGCCTGTTCCAGGTCATAGGGTGTGCGCCGTAAGACGATCTCCGGTCCTAGTGCTGCGTTCCTTAAATATTGTAACAAAACGGGTTAGCCTATAGAGCCAGACTACGCTGTTTTCTCTTTGTTTTTGTCATCATTACATTTAAGGAACGCAGCACTAGTACTAGTTTCCATTGCGAAATGGAACCAGCTCCACAGGCCGCTCCAGCGGATACAGCTCTGCTCGGATGAGGCGAATCACAGCAGAAATGGCATAATCCATCGACAGACTGATGCCGTGAAGCCCCTTCCCAAGCAAACTAGTACTAGAGGCTGTACGAAAAGGCTTCTAGAGCCTTTTCGTATTGTTCAGTTTACATTGGCTTCCGGAGCCATCTGCTCTTCTCATGAAAGCCATGTGGAACAACAACCACCTGCCGTCTCCGGTTGAAAAGGCCCGACAGACCGACGTAACCCATCCATATAGATCAGCTCCTCTGGCCTTTTCGTACAGCCTCTACTGATAACGGCAGAAGAAAGTCAAGTGTGATACCATAGGAGTATGGGAGCACCGGCGATCCGCCGATTGGCGAGAAGAACGACGCAAACGAGCCTGGAAGCTGAAAGAGCAGGGCTGGCAACAGAAAGACATAGCGGGAGCATTGGGAGTGAGCGAAGGAGCAGTCAGTCACTGGATGAAACGAGGGCGAGAAGGAGGCATAGCAGCCCTCCAAGCGCATCCCCCAAAAGGAGTGAGCCCGCGGCTCACAGCGGAGCAGAAGGCTCAAATCCCCACATTGTTAGCCAAAGGAGCAGAAAGCTATGGATTTCGGGGTGATGTGTGGACGGCACGCCGGGTGGCAGAGGTGATTGCGAAGACCTTTGGAGTGCGTTACCATCGAGATCACGTTGGCAAATTGATGCGTGAGGCGGGCTGGAGCCGACAGAAACCGGTCGAGCGGGCGAGTCAACGCAACGAAGAGGCCCTCAAGCAGTGGTCGGATGAGCGTTGGCCCCAAATCAAAAAAAAGCCGAGGAGGAGCAAGCGACCATCGTCTGGGTAGACGAAGCGGGGTTTTAGCTGTTGCCGATGGCTGTGCGCACCTGGGCACCATGCGGCCAGACGCCTGTCCTGCGGGTGAAACTCACGTGCGATCACCTCTCGGCGATCAGCGGCATTACCTTGGATGGACGACTGTTCATGCAAGTGCGCCCTGCCTCCTATGATGCCGAGGCGGTGGTGGGCGCGCTTCGCGTGTGCTCTTACGCAAGATTTCGGGCAAGATCGTCCTCATCTGGGATGGCTCGCCTATCCACCGCGCGAACGCGCTTAAAGACTTTCTCAAGCGAGGAGCGGCTAAACGCTTGCATCTAGAGCAACTGCCTGGCTATGCCCCCGATCTCAATCCCGATGAAGGCATCTGGAATTCCCTCAAGCGAGTTGAACTAGGCAATGTCTGTTGTTCTGACTTTGACCACTTATATCGTGAGGTTATTCGCGCCAAAGAGCGTTTGCGGCACAAAAAGGAGATTATTCAAAGTTGCTCTCGCCAATGTGGCTACTTGCTTTAGTTCCTTATCACGTCATCAGTAGCTCTAGCCAGTAGGCCCCTGGCTCTGCATAGGGCATGCCCACGCTTCCCGTGTTGACAACCTCTTTCTCGTCCAGGTGTCGGTCATACTGCATATGGGTATGCCCACAGACGATAATCCTCTGCTTCACCCCTGCCAGCGCCTCTCTGAGGCGTGGCTCTGGCGTAGCGACCGTGAGAATCTCTTCATCGCTGCGTGGAGATCCATGACAGAACAAGACCTCTCCTAAGCCTTCAATCGTCAGCGTCAGGTGCTCTGGAAGGCTGGTTAGAAAGTCCCGTTGGCTGGGCTCCAGTTGCTTCGCCGTCCAGTTCGTTACCTCTCGAACCTCGTTGGACTGATTGGGATCAAGGGTGAGGCCATCAAATGCGGCAACTACTGCGCGCTCGCAGTTGCCCCGAATGAAGCGGGCCCGATCCCCCAGATCCAGCAGACGTTGCAGGGTCTGCTTTGGCATTGGGCCTGGGCCAATATCTCCAGCAATGACTATGAGATCAAAATGGGCTTGCGCAATCTCTTCAAGAACGGCTTCTAACGCGGGCAGATTGCCGTGAATATCGTAGAGAGCTGCTACCTTCATACGTTGCTCCTTTTGCTTCCATAGCTTCTTCTCTCTAAACATAGCAGATGCTCAGTGGCAAGGGAAGAGGATAGCTATGCTCTTAGCATGGCCTCTTAGGTCTGCCGAAAAAGTGGATAACGTTAAGCCCATGTTGGGAATGAAAAAGGGGCATGAAGGGATAAAAGATGCAACCAAGGGTCGCTCAGGAGCTGTATGGGAGGAGGTGAGAAAAGCTAAAGCCTTCCTCTTGGCTGGCCTATGAAGCCGATTGAGAGGTATTGTCAACGTGGGGAGAGAAGGAGGATAGGATGGGAGCATGGTCTCATGAAAACACACCCATCTGTTCCCGATGACAAAGGATACCGCTTCCGAACTGAAATCATTAGCCACTGCCTCTGGCTGTAGTTCCGCTTCTCGCTCAGTTCTCGGTACGGTCGAGGAACTCTTGGCACAGCCAGGCGTCGTGCTCACCTCTGAAACGGTTGGGCAGAGGTGCCTGAAATGTGGCCAAACCTCCGCCACTGAACTGCGCCACCGTCGTCCTCGCTGTGGAGACAATGTGCACAGGGATGAGATGGTGCTCACGATTCGTGGGAAGAAGCAATCCTTGTGGCCAGCGGGGGATCAGGACGGCAACGTGCTGGATTTCTTCGTACAGAGCCGACGCAACAAAAATGCAGCCACAAGATTCTTTGGGAACCTGCTCACAGGGCTGAAGTCTGTGCCAGGCGTGATCATCACTGCTTAGCTGAAGAGGTATGGAGCGGCTCAACGGGAGATGGTGCCGGCTATGGAGCATCGCCACCACAAACGACTAAACCATCGAGCCGAGAACTTGCACCAACCCATACGATGGCGAGAGAAGAACAGGCGGAAATGCACATCAGCAGGTCAAGCACAGCGGTTTCTTTCGGCTGATCGCGCCCATCTCTGGCCATGTCCAACAGCGAAGGCAGCGCTTACGTGCCCAGGAGTCCCGTGCCACTTTCCAGAGCAGATACCAGGTCTGGCATGAGGTGACCGGAGTGAAATTGGTCGCTTACCAGCTGCGTATCCCAAGCCTCTCGTTGCTCTCCACTCCCTTTCCTCTCTTTAACTCATCAATCATCTGCTTTTCTACGAAGAAGTTGACAATACCAGTACGAGGAACGAAACGCCATCCTTTCATCATCGACGCGAGCCTGAAAGACCTCTTCCATGTCCTGCGCACTCATGCCGTCCTGATCTTTGCCACCTCTTCCAGCCCCAGAGCTTTGATGGCCTGTTCGCGCAGCACAAACTTCTGCACCTTGCCGCTGGCCGTCAGAGGGAAGGCCTCGACGAACTGGAAGTAGCGCGGGATTTTCTGGTGACTCACCTGTCCCTTGCAGAAGTCACGCAATTTCTGTTCGCTGGGCTGTTCGCCTGCTTTAGGAATGACCACGGCCAGCAGTTCCTCGCCAAAGAATGTGTCGGGGACGCCAAGCACCTGGACACCGGCCACTTTGGGATGGCCAATCAGGAACTCTTCGATCTCGAACGGGAAAAGGTTTTCGCTGCCGCGAATGACCATCTCCTTGAGGCGTCCCACGATATTGACATAGGCCTGTGCATCCATCGTCGCCAGGTCGCCGGTGTGCAGCCAGCCCTCGCTGTCGATGGCCTCCGCCGTTTTCTCCGACATCTTGTAGTAGCCCAGCATGACCAGGTAGCCGCGACGGCAGAGCTCGCCGCGCTCACCACAGGGCATGGGTTCGCCTGTGGCTGCGTTGATGATCTTCACCTCAGCAGACGGCAGCGGGACGCCCACCGTTGCAGATTTCCGTTCAAACGAGTCGTCCGGCTTTGTCAGCGTGATGGCGGCGCTGGCCTCGGTCTGCCCGAAGACGATGGCGACATCGGCCCCCATGCGCTCTTTGACCTGCTCCATCAGGTGAACAGGAACGGGTGAGCCGCCGCTGACTACCGAGCGCAGCGAAGAGAGATCGTACTTGCTGAAGTCGGGGTGCTGCAACAGCGCCAGCACCATGGTGGGAACGCCGCCGTACATTGTGCAGCGTTCCGTGCTGATGATTTGCAAGGCTTTGGCAGGATCGAAGGCAATCAGGGGATGCAGCGTCGCACCGATGCATAAATCGGCCAGGATGGCGAGCACGCAGACGCCAGCATGGAAGAAAGGCATGGTCGTGCAGCCATGATCTCCCTGGCGCATTCCCCAGCGGCGTGCAAAGAGTCGCCTGTTGTTGAGCACGGCGCGATGGGATTGCACGGCACCCTTCGGGAATCCCGTTGTGCCGGAGGTGTAGAGAATCTGGAACGGGTCTGCCGGCGTGACCGAAGCCTGCCGCTTCCCCAGTGCTTCGTCGCTCACTTGCGAGCTCCCGGCCACCATTTCGCGGAACAGGGCCGGCCGCCAGCCCTCCCGCTCCATCAAACCGGCTGGCGGCGCGCCCATGAGGGCGACATAGTGCAGCATGGGCAGCTTCTCGCTGCTTACCTCCCCATTGTTCGCGCTCGTGGTGACCAGAGAGCGCACGGTTGCCAGGCAATCGTGGTCGCGCACCCGCGACATGAAGAACAGCGCCTGCACATCGCCCTGCTTGAGGACGTATTCCAGTTCGGCGGCGCGATAGGCCGGGTTGACCGTCACCACCACCAGCCCGGCTTTGGCAGCAGCGAGATAGAGCAGGATCCATTCGGGCAGGTTAGCGGCCCAGATGGCAAGGTGATCACCCTTGTTCAGTCCCAACGCCATCAACCCTCGGGCGGTCGCGTCGACGCGGTCGCGATACTCAGCATATGTCCAGCGTCTGTCCAACGCGCCACCGAACTCAGGATAGCAGGAATAGACAACCGCCTGCTGTGTGGGAATATTCTGCGCCTGTAGATCTACGAAGTCGCCAATGGTCATGTCGAGGAGCGGTTCGCCAGCAGTCTCGGCCTGCCAGGACGACAGACCGTCATTGGTCATGCCCATAGTGTCCTCTTGAGAGAAGTGAGGGAAGGAGACGAAGAATACAAGTTACTCTAACGCTACCAGGACTGGACTTGCTCTAAAGATACACCTTGGCGGGATGACTGTCAAGCCTTTGTGCGACTGTTGCCCACGGGTTGCGCAACGAGATGCAGCTCTCAAGTAAAATGGCTCTAGATTGTTCTTCGGTGCATTCGTGGTTTCTGCGACTCCAGCGGAACTTCTACAACGTCACCAGCCGGCAAGAGATGTGAACAAGATTGCTTGTGAGGCCGTTCTGTAATGCAGAGTTTACTTGCTGTAATCTCGTTGCGCAACCTGTGGGTGTCACCAGGGAAACTTTCAGGAGGTGTTCCCCCTCAGAGAGCCGGTGTGTTCACACTGGCCTACCAGGCTCGTTGGCCAACTCTCCTCGTCTCGTTGCGCAATCCGTGGGATCCGCCCTTCCAAGGCTTCTTGCCATTGCGGCAATTTCCCGCGGCATCCGTTCCCCGCGCTCACTCGACTTCGTGTCTGCGCATCGCTTTCGCCCTGCATGATGGCTTTGATCATGCTCTGTCCGCTTTTGCCCCACACATCCGAGACCACGCTTGTCAGTTTGATAGTGGCCGTCTCCAAGACGGATGTCGCAGTCGATTGATGTGCTGGGTGTGCTGAGAGACCAGACTTTTGCGAGAGTGCATCAGATCCCGCACCACCCGTACAGGCTTGGCCGGGATGAACCTGGGGCGGATCAAGCCATGCCGCCAACCGCGTCGGCGATCCAGTCACCATCCCGCACATCGGTTTTGCGCCCGGGTAAGGCTTTGATCTCATGGGCATTAGCCAGCAGCAACAATGAAATGGCTCACCCGCATTTTCCGTGAAAGCTCTCGCATGTCTGAGGAACTGGCATGCCTGAACTGGCTTTGCAGCACGCTTCGGCTTTTGTGCGCTTGCCTCCTCGCCTCAGAATCACGGAAAGCGCGGGAGCGCCGTTTCATTGCACAATGTAGAGATATGCATCGGGAGAAAAAAATGGTAGAATACTAACCATAGAGTCAATAGCGGCCTGAAGACACTGTTGTTGTCCCGGACTTATCAACGAGGAGGAACTCTATGTTCGTTCAGGT
>WNGK01010973.1_pt1 | contig 17970 bp, 16 predicted proteins | sample 5400601 | NCBI WGS metagenome assembly WNGK01 (sample SAMN13153376, study PRJNA577476) | soil metagenome | isolation source: 60 cm soil or saprolite under Garry oak tree replicate 1 | place: USA:California | collected 2016-06-15
GCTCCCTCGATACGCTGCCGATACCGTTCACACAAACCATACGCCGCCGTCTCCAATAAAGCAGGGGCAGGATGCGTGTGTTTATACCACTCCTCATAGACTTTGACATCATGCAAACGAAAATCCGCCGACAGGTCTATCACTTTTGTCCCTTGCTCTAGCAGCTTCAGCACTGCCTCCGCTGCTGCTGCATGAGGCAAGCATACAAATGCCAGATCGGTCTGTGCAGGTTCTTCTGTAATCTCCAGTTCAGGGTCAACCCTGCCCTCTCCACCAGCAAACCGTAAGCGCATTTGTGGGAACACTTCACCCAACCGCTTTCCCACTGCGCTTCGTCCAGTCACCGAGATCACATTGAACTCTGGATGCCCGCTCAGTAAGCGCACCAGTTCCAGCCCTGTATAGCTCGTCACACTTACAATCGCAACACTCTTTTTCGCTGTCATAGCTGTTTCTCCTCACATCCTTTCATAAAAATGAGACGATGGAGTTAACTGGGCAATAAAAAAGCCCTCGTCCTCCATATCTTGAGGGACGAGAGCGTTGTTTCGACTCCCGTGGTACCACCCTGCTTGTCACTGAATGCACCAGCGCAACCTCTCTTCCTCACCACACTGTGACGAAGGGGTTATGACCACTCTTAACGGTTATACTGCTGCATGGGAACCACCCACCTGTGCCTACTTGCCCGCACGTACCGGACTTTCTTCGGCCAGCCGCTCACAAAAGGGTTCTGAGGAGGTTCTCCCGTACCGATCTCTCACCAACCATCGGTTCTCTGTTGGGTACTTGCCTCATACTATGTTTGCTCAACGCGGGCCAGACTTCTATGTGTTGTTGTTCTATGTTAAGAATAACAGTAGATCGGGAAAATGTCAAATAACCCTGGAGGAATACGATTCATTGCATCTCTTCGGAAAAGAGCGTATACTGAAAGAGGCTCATATATCTTCTTATGGGCCATGTCCCTTAAGCTCTGTTCTAGTATACACTGGTGCTCAACAGCCATTTCCACCACAGGAATACCCTCCTTGATGCCCTATTCCTTCATACGAACGCTAACGTCAGTGGAGCGACAAAAACAGAAGAGCGCAGACGGAACATCTGCCTCAAGAGGAGCCATAAGCCATGACCTACTCCCACAGAAACATTGCTGAGGAGCAAAAAGAGGCCTGCCAAAAAGTAAAACAGATAACGGCCATTTGTGATGAACTCTCGATCACTCTTGATCCGGTTGACTGGCAAAACTTCGGAATGCGGGCATGGGTAAAAGTGAAGGCGATCAAGATAGCTGATCTCGTGGATTTCAGTCAACAGGATAGTGCTTCCATCCTCCGTCGCATTCGCTGCAAACTGCTCGAACACGCGGCTCTGGAAACCATGCACGCTCGACCCGGTCTCAAGACCGTGAGCTGGCGTCCTGTGGAGGTCGTGCAACCACAAGTGTTTTTGAGTCTCTGGATACTCACTATGGAAACTGATGAGCGCATAGCTCTCGCCGAATATCTCAGAGAGGGACAGCGTGTCTATGAACGGTATGAACTCGATGTGGATGATGGACAACAGCTAGCATGGCTCTTTGGGCCAGTTCATACAGGTGAGTATCACCTTGGGGAGTGGGTGACCGTGAAGGAACGTGAGCACACATACACCGGAAAGATCATCTACATTCTTCCACCAGACAAGGCACTCACAAGTCGTCCCTCTTCATCAAGGGGCGTCCATGGTATTGCGGGAAAAACGTACACAAACGACGCTTCCTCACGATATCTTATCGATTGCAATGATGGTTTCCCACACCTCGTCAATCAGTCGCAAGTCATCAGCGAAACAAGCGATGGCACGCATCTAGTCACATGGTGAAATACCCTGGCAACCCTTGCTTATCCCCTCTACGTTAGCTACAATAGGCAAGATGAATATATAGAAGAGAGGATAGGATGACAAACGCAAAAGAGGCTCACCGTGAAAAAACGATGGTCGCTCTCTCATCAGTAGGCGCAGCCATCGGCCTCACCAGCCTCAAACTCATTATTGGGTTACTCACCGGCAGTCTGGGCATTCTGGCAGAAGCAGCCCATTCCGGCCTTGATCTGGTGGCCGCACTCATGACCTTCTTTGCGGTACGTGTCGCCGACCGTCCCGCCGATGCCACGCATAACTATGGTCACGAGAAAGTCGAAAATCTCTCTGCCTTTTTTGAAGCTGCTCTTTTGATGTTTACCGCCGTCTGGGTCATTTATGAAGCCGGTCGCCGCCTCCTCTTTCACGAAGGACACGTTGAAGTTAGCCTCTGGGCCTTTGTCGTCATGCTCATATCCATCGTCGTCGACTTCACCCGCTCTCGTATCCTGTTACGTGTCGCTCGTAAACTGGGCAGTCAGGCTCTGGAAGCCGATGCTCTTCACTTCAGTACTGATATCTGGAGTTCTGCTATCGTCATCGTTGGCCTGCTGGTTGTCTACCTCACGACGCTTTTTCACCTGCCAGCCTGGCTTAATCTCGCTGATGCGGTCGCAGCCCTGGGAGTCTCGGTCATCGTCATCTGGGTCAGCCTGCGCCTGGCAAAAGACACCATCGACGTTCTGCTTGACCGCGCTCCCAGCGAGCAGGTGACCCAACTCCAAACCCAGATCGAGAAAGTGGAAGGTGTTACCGAAGTACGCCGGATACGTATGCGCCGTGCTGGCAACAAACTCTTTGCCGATATCGTCATTGGCGCACCACGCACCTTCACCTTTGAACAAATCCATGAGGTCAGCGAACACGTTGAAAAAGCAGCTACCGATGGCGCACACGCTATCTCACCACAAAGCGAAATCGATGTGGTCGTTCATGTTGAACCAACCACTTCCCCCAGTGAAAGCGTCATCGATCAGATTCATTATCTGGCCGATTTGCAAGGTATCCACGCCCATGACATCCATGTCCGCGAGGTCAGCGGCTTCTTGGAAGCCGACTTTGATGTCGAATTGCCAGCCGATATGGATCTCGCTGAAGCCCATACCCTCGCTACCCGTCTGGAACAGGCTGTTCTCCAGAGTAACAAGCGCGTCCACCGCGTCACTACCCATCTCGAAGCCCCTGACGACACTGTCGTACGCCGTCAAGATGTCACCTCCCAGTATCCACAAATGGCTACTCGCATCTGCCAGATCGCCGACAAAATTATCGGCAAGGGGAGCGCACACGATGTTCACCTCTACCGTTCGCGTAGCTCAGCCCCCCGGAAAGCATCCGGCAACACCAATGACCATCAGCCAGAAAAGCTAGACCTCGTGCTACACACCATCTTTGACGCTCATGCCCCCCTCAGTCAGGTTCATATTGTCGCTGAAGAAATCAAACGCGCTCTCCGTCAAACCTATCCCAACCTCGACTCCGTCGTCATTCACACAGAGCCACCTGAGCAATAAAACCATACATCTAGTATGCGCTATTGCACCGTACTCTTATGCCAGGGCTTCTCAAAAGTCGAGCAGGGTTCTTAGGGACGGCCGTCCCTAAGCGGGGTGTCCCCACTTTCTCTCCCCCCTCCCGCCGGAGGCGGGAAAAAGAACTTTTGAGAAGCCCTGACTCTTATGCAAGAATCACAGAATGGGCTTGAGCCCAGCGGAAGCTACGGGGCTTGAGCCCTAGTGGTAAGGTGTGTTTGGCTTGAGCCCTTGCCTCTTGAGCACATCGCTTAGAATGGTATTGACAATACCGTTCTAGGTGTGCGATAATCCATGTATGAAACAAACGATGCTCTTGAAACTGGCACCCAGTCCAGAACAATCGAACGCTTTGCTCGCTACCTTGCATGCATTCAATGCAGCGTGTAACCGCATTGCTGAAACCGCCTTTGCTCAACGGCTTGCCAACAAGTTTGAATTGCAAAAGTTGGTCTATGCTGATATCCGCAAAGAATACGGCCTGTCGTCTCAGCTAACGATACGGGCTATCTCCAAAGTGGTTGATAGCTACAAGCGTGACAAGAGTATCAAACCCACTTTTCGCCCCGAGGGGGCTATGACCTATGATGAACGCGTTATGGCCTTTAAGGGACTGACCGAAGTGTCCCTCTTGACTTTGCAAGGACGTCTCCTCGTTCCGTTCCGCATGGGAGGCTATCAAGAGTCCCGTCTGAACAGTATCAAAGGGCAAGCCGATTTGCTCTATCGCAACGGAACATGGTATCTGGCAGTCACTCTTGATGTGCCAGCCCCAACACCTAATGAACCCACCGAGACCCTCGGTGTTGACCTCGGTATTGTCAACCTTGCTACCGATAGCACAGGTGAGACCTTTAGCGGTGAGCAAGTCGAGAAGACACGTCAACGCATGCACGCTTTGAGGCAACGTTTGCAAAAGCGTGGCACGAAGTCGGCTAAACGGCATCTCAAAAAGCTCTCTGGTAAGGAAGCCCGTTTCCGAAAAAACACGAATCATGTCATCTCCAAACGTCTTGTGCATAAGGCCAAAGCCAACCATCAAGGAATAGCGATTGAGGAACTTAGACACATCCGTCAACGGACGCAACGCACGGTTAGACGTTCCCAGCGTAGTCGCCATTCGTCCTGGTCGTTTGCGCAATTGCGTTTCGCGGCTCTCGTATAAAGCCGCCCTTGCTGGTGTCCCATTGCACTTCGTTGACCTTGCCTACACAAGTCGAACGTGTAGCGAGTGCGGACACTGTGCAAAAGAGAACCGCCAGAGTCAGGCTGTTTTCCTCTGTCAAGCTTGTGGGCATTGCGATAACGCTGATCGCAATGCCGCGATAAACATCTCAAGGGCATCGGTCATGGTGCCTCTTGTTTCGTCCGGTAGTCGATCTGGATGGCATCAGATCGGTGCGTAAAGACAGGGACAAGCCGCCGAGGCTTTAGCCCGTGCGGTTCATGACTATACAATTCCATAGCAGATACAGTACAATAGAGTGGGGAAAATTGTAGAGATAAGTCTTTGTGAGGGAGCAGACAGTCAGACACCCCACGGCTTCAGCCGGGGGCTTGTGTACTGGGGTGGCATTACACCCGGCTGTTGCAAGCCAATTGAAGGTCTGACTAGACTCAGCCAGGGCCACAAGGCTATCGGGCTCCGTTACCGAAGAAAACATAGGTACCTTCAAGTGCCTGCTCTAGCTTGAAGCTCTACGAGCGTTGATTAAACAGACCTGCGGGGTAGGGTCAGTGTCAACGATTTTAGACAACCTTCGGATAACTTTGTCGAAGAGCATCATACGTATGCACGGATACGGATTGCATTTTGATTGCAATCAGACAAACAGGAGACCGTGTTTCTCCTGTTTGCCCGCAAGGGGCAAGTACAGAAAGGAGAACGTGCGGTTTCCTCCCCACGGCTGAAGCCGGGGGTCTCCACTCGTGCGAATTCTGATGAATAGTGCTAATCTTATTGGCAAAACACTCGGCACTTGCACGCTCGAAAAACTTATTGGACAGGGTGGCATGGGTGCCGTCTACCTCGCCAGACAAATTCGCCCATCACGTCCTGTCGCCGTCAAGATACTTTTGCCAAACATCACAACCGATAGTCAACTCTATAGGGAATTTCTGGCCCGTTTTCGCCGTGAAGCCGATGTCATTGCCAAGCTGGACCACATCAACATCATTCCCATCTACGAGTATGGAGAACAAGCTGGTCTCGCCTACCTCGTCATGCCTCCCCTTCTCGGTGGTAGCCTGCGTGACCTTTTAGCCCGCAATGGCGCACTCACGCTACAAGAAGCCAGCACTTTCATCAACCAAGCTGCCGCCGCCCTTGACTATGCCCATGCCCAGGGAGTTATTCATCGCGATCTCAAACCTGGTAATTTTCTTCTTCATAACGATGGCAGATTAGTCTTGACTGACTTCGGCATCGCTCGCATCGTCCAGGATGGCGATAGCACTTTCCGCGCTACCCTCACCAACACGGGCATGCTGCTTGGCACTCCCGAATACATGGCCCCGGAAATGGTCCTGGGCGAACCCATCGATGCCCGCGTCGATATCTATGCCCTTGGCATCATCCTCTTCCAAATGCTCAGTGGACAGGTTCCCTTCACGGGTAACACTCCCTACGCCGTGGCTACGCAACATTTACAAGTGCCACCTCCATCATTGCACCAAAGAAATCCCGCTATTTCACCAGCTATAGATAGCGTCATCCAAAAAGCTCTTGCGAAAAAACGCGAAGATCGTTTTCCCACTGCCGGAGCACTAGCCCTCGCATTACAACAAGCCATCACAGACCCCCATTACCTCTCAGAAACCGCTGTGCGTAACGCCCCCACTGTCATATCCTCACATCGGCCACAGGTATCACCACCAACTCCCCCACCACCTTCCGACCAATCAGCTAATGCCGTTATAGAAACCGCACTACCAACACGCCCACACAACGAGCCATCCAGCGGAGGCTTCTCTCCTCCCGTCGCACCTGCGTATCCGGTAACTCCTTACCCTGCACCTACCAACAAGCAACAGCCCTGGCTGATCTTTTTCGGCGTTCTACTTGTCCTCATTCTCACTCTTGGCGGCGTCATGGTTGGCCTGCTCCTCAACAGAGGCACCACTACAAACCCACCCTCTTCCACAGGGACGAGCACAACCATCAACACTTCCGCTACACAACCCTCAAATTCCACACCAGCCTCTGGTAACCAGGTAACACCTACCTCGCCACCTACTACGGGCATCACACCGACCCTTCAACCTACCCCAACACAGCCAACCAACAGTATCCCAAAGGGAGCACTTCTCTACTCTGCCACCAGTCCAGGAACTCCTTGTGACTCCAGCGGTGGACACTGGGCCAACTACAACAGCCCAATGGTCTCCTGCCAGGGAAACGGTACATCTCTTAGCAACCCTAATGCAAGCTCACCTGATCTCGTCGGCACTCTGTTATACTCCATGCCCAACAGGTCCTTTCCCTCAAATTATGTTATCGAAGTAACCCTACAACCAGCTGCCGGTAATCAGGCCGACTTCGGCGTCTACTTCCGCAATCAACCAGGTAATGCTCAGGGCGTCTATACCTTTTTTGTCCATTCCGACGGCACATGGAGCAGCTACGTCTACGACAACACCACCGGTGCTCCCACAACCATCAAGCAAGGCCCTTTCGGCAGTATATCTGGCCCTCTCGCTTTAGATGTCGTTGTCATTGGCTCCAACTTCTCTTTCTATTCCAACGGCACACTCGTCGGTACCGCCAGCGATACTACATATGCCACTGGAACAGTGGGTATCGCCCTTGACGCAGGGGGTTCTATCTTCGCCAGCAACTTTAGACTTTACTCAATAAGCTAGCAAGTAGCGGTGTGGCTATAAAGCTTTTTAGTCAAGTGCGGTCATGACATCATGACTTTGGTGTACTATGCATTTTTGTCAGAAAAATCGTAGGATTTCACCGCGAAAATGCATCATAGAAAGTAGAGAACAAGAAATTTAGAGTGTACAGCTCAGCACATGTAAAAAGGAGTGTAGTCATGCTTTCATGCGAGGACTCCGCTGATGATCCTCCGCCTAACATATCCATCGATTGCTGGCTTCTTCGAATGGTAGAGCGTGCTCGTGCAAGAGAGCAACAAGCCTTTGCCATTTTGTTTGAACACTACAAAACGAAAATATATACCTATATTACACGTCTCGTCCGCAATGATGGTATTGCACATGACCTAGCTCAGGAAACTTTTTTCAAAGCCTGGCTAGCGTTACCCGAGTTGCACAATCCAGCATCTTTTAAGCCTTGGCTCTATCGCATTGCTACTTGCGAGGCACACAAACATTTGCGACAAGCACGACCCATTGACCACCTATCATGGGAAGAGGAGGAAACACCCCCCACATCAATGTCTCATCGTAGATGGTCCCGAGAAACAGGTTGAAGAAGCCGAACTGACCAAATGCATACTGGCACAACTCTCCCTCCAACATCGGACCTGTTTGCTCTTAACCCTGGCCGGGGCATTACGCTTTTTGCGTTTGTGCTTGAATAGCGATATTGTCGATACGCTGCGGGCGCAATTGCGATCGGAAGAGATGCCGTGGCCTGAGCCTGGTTTCCCTGAAGAGCCTGCGGTAGAAGACAGAGATGAGAGGAATGAACGCTGGGAGGCCATCAGGAGTTTCCTCCAGAATCCACGCGAGCAGCGACTGGCCTATTTGCTGTACTACTGTAATCTCAAACCCCGGCAAATTGTCCAGTTCTGCCCGAATGAGTTTAGCAATGTCTCTGAAATCTTTCGCCTGACACGCAATATTGTGGATCGGCTACGGCGGAATAAAGATCGCTTACGCTGGTTGTTAAGTGGTATAGAGTTTTGAAGTTGTTAGAAACCGCAGAACATACGCGGTGAACAGCAACTAGAACTTACAGGTCAAACCAGGCAGGGGTGATGACTCCTGCCTGGTTTGACCAACAGAAAACTCCTGAACGATAATACCATTCTCATATTCCTGGAACATTTCATTACCTCCATACGTCTCTTACAGTAGAGATACCTTTGTGATTATTCACACCAATTGTTCGCATTCTTACAAGCAGATGTGACAAAATCAGAAGCACCAACGATTAATATATGAGAGCCTATTGTTGGTACAGCACTATCCCTGAAAATCATTCCCGGCGCATTTCTCTCAATGCAATGATAGAGCGTATTTCAAAAGTTCGAGAGGATAGGGACGAACGTGGCAACTGAAAGCAATCAGCTACTTGGGCAGATACTTGGTACCTGCACCCTCCAGCATCTCCTTGGACGTGGAGGTATGGGAGCAGTCTACCTGGCCCAGCAATCCCGGCCACGCCGCTCAGTAGCTGTCAAAGTACTTATGCCGGGCCAGATGTTAGAGACAAAAGTACGCAAAGAATTTCTGCTACGCTTCCGCCGTGAAGCCGATGCCATCGCTGCCCTTGACCATATCAACATCATACCCATCCATGAATATGGGGAACAAGGGGATATGGCTTACCTCGTCATGCCTCACATTACTGGCGGCACGCTGCGCGATCTCCTGGCCAAACGTGGTCGCCTTGCGCTCGATGAAACGGTCGCTATCATCGAGCAGGCTGCAGCTGCTCTTGACTACGCTCATGCTCGTGGCATCATTCATCGCGACCTCAAACCTAGCAACATCCTCTTTCATGCCGACGGACGTGTCGTTCTTGCCGATTTTGGTCTTGCAAAAATCCTCAATGAAAGCACCGAAGCTGATCAGCAACCGTCCTCTGACGTCACCAGTGCTGGTGCCGTCATCGGCACCCCCGAATATTTCTCACCCGAACAATCCACCGGCCTTTACCGGCTCAACACCTCTGGCCATCGCCGTCAAACACTCAGTAGAAGAGCCTCCACCGTTTTCGCACCTGCAACAAGATATTCCCCACGGCGTTGAAGCCGTCGTGATGAAAGCCATCGCAAAAAAACCTGAGCAACGCTACAGCAGTGCCGGTGAGCTGGCACGCGCTCTCCGTATCGCTGCCGCCACAGCTCCTTCATCTTATCCGCTTGCTCTCGCTGCCCAACAGACGCCTGAACCCACCGCGCCTCTTACCCTGAGTAGTCATGACACGGTACTGGAGATAGCAACCGTCCCTGAACATGAAGCTCCCACCGTCAAAGCCACACCTGTATCGGCTCGTCCAGAGCGCAGTTCTTGGGAACCTGCTCTCAATCTATCTGTTTCTCCTCTGAGAGAATCTATTACAAATCGCAAAAGCTGGCTCTCCATGTGGCCCAGCATCCTCGGCGGCCTCTTAGTCCTCCTGCTCATCATCGGCACACCGCTGGCTCTTACAAACATCCATCATGCTGCTGGTGGTAGTGCTTCGACGACAGGAGGACAGATACCGCGTGTTCTATCCCCAACGGTTCTTCCAACCGCGCCAATTCCTGTTGGTTCCCTGCTCTATAGCACTGCCTTGCCCATCTGCGATGCCCACTATAGTTCCTGGACCATGGGTAATAATGCACACGTACAATGCACTACATCTGCCACCGAACTGACCGATGCCAGTAGCAGCTATCTTGCGGGCGCATTTCTTGATCACCTTCCCAACGGCTCCACTCTGCCCAACGACTACATCTTGCAGGTGCAGGTCAAGCAAAGCTCTACCTCACAGGGGAACTTTGGCGTCTTCTTCCGCAATCAGCCAGGGCTCACTCACCAGGGAGCCTACACCCTGCTCCTCTCACCTAATGGCTGGTGGGAAACCAATGTTTACGGCGATAGTAACGGCCAAAAGACCCTCCTCCATAGGCAGCAGGCCACCATTCAATTCAATGGCCTCATCACCATTGATGTCGTTGTCCACGGCAATACCTTCACCTTCTACCTCAATGGTCAACAGCAAGGCATTGTCCAGAACAAGCTCTATCCCACCGGTAGCATCGGCCTCGCCATCGATGTTGGAGCTGATATCTTCTTCAGCAATCTGGCTCTCTACGATCTATCAACGACCTCCTGAGGTATCAGAGTCTCACAAGGCTATCGACCAGTCAGGGCTAGCTCAATGCGCCTCAGAAAGAAATAGGCAATACCTGCAAAGATAAGACCAAGCTCAAAGCCAATGTCCATACCGAGCTGTTTTGCGATGGGGCCAATTAAGAGTTCGTGGTACGCACCAAGATAGACACCCACCAGACCAAATGCCATCGAAACCAGTGCTGCCCAACCAATGGGAAGCTTCCCTGGTGTATTCCAATCTTCAACATTGTACCGCCCTCGCCGGAATAAGAAATGTTCCTCAAGGAGAATAACACTCCAGGGACCAAGCCAATAGGCAATAATTAGTAGGAAATTAGACAGAGTAGTATCAAAATTGGCGACAGCAGGGATAGCGATCAACATGTAGATCAGAGCTCCAAACAGCGTCCATATAGCACGACTGACACGTTGGAAGGACCTGCCCAGCACCTGCATGGAGAGTCCGAGGCTATAGGCATTGGGAACATTGTTGGCCACAATACTCAACGCCAGCAGAACCAGCAGGAAGCTTCCAAAGCCCCCTAAAGGTTTGAGCACTGCCACCAGGAGATCACCGCCACCCGTACTCTTATAGGCAGTGGTCAAGGCCATACCAAATATCTCCAGGACAATGTAGGGAAGAGCAACACCCAGGAAGGTGAGCCAGAAAACACGAGATGCCGATGTGTCTTCTGGTTGTCTGACATTGTAGTCAGCAGCATAGGAACACCAACCGGTAGCGAAACCGTAGACAGCACCGCCAAAGGAGACGAAAGAAGCAATTTCGGCAATACCAAATGCAGGCGTAGGAATAACCGCTATCTTCGGTCCCGCAATGATCAACATGATCAGGAATATGATCGCTATCGGTATCCAGGCGTAACGTGCATAACCATGAACATGCTTGTACCCATAGATACTGATAATTGTAGTCAATACTGCGATGACGAGAATAGCCACTGGCCGAGCTACCGTCCCTCCGCTCAGTGCTTCGACTAACTGACCACCCACAATCGCATTGACCGCAGACCAACCAGTACACGCCGCTACATTGACGAGAGCCATAATAATCGCACCAACCCAACCAAACGAGAAACGCGAAATGGTCATCTGCCGCAGACCTAGTTTGGGACCCATAGTTGAGAAGAAAGCTACTGGGACAGCACCCAAAACATTGAAGAGAACAATAGCACCCACGCTATCCCAAAATCCGAGGTGGAAAAGGCTCGTTGCGAGTACGCCAATCGCCACAGTAGGAATCACTAGATTGGACGACATCCATATAGTGAAGTTATCGAAAATGCGCACATGCGACCGGGTTGTCGGCAAAACGCGCTCAATACCTTGGGTCTCAATAGCGGGCTCAAGCTCTGGAATGGAAACGATATCAGAAGCCATCGAATGAGTTCTCCTTTCACCTAACCATCGCGAAAAAACTACTTCATCTCGCTGCTTTGATCTTCCCAGGCCGCTTCGCTGCTCGCCAACATACTAGCCAGAGCAGCACAGATCAACCAGCCTAACGTAACACCACCCACGACATACACCCACTGACCGGTTGGAATTTGTTGTGGTATTGGTGAATAGAACAGAGTGACCACTATCGCCAACAAGCAGGCAAGAGGTGCAACAATTATACAAATCCACAGTACAGGCATAGGAAAAATGCGTCGTGCATGAAAGCCTTGCCTATCACGCACGTAGAGTACCAATAGATCGAGAAATAAGAATATGCTGGAGATTGCCCACACCTGGCTATGTGCGTACACACTCACCGTGAATAGCTCACTAGCAAGATTCGCGGGATTGCTAAACGTAATGAGATATGGCAACAGAAAGACTACCGCAGCAAACAGCACAGCAATTGTGGTCTGGAACATCACGGCATTGAGAGGCACACGGTTTTCATCGAGCTTGCCGAGGTCTATGGGCAGACGTCGATCAACAGCAGCCACAAACAGGAGACGTGCAAAGATGCTATTGAGGAGCGCGGTGAAGACGACAAAGAAAGCGATCACACAGATACTGGTGATGCTGCCAACAAACTTTCCAAACACCTGGTCGATGGTGCTGATGATTAAGAATGGGCCTTTACTCGCTGCATTCGGCCCTTGGATCACCAGTAAAGCAAGAGTGACGATTATATAACCAGCGAAAACGAGCAACCCTCCCCAGAAAAGGTGACGTGAAACCACTTTGCGGTTGCCTATTTCGCTACCCAGCATCGTCGAAACGTTTACCCCTAAATATGCAAGAATGACGGTGCTAAAAAGCCTATAGTTTCCTGGCTGAATGGCCATGTCACCTGCATGAGCAAAGCTTGTGGCGACAGGATGACCAGTCGCTAGCCAGACAAGTGCTGCCAGCCCAAGAAGAGCAATCACGCCAAGCATCAGGAGCATACTCATATTGACAAGATTCTGCACCGTGCGAAACGACTGCAACGACAAGATCGACGAGATGATCAAGATGAGTACGATAAACACACCCTGTAATTGGGGTGCTGCAAGCTGGCTGCCGTTAATCCCCTGAAGAAAGGTAACAGCAATTGCTGCACTACCAACCATGCCCAGAATACCAGCTACCCAGAAAGAGACTCCTACAAAGAAGCTCCAGAAGCTGCCCAGTGCCTTGTGCGTCCAGTTGTAGAGAGAGCCTTCATAGGGGAACATCGTTCCCAACTGAGCTGTGGCAATGATACAAGGAAGAAAGAAAACTACAGCACCAATGATCCAATAGGTAAAAGCAGCACTTCCTGCCCCAATCGTTCCAACCGAATTGCTGATGAAGAACATTATCATCAGGAAGGTCATCATCATGTCGAATGTACCTAGCCTGTGTGGCAATGCCTTGCCCACATAGTCCTCTGATGGAAGGGCTTCTTCACTGCTCTTCTTTGTGGGTACTATCCCGATCATAGCCATTGCTCCTTTCTATTCCCGCGTTCAAGTATCAACGATGCTAGAGAAGTGTACCGGAGATACGCGGCAGAAGCAATGGCTTCAGGCTACTGCATGGTACTAAATTGCTAGTTATAATGGAGTAGCAACAGCAACCTGAAAAGTTACCTTTGAGGGTCTGTTTTGGCTCAAAACAGACCCTCAAAGCTTATCCGGCATTCAGATTTGTATACGCCTGCGAAAAATTCTGTCCTCCTGGAATAATCTTCAGAGCCATCAGAAATTGCTCCATTGACTGCCATGTCGCGCTATCGTTATAGCCCAACCGCCCGTTTCCCTGCCAGAGCGGTATAGTTGCCTGCAGCACACTCATCGCTTTGGCAGTATCCATCCCCGGCACATAACTCTTACTGATCCGCACTGCCTCTGTCGGATTCGCAATTACCTCTTGCAGTCCCTTCAACGTTGCTTGCACAAAACTCTGCACTATCGCATGTTGATGAGCCAGCGTATCCTCCGTCGTTATAATTCCATTCGACACCAATGGTTGATAATCTGAAACCGCAAAGGTACGTACTGCCAAGCCCAGCTTTTGTAACTGTAACGGTTCATTGTTCGAGTATCCCATTACCGCATCTACCTTATGTCCAGCCAAGGCAGCCACCTGGGTAAACCCAATCTCATGTATCTTTACATCGTTCGTTGTCAGATGCGCCTGATACAACAACGCCAACAACCCCGTATGGGTCGCTCCATACGGCCCCGGCTCGCCTATCGAATGCCCCTTCAGATCCGCCAGTGTACGAATAGCCGAAGTATTCGGCACGATCAAACTCACCGGATACTTCTGGAAGATGGTCGAAACATCTACCACTTGTAAGCCCTTGCTTCGCGCCACCAGTTCCTCATCCCCGCTGGCAAAGACAAAGTTATCACGCCCCAATGCCAGTGAGCCGATCAAGTCATTGACAATACCGTGATGAAAGGTCACATCCAGACCTGCATTCCGGTAGTAACCTTTGCTCTGTGCCACGTAAAAGGGGGCAAATTGAATATCAGGAATATAGCCCAGCCCAATCGATACCTTTTGCAAAGAAGCTCCTGGCGTGCCTGCCGCACTTCCGCCCGTGGACGTTGTTCCACCACAGGCAGTAAACAACAACGTCACTAACACCACTAATGAGCCAAAAGGCAGCAAGAAAGATAAACGATGACGTATCGACATCATTTTTCTCCAATCGTGTGTATGAAAGTCGTACTCCAGAGGAACTATTACCTTCGCTAATACACTGTTTCGGCCAGCTTGACCAACAGCCATGTAGAGCCGTAGTAGAGTGCAGCCAGCACACCCAGTATTAACAGCGTTGCAAACAACAATGGCAGATTAAATTGTTCTCTGGCGATCTGTACCAGCGCACCCAGACCCTGATCTCCCCCCCCTACAAATTCTCCGACCAACGCACCTGTAATCGAAAGCGTCAGGCTCGTGCGTATGCCGGCTAGAATAGCAGGTAAGGCAAGCGGAAATTCAATGAAGGCTAACAGCGACCATCCAGCAGCACCTTCAACTCGTGCTGCATCCGTCAGAGTTCTATCGATCGTCTGCATACCCAGGACCGTTGTCACCACCATGGGGAAAAATACCACGAGCATGCACACTACTATGATAGGTACCAAACCAGTTCCCAACCAGAACATCAGTAACGGGGCAATCACAATAGCGGGTATGGCCTGCCCGGCTGCCAAGTAGGGATGTACTGCCCCCGCAATCCAGCGCGACTTTGCCAGGGCATAGCCCAACGGCAGGGCCACTATCAGAGCTAGCAAGAAGCCAAACACACTCTCTTGAATAGTTACTAAGGCACTACCCAGGAATAGCCCTGAATTGAGGCCATCAATCAGACTGGCAAACACATCCCCTGGCTTTGGTAAAATCAGGCTAGTGTTCACATACCCATAAGCTGTACTCATATACCAGCCTATGCCTAAAATGATGGCTACCACTAACGGTGGCACGATTGTTGTCAATCGCTCCAACGTAGGTAGCCTTGGTGTATGCGCAAATTTATGTCCAGAAGAAGGTGCCTTTGCACCATTTTGCGCATACCGACGTGCCTCCATAGATACGTCATTCTGAGCAGAAGTTGTTACGCTCATCGACATCCCTTTCGTCACAGCTCTATCAACGGTCATGGTAAGAGACATAGCTATGTACCGTCAATTCAACTGACTCGGGGAGGCTTGTGAGGGAGATACAAGAAGCACCACAGGTAGCCGCTCCAGTCTCACCTATGGACTGGCAACCCTTGTTGCCTGAGCGCAACAAGGTCGATGGACAAACCCATATATATGCCGAACCTTCTCCCATCCGGACTGTAACCGTCGGCTCTGGATTTGCGCCAGATCTGTCAATAGTCAATTCTGCTTGCCTATCGACTCGCGGGCTTAACGAAGGCACCTACGCAGTTCTTCGCCTTACCGCCGGTCGGGAATTTCACCCTGCCCCGAAGGTCTCTATATACAAGTATGTCACAAACTGAGGAAGAAATGCAAGGGATATTATTGTATCTTTCCCACCTAGAAATTCTCCGCTCGATGAAACTCCTCAGCATAGGTCATCCCATACTTCTGACCTGCCTCTTTCGCCCGATCTTTGAGCATCTTCTCAAGAAACTCAAACCGCTCAGCTAGCTGGCTCTCATGCGCCCGTAGCGCGTTCAGCTTGATCTCCCACTGCTCGGTAATATCCACTGCATAATTTGTACTCGGTGCCCCCATGAAAAACACTTCCCGCACCTTATGTGGTGGCAAGCCCTCTTTCAATAGTTCAGGAAAATCCCAGCCGTTTTGTGAGGCAGGGTAGATTGCCTCAATGGTCGCCCGGCCTGCTGCCAGATGATCGGGATGATGACGACCAATAGAGTACACCGGCGTCCACGTCCTGTCTGGGGATTGGCACACCACACGCGAAGGTCGGTAGCGGCGCAGCAAGCGTACGAGTTGTCTCCTCAACTCTATCGTTGGCTGCAACTGCCCGTCCGGATGATCCAGAAAAATAGCCTCCTTCACGCCCAGAATTTCACAGGCGGCTTTCTGCTCCTTCTTACGCGTATTTGAGATTGCTCGTCGCGCCTCCGGCCCTACATCAATGGCATCGTCCGGCCCACCTCCCGCCGCATCTGTACAAATCACAAAATAGATCTCCCAACCCTCTCTGGCCCACGTCGCCGCCGTACCTGCTGCCCCAAACTCAGCATCATCGGGATGGGCAACGATCACCATTGCCACTTTATTCTGTTCTTGCTCGCTCACAACTCTTCTTCCTTACGCCTAATTTTCAAAAAGCACCAGCAACAAGCCACCTATCAAGCCCAGGTTCTTCAAAAACTGGGTCTGTTGCATCTTCCGCGCATTTGCATCCGTCTCTTTCCAGAAGGCATGCCCGACAATCGTCGTAGGTACTAACGTACCTATTAGTACGGCTGCTGCCGCCTTCGGCGCAATATCCAGAGCCAAGGCAGTTCCCCCAATCATCATCGCCGCACCGTTTAATACAACCGCCTGCTGCGGTTCTGGTATACCAGCATTCTCAACCTTATTCACACGGTACCCCGGCTTGAAAAAGGCATCGGCCCCCCCACCAATGAAAATGCCCGACAACAACATGTGACTTAAAGACATAGCAATAACACTCCTTTCGCTTATACAATGATATGCAGGACTGCCAGTTTCCCCAACAGGATTGCGTTGCAAGCATCAGGTCATCAAAATTCAGGGATATGGGTTCCCGACCTGTACTGCTTCTATCTATATCTCGCTGCTGACCTCAGCTAAGTTTCACTTGCTACCTACACATCAGCTATCATAAGCATATCACTTGCTACTCGCCAGCGTCCAATACTTTACTATTTGCAGTATCGCCCGGCAGACGATATAATGAAAGTCGTCAGGAGGCTTATGAGCGAACTACGTATTCTACCTGTCACAGGTATCGGCGAAATTTCCCCAGGTGCTGACCTGGGTGCTCTTATTTATACCGCCATGCAAACTCAACACCTGGAGCTTCAATGGAGCGACATATTGGTTGTGACTCAGAAAATTGTCTCCAAAGCCGAGGGGCGCATCGTACACCTTACAGAGGTACAACCATCTGCGTTTGCTCATATGGTTGCGGAGCAGAGTAAAAAAGATGCTCAGCATCTGGAAGTCGTCCTGCGGGAGAGTCGACGCATCGTGCGTATGGATCATGGTGTCCTCATTAGCGAGACACAACATGGCTTTATCTGTGCCAATGCTGGTGTCGATGAATCCAATGTCAACGGTGCACGAGAATTGACACTCTTGCCTCTCGATCCCGACCGTTCGGCCCGTGAACTACGCGCACGCTTACAGGAGCTGGCAGGTAAAAGTTCAGCTTTCGATATAGCCATCATCATTTCAGATACCTGGGGTCGTCCCTGGCGCAATGGACAGGTCAACATGGCCATAGGCATTGCAGGTATGGAAGCTATCGTTGACTATCGAGGTCAACGCGACCCTTATGGCTATGAACTGCAAGCCAGCGTTATCGCCGTTGCCGACGAACTGGCTGCTGCCGCCGAATTGGTCATGGGCAAAAT
>WNGK01003442.1_pt1 | contig 17967 bp, 15 predicted proteins | sample 5400601 | NCBI WGS metagenome assembly WNGK01 (sample SAMN13153376, study PRJNA577476) | soil metagenome | isolation source: 60 cm soil or saprolite under Garry oak tree replicate 1 | place: USA:California | collected 2016-06-15
GGATTCGGGATCGGCCTCTTCCGAAGTCCCAACGCAAGCTCGGTGATGGGATCTGTCCCAGCGCACGAGAGAGGCGTTGCCTCCGGCATAAGGGCTACCATAATCAACAGCAGCATTGTCGCGAGCATTCCGCTCACAGTCGCATTGATGACTGCCGACATTCCATACGCCACGCTCGTTAACCTGATTGGACCTGGGGGATCCTCGACACAGGTCAAGATTGCAGCGGCTGACATTCCCCCGTTATTGGCGGGAATCCAGCACGCGTTACTGGGATTTGCAGCTGTGACCTTGTTCTCCGCGGTCTTCTCAGTTCTTAGGGGAAGCGGAAACGCAAGCCTTGTGTCGCAGGTTCCGAGCCCGCGGCGGCTGGAGCCTCGGCTGGGGATTGAACCCAGGACCTACGGCTCTCAAGCCCCATCATGGGGTTACAAAGCCGTCGCTCTACCACTGAGCTACCGAGGCATCCCGTACGAGCCTGGCCCCCGCTGGCCTCGTGAAGATAAATTCTCCCACTAGTCAGGCTCAGAATTATTTTCAGACCCGTGGGTCCTAGCCGCGGCCCTGACGAGTGCATCAACGCCCGGAAGATTCTGGCCTGCGAGCAGTGATAGCATGGCACCCCCTGCAGTACTGACGTGTGAGAACTTGCTCTCAATTCCGTGAATCGTCGCGAGGCCTACTAGATGTCCTCCGCCTATGACAGTGTAACCGTTGATTTTCGCCATTGCTTCCAACACTGATTTCGTGCCTAAGTCGAAACCGTTCCTCTCGAAAACTCCGAGGGGACCATTCGCGACCGCGGTCGCCGCTCCATCTAGAATCCTGGAATATTTCTCCACGGTTTTCTTTCCAATGTCGAGCGAGGCGTCGGATGTCGGGGGTGAGTCTATTGATTGGTCTTCTCTTCGTCCCTTGACCTCGTACGCAAGGTCTACCGGTGTCACGATTCGTTCCCCGTATGTCTTGACGAGTTTCTTCGCGCGTTCCGCGAACGCTCCAAGATCGAAGACCTCTTTCTCATCGAATGCCACTTTTGCCCCCTGTGCTTTGAGGAGCAGTATCTTGTCCGCTTTGTCTTTCGAGAGGATATGCTCGATCACCGGGACCTTGTCTTCCACCTTAGCGCCTCCGAGAACATAGACTGAAGGGCGGCGCGGTTGCAGAAGGAGCATCGAAACTGCCCCTAGTTCTTTTTCCATCAGACGACCTGCCGCGCTGGGAAGCATCTCTGATAGTCCCGCGATGGATGGTTGTGATCGGTGAGCGGCTGCGAAAGCGTCGTTGATGTAGAGGTCGAACTGGTTCGAGAGGCGTTTGACCATATGGGTCTTCACCAACTTCTCGGGCTTGTCGTCAATGTTCTCTTCCGAACAGAAGCGGAGATTGTCGAGGACCAGTATCTCACCCGGTTGCACTTTGCTGATCTCCTGACGGGCGTGTGGGCCTAAAACGTCATCAACAAATCTCACTTTTTGTTTGCAGTACTGTTTCAGAACCTCGCTATGGGGCTCTAACGATGTGAAGTCGTCCTTTCCAGGTCTGCTCTGATGTGATCCGAGGATTACGCGTGCGTTTTCTAGTTCCTGGAGCGTTGCGCATAGCGCTCTGATTCTCGTATCGTCCAGAATCTCTTGTGTTGACGGGTCTAGTGGGACGTTTATGTCGACTCGGAGGAAGACCCGTTTTCCATCTGTCTGGACGTCGTCCAGGGTGAGGAAGTCGTATCTTGTCAATGGGTCTTCTCTCCGTCTGCAGAGGTCGCAGATGCGGCTTGCTTAATTTGCTTGTTGAGACCGAATGTTCGTAGACTAGCTAGGCCTTCTTTACTGGCGAGATCTGCTTATCATGAACCCAACTGCTATGATGATGATTGCGCCCAATACTGCGACGACCCAGATCACCAGTTCTAGGTGCTTGAGGAAGTTTATCAATCCGAGAAAGAATCCTGCCGTTAGAAAGAAGCTAACGGTGAGCCCGAGGATTTGTCTCCGGAAATCCGGGTTCCAGGCCGCAAAATTCGCGGAATAACCCGCCTTCCATATGATGACGCCTATCAAGCCGATCGAGCCAATGAAGGAACTCCAGAAGAAAACGGCTCCGAACACTAGACCCGATAATACCAAGCCCAACGGGTAGATGAGAAGCAAGCCGAAGAACGCGAACTTTGCCAGTGACCGGGCCGGCTCGATGAAATAGCGCCGCCTCCAGTTGTCTCTGGGTCCTGGCTTGAAGATTGAAGGATCAACCTCCCAATACCTCCTCTTCTTGCCTTTCGTCCCTGGTTTTGTCAACTGACACAGGATAAGCTTGCGATTGTAGTTCAGTCTATCCCCCATAGCTACACCGAGGTGTCGAGAAAATCCTCATGTGAAGCGGCCCACACTGGTGTCTAGGTTAATCCTTTTTACTGGTCCTAATCCGGGGCGTAGCTTTGCCGGGGTGGCTCAGCCTGGCTAGACCCCTCACCAGAGGGGAGTCCAAGCGCCGGACTCATAATCCCCTAGAAGGGATATCCGGAGGTCGCGGGCTCGAATTGCCACCGTCATGAGACGATATGGTTCGGGAGTCCCGCCCCCGGCACTCACCAAGAGACACGCTTCTCTGGACCTTGGCGCGATTGTCGAGATTCAGCCTAGCGTGAGAAAGACCTTTGACTTATCAATCGACATAGAGACTGGGCTAGAACGTAGACATGACCGAAGTTTTTACAATAATCGATCATGAAAGGCGAACGTGGGCCGACCAGACCAAGAGGGGTTTGATTCTTCTTGCGATTGGGGCGGTCGTCAGCTCGCTGCCGTCAGCTCGCTGCCGATCATAAGACCCGCCGGCTGCTTCGTTACACTTGCCGGTATCACCTTGCTGTTGGAGGGGCGTCATCGGTACGGGCGGACACATTTCGTGCATATTGTTATCGGAACAATTGCTTTCAGTTTCCCCGGTGGTTTCCTAAACAACTGGGACTATGGAGCCGCCTATGCTTTTGAGACCCAGCTCGTGCTGTGGGGCTTACTGAGCCTGATTCCTGCTATCATGTTCGCAGTTGCGTTCTATCTAGCATATTCGCGCATCGAAGACTAGCCGCTTCCTTCGCGATGGAATTGGAGGACCGGATGTATACGATTTGGATTGTTAGCTCTGTCGGAGGAAATCGACATGTCCATGAGTTCTTCCGACGCAGGCTGTGTGTCACATCTTAGGGCAAGTCCGGTTTCCACTACTCCCGGGATCTTCTTCGTCTTGTCATGATTAGTGTCTGAGGGGCGGAGATTCCTGAAGAAGGAATCTGATGAGGTTACCGTTGTCTGTGATGACTGGGCAACCTTGGCTGTGGTTTCTCGGAATATGGTCTTCTCTCAGATCTTTCGGATCGTTTCCAGGGTAAGTCCGTAGCCGAAGGGTCTTGATTTCGACCGATATCTGCCCCAGCGAACCCACGCCTATGCTGAAGCGAGGACTATGAGAAGGTTCCAGATGGCTAGTAAGGCGGCCCTTTTCTCGATGGAATAGTTTTCAGCCTGAACTGGTTTCTGCGATTCTTCTGGTCGAGCTAGGACCGGGTATTCTTTTTGGCTAATTCCCTCTGAGGATGTCTACTCGTCCGTCTTTTCGTCCCACGTATGCTATATCGCACATCTGAAGGAATAAGCCAGTCTCTACTACCCCTGGAATTTTCCTGAGCTTCTCTTCGATAATTTCTGGTCGTCGAAGGTTTCGGAAGTAGGCGTCGACTATGAGGTTGCCGTTGTCCGTAACGATCGGGCCGACTTTCCCGTTTCCCTCGCGAAGCACTGCTTTTTCACTAAGGCGTTTGATCTTACCGAATGTTGAGTGATACCCAAACGGGACAATCTCCACGGGTATGGGCTGGTCCCCCCCGAGTGTCTTAGCCAGTTTCTTCTCGTCAACCACAATGACCAGTTTCCTTGTTGATGAATCGACGATTTTTTCCCTTAGCAGTGCCGCTCCTCCGCCCTTCACCATGTCCAAAGTTCTCCATTGAATCTGGTCTGCCCCGTCTATCGCCATGTCTAGCTCAGTGTCTTCCTCTAGATGTGTCGTCTTCAGGCCAAGGCGTCTTGCGGCGAGTTCCATCTGGTAGCTTGTTGGTACGAAGGTTACTTGGAGGCGTTCTTTGCGGATTTTCTCGGTAGCGAGTTCCAGTGCTTTCAGCACCGTTGAGCCGCTTCCGAGTCCGATGGTTGTGCCGTCTCGGATTTCCCTGAGGGATTGTGCTGCGGCACTTAATCTTGCCTTTTCAACCCAGGACATTTGTCAGCCTTCCGTTTCTATTTGTTCGAGTCGTTCCATTGCTTTGAGTACTTCTTCCCTTATGGCTTCGAGTCTCTCTTCGGCCTTGTTCTTAGGCTTCTCCTTTGGCTTCTCCTGCTTCTGCGCGGACTGGGCGGCTGTTGCGGGTTCTGGCTCGGCTTTGGAAGCTGATGGAGCGGGCTTGAAAATGATCTCCTCGGCCGCGGGCAGGCCTGAGATTGACGGTTTGATCTGGTTGATTCTGAGATCTATCTCCATTAGTTTCTCGTGGAAGCTCGTCAGCAGGTCCTCCTTAGCTGACTCGAGCTCATGTAGGTCAACGACCTTCTTGTTAGTATCAATCTCCCCATCGACACGCTTCAGATCACTCTTGTACCGCTGTGTGAGCTGGTTCCGCTCGGGCTCACTCAGTTGTCCTTTGGCCTCTGCTTCGTAGATTGTGGTGAGAGCGTTGCCGATGATGTCACGTTCGAGGCTTGCTATTCTAAGACGGTCGCGGGCTTTTCCTAGGTCGGTGGTCGTGACTGTTTTCTTGAGGACGTCGGGTATTGGAAATGGTTCTCGAGGTTTTGGGGCGGGCTGTTCTTCGACCGCTGGTTTCTTGCGGCCGAATAGTAGCATGGCGAGTATGAGAATCGTGTAAAGGGATTTTGGGCCCTTCCCCCGCAACAGAAGCATTCCTCTAACGTATTTACGAGTTTGACCCGGCCGGGACTATATAGGTTTCCGGCTCGTCCGGTCACCTTGTAACCATTGCTAGGAGGTCTTTTGTGAGAGTATTGTTATTACTCTTTGTCGGCCTGGCTTTTCCTGTCGAGACTGTGAATCTTGTCGTTTGCGATTACTTGTGAGAGTTGCGGTCGGCCAATGGGATCCAAGCAGGATCATGGTGCACAGAATCCGGATAATCCATACTGTACTCATTGCACCGACTTGAATGGAAAGCTGTTACCCTTCGAAAAGAAATTTGAGGAGTTCGTCGAAGTTGCTATGAGCGGGCGTGGCTTGGTCAGGGAGGAGGCCGCTAGGGCTGCTCTCGCCCAAATGGCTGAGATGCCGGCGTGGAGGCAACGGATTCAAGGGTCCCTCGGCCGCTAACCGAGGCCTCTTTCAGCGAAAATACGTGTCTTCCTGAAGTCTATGTGTTGATGCCAGCATCTGATGGTAGTTGTAGCGTCCTTCCAATCTAGCCGAACCTTGAGAGAGGGCATACTGAGACAGGTCTTCCAGGTGCCTCGAAGCAATAAGTGGGCGCAAGAATCCCGAATGGTGACCGGAGGTAGAGATTCGTCTGTACAAAGATCCGCGCGTCCGCAGTGTGGTTCGCGAGAAATGCGTTGAGCTGGTTGACTGCGTCAATATAGATTGTCGCTGATGAGGTCACGTTGATATATCCATGTGCCGGGAGTAGAGCATCTAGGCCTACTCCAGATGCCGCGACCTCCGAGCTCCCTCGGGCCGAAAAGTCCTCACTTGTCGAATTAGCGAAGATTACAAAGGAGATCGAAGTAAGACTCAGGCCAAAATTTGTTGGATTCGTTACGGACGCGGTAAGTGATGCCAAGCCCGTACTGTTGTTGGGATAGAAGGCGAATGAGACTGGGCCGACATCTGGCCGGAGGTTGCTGAAGGCAGAGAACCACTGTGTTTGTACCGAGGTCAGTTGGACTCCCCAGGCTGCTACTATCAGGGATACTCCTACATATACGAGGGCTACGAGTTGCTTCTTAGTTGGTTCCAAAGGTGAATCGCCCCGTTTCGACGGTTTCCGGAATCTATCGTCAACTAGCTAGGCTTCACGATTTATGGATTGTCTTGGCCTGGGCAGGACTGTTGACTGGAATAATGCTCAACACATTTTATCACCGTGGCTGTTCGAGCTTCACGCAGGGTGACCCAGGAGACCCTTGTCTATCATTCATTGACCTAGTCTTCATCTTTGCCGTTGCTGTCGGGGCGGGACTGGCAATGGCTGATGAGAGGATTGCCATCATCGGCTTCGTGATCTCTCTTGGAATTGCAGTGTTTTTCTTCATTGTTGCCTTGGCAGTGGCTCCGTTTCTAGGGCTTCAAGATCCTATTATCCAGGATAGATTCCTCAACCAGTCGTTCCTAATCGCGTTTAGGTACGTCTTTCCATTTCCACTCATGGTATCATTATTTGGTGTCGTGACGGGGTTATACCTAGAAGGCAAGTATCGGATTTCCGAAGTCTAAGGCGAGAGCCTCTAAGTTACTGTATAGGCTAAGTTTTGGTGTCTTTGGATTGATGGTTATGTTGGAGCCCCGGACGAGATTTGAACTCGTGACCCTTGCCTTTCCGGGTTTTACGGGCTTACCAAGGCAATGCTTTGGGCTGGTTGCCCATCTACCAGGCTGAGCCACCGGGGCGCTGTTTCGGGTCCGAGGTGTTGACTGGTTATATTGGTTACTGGGAGAGGTGGTGAAGGATGGACAGTCCGCTCTTGGACTCGTCTCTGGATAGAGAGAAAGCGCACAAGGGTTTCTTGGTTGTATCATCGGAGTCTGAAGAAGAATGCATCGGGGAATGGCTCAAAGTATTTTCTTTGGGATTTCCGCGAATATTGGGAGGCCACAAACAGTCGGACCGGAATCGCCTAGAACTTTTCTGGGGATTGAACGTTTGAGCCGCATTGATATTACTGTGGCAATAGAGGTCTTTCTCGGGATACCCTCTCCTACCACCTACTACCGCAAGCGTTAATACGCATACTGCATCTGCCTCGCTTCATGAAGAAAATACTGATTGCTTCTGCTCTCGCTATTGCTGCATTAATGCTCACGACCCCAATTGGGATTGGCGCAAACTCAAGCGACTTCAACTATCAAGTGAACCCGCACATTGTCCAGCTCGGCCCTGACACGTCACTCCCCAATGGACTTCCATTGTGCAAGAGTGCAAGCCTTGGCAACATAGTCTGCTACACACCAAGGTTCATCAAGAAAGCTTACGAGTATCCATCAATCGCCACACTCGACGGTTCAGGCCAGACCATTGTGATCGTTGACGCCTACGGCAGTCCAACCATGGCAAGTGATCTCGCTCTATTTGATGCCGTCTTCGGAATCCCCGCACCGGCTTCGTTTACCATCTTCTGTGGTAACTCAGCTACACCATTCGATACAAGCACGTGTCCACGCGTCGACATCAACAACAGGAACCCACACGGGGAGTTCGGCTGGACCATAGAGACAAGCCTTGACGTTGAGTATGCTCACGCTATGGCTCCCGGAGCGAACATTGTTCTCGACGTAGCCTCATCAAGCTCGGGCAACGCGATAAATGACGCTGAGGCCGCGGCTATCGCGGCATACCCAGGTGCGGTCTTCTCACAAAGCTTCGGAATCCCTGAAATCTTCCTGACAGGAAACGGGAACAACGGCCAGGTCAACCAGGGGCAGGCGAACTATGCGAACGGAGCCGCTGCTGGTGACACGTTCATCGCTTCTACTGGCGATTGGGGCGCTGACTTCAGCACCCTCATCGGCACAGGCTTTGGTGCAATGGGCAACTTCCCCGCCACTGACCTGCACAATGTTGGAGTTACTGGAACTCAGGGTCTTCCGTATAATGCAACAGGAACATTGCAGCCTTGCCCCACTTCCACCCCATTCTCGTGCACTTCAGGACTTTCCGCATACCATGGACCATGCGTTCTAGGCAGGACTGTACCACCGAACTGCGTTGCTGATGGCTACGGTGGTGAGCAAGTCTGGAACGAAGCACAATTCGCGGCCGCAACTGGTGGAGCGCCGAGTATTCTGTTCGGTGTTCCTTCGTACCAGAGCGGGCTCGGATTGACAGGCCGAGGTCCGGATGTTGCCTACAACGCTGCCATTGACGGTGGAGTTCTCGTGGTCTATGGTGGTTTTGGCTCTCCAGTGCTGTTCATTGTCGGAGGAACCAGTGCTGGTTCCCCGCAATGGGCAGGTATCACAGCCCTGGCTAACCAGGCAAGGGCGAACCTAGGCAAGGGCCCCATCGGTGACCTCAACCCAACACTCTACTCGATCTATCACAGCGCCCGTTACGCCACCGACTTCCACGACATCACAGTGGGCAATGACCAGGTTGTAGGCTCAAGCGTGGGCTTCTCCGCCGCCGCAGGCTACGACGCTGCGTCGGGAATCGGCTCACCCATTGTGGACCAGTTAGTCGCCGACATAGCTGCAGCATAGGCCAAAGGCAAAACCAGGGAGTAACATCCTCCCTAAACCCCCTTTTTGAAACCATTCAGATAGCGGGACTCTCTTTTCAAGATGGAACTGGTTCTGCATCTTTGTTGTCGCGCAGCTATCTTCCTGATATTCGGAATGCCTACGTCAATCCTCAGAGGCCTGCATCCACCACTATGTAGAATCGGTTAGAGTGACCAGTCAAAGCTAATAGGGAAAACCTTCTATCACAATGTTATGTCTCGTTCCGACAAGAAAATTGCCGGAAAAGAGAGACACAAGCTCAGGACAAGCATCCTCTTACTGCTGGCCCTCCTGATAGTGCTACCGCCGGTCCACAACGCCAACGCCACTTCCCCCTCGTACGGATATGAAAGACAGTGGGGATCATTCGGTGGACCCTCTGGGCCCAACGGGGTAGCTCTCGATGCCTCAGGAAACCTCTACATCACGGATGCGCAAAACGATGCTATCGGAAAAATCGCTGGAGACGGAACGCTAGTCGCACTGTTTGGAACACCAGGTCAGTTCAGCAATCCCCTTGGAATAGCCGTGGACAATCCTAGAAACTCGTTCTTCGTGACAGACTCGGTAACCAACTATGTATACAAGCTCACGACATCTGGGGTCCTCCAGACTTCTTGGAACTCAAACGGAACGACGAATGGACAGTTCTCGCATTTGCAGGGAATAGCCGTGAACTCAACCGGCTACGTCTATGTGGTAGATCAAGGCAGACACCAGGTGGGAATCTTCGGAAACAACGGGAACTTTGTCAAATACTTCAGACTCGCCCAACCCGGCAACTTTACAGTGCCCTTCGGCGTTGCTGTTGATTCCCAAGGCTTCGTCTATGTAGACAATGCCAACACCGACTTGAGTGATAAGTTCTCTGGCAACATTACGAAATACACGAAGAATGGGGCCCTCGTAGCCTCATGGGGCGGGGCCAACCAGGGGGGAACACTGTTCATTCCCCGAGGACTGGCCGTGGACAACTCCTCTAACATATACGTTGTAGACGGGCTCGCGGAGCGCGTTCAGAAATTCAATACTGTGAATGAGAATCTCCTTTTGACATGGGGTTCACAGGGAACTGTTCCTGGAAAATTCTCAAACCCAATTGGAGTAGCGGTCGACAGCCAAGCTAACGTGTTCATAAGCGACCCATCAAATCTGAACATCCAGAAGTTCTCAGGCAGTACCGGCGGCTATGTTGCCACCTTGTCATATCAAAGGACAGGAAGATTCTCCACACCGTACGGCATGAGCCTTGATGGTCTAGGCAGCATTTATGTGGCAGACTCAGGCAACGATCGAGTACAAAAATTCAACGCGTCTACGGGAGCATTTCAACTCGCCTGGGGAATGCCAGGAAACCTGAACGGACAATTCAACGGGCCAACCGGAGTCACAATAGACCACAATGGCAAGATCTATGTAACAGACGGTGGAAACAGCAGAGTGCAAAAGTTCCATCCGAATGGGACGTTCATCAAAGCCTGGAACCTTACGAGCGGGCCGAACGGCCTGGCCTATCCGTCTGGTATAGCAGTTGATAGTACCAACCACATTTACGTTGTAGATCAGGGGAACGACCGGGTCGAAAAATTCGATAGTTCTGGGATTTTCATCCTGCAATGGGGCACTACGGGCAACTTGATGGGACAATTCAGCAGCCCGGAAGGAGTGACAGTTGACCAGTCCGACAGAATCTACGTCGTTGACTATGGGAATAGTCGAATCGAAAAATTCGACAGTTCGGGGGGATTCCTCACAACTTGGGGAACTCCCGGCTCTGGAAACAACCAGTTCAACTCTCCAATAGGCATAACAATCGACCAATCAGGGAACATCTACGTAGCTGACACCTACAACAGCCGCGTGCAAGTCTTTGCGGCCAACCTCACGTTCTTGACCACCATCGGAACCCAAGGATCCGGAAATGGTCAACTCGCAAACCCCTTGGGGCTCGTGGTGGACTCCTCAGATCAAGTCTATGTCTCAGACAGCAATTTCGCAACGACATCAACAACCAACAACAGAATCGAAGTATTCTCTCCTGTCCACGATACAGCAGCCAAGAAAATCATACTCTCGAGAAACGTAGCTTATGCGAGTGTTACAATATCACAGCCTATCAAGCTGAACGTATCCGTTACGAACTTTGGCCTCTCAACCGAGACCTTCTGGGTAAGAACGTTCGCCAATGCGACAATTATCGGACAACAAAACGTAACGGTAGGCCCCAGCCAGTCGATGATCGTCACATTCTATTGGTTCCCCAGCCTAACTAGAGGAACTTACACCATCTCAGCGCAGACTCAGACCGTCCCGGGAGATCCCAACCCTCTTAACAACTCCGTCCAGGGAGGACTATTCTATGTGAAGCTGAAGGGAGACGTTACTGGAGATTGTAAAGTCGACATCTCTGATCTATCTGGGGTTGGAGGTGCCTTCGGCGCCAATCCCTCCGTACCCAATTGGAATCCAAATCTGGATCTCAACAATGATGCTTACGTGAACATCTCGGATCTGGTACTGGTTGCATCAAGCTTTGGATCGCACTGTTGAGGTATTTGGTTGGCGCAAGGACAATCGCCTGAGAGCTATCGCGACTTCAGAAAGCCCGCGTTCAAGAACTCCAACATTGCTGTTTTGGATATTCCGTATCCGGTCTCAGCCACTGGAGCCTCCTACGCTTGTGTCGCTGTATAGGATGGATTCCGGGCGGCTAGAGAATCAGAAAGAGTGAATTATCCAGTCATCCCAAAATTGCTTGCCACATCGACCAGGTCCACGATGTTAATCTGGCCGTCGTTGTTAATGTCTGATGAGTTGTTGAAGCCAGGGGTTGTCGTGGTCTTGCCGAACTGAGCTCCTACAATGGAGAGGTCGGAGATGTCGACCTTGTGGTCCCCGTTCACGTCTCCTTTGAGCTTGACTGTGAATGGGCCTGCGAATAGTTTTCCGGGATTGACGTTTCCTGTGATTCTGGTGGTATTGGCGGTGAGTTGGTAGATTCCTTTCGCTAACGGGGTTGTGTCCCAGTTGAAAGTGATTATTGTGGTCCTGCCCGCTAGTAGTGTGATCATCGTCATGTTTCCGATTAGTGTGGTGTTCGCTTTTGCGAATACGGCGAAGTTTTCAGATAGAGTTCCAAGGTTGACAACCGTTATGTTTACCTGTAGAGGGTTGGGGGCGACTGAGACTCCTGAATAGGCAAAGTTCCGTGTCAGTCTCCCTGCTCCTGCCACGTTGACTCCTTGAATTGCTACGTCGTGAGGTGCAGGCTTGACTTGGAAGGTTCCCATCATTGGACCGAAATGGATGAAGCAGTAGTAGGTGTAGTTGCCAGGAATTGATGTGGCGATGAAGGTGAACGAGATTAGGGTTATTGTGCTGAATGTTTTTGAGATTGGGTCGCCTGTCGTGTTGGTCGTGTCGTGGTTGTAGTCGATTCCCCAGTTATGGCCGACTGAGTCTGCTGAGGCAAGTAGCATTGTTACGTTTTGTCCCGCGGAGACGGTGATTGTTGGTCCGGGCGAGGCCACGGTTGCTGATGTAGCGCCCCAGCCTTGGGGGCTGAGAACTCTGCCGTAAAGAGTACCTTGTTGTTTGATTTGGATGGTGCCGTGCATTGCGCCGAAGTGTATGAAGCACCAGTAGGTGTAGTTTCCAGCTTTTGTTGTTGGGGTGAAGGTGAAGTTAAGCAGGGTCGTGGTTGAGAACATTGGTGAGATTGGATCGCCAGCCATTGTTGTGCAGCCCGCTGTGGTGCAGGCGTTGTTGTAGTCGATTGCCCAGTTGTGGCCTGCTCCATCGGCAGAGCCGAGTTGTATTGAACTGGTCTGACCCGCGTTGACGATGATCGTGGGACCGGGTGAGGTTACGGTGGTTTGTGTTGTTCCCCAGCCTGCAGGTGCGATAACTCTGCCGAAGAGAGTTCCGGCGTTGAACGAGTTAGGATTAGGCCTCGGTGAGGGGGATTTGATGAGGACAGGGCTCGGGGATCGTGACTGCGAAGATTTTTCTTGATTGACGGGGGTCCTAGCGGTCGGTTGTGCTGTTCCGGGCACGGTGATGGTCAATGTCAGCGCGAACAGGATGAGCGCAAGTAGGGTGATCCGTAGAGAGGGAGTGCTCAAGATACCATTGATGTAGTAGTTTGTGAGTAGAAAAGCCTTTCCGCCCTTACGTGGGATGAAGGAAAATAGGGAGTCAGGTTAGGGTTGAATCCCGTTATGGTGTGAATGGAGTTATTTCGACCAGTGTTGGTCCCGGTTGCTGGTTTTGCATTCCGTTCCAGCTATAGGGGTAGACCCACGTGTCGCTGTAGTGCGCTTGGACTATGTCCACTTCCGTACTGATTGTGTTGGGGTTAGATGGGTGGAGTGCTGGTTTCAGCCAGTAGTTGTAGTCGGTGCAAGCTGAGGAGCTGGATGCTCCATAGCAGTTTGCAGCGCTTACTAGGCTGCGGAGGTTGACAGTGGCATTGTCGAAGCGGTCGGCGTAGCTGAATTCTTGGAACTGGCCCGAGAACGCGGCCGTGCCCATTCCGGTTCCCCAGGCCGCATTGTAGCTTCGCATGTACTGGAGGAAGGGATCAGCGTTTCCTGGTTCGCTGGTCCGGTCGTAAGCTGCTAGCGTGATGCTGTCTCCCTCGGCAGTCTCGCTTGAGCCTGTACTGCTGCATCCTAGGCCTATCGCTCCGTAGCTTGCCCTGCACATGTATGGTCCTGAGCCGATGAATGTTCCGGCGACTATGGGATCGTAGCTATAGTCTAGTTTTGCCGGGTCAACAGTGCCTACGTCTCCGTAGGTCTTGTCTCCGGGTTGTTCCCATATGTGGCGAGGGATGATCAGTGATTGCGCTAGGGCGGGTAGGAGTGTTACGCTCTGGCCTTTGAATATGATGTCTGCTGTTAGCGGGTCGAGTATTTTCACGTCGAGCAATTGACTGGTGAGTGGTGTTGCAAGGGCGTGGTCTCTAAGGGTTAGCAGGCTGAACTTGATGTCTGAAGTGTCTAGTGTGTACCCGTCTTGCCAGCGGAGGTTCTGGCGTAGTATGATTCGGAAGTGTGTGTTGCCGCTTGTGTCTATGGTCTGGCTGTAGGTATTGCACGTCCAGCAGAATATTTGTCCTGGCATTGTCGGGTTGGCGGCGAATACTGCGTCGTAGACTTGGGATATTACGTCTAGTTCCCATTTCGTGTAAGCATTGTAAGGGTTGAGCGTGTCGGTGGGCTGGGCTTCGCCTTTTCTCAGTGTTGTTGGGTCGTTGCCTCCGAAATAGTATATTGTATTAGTTGGCAGGTAGGTTCCTTGTCTCGCGTTGAGCAGCGTGAACTGGTTGTCGTAGCCTGTTCCTTGACCGTTGACCAGTCCATTTGCGGACATTAGGGCGGCAGTGCGGATTGTAGTGTCGTAGACGGGGATATCGCCTACGCGTGAGCCGAACTCGTGGAATGCTTGGAGCGTTTCTGTTGTGAACGTGTTGATGTTGCCGGTTTGGGCGGCGCTAGTCATTGCGCTGTCGAGGCTGGGTATGCAGAGGAAGTCGTAGTTTGGAGGGGTGAATGTGAGGCTGCCTCCGCAGAGGTTGGAGGATCCGCTGCTGTTGTATCGGCCGTTTAGGTGGTCGGGGTAGGGTCCTTGCGCGAGGAATCCGTAGGTGTACCAGTCCCAGTCGTCGGTAGGAGTGCCCTGAAGCGGGTCGTTGGTGCAGCAGGTGAAGACCCTGAGGAGTAGGCTCGCGATGTTGCCGAGTAGGAAGTTGCTGACGGTTGTAGTGAAGAGTGTGTTCAGTATGTTTTGGAATCCTCTCGCGAGTGCGACTCGTGTTGGGTCTGAGCTTCTGACAATTGCTAGGAGTGGATGGGTGGCGATGTTGGGGAGGCCTGGGCTTGTGGGGTCGATGCCGCAATGGTTTCCGAAAGTGTCTAGACTCGCGGTGGGGTCTCTGCGTAATCCGAGTGAGGGTGAGTATGTTACGGCTTGTATGAGATGGTCTACTGCTGCGCAGTAGTTAGGTGATCCTACCGGGGCGAAGCCAACAGCGTCCGGGGTAGTTTGTCCTCTTGCTATTATGTTGAAGGCGCCTATGCAATCGTAGACCGTTGCGTATTTGGCTGCGAACGTGTCCCATGAGCATTGTTCTGCTAGTGTGCTCGCGTATGGGTTCTGGAAGGGATAGCCCTGTGAGCCTGGCTGGACCTTTGCTAACGGGGACGGGTCCGCCAGTGCAAAGCCGGATGCGACGTCTCCGGCGAAGTTGGGCCGGTCAATGAGATGTGCGAATGCTTGTCGCATCTCGATACCGCAGAGGCTGTTTCCCTGCTGCCAGTCGCAGCCCCATACAGTCCACGAGCTGGCTCCGTAGTTGAACTGTATTCCGTAGTAGGCGTATGAGGGCTGTCCTGGGCTTAGTAGTAGGTCGAGGTTGTTGTCGTAGGTTGGCCATTGTGAGGGTGGCGGTCCGGACCCAGCCCCTGCGTCTGATGTGTCGAGGTGTCCTTGGACAAAGTCGGTGAACTCGGCGGTGCCGCTGTAGTAGAATTTGAACTGTAGGTTCTTGACTCGAGGTCCGTAGGGCTCCCAGTAGTTCACTACTGCATGGAGTTGGGCGTCGCTTGGTGTGGATGATGGGCAGTCGGTTTGGCTAACACGGCATCCGACTGTGGCGTTGACCTTCTGGAGGTTTGAGTTGAGAAGAGGCGTGATTGAGAGTAGAATTATGAGTGGTAGGATTAGAAGGTTAATCCTTTTCATCGAATAGAGTTTTTCGAGACATACAAGCGGTTAAGTTTATCCCCGTGAAATTCCTTTCATAATAATTGACCGAAGTGTGCACGCGATGACACTTTGCGAAGTCCGCTGCCTCTGCAGTGTTCAGGTTTAGGGTCTTTCGGGCGTTTGATGGATGTTAATACTAGTCGATTGTTTCGGTTTCTGACGAGTCGGGTGAGGTTTTGTGAGTTTGGGTCAGAGAATTGTCGGAGGGTTTGAGGTTGAGACTCAGCTAGAGGCAGGCTCCGAACATCTTCTTCTCTTGTTTGCTGAGACGCAGCTGATATTCGCGCGCGTTGCTAAGATTGGACGTGAGAGTATGGCGGCTTCTAACTTGTTTGGAAGGTTGGCTCGCGGACTTAAGCGTGGGAAGAGGGCCGGGTCTTTGTTGGAGAGGGTTGTTAGCATGAGTCCTGCCGAGATACTTGCGCTCGACGAAGGTAATTTCGCCGTCGGGTTCGAGAATGTTGTGGGCTTGAGGCTGAGCCGGGGTGATTATGATCGTGCTGAGATGGTTCTTGTTACTCGGGACATGAAGGTCACGATGTCCGCGTCTCTGAACGCCGTGCGGGGTGTTAGGGAGACGATTGTTGAGGCGTTGGGTGATAAAGTGTCTTTTGACTTGTAGTGGGGGCCGGGGACGGTTCTAGTATTTTCTGACCATGTGGCAGGCGGCCCAGTGTCCTGGTTCTAGCTCGACTAGTGGCGGTTCTGCTTCTGAGCATTCTGTGAACGCGTAGGGGCATCTGGTGTGGAATCTGCAGGCTAGTGGCGGGTTTAGTGGGCTGGGTATCTCGCCTGAGATTGGTAGGTCTCCGCGTTTGTACGATGGGTCTGGTACTGGTATTGCGGCGATGAGGGCTTGGGTGTACGGGTGTAGTGGGTTGTTGATGACTTCCTCTGTTGGTCCCATCTCGACTATTTTTCCGAGGTAGAGTATAGCGATGCGGTCGCAGATGTGCTTGGAAAGCGCTAGGTCATGCGTGATGTAGATGAAGCTGACCTGGCGTTTCTGGACTAGGTCGAGCATGGTGTTGAGGACTTCTGCTCTGATCGACACGTCGAGCATTGAGACTGGTTCGTCGGCTACGACGAACTCTGGGTCTACGATGAAGGCTCTTGCTACTGCGACGCGTTGTCTTTGTCCGCCGCTGAGTTCGTGTGGGAATCTGTACATGAACTCCTCGGGTGGTGTTATCTCGACTTCCTGTAGGATCTTCTTGACCCGCTCTTCTACTTCCTCTTCGGTCTTGGTTAGGTGTTGTATGCGGAGGGGTTCTGCGACGATCTCCTTGATGGTCATTCTCGGGTCGAGTGATTCGTACGGGTCCTGGAATATGATCTGCATTTCTTTGCGTAGTGGTTTGAGGGCTTTGGAGGAGAGTTTGGTGATGTCTCTTCCTTTGAAGAAGACTCTGCCGTCTGTGACGTCGGTTAGGCGAAGCATGAGTCGGCCGGTGGTGGATTTGCCTGAGCCGCTTTCTCCGGCTAGGCCGAAGACTTCTCCTTTTTTGACGTATAGGTTGATGTCGTCGACTGCTTTTACGAAGATTTCTCCGCCGGATATGACTGATGTTAGGAATCCGCGTTTGATTGGGAAGTATTTCTTGAGCTGTTGGACTTCCATTACTGCGTCGGGATATTGTGCGGTTGTTACTTCTTCTATCTTGTCTGGCATGGTTTTCTCACGTTTGCGGGAATAGGTGGCATTTTACGAGATGGTCGGGTTCGCCTGCGGTGAGTAGCTTGGGCTCGACTTCTTTGCAGACGTCCATGACGTAGGGGCATCGTGGATTGAACCGGCACCCGGTTGGCGGGTTTAGCAGGTCGGGGGGCATTCCGGGTATGGAGGTCAGTTTCTGTCGTGGGCCTTTGATGCTCGGGAACGCGCCTAGTAGTCCTTGCGTGTAGGGGTGTAGGGGTTTTGCGAAAATGGATTTGGTGTCTCCGACTTCTACCATGTGGCCTGCGTACATTATTGCGAGTTTTTCGCATGTCTCGGCGACGATGGATAGGTCGTGGCTGATGAAGACCATGCATAGGTTGAGCTTGTCTTTTAGTTCTCGTAGGAGTTTGAGTATCTGGGCTTGGACTACTACGTCTAGTGCGGTGCCGGGTTCGTCGGCGACTAGTACGTCAGGGTTGCAGCTGAGGGCCATGGCGATGAGTGCTCGTTGTCTCATTCCTCCGCTGAACTCGTGTGGGTAGTTGTTTGCCCGGTCGGGGTCGATGCCGACCATTTCGAATAGCGAGGCGACGCGGTCTCGGGCCTGTGATTTTGAGACCTGTGGTTCGTGTAGCCTGATAGCTTCGATGATCTGGTCGTCGATTTTGAAGACCGGGTTGAGGGCGTTCATCGCGCCCTGGAAGACGATGGCGATTCCCTTCCATCGGATTTTTCGGATCTGTCGATCGTTTAGTTTGACAAGGTCCGTGCCGTTATAGAGGATTTTGCCATGTCGTATTCTTCCTGCTGCGGGGAGGAGTTTGAGTAGTGAGAGTGCTATTGTTGTTTTGCCGCAGCCTGATTCTCCGACGAGGCCCATTGCTTCGCCTCTCTCGACTGAGAAACTTACGTCTTCGGCGGCGTGGACCCAGCCTCGCATTATTCGATAGTTCGTTGTTAGTTGTTGTACCTCTAGGACGGGCAATTTGCTGGCCTATTCCCTTGTGAATGAGTGAGGGGAGGGTAGAGGGGCCTGTATA
>WNGK01003133.1_pt1 | contig 17960 bp, 17 predicted proteins | sample 5400601 | NCBI WGS metagenome assembly WNGK01 (sample SAMN13153376, study PRJNA577476) | soil metagenome | isolation source: 60 cm soil or saprolite under Garry oak tree replicate 1 | place: USA:California | collected 2016-06-15
AGGCGCTCTCGATGGCTTTGCGTTTGGCGTCCGTGTCGGCGCGGGCGTAGATCTCGGTTGTGGACACGTCGGCATGGCCGAGCAGGTCGCGTATGTAAATCAGGTTGACGCCGGCCTGGAGCAGGTGCATCGCCCGTGTCCTTCTGATCACGTGCGGGGTGACGTTCACCCCGGCCGCGTAGCCGGGGTCGCGGCGGCGCAGGGACTGGACGTGCCTGGTGAGGATCTTGGTGACGCCCCAGCGGGTTAACCGGGAATGTTGCGGCCCGTTGAACAGCGGGTCTGCGTCTTTGCCGACGCCGGGGTGGGACGCGCGCCGGCTGAGGTAGTCCTCCAGCAACTGGGCTGTGGGGTCCATCACCGGGACCCGCCTGGTCTTGGAACCTTTGCCGTGCAGCGTCACCACCATCGGCCGGGCGGCGCGGACGTCGGAGGTGTTCAGGTCGCAGATCTCCTGGACGCGGGCGGCGGTGTCGTAGAGCGTGGACAGCAAGACCATGTCGCGCAGCCCGCGCCGGGTCGCCGGGTCTGGTTCGGCCAGGAGCGCTTTGACCTCGCTGCCGGTGAGGTGACCCATGTCGCCGGCGGGGGTTTTCTGTTGCCTGACGGCGAGGATCTGGGTGGCCTGACCGAGGAACTCCGGCCGCTCGATGGCGGTGTAGCGGGCAAACGATTTGATGACGGCCAGGCGCTGGTTTCGGGTTGACGCCGAGTTGCCGCGCTCGGCCTGGAGCCAGTCCAGGAACGCCAGGACCCGCGCCCGGTCGATGTCGGCGAGGCGCAGTTTCTCGGGCGGGGTTCCCTGCACGTCGCGGAACCAGGTGAGCAGCAGCCTGATCGCGTCCCGGTAGGACGCGATGGTCTGCGGGGACAGGTCCCTTTCTGCGGCCAGGTGGCTGGTGAGGAACTTCGACAGCCACCTGCCGGCCAGGTCGCCGTCGGCCGGGCCGGGGCGGCTCACTGCCGGGCTCCTTGCGGCGGGCCGGCCGGGTCCGGGATGACGTAGCCGAACCTGGCGCTGGCCATGGCGGCGACCTCGGGGTGCGCGTCGGCGGTCAGCTGGAGGTAGTACTGGGTTCCGCGCAGGTCGGCGTGGCCCATGTAGGCCGACAGGTAGGGCAGCATGACCACCAGGTCCGCGCCGCCGGTGGCCCAGCGGCGCAGGTTCGCGACGGCGAAGCCGTGACGCAGCGAGTGGATGTGCGGGCCTCCGGGGAAATGCGGGATGTCGGCGTCGGCGAGGTAACGGCGGAACCTGTTGTAAACCGTGGACTTGTCGGCGGGCTTGGAGGGGTCGCCGGTGTGGAACAGCTTGTGGCCGGGTTCGGGGCAGGGGTGGGCGGCCGCGATATAACTGTCCACGGTGGCGGCCAGGCGCCCGGTCACGGGCAAAAGGCGGTTCTCGTGGTTCTTGCCGTCGCGTATCTCGATGGTCGCGCGGGCCGGGTCGAAGTCGCATAGTTCCAGGCCGAGTGCTTCGGACAGCCGCAGCCCGGTGGCGTAGAACATCCGGAACAGCACCGGGTCGACCAGCGCCCGGTTCGAGTTCTCTGACAGCGGCTGGGTGTCGATGACGTGGAAGAGGCGTCGGATCTCCTCGTCGCTGAACACATACGGCGGCGGCCGGTGCGGTTTCTTCACCGCTGTCAGCGTCGGCGGCGCCCACGCCCGCCAGCCGAACTGGCGGACGTGTCCGGCCAGGTCACGCAGGACGATTTCCTCGCGGCGGATGGTGGAGGCTTTGAGGTGCCGGCCGTAAAGGAACTCCTCGACGGCTTCTTTGACGATCGAGCCGTCGGCGTATCCTTCCCGGCGGCAGTGCCCGGCGAACTGGCGCAGCACCCGTTCGGGGAAGTCGTACCGGTACCCGCCGGCGTGCCGTGCTGCGACCAGCGTGCCGATCAGGCCGCCCAGCGTCGCCGCGCTCACGAACGTGCTCCTTGCCCCGCGGCAAGGACGTCTTCGACGTCCAGGGCGCAACGGCGCAGGTGCTCGGTGTCGAGCCTGAGATAGTGCGCGGCGGTTGTGCGGGCAGCGGCGTGACCCAGCACCGCCGTGACCACCGGCGGGGGCGTGTCGGCCTGGAGCATCGCGACCGCCAGGGCGCCGCGCAGCGAGTGCAGGCCGTGCGACCGCCGCGCCGGGAACATGATCCCGGCGCGCCGCGCGTAATACCGGAGCCGACAGCCCGCCGACGACGACGAGCCGAACGCCGTGAACGGGTAGCGGTGCTTGAGGAACACCTGCGCACATCCGGCTTCGGGCCGGCCGTTGCGGATGTAATCGATCACAGCCCATCCGACGTCGCCCGGCAACGGCAGCCTCAGCGGCAGGCCGGTCTTGTGCTGCGTCAGCGCCAGGGTCCTGGCCCGCCAGTCGAACCATCCCAGTTCCAGGCGGCGCAGGTCTCCGACCCTCAAGCCGAGCCTGGCGGTCAGTACGATCATCGCGTAGTCGCGCTTGCCGATCGCCGATTGCCGGTCGATCTGGTCCAGGACCAGGCGGACCTCGGCAGCCGTCCACGGGTAGGGTGCCGTCTGGCCGCGGCGGGGATAGCGCTGGGGCGGGAGCCGGCTCGCCAGGTCTTCCCGGATCTGACCGGTCTGGTGCAGGTGGCGCAGGAAATCGGCCAGGCACGAGCGCAGCGAGCCGTTGGTCTTCGGGGCGTAGCCCCGGTGCTGGCGCCGGGCCCAGAACCCGGCCAGGTCCCGGGCTTGCACCTGGCCGAGGGATTCCCGGCCGGCCTCCTCCAGGTGGGCCAGGAACGCATCCGCGGCGCGTTGCTTGGTCACGACGCTCGCTTCGGCGTTGCGCCGCCGTCGGCACGCAGCCAGATATTCGTCCCTCGCCGGACGGAAACGTGGCGGGCACCGGTCGACCAGCGGCGCAGTGGCCTGGCCCACCCGGGGCATGCCCCCGTCCAGGCATTCCATCAGCAACACCAGGGGCCGGCGTGCGAGCTGGGCCTCCCGGGAACTCGAAGGCTCACGCAGGCCCGCCAGCCTGCACCCCGACCGCTCGGCCACGAAATCCAGGCAGTCCACCTCGGTCGGGAGGTCCTGGCCGCGGGCCTGCAGGAACCTGGCGAACGCATTCAGCTCCGCCTCGTGGCACTTGATCGTAGTACGCGATCTGCCCGCCGCACTCAACGCGGCGATCACCCGAGTTGACGCCTCGCGGACGCTTGCTGTCTCCATGCGAATCGGCCTTTCTGATCGTGGTGAACAGACAAGGCGATTCTTCGCCGCGTTATGTGGCCGGAACGAGCCCGCGTGGCTCTGCTGCCAGCGGAGATCATGCTTCCGGCCACATAACCCGGCCGTCCACATAATGGCGGAGCATGTGGGCGGTGAACCCGGTCCCGGTGCGGGCGGCGATGCGCCCGATCAGTTTGTGCACGGCCGTGTAGGTCATTGCGGCACCGACCTGGCCGCCGAACAGGTTCACGAACACGTAGTCCGAGTCGGTGTCGCCGTACTCCACGTGCATGTACTCCGAATACAGGCGCACCAGCGGCGCCGAGACCGGCACCACCGCGGCTGAGCGCACCTTCGCCCGTGCCCCGTTCGCGTTGTCCGCCCGGGGAACGATATGCACCTCCCGCTCACGGGAGACGAAATCGCAGTGATGCAGCCCCAGTGCCTGGCCGACCCGCATCCCGGTCTCGGCCAGCAGCGACAGCAGGAACCGGTCCCGCAGATGCTCACATGCTCCCAGGATCGCCACGATCTGCCCGGGCCCCAAGGTGCGCGGCGCCTGCCGCGGCACGTGCAGCTTCACCGGCCTGACCGGGATGGGCCGGCCTTTGGTCACGTGATGCAGGAACGGCTTATAAGACCCGCGGCTGATCCGGCGCCACGAGACCAACCCGGCGGCGACCTGCACGCCGGTCCGCGCATGATGGTCGTAGAAGCCGAAGACCCCGGCCAGGTACCGGTTAACCGTCGCCGGGCGGCGGGCGCCGTTGCCGTCCGCCAGGACGATCACGTTGTCTGCCGGAGCGCGCAGCCAGCCGACGAACCGGGCCACGTCCTCGGCGCCTGCCTCGTCCCAGTTCACCGCGGCGTGCTGGAGGAACTCGAACCACAGCTTCAAGCTGACCGCGTAGGCACGCACCGTATTAGGAGAGCGCTCGATTGCCGACAGGTAGGCAAGATAGCGCTCAGCGGGCTCCACCACCTCACCGTCATCCCCCAGCAGCGTCCACGACTCCCTGCCGCTGCCGGGCATCAGCACCCGCTGAACAAGCACCACCCACCTCCATCCGACCCGCGGGCCGGATGCCTTGAAGGTAAAGCTTTCAAGGCATCCGGTGGCGAAGCCTCGCCGGCGCGGCGGCAGAAATGCGATACCAACAAGGCATGCCCTCAACACCAGCCAGCACCGGACACCGCCAGCGCCAGATCGCCGGTGAGATCGCCGCGCTCGGCCCTTGCCTGCCTGGAAGCCTCGTCGAGCGCACCACTCGCTGCGGCTCGCCCCGCTGCCGCTGCCACACCGACCCCAGCCACCTGCACGGCCCCTACCCGACATGGATCCGCAAGGTCGGAACCAAGACCGTCACCCGCACGCTCAGCCCTGCGCAGCTCGAGCGGTACCGCCCCCTCTTCGATAACACCAGGCGCCTGCGTGAGCTGATCACCGAACTCGAAGCACTCTCAGCCCAGGCCGTCGAGCAAGCCGAAGGATGGGCCGCGCCCTAACCCAGATACCACGGTCACAGCAGCTACAGCGAAGACACCACTGCAGATAACGTGTCCTTGCCGAGGCCCAGAACCCCCCGCGATCACAGCGGAGACACCCAGAAACGGGCTGGAGATAACGGCGGCAGTGTGCGCGTTACTCCAGACGAGGGCTGATGACGCAGCGCGACCAGTGCCGTCCCGCCTTCGGGGAAAGCCGATCGCTGACTCGGCGCGGCGAACGGCTGTGTCCATCCTGTCTGCGCCGCCACGCGGATTGACCAGGCGGTCCAGGAGCACATTGAGGCGTACGGCCTCGGACCCGAGGACCTCCTCTTCCCGCAGTGGATGTTCGCCTACGTGCGCTCCGTCCCAGTCATCGTGGACGAGGACGAGAACCTTCCTCCGCTTGTGTCGAAGACCGGCATCGTACACGAGCATGGCACGATGGGTGCCCGGTACGCGATGAACTGCCACTGCCAGAAGTGCAACGCGTACAGGCGTGAGTACCAGCGCCAGTGGCGCCGCCAGCAGACCGCGCAGCGAGCCAGCAACGGTGAGCTGACCAAGGCCCACATCTGGCGACGGGGACGGGAGCGAATTCCTCATGGCCGACGTATGGGGACGCTTCTGGAACGCGGCCCGGGATGCGGCCGGTCTGCCTGAGGGTTTCACGCCCTACAACGCTCGGCACACGGGGATCAGCTGGGCCATCGATAAGAGGGTGAACCTGCAGAAGGTTTGTCAGCGGGCGGGGCACGGCAGCCTCGAGGTCACATCCCGGTATGCCGCGATTCTCGACGAGCGTGACACCAGTCTCGCCGAGGCCCTGGAAGAGATTTTCTGACAGCTCCAGTCCGGCCGCAGGCCGCCGCGAGATTACGACAGAAATCTAAGTTATGGTCACGCTGTATTCAATCTGCACCGAGCAAGAGACCTGGATCGATGCCAGGGAGTCGGGCGCCCTTGTAGCCGAGACGCCGCCATCATCCTGCTGACCCCTCAACTACATCGCCCTCTTCTGCGGGGATACAAGCCGTCGCTATGCGTTGAAAGTCTTCGGATTAACTCGGACGAAACGGTCGTCACCTCTCGGACTAGCTGGACTAGCTACACCTCCTGCATATATGACGTCGTAGGCGGAGAATATTGGTCGATGATCCCTGGTCCGTACCACAGCGCTCACACGGAAAGGCTGATTCCCATCGCCGATAAGCTGATAAGTCTTCTTGGAGCCGACTAGCAATGTGAGCAGAAACCGGAATGAACACGAATGCTTCGAAGTCCTAGTTACGATATTAAAAACTTGCTGAGCGCCAGGCTGGATTGATACCGTACGGCCCTCAAAATAGTCAGGCTTTCCTATAAAAGAGGTAGCCAGCGTCCCCGTCCCCAGCGTCTCGGCCTCGGTATCTGTGGAATCCAAATTGAAACCAACTTGAATCGAAGGATCGGCCCCAGCGTCGGGCGAGTAGATCAGCGTACCGGTTAGCGGCGCGTGACATGACTTGACCACGTTCATGTTTAGGACTCGAATTTCCTCCACCTGATTGTTCTGCAGAACGAGTTGCGTATCGGGATTCTCCTCATAGGCGCCCATTGAAAACAACAGGCTCATGAAAGGCGGCGTAGCCATCCCCGGTGGGTATGTGTTGAGAGTCTTAAGTTCGCTAGCAGTGAATACCACTTTACCTGGAAAAGCCCACACGCCTGCACTATCTAGATTTGTCGGGTCTTCCGACACTACGGTTAGCGGCGGCCCGGCGATGGCGGAGCGCGACGGGCGGAGACTATGGCTGCTAACCGGGGAGGACGTCTCAGCCAAAGTAGGTGGGGCTTGTGTCGGTGGTGCCGCTATGTTGTGAGCTACCAGCACGTTGTTCGAGATGTTGATCCCTACCCCGGTCACCACTCCAGTCACAACAGTTCCAAGGGCACCTGCTAGCCAAACCTTACGGTTGTGCCAGATGGTGGCCTTCGGCTTTTCTTGCTGTACTGCCCTAGACTGAGCCGAGGCAGCCTGCCGTCCGCGATTGCGACTTCCACGTTTACTCATCTGAACCCCCCTGGACGCCAAACTGGCGACCCGATACTACTTGTATCACTTGTCAGACCCGGGCTATGGCGGAATCAATCACAAAGTAGATTGTGTGCAGTAACCATCCAAGGGATATTCATCATCAGCGACCGTTCGCGTTGATCGCGCGGTCTTCCAGGTAGCGGATGAGGGCTGATAGGCGGAACCGGAGCTGCTTGCCTAGACGGATGGCCTCGATGGCGCCGTTTTCGACGGTGTCGTAGAGCCAGCTTTTCCTGACCTTCAGCAGGGCACATACGTCGTCGGGGGTGAGCAGGTCGAGATCCCAGCGGGCGCCTTGTCCGGGATCTGGGTGGCCATCAGGGTGGTTTGTACTGCCGCGGGCGTTGCTTGCCATGGTCTCGCCGTTCACGGCTCGGCCTCTAGTTCGATCGCTTCGTCGGTAGCGCGCTCCGGAGGACGGAGCGCTTCGAGCGGCTCGGGTGACTCGTACACGCGGCTGGGTTCGATGGCGGTCTGGTATGCCTGTTCGATGGCGCCAAGGCGGGTGGTGAAAGCAGACGCCGGGAGGCCCTGGCGGCCGGGACCGAACGCCGAATATTCGCTTGTCTTGCGGTTGGGATGCCGGCCGCGGCGCGGGAACAGATCTGCCGATTAAGCGCGTCATTGCGGGCTGGCCGCCGCGCTGAGGTCGTTGAAGAAGGCGGCGATGTCGCGGCTGAGCAGGTCGGGCTGCTCGACGGATGGGAAGTGGCCGCCGCTGGGCATGGGCGTCCACCGGCGGATGCTGTACAGGCGTTCGGCCCACTCGCGGGGAGGCGTGCCGTCATCGATGAACTGGTGAAAGACGGCTACCGCGGTAGGCACCGTAACCTTGTCGGCCAGGCCCAGCTCGGCTGCCAGCCACCGGTTGTCCACGTAGTCCCGCATGGAGGACGCGATCGTCTGGGTGGCCCAGTACAGCGTCACGACGGTGAGCAGGAAGTCGCGGGAGAAGGTGGCGTCGATGTCCCCGCCGGAGTCGGCCCAGCCCCGCCATTTCTCCAGCACCCAGGCGGCCAGGCCGGCCGGCGAGTCGTTGAGGCCGTAGCTGACCGTCTGAGGCCGCGTCGACTGGATCGCGCCGTAGCCGCGGTCATCTTCACGCCATCGCCGGTACTGGGCCAGGTAGGCCTGCTCGGCCGCGGACAGCGGCCGTGACCCCGGCCCGGTATAGGGTGCCAGGTCCAGGTTGGACAGGTGGATGCCGAGCATGGGCGCCGGGTCATCCAGCGCCATGAACGTGGCGACGGCGGCCCCGAAATCGCCGCCGTGCGCGCCATACCGCTGATATCCCAGGCCGCGCATCAGGCGGTGCCACAGCCCCGCCGTGTAACGGCATGTCACCCCCGTCCGGGCCGGCCTGTCAGAGAACCCGTAGCCGGGCAGCGAGGGGATCACCACGTCAAAACCGGGCCCGTCGATGCCGTGCGCGGCCGGGTCCGTTAGCCACGGTACGAGCGGCAGGAACTCGGCAAAGCAGCTCGGCCAGCCATTGGTCAAGATCAGCGGGATCCCGCGGCCGCTGCGGGCCCGCTCATGCACGAAGTGCACCCGGACACCATCGATCCCGGCCCGGAAGTGACGGAACCCGTTCAGCCAGCGTTCCTGTGCGCGCCAGTCGAAGCCGTCCGCCCAGTACCCCAGCAGATCCCGCAGGTAACCGAGGTCTGTGCCCTGCTCCCACTGCGCGCCTGGCGCCGGCCCTGGCCACCGGGTGTTCCGGATCCGCGCACGCAAGTCGGCCAGGACCTCGTCACTCACGCTGACGCTGAATCGCTCCGCCTGGAAGGTCGCCACCCCGCTAGCTTGGCACCGCGCCAGCACCATCAGGCACCGGTCGGGGGTCTCGGATGCCAGCCGACTACCCGGGCACGGCCACGTCTCGCGCCAGGCCCGCGACATCTGACCCTGTCCGCGGCAGATGAGTGCGTTTCCGCAGAAACGTCGTGGACGAAGCTGTCGGCGCCACAACGATCCGGGCCGGACGCTCCTGTACACGGCGTGACAGGACGTTCGAATGGGACAGGATGGCTGTCAACGCGAAGTAGTAGCAAGATTGACAAATATAGGGTAAGCAGCCGATGATGCACCACTGGACTAACTCCGCCTCAGGAATTCGAAATGCTATGGCCGGCCGCCGGTCCATTGCGGCCGCTATAGCACCTCGGCCGGTAACAAACGGACGCGGCAGGCCCACCGCAACATTACGTAGCTTCGACACCAACTCTTGCTGGAAGCATGGAAGCCCCCTGGCGGACGATGCGAATCTTGGTCGATCGTTTCATCCGCCAGGGCTTCACAATGCGCCAAATGCATCTCGGTAACTAAACTATCCGATTTGCAGCTGGAACGCTTCCGTGAGGGCTATTTCCCGAATCGTGACGCTAGGAATGCGGCACCATTAGCTACTTCTGGGCCCGGGTTTACGTACCTCATATGCTCCGCTACATTCGTGGATCCTCGCTTGCAGACGAAGTCCTGGCGGCAGTAGTCGCGCGATCTATTGTTAACGCCGTCCGGATAGGCTGCGCCGCGACCAAGGATCCCGGACCCGCTCGATCCGGAGCCGCCATTCACGCCCTGGGCATAGACTGGATTGCCGTAAGTGACCACTCCCGCGATGGTTGCTCTCTCTTGTGGGGTCATTCTTTGAATCGCTCTCGCGACGACAAGCGCACCTTGGCTATAGCCGACCAGTACTGACTTGGTATTCTGCCACCCGCAGACGTTGCCGTCTGTACGTGCACGGAGATTCGCGAGCATTACGTCGACCCCGTGATCGGCCCCGGCAAAGTAATCCTTAATGTCCCCATGCAACAAGATGGAGACATCTTGTGCTTCGTATATTGTTCCTGCGACATCCAGGCTGACACCCCGCGCGGCAAGCACGTCGCGCGTGCGCTGAACCGGGCTCTGCGAATCACCCAGATTCTCCGGCCCGAAAGGCTCGCCCGATCCCCGAGCGCCAAGGAAGAGGACTTTCGAGCAGTCCACCGGCTGATAGTTGAGACCACACCGCGGCAGGCGGCTATCAAAGGCGTTGAAGGGTGTTCCGATTACGTAGACGTCCGATATGTAGCCATTTCCTGCACGATCCCAGATGAAACTTCCGCCCGCCTTAGTCCCATAATTCTGACAGGCGATACTGACGGCCGCTCCTGCGCCGATACTGCCGATCACGGAGGCGTTGAATGAGGGAGCCGTGTGGACTGCGGCTGTAGCCGACGTTACGAATGAGGGCGATGGTGGCGCTGGCGGCGGTGCTCCGCAGCGCGGAAGGCGCGGATCGAACTGGGCATAGGGGGTCTCACGGACGAATAGGTCAGATATATATCCGCCGCCGTATCCATTGAGTTTATCCCAGATCGGGGAGGTGCCCCAACCGGGCAGGCTTACCGTCTGCCCGGTTGTTTGGCATGCGATATCGATCGCCGTACCTGCCGCAGGAATGGAGGAGATCTGGGGGGTCTGGGTGCTGGCGCCGACTCGAACACGCACGTTGTCTCCGCTTGTATGGAACCCACCTAGCGCCTGCGCCGTGCCGGAGGGTAGAACTACAGCAGCGACTCCAACGACCACTCCGATGCGGAAGAGTACGGGAATCATACGGCGAATCCGGCCGACGCGGAGCCGTTCTACCTCCGGGAGGGCCGACTGGTGGACCCGTAGATCGCTGCCCGGAGGTGGCCACGTTGTCTTGCCGTTGTCGTGATCGCCGACGTGGAGTGATTCCCTCTTGCAGTACCCGAACAAGCCCTTCTTCTGCTCATGTCTACCCATTGATCTTGTTCCCCTCCTCAGTAGTGCTTTGCCGAGTCAGTCGCAGTATCCAATTACGCACCCGTTGCCTGGCAACCCGTTCGGTCTTTGGTACTTGGATGCCGAGGACCTACACTGCGGTCGGCGCTGTGGTATTCAATACTCGCGGGTATTTCCGTCCGTTGCTACCGGGGAAGCCCCGTACTTGGCCACTGTGGAAGTAACGGCAACGCCTCTTTCTCGCTTCGGCGTGTCACGGCAAACCAGCCATATGATCCCGGCCGCGGCTAATCAGAGTGCCGCTAGCCCGTATCGAGTCCGAGATGGGACCAGATCATGTCACGCGCCAGACACGTCGGCTCGTTGCGCTGATCGTGGCCGAGAGTCAGCTGCAACATCCTGATCGTGGACGCCTGGTAGTCCGAACCGCGCCAGCTCCCCTCCGGCGGTGGGTACTTCAATCCGGAAAATTCATGGGCTCCTGAGCAGCCTCAGTAGCGTGTGGTCCGGGAGTCTGCCAGCCGAATTCGTCGGAGCAGCTCCTCGAGCCATGCACGCGCGGCGCGTGGGTCAACGCCGACGGAATCGGCCGCTTCCCCCCAACCCCATCCTCGCGATCGCAGGTCCAGGAGAAGACGGATCTCTTGAGCATCAACCTCTGGCAGGAGACCTCCGGCAAGCATCACGAGCGTACGGAGCGCCCCAGCTGTCTCCGGTTCGATATGTGTTTGTCCGCGCACGACCCGGTCGAGGGCCTTGGCCGCTCGTGATGGGCTGAGATCGACAGGCAGATAGGCGTCCGCCCCCATGAGCAGCGCGGCCGCGGCTTGGACGACCGAGGGCCTGTCGGTCATGACCACGAGGCCCGAACCGGGAAGGTCTGATACCGGGTCGTAGTCCCGTGAGTCAGCCGTCACGACGACGATGTCGCGGCCTCCCCCCGCCAGCTTCGGCATCATCGGCCGGCTACGTGCTATAGCAGCGGCTGCCATCGCCCGGGTGGCTGGTTCGCCGCCGAGCACCGTGATAGCCACCGGATCTCCTCGATCTTGCCTTCGCCGGCCGCTGTCCCTGCGTCGGCGCCGACCACTGGCTCATGCCTGCGCTGAGGGCTTGCCATGATGCGGCGGCCACCGCTCCCCCCGGCGGGGCCGCCGCATACCTAGCTTGAAGGCTGAGCCAGCCAGTTTGTACCGGGCGTGCCCGGTACTTTCAGTCAATCGTGGTGACTGCGTCGCCAGGGCATGGCCCGGGTGATGAGTCCGCGGCGCGGCCGGTGTCCCGCGCGGTCATTGACAATGTCGCCCGGCGCGATCCCCAGTTCGCGGGTCAGATTGGCGAAACCCGAAATCCGTGCCTCCAGGTCGTCCCCGAACTCCGCCAGGATCTTGCGTTTATGGTCCTCGATCGTCTTGGCGGACAGGCAGCGTAGCTTAGCGATCTCAACGTCCTTCATGCCTTGGTCCAGCAGTACGAGGGTTTCTTCCAGCGTGTCCGACAGGCGGACGTCGCGGCATTTCCTGGCCAACATGCGCAGCGCGTTGTGCAGCGAGCCGGTCACGATGTGGCCGTTGCGGCCGATCTCGTCCACCGCCTGCGCCAGCACCCCGAAGTCATTGTTGTACTTATCGACGAATCCGGCCGCGCCGGCGGCCACGCAGCGAGCGACGGGCTCAGGCCTGGGGTCGCCTGAGTGAACCAGGACGCGGTGACCGAACCGGCCGGCGAGCTGCCGGATGGCCAGGACACCCTGAAGCACGGCTTTGTCGCCGGTCTGCCTGTTCAGGCACAGGTCAAGGATGACGACATGACAGGGTTCTCGCTGAATGCAGATGAAGTCATCAACTGATCCGTATCCCCCGACCTGCTCCAGCCGCGCGCCGTTTGCCGCCCCGAGTCCTTGGCGGTATCTCGGCTCGTCATCGATGATTACATAGCGCACCGGCCCGTCGGCTGAGGCCAGCGGAAGCACCGGCGGCCCCGTGGTCATGACTGCCTCGCAGGGAGGGTGATCCGCACTTCCGTTCCGCGTCCCGGGGCAGAGTCCACGATCCCGTGCCCCCCGACCGCCTCAAGCTGCCGGCCGAGAATCTCGCCGATCCCGAAGCCCTGCGGCGTGCTGGCAAGGTCGAATCCCGGACCGTCATCCCGCACGGTGACGACCAGCTGTCCGCTCTCAGACCGCGCCGAAACTACGACCTCGGCGCCGACAGCGTGCTGCTCGGCATTGGACAGCGCGGTATCCAGCGCACGCTGCAACTGCTCCAGTACGTCCTCCGCCAGCTCGGCACCGCTGTCAAGATTTACTACCGTGCGCACCCGCAGGCTGGGGTGCAGTTTGAGAGCCTTGCGCAGGTGCGCCTTGAAGTCGCCGAGGTTCTCGGTGCCGTAAACATACGAGCTCATCTCCTCATATTTCGCCTGGGCATCGGCGATCATGACCAGCCGCATCTCCTCGTCCGACTCAGCGAACCGGTCCAGCCTCAGGTAGCTGAGAAGCTCATGGATACGCGCCTTACCCTGTTCACGCTCCAGCTCAGCCACCCGGGCCCGGGCTTCATCAGCGATAGTGGCGAGCCGGCGCACGAAACGAACAAACAGGAATGCCAGGAGGGCGAATCCCGGATACGCGAGCGCGTTGACCACCGCGGTGGACCGGCCCAAGCTGTCGCCGCTGAGAGGCAACATCATCACCACAACATAGACCAGCGCCAGCGCGCCCGAACAGGCAAGCACGAATCGCCAGCGCGCAAAGCTGGCGCCGAGCAGAACGACCGTGGACAGCGTCACGGGCACAGGCCAGGGCCATCCCGTCCAGACTGCGGACCGAGAGATGTACGCGGGCACCAAGCCGACCGTGACCAGGGCCAAGCCGAAATCGACCATGATCGGCCAAGCGCACGGCTGCACGGACCGGCGCTTCGCCAGCCAGGCACCCAGCAGGACGGACTCCGCTACCAGCAGCAGGAAAACGGCCAGCTCGAGTCCCGGATTGGTCGAGGCAGTCAGACTGCCCGTGACCATGGCAAACGTACCCTGTATCAGGTCAAAGGCCCGCAGGCTCAGCACCCCGAACACGACAGACAACTCGACGTTGGCCACCGTGTCGGGACGCCTCAAGCTACGCGTCAGGTCACCTAGTCTCACTGCACACCCCCCGGCGTCGAAACCTGCCGGATGACCCGGCTTTCAACACCCAGCTATCAGCGACGCTCAACCTCCACGACCTGTACGCGAAAAGCCCATCACGCAAGGACAGTAAGGCGTGGCAACCGATGACCTAGTACGGCGCGAGGTTCGCTGCTACCCGCCCGTAAGTGGGACGTCCAACTACCTGCGAAGGAGTACAGACCGTGGTCGAGACTTCCCTTATCTGAAATCAGGAGGCGCCTGACCAAGCTCATAGTCTGCGGCATGGCCTCTCCAAGGACCAGCGATGCGGCGTGCGTCCCGTCCTGCACACGAACGACGCTTACTGACGTTGGCACTATCACGCGGTTCAAGGTGACCGCGATGGGACGCACCCGCGAGTACCGGATGAGGGTGGACGAGCTCGAACCGGGCCGGGTCGTCACCGAGTCCGATACCGGCTCCAGCCTGGCACGACGACCACGGTCTCCCCGCGAGACGGCGCGTCGCTCGTGCGGATCTCCACGATCTGGGACGGCGCCGGGGGATCGGGGGGTCTTTGAGCGCATATTCGCGCCGAGGGTGGTGGGTGCCATCTACACCGATGAGCTCAAGCGGCTCGACGCCTACGCGCGTGAACACCGCTCCGCATGAGTCGGCCGCCCTGTCGGCGGCAAATGAGGGTGCTCATCTTGGATGCTCCAAAGGGATTCCCGGTTTACCGTGGACAGGCTGGCCTGCCGCTCGGTGGAGCATTTCATGATGGCGGGTAAGGCATTGCTGTGCGGCATGCTGAGACGGCCGCGCGAATCCGGGAGGCACCGCACCCCGGAACGGCGAAGGCGCTGGGCCGCAAATGCGCGGAAGGATTAGCTGGGAAACCGGCTCAGGACATCTACCATTAGCGCCCTTCGGCCCTTAGTTTGTCATACATGGAGAGGACCGGCATGAGGCCTGCTGAGCTGCGGTTGGTAGCTGGAGTGAATGCAGGTGAAGAAGTCGACCTCAGTGGATGCCCTGAGCGCGAGCGCACGCTGCGAGCGAGCGTTCTTCGCGAGATCTTGCTCAGCCATGTCGGAGATGAACAGAGTCCAGGTGGTGTCCGGCTGCGGGGCGCAGTTATCGATGGTGATCTAGACCTGAGCGACGTCCCGGAGGCTGTGATTGTGGACCTTACCAGCTGTCAGGTGAACCGAATTTGTCTCCACGGCACGAATCCGTCGCCAATTGCCGGTGAGAAAGATGCCAAGAGGCCGGGGTGGCTCAGGATAATATCTAGGTTGTCTAACAGAAAAGACATGTGGCAGTTTATCACTGTTCTGGCCTTTGGCTTTGTGGTGATTAAGGTTATTTGGATAGCTCGTGGGGATACACCGACGGCACTTGGCGTATTCAACAGTGCTGGTCTTCCTACAGTGATTGCTGGAGGGCTCCTGTCGGCACTCCCATTGATATCAGCAGCCGCGCTCGGGCTGGCGACGTTCCAAATTGTCAAGAACTTGCTATTGGCTGGCAAACTTCCGCGTGATATTCGTGTATGGGCCGGATTCTCTGCTGCTGCCGTGGCTGGTTTCGTCCTGACGCCATGGGCGGTGATGGCATCAGGTGCCTTCCTCGGACTTATTTCCGGTGTCGCCGCATGGGCTGCCTCAAAGACAAAGAAATCCACCAATGATAGACGTAAGTGGATAGGAGTGATTGGGCGGGTAGGGACGCGGAGTGTTGTGGGAACCCTATCTTTTATCCTGGTCTTGAACCCTCTGCTTTATGCTGTGTGGCTTCCTCACGAGACTCTTACCTTGGCGAATTCGAGCCCACAGTCAATGGTGGGCTATGTCCTTAGTGACAGTAACGGATGGATTTCGTTGCTACGGACCGGAGAGCGCAAGATCTACAGGTTCCGGATGGAAGATGTAACGGCCCGTACGTTGTGCAGTGCAAGGTCATTTTCAATACCTTTCGCACCCTCGTGGTTCAATAGTCCCCGTCCGCTGTTGAATCTACTTATTCAGGAGGAGAGCCGAGCACTCAAGGCATGTTAGTAACAACTATGGGGTGCGCAAGGTCACACGTACTCATTTCGGCAATGTGGGACGTCTGCCGGAGCTTGAGTCCGGGAGACGCGGGCTGGCGGTGATCGGTCTGCTCGATGCTTACGTGGTGGCTACCATGTGGTACCGGCAGAAGCTGGAGAAGCTGACCGCTACCTGATGCATTCGTGTTAATCACGCTGCCATCTGGGTAAATAAGATACAGGGCTGTGTCGCGGCCGGTGTATAAGCGAAGCGTGGGCGATCAGGGCAATTCGCAAAAATGGCCCCGGTAGTCACGCCCGCTTCGTGGGTATCACTGGGCGCTGGCTGTCGGCGGAGTCCCGGAAAGGGGCACGAGGCCCAGCACACGCGGGACCGGACCGCCAGTCGCGAATCGAGGAGCAATGACTGATCAGACTGCGGCCACACCGACGGAGAGTTCGCCTGCTGCTGGTACCGAAAAGCCAGCTGACCTCGTCCTGGAAGGTGGCGGGGTCAAAGGCATAGGACTGGCGGGCGCGATCCTGACCCTTGATCAGGCCAGATACCGGTTCCGGCGGGTCGCCGGGACGAGTGCTGGCGCCATCGCAGCGGCGATCATCGCAGCGCTCAACAAGGCCGGGAAGCCAGTGGGCAAATTGCCGGGCTACCTGCAGGAGGTTAAATTCGAGCAGTTCATGGCCACAAGCCATTTGCGGGCAGCCCTGGGCGGTCTGGGCGACGCTGAGCACCTGCTGCTGCACATGGGCCTGTATGACGGGGATTACCTGCTCGACTGGCTCGGCGGCGTGCTCAGCGATATCGGGATCACCCGTTTCGGCGACCTGCGGCTGGATGATCCCGGCGCCGACCAGACGTGGACTGCCCGGCAGCGTTACTCACTTGTCGTGCATACCTCCGATATCACCCGGGGCAAGCTGGTCCGGCTGCCATGGGACTACGTCAACTACGGGCTTGATGCCGACCACCAGCGGATCGTCGATGCGGTGCGGGCATCGATGTCTATCCCGTTCTTCTTCGAGCCGGTCCGAATCCGAGCTGCGGCGGTGACCGCCGACGTGGCCGACATAGCCGCCGCCGCTGGGCGGGTCACCTGGGTGGACGGCGGGCTGCTGGACAATTTCCCAGTCGACGTGTTCGACCGAGCCGACGGCGCTGAGGCGCGCTGGCCCACGATCGGGATCAAGCTGTCGGCGAAGCAGACCAGCATCGCGGGCGGCCATGGCACCGACAGCGTTGTCTCGGAAGCAATCGCGTGCCTGGAGACAGTGCTCGACAATGCTGGCCGCTATTACGTCCCACCAGATAAAGCGGCCCGCACGATCTTCGTCGACAATGCCGGGATAAAGGCAACCGACTTCGACATCACACCGGAGCAGCAGCAGACACTGTTCGAGAACGGCCAGGAAGCCGCGCGCGACTGGCTGAAACAGCAGAAACCCTAAGTGCCGGACGCTCATTAGCATGAAGGCAGACGACGCGCTCAATCCGGAAATGCCGGACGTCTCCCAACGGCTTGAGCAGATTGAGGTCAGAAAATGAAACTCCTACCTAACCGACGCCAAGCGGAGAGGGCTAAATGGGGCTGGCCGGCTCCGGACCAGCTCAGAAATACCTGGGTTAAGCAGCTGGCCGACGAAAACGACCCAGAAAAGCTGAGCTGGGTAGACGAGCTTGTGGACAGGTCGTGCAGGGTGCTGGTCAAGCGAAACGAAGCGGCCGTGGGAACTGAGACCTCTCACTGGTTCCAGCGGGGGTCGGCTGGCGCGAGCGCAGCGGTAGCGACTCTGACCGGGGGAACCCTGATCGGCAGCGTTCATGGCGTCGCCGCAACCATCATCGGAATCGGCGCGGCCATTGTGGGTTTGGTCGCCGCTGGGATAGTCGCCGCGCGGCCCGAACAGAGTTATGCCACGGATCTTGCCCAGAAAACACAGTACGAGCACCTGTGGTGGGATATTCGCTCTTATGCTATCACGCAGCTCCCGGTGGCTGACCGAGACAGCCTTGAAAAGGCAATAAATACCTTCGCTGAACGAGAAGCAAATATCATGGGGGCCACTGCGCCGGCGAGCACTAATCCGTAGCATTGGACTCACACTCTCATCGGCATGTGAGTGAACTCCCAACACGGCCATGAGGCCGAGGGGCACACAGATCAGCCGGTTCAGTGCGGCACGGACGGCACTGCGGGAAGTCTGAGCTTCCATGCATATCGGCGGCAGTGTGCGCGTCGGTCCAGACGAGCGCTGATTACGCAGCGCGACGACGGCCGCC
>WNGK01003134.1_pt1 | contig 17960 bp, 16 predicted proteins | sample 5400601 | NCBI WGS metagenome assembly WNGK01 (sample SAMN13153376, study PRJNA577476) | soil metagenome | isolation source: 60 cm soil or saprolite under Garry oak tree replicate 1 | place: USA:California | collected 2016-06-15
GTCCCAAGTAACTTCAACTTTTTGTCCAGACTGGAGACGTCCCACATCCGGCTCGTCGACGAAAGCGCGAACCAGCACGCGCGAAAGGTCGGCTTCCTGCAAGAGCAAGTCGCCGGCCTGCACGAAGGCTCCCTGTTTCACCGGAAGGGAATAGACCATCCCGTCGAAAGGGGCGCGCACGCTGGATTTGCGTAGTGCATCTTCCGCGGCGTCATAGGCGGCTTGCGCTTCCTCCGCCTGGGCCTCGATCCGCGCGGTTTCAGGTTTGGAATATCGCTCTTTCTGTTTTTGTTCCAGCAAGGTGACGTCGGCCTGAGCGCGTTGCAGGGCGTCTTCTGCCTGACGAACTTCGCCCGGAGAGGCTGCACCTTGCTGTTGAAGGCGGCGGTAAGCATCGAGATTACGCTGGGCTGCGTCGCGCGCGCTGCGGGCTTTGATGAGCTGAGCGCTGATGGTCAGCACTTCTTCGTGGGTGCCCCCGGTTTCCTGGGCGGCCTGGTCGGCCTGCGCGGTTTTGACCTGAGCCTGGGCGCGGGCGGCCTGGGTGCGGATGTCGGCGTCGTCGAGTTGCAGCAGCAGCTGGCCCTTGCGCACGTGGTCGCCTTCCTTGACCAGGAGAAGTTTTACCGTGGTCGAGATCGGAGCGTGCGCTTCGAAATTCTGAATGGGTTCAATCTTGCCGTTCGTGGAAACCACGCTGCGGATAGCCCCCCGCTCGACGGCGGTGACTCTTACTTTCAGAGGAGTTTGGCGAAGATAAGAATACAGCACCGCCAGCACCGCCAGCAGCGCAAACGCAAGCCATATCCACCGCCTTCGGGACGGCAGTTTCGAATTGTTGGTCGATGCCAACCAGTTTTTCTTTCAGGTTGCGGCAGGAATAACTGTAAGTAGTAATTTACCATTGCGGAGGCCGCGACAGATACCAGGCGACGCTCCCACCACGGTATCTGATTGGATGCGGGCAGCGCAGCTTCGGGTGCATTATGGCATTGGCGAGATCCTAGTTCCCAATCGAGACGGGCTTCGAGTGGATGCGGGCGAACGCTACAATAGTGGCATGGCTAAATCGCCCCGTTACACGCCGGAGCACGCTGCTGCGGGTCTCGACGCGAAGTTTCCAGAGATTGAGACCTGGCCCAACCAATTTCCTGGATACGAGATTGTAGTGGACGATCCGGAGTTCACTTCGGTGTGTCCGAAGACCGGGCTGCCGGATTTTGGGGCGTTGGCCATCCGGTACATGCCGGATAAGAGCTGCCTGGAATTGAAGTCGCTGAAAGAATATTTGCAGTGCTATCGTAATCTCGGAATCTTTCAGGAGAACGTCGTCAACCAGGTGCTGGAAGACGTGGTGAAGTGGGCGAAGCCGGTGTGGGCGGAAGTGAAAGGCGAGTTCCGTCCGCGAGGGGGAATTTCGACGACGATCGTGGCCAGGTGGCCGAGACCCAAGGGCCGGCGAGGCTGAACCTGCCCGCCATGCTATATTCGCTCAACCCGTGGCCCAGACCGATCTCCAGCCCCGCACCGCACTTATCGTCCTGACGGCGCTCAATCTGCTCAATTATGTGGATCGCAACGTGCTGTTTGCGGTGCAGCCGCTGGTGCAGGATGAGTTTCATGTCACCAACACGCAAATCGGAATTTTGACCACGGCATTTCTCGGCTTCTACACGCTCGCAGCGCCGTTTGTCGGACCCTTGGCGGACCGGTACTCACGCAAGACGATAATTATGCTGGGCGGCGTGTTTTGGAGCGGCCTCACACTGCTCACTGCCGTTACCCATACCTACACGGAATTGCTGATCCGGCACACGCTGGTCGGCGTGGGCGAGGCGACGTTTGTCACGATCGCACCGACCTTCGTTTCAGATCTGTTTGCCGAGAAGGTGCGCGGGCGGATTCTGGGCGTCTTTTATCTGGCGATTCCGGTGGGTTCGGCCGCCGGATTCCTGCTGGGCGGCCATCTGGCTCCGCATTATGGGTGGAGGGTTCCATTTTACGTTGCAGCGGCACCGGGGTTCGTGCTGGCGATTGCCGTCCTGTTTTTGAAGGAGCCCGAACGCGGGCAGTTCGATTCTCTGAAAGAGACTCCGGAGCGCGGGACAGTCTTGGGGCTCGCACGGAATCCGGCATTCCTGAGCGCCACGCTGGGCATGGCGGCGATGACCTTTTCCCTGGGCGGCATTCAGGTATGGATGCCGAAATTTCTCATCAGCGAGAGGGGATACACACTCGGAGACGCGAATTTCGCATTCGGAATCATTGTGGTGGCAGACGGTATTCTGGCGGCGCTCATCGGCGGATGGCTAGGCGACTATTTGCTGCCCCGGATGAAGAGTTCCTACTATTTCATTTCCGCCTTGAGCATGCTGCTCGGTGTTCCAGTCATGATTGTGGCGTTGTTTGCGAAGGGTCCGCTGATGATTCCGGCGATCGGAGTGGCCGCGTTCTTTCTGCTGTTCAATACCGCTCCGCTCAACGCGGCCGTGATTAATTCGGTGGGAGCGCATATCCGCGCGACTGGGCTGGCAGTGAATATTTTTATCATCCATTTTCTGGGCGATATGCCTTCACCGACGATGATGGGATGGGTGGCCGACAGGCGCTCACTGCAGACAGCGTTTATCTTGCCCGTGATCGCCATGGGTGTTTCCTCTGCCATACTGTTTTACGGGATGAAGTTTGCGCCGCCGGTCGCGGTCGACGGCGCGTCCGCCCGCAGCAGCGAAGACGCAGCAGGGAAGACTTAAGCAGGATGGTTTATTTTCATTGGATTGCGGGAACGATTCTGGCGCTGGCGTGGTTTTCCCGCATTGTGGATGCTGCCCTCGGCATGCCCAGCGTGGCTGACGTTTCCCGTCCGGAGTGGATTCGGAATCCAGTTTCGCCTGCGGGGAATCCGCGCGTTTCCATTATTGTTCCCGCCCGCAACGAGGAAGAGTCCATTGAGCAGGCACTGAATACGCTGCTGGCGCTCGACTACGACAACTATGAAGTGATCGCGGTCAACGACCGGTCGACCGATTCGACCGGCGAGATCATGGAGAGGATTGCGGAGAGTCAACATCCCCACCCTGTCGCAGAAAACGCGACAAGGATGGGGCACCCCCTTTCTGCGCAGAGCTTGCGGGTTATTCATCACACCGAACTGCCTGCCGGCTGGCTCGGAAAGACGCACGCGATGTGGACGGCGGCGAATCAGGCAACGGGCGACTGGCTGCTCTTCACCGACGCGGATGTGCTGTTCAAACCCGACTCGCTGCGGCGTGCGCTGGCTTACGCCGAATCCGTGCCGGCCGATCATGTAGTGCTCTTTCCCCGGATGATCATGAAGCAGCCAGGCGAGTACATGATGATCGCTTTTTTCCAGACCATGTTCATGTTCGGTCACCGGCCCTGGAAGGTGGCCGATCCCAGCACCGACGATCACATGGGCGTAGGCGCGTTTAACCTGGTGCGGCGCCGCGTGTACGACGCGGTCGGAACCTACGAGGCATTGCGCATGGAAGTGCTCGACGACATGAAGTTGGGCAAGGTCGTCAAGAAGGCGGGCTTCGCGCAGCGCAACGTCTTCGGCGGCGACTTGATTTCGATCCGCTGGGCCAAGGGGGCGATTGGCGTCGTGAACAACCTGACCAAGAATTTCTTTGCGGTGCTGTCGTTTCAGTGGTGGCGCACCGTGATCTCGGCTTTCGGTCTGGCCTTCCTGAATTTCGGGCCATTTCTCGGGGTATTTCTGGCGCACGGATGGGCGCGGATCCCTTACGCAGTGGCCTTGGGATCGATCTTCTTGATTTACATCGGAATGTCGTGGCGGTCGGCGGTCCCGCCGTATTACTTCCTGCTGCATCCGGTGAGTACGGCGTTGTTTATCTACACGCTGTTGCGGTCGATGGTGTTGACTTTGTGGAACGACGGCATCGAGTGGCGAGGGACGAAGTATCCGCTGGATGAGTTGCGGAGGGGGATGGTGTAGGGCGTGAGCTTCCCTCGGTGTTCTACTTAGAACGCTTCGATGTGCTATCGATTGTGGCGGGGCATAGGGATCCTCGACTGCGCGAGGGATGACATTTGTTGGAGGCCACTCTTACTCGGGCGGTTCCTCGCCCTCAACGTCATTGCCGTAGGTGGCGGTGGTGTTAGGCTTGGCTTTGACTTTGGCTGGCTTCTTGGCGGGCCGTAGGTGGCCGGCGCTGTAGTGGCCGCGATTTTCGACGTCGTAGTTCTTCGGGAGTGGTGGAATCATGGCAGCGCCCCCGGTAATCTGGCTGATGCGGTTGAGGATGATTTCAGCGCGGCCGTCGTAGAGCTTCACGGCTCCGTGTATCTCGATAGTGCGGCCTTCCAGTCGGCGCACATCGCCAACATCTTTCAGGCCGGAAGGGAAGACCACTACCGTAAAGGGGCAGGCCATCTGATCTTCACAGAAGTGGAGGAAATGAACTCCCTTCGCACCTACTTTTATTTTGAGGACTTTCCCGGCGACGCACTTGGTTTCGCCGACGTGCTGGCCCGCTTCGCGAATGGGAATGCAATCGGACGCAGCCGAGGAAAGAGACAATCCACAAGCCGCTACAGGTAGGAGCAGGCAATTCATCCTTGATCTTCGCATGCGATTAATTCTACGAACGCGACAGCGAAGAGTCTGTGACCGAGAGCAGAAATCTTAAGAACATTCCCAGAATGAGACTTGCCCGAGGCTTTACCCGAGACTGCAACCTGGAGTTTCCTTATGGGCAGGTGATTACCGTGGACGCCTGAATCATCTTTGCGCTTGACCACGACCCGTTGAGCCGGGCGTTTGGATCCGAGGGAGCATAAGCGACAATGGGATTTGTTCCCGAAGCAGCGCACTCGAACTGGAAGGGCTGAGTAGTCAGCGTGTACTGCGCGGGCGGCGGCGCCATCAGCTGAACCGACCACATGACCGGGATCGGAGTTGTTGTGGTGGGTGAACTGGAAAAATTGCCTGTCGCGACGAATTGAATCTGCTGGCTGTTCGCAGCCGAAGTGATTGTGATGGATTGAAGTTGCCGATTACTTCCGCAGGACAGACTGAAAGAAGTGACGACCAGGAGCAGGAGGAGGAGAACGGAAGACCTGTGCATGGCGTCCCCTTTCTCACCGATGCTAAACCGCACTGTCAAGGAGGGTCGCTCTAGCCACCCGACATCGGGGGGAAGCGTCCCCACTTCTCGCGCAATAGGCGCGCGAGAAATGGGGCACCCGGACAGGCGGTTGTCCGCACAGGGTGCCGTGCCAGACTGAATCACCCGATTACTTAAAGGACTTGACGGCCGAAGCTTCGTCGTCTTTCACGTCGAAGACGGTGTAGAGTTTGGTGATCTGCAGCAGGTCGTTCACCTTCTTGGTGAGATTCAGCAGCTTGAGTTCGCCGCCCTGATTCTTAGTCGTGGTGAAGGCGCTGACCAACTCGCCGATGCCCGAGCTGTCGATGTAGTTGACGTCCTGCAGATTCAGGACAATCTTTTTGTTGCCTTTGCCCAGCAGTTCGCGCACTGTGTCGCGGAGAATGACGCTGCCTTCGCCCAGCGTGATGCGACCGCTGCAATCCACAATCGTGACTCCATCCACTTGCCGACTAGCAACCTTCATGCTCACTGGGAAGCCTCCTTGCCGCCCGCGGTTGGCCCGTGGACGTGCTTGATTAATTTGAGTTCGGTGCCCGTTTGGGTGGGGCGAATTTCGACCACATCCATAAACGAGCGCATAAGAAAAATTCCGCGGCCCGACGTTTTGAGCAGGTTCTCCGGCGCCAAAGGGTTGGGAATCTTGCTCAGATCCATCCCGTGACCCTGGTCCTGAATGGTGATGATCAGGTCGCTGCCCGTGCGCTCAAAAGCGAGGATGACTTTCTTGTCGGCGGCATACGCATTGCCGTGCAACACGGCATTGACCGCGCCCTCGCGCACAGCCATAGAAATCTGCATGATCTCATCGTCGGGAAAGCCAAGCTCCGTCGCAATTCGTGTGGCCTTCTCCTCCGCATTGTCGATCGTTTCCAACGAGGAGTCGAGCGTGTACGAGACCCGGTGCTCGGTCATGGCCATGGACGAAGTGAAGAGCGATTATACGGCCTGGACGGCGATAATGCTTCAAACCGCAGCAGGCGCTCGCTAGAGGCGTTTCCCAGCGAATGCGGTAGTTTGCCTGTCGGATGGTGGAGTTGTCAATGTCGCATGCAGAATGGGCCGAGTCTCAGTTCGTGAAAGCTTCGTGTGGGGACAGCCGCCCCTTCGACAAGCTCAGGGCAGGCTCTCGGCTGTCCGTCGAGCGAAGCTCACGAGTCTCGCTGCCTCGGCGTTTCAGTACTTCACAATCGCCGCAAACGGCTTCGGATCCAGCGACGATCCCCCCACCAGCGCCCCGTCAATTTCCTCTTGGGACATGAGTGCCGTCGCGTTGTCCGGCTTCACCGATCCGCCGTAGAGAATGCGCAGCTTGCCGGCAAACCCTTCGCCGAAAATTTCGGTCGCTTCCCGCCGGATCACTGCATGGGCCTCGGCCGCGAGTTCCGGCGTCGCGGTTTTCCCAGTGCCAATCGCCCACACCGGCTCATACGCGACCATGAGCTTCGCAGCCTTCTTCGCAGAGATCGCGTGGAACGCCCGCACGCATTGGCGGCGGAGAACGTCGTCGGTGAGTCCAGCCTCCCGCTCTTCCAGCACTTCACCCACACAGCAGATGGCAGTCAGTCCCGCTTCAAGCGCGGCTTTCAGGCGGAGGTTCACCGTGTCGTCGGTCTCGCCAAAATATTGACGCCTCTCGGAGTGGCCGACGATCACGTGAGTCACGCCCAGCGCGAGCAACTGCGCCGCGGACGTCTCGCCCGTGAACGCGCCCTCTTCCTTCCAGTGAACATTCTGTCCGCCGATCGCGACATTCGATCCCTTAGCCGCCTCCAGCGCCGCCGGCAAATCCAGAAACGGCGCGCACACAACAATTTCGTCTCGAGTATGTCCGGAGACCAGTGGCAAAAAGTCGCGGAAGAAGTCGCGAGTCTGGTCCGGAGTCTTGTACATCTTCCAGTTGGCGGCCATTACTTTTGTTCTCATGAGTGAGCCTTTTCGATGCGGAATGGGGAAGTAGTGTTAGAACTAGTTTTCAAACGATGAAGTTTTTCGGCAGCGCGCTCGTAGGCGCGCACAGTTGAAACGTCAAAGAGTACGAAGCGACATAGCCTCACGTGCTTCGCCGACGCGAGAGCCTCGATCATGGCAGAAATCGCAATCGGCGCCGCCTCTGTCACCGGATATCCATACGCGCCCGTCGAGATCGCCGGAAATGCCAGAGATGCAAGGTTGTGCTCGTCGGCAAGGCGTACGGACTCGCGATGACAGCTCGCGAGAGTTTCGGCCTCACCTCGCTCGCCGCCGCGATAGATTGGACCGACCGTGTGAATGACATACTCTGCGGCGAGCTGTCCGCCGGTAGTGATGACCGCCTTCCCGGCGGGCAGCGTCCCAATTTTGCTAACGATCTGACGGCACTCGGCAAGGATCGCAGGGCCTCCGGCGTGATGAATCGCACCATCGACGCCGCCCCCACCCAGAAGCGATGAATTTGCCGCATTCACGATCGCGTCGGTCGTTTCCTCGACGAGGTCGGCTGGGCCGAAGATCTCAACAGCTTTGCCGCAATCGAGCAAAAGTCGCATTGTGAAGGGTGGCACGACAGTTTCCGGGATGGGATTTCTTGTCGATTACTTCTTGTCCGTGAGCGCTTCGACTCCCGGCAACTTCTTTCCTTCCAGGAATTCCAGCGACGCGCCGCCGCCGGTGGAGATGTGCGTCATCTTGTCGGCTACTTCCGCGGCATGCACGGCCGCGACCGAATCGCCGCCGCCCACAATCGAAATCGCTCCGCCATTGTCCGCGACCGCGTGCGCGATCTTAAACGTTCCGCGCGAGAATCCCGGAATTTCGAAAACTCCCATCGGTCCGTTCCATACGATGGTCCGTGCCGTTGAGATTTCCTCCGTAAACAATTCAATCGTCTTCGGTCCAATGTCGAGCGCCATCTTGTCGGCCGGGATGGGCTGTCCTTCGCCGATCTGCTGCACCACCGCATTGGCCTCCGGCTTCATGGCGACCACATGATCGACCGGCAGCAGGAATCTCAGATTCCGTTTTTTCGCCTCCGCCAGCAACTGCTTCGCCAGATCGACCTTGTCCGCTTCGAGCAGCGATTTGCCGATTTCGTGTCCCTGCGCTTTCAGGAAGGTGTAGGCCATGCCTCCACCGATGATCAGCGATTGCACTTTGTCCATCAGATTCCGAATCACACCGATCTTGTCGCCAACCTTCGCGCCGCCCAGGATCGCGACGAACGGCTCCTCGGGATGCTCCAGCGCCTTGCCGAGGTATTTCAATTCCTTTTCCATGAGCAATCCGGCCGCGGATTGCTTCACGAACTTGGTCATCCCCACGGTCGAGGCGTGCGCCCGGTGCGCGGTGCCAAACGCGTCGTTCACGTAATACTCGGCCAGTTTCGCCAGTTGTCTGGAAAAAGTCTCGTTGTTCGCCTCTTCTTCGGCGTGGAAGCGCAGGTTCTCGAGCAGCAGCGTCTGTCCCTTTTCCAGTTGGGTCGCGACTTCCTCAGCTTCCGGGCCCACACACTCGGGGCAGAAGCCAACGTTTTCGCCGCGCGCCAGTTCCTTATCGAGCAGCATGCGAAGGCGCTCGGCCACCGGCTTCAGGCTCATTTTCAGATTCGGCTTGCCCTTGGGCCGGCCCAGGTGCGAGGCCAGGATCAGCCGCGCCCCGTGGCGCAGTGCGTACTCGATGCTCGGCAGAGTTTCGCGGATGCGAGTGTCGTCCATCACGCGCCCATCCTCCAGGGGCACGTTAAAGTCGACGCGCATGAAGATCCGGTTGCCATTGAGCGGCAGATCGCGAATGGAAAGCTTGGACATGGCTGGTCGTCCTCTTACCTTGTGCTGGTGATTGATGTGGCGGGCGTCCTCGCCCGCGTGCCTGCAGCACCATAGGCTTGCGCGGCGAGGGCGCCCGCGCCACACAGAACTTTACAGACCCTTGCTTGCAATGTAGTTGATCAGATCGCGGACGCGGCAGGAGTATCCCCACTCATTGTCATACCACGAGATCACCTTGACGCAATTGCCTGCGACCACCAGGGTCATGGGTGCATCCACGATTGACGAGAAGGAGTTGCCTTTGAAGTCCGACGACACCAGTTCCTGCTCTTCGTAGGCGAGATATCCCTTCAACAGTCCAGACCCGGACGCCTTCTTCAGCGCCGCATTCACTTCTTCCTTGGTCGTCTTCTTCTCGACCCAGACCACCAGGTCGACCACTGAAACGTTCGGCGTGGGCACGCGCATCGCGAATCCGTCCAGCTTGCCCGACAGTTCCGGAATCACCAGCTTCAGCGCCTTGGCTGCGCCGGTGGAAGTCGGGATCATATTAATCGCCGCCGCACGCGCACGCCGCAAGTCCTTGTGCGGGAAATCGAGAATCACCTGATCGTTCGTATAGGAGTGAATGGTCGTCATGGTGCCGCTGACGATTTTGAATTCGTCCTGCAGAACTTTCGCCACCGGCGCCAGGCAGTTCGTGGTGCACGAAGCATTCGAAATAATGTGATGCTTCGCTCCGTCATACTTCTCGTGGTTCACGCCCAGCACCAGAGTGATGTCTTCATTCTTCGCCGGAGCCGAGATGATCACTTTCTTCACCGGCCCGCGCATGTGCTTCTTGGCGTCATTGGCGTCGGTGAAGTGGCCGGTCGATTCGATCACAACCTGCGCCCCCACGGACTCCCAAGGCAGCGCTCCAGGATCTCTCTCTTTGAATACCTTGATCGTCTTGCCGTCGACCGTGATGCCATCGGGACCGGCGGAAATCTGATTCGGCAGATTGCCCAGAATCGAGTCGTACTTCAGTAGATGGGCCAGCGTTTTCGGATCGGTGAGGTCATTGACCGCGACAAACTCCAGGTTCGGATCTTTGAGGGAAGCGCGAAATACGTTGCGGCCGATGCGTCCGAAGCCGTTGATGCCTACTTTAATTGCCATGTTTCCTCCGTTGGATTTATGAAGGCGTGATCAGATTTCGTTGAGCGTTGAATTGTAAACAAATGATGTTAGCAGGGAAGGGAAGCGGCGTAAATGACCGCAGTGCCCTCTTCACGTAACCAGAGTTACGATCACGGAATCACGTCCATCACAGGCAGAGGCGTCCCGAGCCGAATTTGGCAGGTCGATTTCCGCCTCTGCGAAGAGGCCTTAAGCATTCGGGCTTGTTGCGGCCGCGTCGCTCTTGTGTGCTTGCGTCATGAAGTTTTCGATGGTTCCGTCCGCAGCGGTTGCTCCGAATCGCTTTCCATAACCCGCCGCACCCTGCCCAAATCCCGGTTCACTGTTGTCCGCCTGATTAATGCCCGACAGGAAAGCACCATGGAAATTGCACGGGATCGAACGTGCCCCGGGCCACGACCCCAAATTTTTGCCTGGTAGTCAGCGGGGGAACCTTACCACCGTTTTCCAGGCTTAAGAAGTTCGGCAGAGCGTAGAAGAGCCGGTCGTTCGAGGTGCCAGCGGAGGTGCCCGCACCTGTACCCTGGCCGCTCGTCCCCTTTCCCTTCTTGTCCTTGTCTGCCTGCGACTGCTGCCCCGAAGGCGTGGGCTGCCCCGGGGTTGGAGCCTGCGGCTGTGTTTGCGCCGATGAATCAGGGTTTGATGGCGGTGTGTTCTGTTGCGCAGCACTCGGCAATGTCAAGAAGCTGGCGAGCGCAACGCAGGCCGTTACTTTTAAAGCGAACTGAATAGACAATAAACTTCCCCAAGAAAAACAGATGCGCAGTTTGGAATGGAGATTTCTTTTATTCTACCAATCCCGGTGGGTTCGTCGGCGACTTCACCGCTGTTTCACATTCGTTTACAAAGCTCCTGACTGTTGACGCGCAAAAAAAACAAACGGCCCGCGAAGAGCCGCCTGTTCGCTTGGTTGCAATCCAACCCTAGAAGTGGAATCCGATCTCCGCCGTCAGCGCTCGCGGTGTGACGTAATGCGTCCCGCTGAAAGAGGACAGGAAGTTATAGAGCGCGTACTTGTTGGTCAAGTTGATCGCCGTGAGCTGAAGGCTCACCTTGTACTTATCGCCGCGGAAAATGTTGTCATGCCCGATAGAAACGTCGAAAAGGCTGCGCGCCGCAATGCGCGGCGGGTTCTTGTCGTCGTCCTCGGTATTCGGCTTCGGCACCTGCAGAAGCGTCGACCCGAACTGCGCGACCGGACAAACAAGGGCCGAACTGCCGGGAGCACCGGCAATTCCGATCTGCGTCGTTGGCGTCGCACGCTGCCATCCGCAGAACAGCCCAGATTCTGATTCCTGATCGGCGGTTAGCGGAACTCCGAACGAGTCGGTCAGCGCGATCGCCGGCGCCCCGGTCGAATCGACACTGGTCTGCGCGCAATTGCCGCCATAACAAGGCGTCTGGCCAGCCACCGGGCCGCTGTCATAGCGCCAGTTAAAAGCGAACCATGGGCCGGTCTTCCACGGCTGGTACTGCAAGTGAGTCGTCAGATTGAATTTCTCATCGTGATCAATCCGAAACGGCGTCGATCCGCCCGCCAGCGCCACCGAAGGCACCGCGCCCGCTCCGCCAATCTGGGGCGTGAAGAAGCGCGCCGCCACACTGGAGAACACGGCCAGCGCCGAGAATCCATGGTAGTTCGGGACGCTGACGCGGCCGGCAAATCCCGGAATCTTGGCCCGCTCCCATTCCACGGGAAATGTGATCGGGGTGTTGCCCAGGATGCTGAAGTCGTAGCCGTTGTGCGTGTACTTCCAGATGTACTCGCCCGAGAACACCAGATACCGTCCGAAAGCTTGCTGAATGCCGGCGTGAAACTCATTGCGAAAGCCCGGGTTGAACGGCGTTAGCCCCGGCACCGTACAGCCGAGCAGCGGATTCAACACAGCATTCGCGCAGCCGGTGCTGGACAGCACCAGATTTTCGTTGAAGGGAGTCTCCAACAGTCGCGCATAAGACACGCGAAGGATAGTGTTCGTTTTTTTGACGTTGTACGCGACGCCGAGGCGAGGCTGAATTTCCTTGTGAGTGGTAAGTCCGTTGTAAAGATCGCCGCGCAGACCCAGGTTCAGCGACCAGTTTCCCTTCGTGATGTTGTCGCGCACGTACAAAGACAATTCCTTCACGTCGGTGTGACCATTGAAGGTGTAGAGACTGCCTCCGCCCGGCTGCGTGAGATCGTACGGGAACAAATCGGTACACGGTGCATCGATGGCCTGGTGCGTTGTTGTGTTGTAGCAAGGGACTCCATTCGCATCCGTGAGGGAGGGAAGGAAAGTCGGGTCGACGATGCCGAGGGAGTCCTGCTCATCGAGGAACGTTTGCTGGTAGGTGGCCCCGACCTTTATGTTGTGAATCCCTTTCACATACGAGAGATCCGATCGCAGGCCAGCGTTGGTCAGTTTCCGATTCTGTCCTATGCTCTCCCGCTGAAGGTTGATGGGGCCGAGATCTGCGAAAGGATTGCCGCTGGGGTAGTAGTTGAATTGGTCCCGCCGAACAAACGCACCCAGCGTGAACACGGAAGTCGAACTGAGCAGCCGCGTCCATGAGGGTGCGATGTTGAAGGTTTTGATTTGCGAGCGCTGGTCCGCCGGCCCCACAACAGTGCCATTGGGATCAAGGCCGCCATTGGCCACGACGACGCCATTCCATGGCGTCGCGTTCTGGGAATCGTAGGTATTCGGCGTCTGGAACCAGGAGCGCGTGTAACCGAAGTTCAAATGGATTGAATCCCCGCTACTGATCTGGTAGTCCACGCGGTCGAAGACATTCTCTTCGTTGCCCTTGTCGTGCAGCACGACAAACTCGGGAGGATCCAGGAATCGCCCGCTATTCAAACCGCTTGCGGCGATGAAGTTCCCCCAGTTCTGGCCGCCGTAAGAGAGATCGAACGCTCCCGTGGAAGTCCCGAAAGAACCATAAGACGCAACGAAGCTGCCGTGCGGCGTCGTCACTCCCTGTCCTGATCGCGTGGTCACATTGATGACGACGCTGGTCTTGTCTCCATATTCCGCACCCGGGGCCCCCGCGATCACCTCCATCGACTGGATCGAGTCCAGCGGAATCTGATTAGAAAAAATCTTGCTCTGCTGGTCCGTGATGGGCTGACCGTCTACCGAGAACGAGGCCTCCGCGTGCTCCCCCAGGCCGTGGAACAATCCATTCGAGTCCGCCGAAATGCCGGGTGTGGCGAGCGTCACTAGCGAACTGAGCGAGGACGATTGACTCTCTAGTGGGAGCTTGTCGAACAAACTCTTGTCCACGTCCGTGTGGAAGGTCGGATCGTTCTCAATCAAGTCTCCGCCTTCCGCCTCGACAGTCACCGCGGTGGTAGAACCCGCCACTTGCAGTTTGATGGCAACGGTGACCGGCACAGCCGAACGAGGCTCCACGTCCTGCACCGCAGCCGCAAAGCCTTCCGCCGTTACCACCAAGTGGTAAGGATTGAAGGGAATGTTGGTGAAGGCGAACCTTCCCGAGGCGTCGGTGGTAGTCGAGCGATCAAGTCCGCTCACCGGGTTGCGAATTTCGACAGTCGCCTTGGCGACGACCGCACCCGTAGGATCTACCACGGTACCGTTGATCGAACCGGAATTTCCCACGGATTGGGCCCATACTGTTGCAGCGGTTAGGATGGCGGCGGTGACGATGGCGATGAAGCGCCATTTATGAGAAGCAGGCATTAAGTCCTCCAGAGAAACGAAGAGAATAGGGAATTGCCGGCGCTAGCGCCGGTGGGTCGAATCGGAGGAATCCCTACAGGGCAGGAGGACCGCGGATACCCTGTTCGGAGAAATCGAACCGGGCCTTCGCGATGACGTCTTCTTCTCGCAGCAGACCCACCGTGGAGAAAACGGGTCTGACGTGGCTGGAACTGACGGTGGGGCTTGTACTGTGCGCCACCACACAAATCGAACAGGAAGCGGCCTCAGTCTGGCTGGGGTGATTGTGGGTAGACTCCGCCGCAGCCGTCCACAGCATCAGGGACAGACAGAGCCACGCCGGCCATCTCACCCACACACGCATCAAGTTTCCCGCTTTGGATTAGACTCTCTTGAGCTTATAAGGGTTATCCACCGAAAAGCAACGATGGGCAAGTTACTATATATAGAGATGGGCGTTCATCCTGGCCACTGGCCAATCGCCCGCCGAACGCACTCATTCTAAAACGCGAGGCAAGCATGTCAGAACCAACCTACGAAGAACTGAAAGCTAAACTATCTCAGCTCGAAAAAGAAGTCGAAACCAAGAAGCGTAGCGGCGACCTCATTTTCAAAGTTGGAGAAAAGGGCGGGGTCAGCGTCTACGGCCTGGGCCGTTTCCCCGTCACTCTCTACTACGAGCAGTGGAATCGCCTCCTCGGCGCCGCCAACGAGATCAAGGCCTTCCTGGAAGAAAATAAATCAAAGCTGAAGCTCAAGGACCAGGGCTAAGCAAGAGCGCGCGCCCCCTCAAGCCGAAGGAGGGCAATTTGCCTCACACCCCAGGGACGTTGCGGCTCATGGTTGCGGCAGGGGCATTGTCTCCGACGGTATTTCTTGCTGCTGTGGCCGCTGATTCTCCGTCATCGAACCGGTCATGGTGGATATCGATCCGCCAACTACGCTGAAAGTCGTTGATGTGCTGCTGGTCGCGCCGAAATTGTCGGTGACTGTAGCCGTTGCCGTGTACGTGCCGGGTGCGGCGAAGGTTTCAAGAGCCGCGGGAGTGGAGAACGTGCTGCCATCGGAGTATTGCAGTTGCAGGCCGTTGACGAATCCGTCCGCATCGGTGGATGCCGCAGTGCAGCCGAGGATGGTTGTAGGCGATATATTCGGCATCGCGGTCACAGTGATCCTGGCGATGGGTGGAATGTCGCTGGGTTCGGCGTCAACCGTCAGAGACGCCGTGGCGGTGGGATTGCCTGAGGCGTCGAGCGACTGCACAGAAACTTGATGCGTACCCGTGAAGACCTTGACCGTGGTGTTGATCGTGTCGCCATGTGCAGCGTAGGCTACACTGCCGTCGATGAGTACCTGCATTGCGGACACCGCAGTTCCGGAATTCGCGGAAGCGACTACCGGGGTCGGCCAATTTACCGTTGCGTTGTTGCCCGGCGAAGCGATCGTGACGCCGCTGGAGGACGGTTTCGCCGAGATTTGTTGAACTGCCACCGAAGAAGCACCCGCCGAGTCGGACACGGTTGCAGTGATGAGATAAGTTCCAACATTGGTGTATGTGTGCGAGGCCGACGCTCCATTGACCACAGTGCCGTCCCCGAAATCAATTACGGATTTGGCGACATTGCCCGATGATCCCGATGTTGACGAAACCGATGTTGACGCGGTATAGGTAAGCCCGCTGCCCTGCGATACCTCGAGCGAAACCGAAGGGGGCTGGTCGCCGGGGTGATACGAAATAGCCGGCGCCATCTTGTTCTGGACGCTCGGCAGGCCTACCGCTTTCACAAAGACGAAATATGTTGTTGAAGAGGAAAGATTCATTTTGCTCAGATCCACGGCATGGGTGCCACTCGGAACATCGATCAGAGGCGACAGATTTTGGCCGTCCGTGCTGAGGAACACCGTGTAGTGGTCAATCGTATTCTCATTCCCATGGACGCTCCAGCTAACGGTGCTCCCAGATTGTGAGGGGATCAGGAATACGCAGTTATCAATGCCGGGCTCGATACTTGTCCCTTCTTCATAGTCGTTCCAGGTTGCGATCTGTAAGGCGGGCAACTGGTTCTCGCCCGAATAGAATTTTCCTATTTCACTGAAGCTCTGGAGCCAGGTCTGGCCGCAATTCTGATCGATGACGCGATTCGTTCCCCACGCGGCGAGCGTGTCATTGAAACCTTTGAAGGCGGTGCCGATCGCGAGCCGTTGCGGGGCTTGCTGCGCCGCCTGAAAAAAAGAGGCCTGCACACCGAATTCCGGGTCGAAGGGACTATGCTGTTCGATATCTACCCAGGAATATCCTCCGTCAGCTGTAGTCCTGGTAAAACCGTTGGTCCCTCGAATCAGCACAAGAGGACTGCCAGGGACCGATGAAAGCACCCGAGGCCAATCGATGTAGTAGGCGTCCACGTCGAAGAAGTACACCGCCGGGCGGTTGTTCACGGTTATGTACGCGGGCGAGGATTCATATTGCGTCGCAATGTAAGTCAAGTCCGAGATGAGCTGATCGGTGACGTCGCATCCATTGTTAACAGCCGCAGCGCCGAGCGCGCCTTTGTCTTCCATAATGGCAAACTGGAATTGGCCGGAATTGGCCTCAGCTTCGCTTTTAAGCAGCTGGGTGGCGGCTTCGCTGGATGTGTTGGCGACCCCGTGCCAATCGGCAATGGCCCCGGATATGCCACGGCTAATCATGTCTTCCACTTGAGCATGGACCTGCGCGGCCGAATCAGAAGCGTAGCCGACGTTCACGTGGCTGGGCTGGCCGAACCAACTGAGCCAGTGCGCATAGATCTTGGTTGACGCTCCGCTGTAGAGCAGGGACGCGACGGGAAGTTTGCTGACGTTACCGGCGCGGGCGTTGCCGTTGGTTTGCCCTGCAAAGGAATTCGCCGTGCTGGTGTTGTTGCCCGTCTCGGCCTGCAGGGTGGTGTTCGCCGATGGAACGGGACCTGTAGGGGTGGAGGTGTGTAACCCTCCGCACCCGGCCAGGAAGCCAGCGAGACACAGTGATCCTAATGCAGTCAAACAGAGGGGGAAGGCATCTGTTTTCACAGAGACTACTCCGAGGAAAATGAGGCCTCACCAGGACTACTGAGTTGAGCGGCAAGCAGGATGCTGGCGGGAGGCTGCGACTGTCTTGCGCAATATTATACCTTCGCTTCTGCTGACCGCCAGCGTCGGCGTAGCTGTTGATAAATCGCGTTACACTCAATGACCAGCGGTCAAAACGTGTAAAGGCCTGATAGCAACAGTTACTTTCGGGTTGCCTGTGATCTGGGTGTATTCTGTTCTTCGCCTATGAGAAGAACTATCTCCAGCAATGTGCTTCTGCTCAGCCTCCTCGTGGTTGCGGGCTCGACTCTCGCGCAAGCCCAGGCCCAGCCGAACGCCCCCGCCCAATATTTCTTCGCACTGTTGAATCGTCCCGCCAACGCTCCGCAACTGAGCAAAGAGGCGGGTGAAAAGCTTCAGGAAGAGCACATGACCAACATCCGCAAGATGACTGCCGAACACAAACTTGTGATCGCCGGGCCGTTCATGGACGACACGGTGCTGCGGGGCATCTTTGTGTTCCAAGCGGACTCGGCGGCACAAGTACAGGAATGGGCCGATAGCGATCCGGCGGTCAAAGCAGGCCGTCTATCCGCCGAGGTTCATGGGCCGTGGCTCATTGACCCGAGCGCGATTCACAATCCATCCGAGCCTCCCGGATTCGAGCAGTACACGCTGGTTCTGATGAAGCGCGGCGACCGTTGGAACCCAAACGCGCCGGAGTTTATGGATGTGATGAAGCAGCATCACGCTTTCGTCAAACAGATGACAGATCAGGGAAACATGGCCATTGCCGGACCGTTCCCGCTCAACGATCAGGGCGAGCTGCGGGGAGTCGCCATTTTCCGCGTGGGAACAGAGCAGACTGCCAAGTTGACGCAAGAAGATCCTATCGTCAAAGCTGGCCTGATCAAAGCTGAAATCCATCCATGGGGCACAGGCAAAGGGGTGCTGGCGTCGGGACAGCCGATGCAATAAGACCGCCCTGCAACTGCCTCGCAGCCTAGTTGGCGAAACATCGCCATCTCTAACAATGTCGGCGGTGTCAAGCACTTTTTGAGCGTACCCATCCCTGCACTCCGAAAAGTGCGCCATTTCGCTCTCGTTGCAGATGTGCCGATCCAACCAAAGCCCGCTCGCAATCAGTATTCAGGTCTGGAACT